>Ga0255057_10000556_pt1 | contig 21288 bp, 15 predicted proteins | sample Cases_109_6_MG_FD_189022 | JGI IMG/M metagenome (GOLD analysis project Ga0255057, IMG submission 189022) | Seawater microbial communities from Amundsen Gulf, Northwest Territories, Canada - Cases_109_6 | ecosystem: Environmental > Aquatic > Marine > Gulf | place: Canada: Northwest Territories... | reverse complement strand
TGCGGAATTGCTCGAGGGTCGCCCAGGTCCACACGGACACCTGGGGCGCCGGCGTGACGAGGATCACGTCGAGCCCCTCGGCACGGAGCTTTTCTGCGAGCACGCCGCCGAGATACGCGTGATCGTCATCGAAGACGACAACGGGTCCGGGGATCGGCACGTCCCCCATGACGTCTTCCGGCGTGTATACATTGCCACGATCGCAGCCTGGGATCGGTTTTCGATTCCTGCGCCCGATGCCGTCCCGCCGCCAGCGCGCTCCGGTGGCGAGCACCACGCGGGGGAAACCGAACTCCAGAACATGTTCGGCGGAAAGTCGGCTCGCGCGATAGATTTCTACTTCGGGTATTTGATTCAGCTGCGAGACCCGGTAGTCCCGCACTCGCGCCCACTCGGCAAGACCCGGAAGCCGGCTCTCGGCGCTGACCCGGCCGCCAAGCTCGTCGCTGGCTTCGGCGAGCGTCACCGCGTAGCCGCGCCTGCCCAGGGCCCGGGCGCATTCGAGCCCGGCAGGTCCCGCGCCGACGATGAGGATGCGATCGTCGGAGCCCTTTGCCGCGATGCGCTCCGGATGCCAGTCCCGCCTCCACTCCTCTCCCATGGTGGGATTCTGTGTGCAGCGCATGGGAACGATGCGGCGCTCACCGCTCACGCAGATGTTGCAGCCGATGCATTCACGGATATCCTCCAGCCTTCCTTCCTCGATCTTTTTCGGCAGAAAGGGATCGGCGATGGATGGACGCGCTGCGCCGATGAAGTCCAGCACACCGCGTTTGATCTGTGACACCATGGTGTCGGGAGAGGTGAACCGTCCGACGCCGACCACGGGCTTGCTCGTGACTTGTTTGACGAATGCGGTGTATTTCGCTTGAGCGGCCTCGCGTTCGAAACGTGAGGTGCTGGAGTCATTACTCCAGTCGCTCACGTTCACGTCCCACAGATCTGGAAGCTCGGCGAGCATCTCCACCACTTCTCGGCCCTCTCCTTCAGCTGTGATGCCGTCCGGACCGAGTAGCTCATCCACGGCGAAGCGCACGGCCACCCCGCAGCTATCTCCCACCGCGTTCCTGGTGTCCTCGATGAGCTCGCGTAACAGGCGCGCACGATTCTCCAGAGAGCCACCGTATTCGTCGCTGCGATGGTTCCAGCGCCGCGACAGGAATTGCATGGGAAGGGAAAGATCGTGCCCGGCGTAGACGTAAACGATGTCGAAGCCTGCGCGCTTGGCCCGAAGCGCGGCGTTCCGGTGCCAGGTTCTCAGATCCGCGATATCGGTCTTGGACATCGCTCGTGCCTGCACGGGGTCCACGTCGTCGACGGGCACGTGTGACGGTGCCAACGGAGGTAGGCGGCTGTACAGATTGTTGGCCATCGGGCCATTGTGGGTGAGCTCGATGGCGGCCAACGCCCCGTGCTCGTGTACTGCCTCCGCCATCAGGGCCAGGGCGGGGATGTCGCGATCGTCCCATAGCAACGCATCCGGCGAAGGTTCGAAGTCCCCACTCCAGTGAATTGAACACTCCTGGGTGCTGATGACCGCCCAGCCGCCCTCAGCCTTGACTGCGCGCATGCGCGCCTCGGCACGCGGGTGGCGGTAGCCCATGCCACTGCAGTGGGGTACTTGGAAAAAGCGATTCTTAGCCCGAACAGGGCCTATTTCGACGGGCTCGAAGAGGACGTCGTAGCGGGAGTCACGCGGCATTCCTGTCAGCCGCCTTTCGCCCCTTTGGGCAGTGTGTCCTCGGCAGGCATGCATTCGCCTTGGGTGCGGTACTTGACCAGCGTCACCTTGTACCAGCCGGCGTACTCTCCGTCGGTGACCTTCTTGATCTGCTCGCGGGACGCCACCTGCACCGGCTCGCCGATCACGCACTCGCAGCCCTCCGGGCATGAATGCGATTCCGACTCCAGCTCCGCCGTTACCTTGTCGAGGAGTCTTTGCTCGAGGTCCTGCGGCGCTCCGGCACGCGGTGTCGGCTCGATATGCAGGAAGCGCGCGGATGTCACGCGCAGTTGCACGAGCTCGCAGGTCGATTGGCAACCCATTCGAAATCCCCCCTTAATCTTTGTCGTCGGCTCGAATCCGCCTAGCGCACGATCATCACCGTGCACTCGCTCAACATGCCGACTTTTTGAGACACGCTGCCGAGCAACGCCGCATCCAGCTCACCAACACCGCGGGATCCGACCACGATGAGATCGATATCGTTACCCTTGGCGTACTCCAGCAGTGCGCGTGAGGGTTTGCCCTCGCGTACCACGGTTTTCACGCTTTTCAGGCCGGCTTTTGTCGCCAGATCCTTGGCCTCGGAAACGATGGTGTTGGTCATCTCATCCATGACGTACTTGGGCTCACCGAGGAGATTCTCCGCTTCGAGGAATTGGCGAAGCTTCGGTGAAACCTTGTACGGCCGGGTGACTGTCAGCAGGTGGAGCTCGGCGTCAAAATTCCGGGCCAGTTCCACCGCCGCCCGGGCGGCCTCGATGCCGTGCTTCGAACCGTCGAGGCCCGTCAGTATTTTCTTGTACATGATTTTACCTTCCCGATTTCGGGGATGGTGGTCGGACCGCGATCACTGGGTAACGTGGACGCGCTCCTCCGCCTTGGGCACGGCAATCACCGGTTCTGCCTGGCGAAGCTCATCCAACGGAATGTGACAGGCGATGGCATGGCCATTGGAGGCCATCTGCACCGCGGGGCGTTCCTCATCACATATGATGCCGATTTTGTGCTGGCAGCGTGTGGTGAAGGGACAGCCCTTGGGCGGATTCATCACGCTCGGTAGATTGCCCTCGAGGACGATTTCGCGCTTCGTTACCTCCGGATCGGCGATGGGTACTGCCGATAGCAGGGCCTCGGTATAGGGATGGTAGGGCGGGTCGAAGATCTCGTCGGTGGTGCCGCGTTCCATGATCTGTCCCAGATACATGACGACGATGCGGTCGGCAAGGTAGCGCACCACGCTCAAGTCATGGCTGATAAACAGCAGCGTCGTCTTGTGCTCGCGCTGAATATCGGTGAGCAGCTCCGTCACTGCCGCGGCCACAGAAACATCGAGTGCGGAGACCGGCTCGTCGGCGATGACCATGGCGGGATTGCCCGCGAACGCGCGGGCGATGCCGACGCGCTGCTTCTGTCCGCCGGAGAGCTGTCGCGGACGCCGGATGTAGAAATCCCGCGGCAGCTTCACCAGATCGAGAAGCTCGAGCACCCGTTCGCGGATCTTGACCTTGTCCGACTCGACGCCGAATTTCTTGATGACGCGACCGATCTGCCCACCGATGGTATGACTGGGATTGAGCGTGTCGCTGGGGTTCTGGAACACCATCTGCAGCGAGCCGATCTGCTTCGGCGTGCGTTCGCGCACGGGGACTTCGCCGATATTGGTGCCGCCATAGCGCACCTCACCGTCTGTGGCGGTCTCCAGACCCATGAGCACCTTGGCAAAGGTCGACTTGCCGCAGCCTGACTCGCCGACAATGGCGACAGTCTCGCCCTCGCGGGCATCGAAATCCAGCGCCTCGTTGGCTTTGACGAGCTTGACGCTCTGCCCGGCGATGATGGCCGCGATCGACCGGTCGTGTACCTCGTAGTATTTCTGCATCCCGTCCACCTCGAGCACCGTGTCGCCGATGCTGATAGGCGGCTTCTGCTCGTCGTGGGAAATTTCCGCGGCGAAGTCGAGCTCCGTCCAGCGTTCGCACCTGACGCGGTGGTCGGCGGCGCTGCCGGTGACCTGAGTCATCGCGATATCCCTGGAGTTGCAGCGACCGTCCGCGAAGAAATCGCAGCGCGGACCGAAGTTGCAGCCGGTGGGCCGCTCGTGGGGAAGCGGTAATTGGCCACGAATGGGCTTCAACGGCGCCGCGTTCTTGTCGGCGGTGGGCAGCGGTATGCATCCGAACAGACCGTGGGTGTAGGGATGCTTCGGCCAGGTGAACAGCGATTTGATGGTGCCTTCTTCCACTACTTCGCCGGAGTACATGACGAAAACCCGATCGCAGACCTCGAGAATGAGGCCGAGGTTGTGGGAGATGTAGACTTGCGACGTGCCGTACTGCTTGGCGATGTCGGCGATGAGCTTGGTGATGCCGGCTTCCACGGTGACGTCCAGGGCCGTGGTGGGCTCGTCCAGGAGCAGCAGGGACGGATTCGACAGCAAGCCCATGGCGATCACCACGCGCTGCTGCTGTCCGCCGGAAATCTGGTGGGGGTAGGCGGCCATGACCCGCTCGGGATCGGGCAGGCGCACGTCTCCCAGTACCTTGACGGCACGGTCGTGGGCCTCCCTGTCGGTGATACCCTCGTGGATGATGGGCACCTCCTTCAGCTGCGTGCCCAGGGTGAGGCTGGGATTGAGCGCCGCGAAGGGCTCCTGGTAGATCATCGAGATTTCCGCGCCTCTCAACCGGCGAAGCTCGTCGGGAGCAAGCGTGTTAAGCTCCACGCCCTTGAACTTGATGCTGCCGCTCTTGATGGTGCCGTTGCCGCCCATGTACTGCATGATGGCCATAGCGACGGTGGATTTTCCGCATCCCGATTCGCCCACCAGCCCGATACTTTCCCCTTTGTCGATGGTCAGGGAAAAATCGATGACCGCCGGGATCTCTCCGGCCCGAGTCCAGTAGGAGAGATTGAGATCCTTGATCTCCAGTACCGGTGCGTTTTCGTCGAATTGCATTGGGGATGTCCCCCTATTTAGATCGTCAATAGATCGTCAATATCCGTCGCTGGCGTTTCGCCTCAATCCCTCAACGAGACCTCGCGCAATCCATCGGCAAGCAGATTGAAGCCGAGGATGAGAGATGAAATCGCGACGCACGAGTACAGCACCATGTGCGGGAAGGCCAGTGCCATTGAGCGTGAAAAATTGATCATTCCGCCCCAGTCCGGGTTGGGTGGCGGCAACCCCAGGCCCAGAAAGCCCAGCACGCCGATGGTGATGATGACGTAGCCGAGGCGCAGGCACGCATCCACGATCAGCGGTCCGCGCGCATTCGGCAGGATCTCGACCAACATGATGCGCCACGCGCTCTCGCCGCGGGTTTGGGCCGCGGCCACGTAGTCACGATTGCGCAGATCGAGCACCAGCCCCCGCACGATACGCATGATTCCCGGTGCGCTCGCGAAGGTGATCGCGACGATGATAACCACGCCCGATGCGCCGATGGTGGCGATGATGATGATGTAGAGCACGAGCACCGGAAACGACAGGATGATGTCCGCGACGCGGGACAGCAGATCGTCCATCCAGCCCCGGTAGTATCCGGCGGCGAGCCCCATGAGTATTCCGACCGTATAGGCCGAGAGCGTCGCCAGGGGCGCGTAAATGAGAACGGTTTGCGAGCCCCAGATGATCCGCGACAGGATGTCCCGGCCGAGCTGGTCGGTGCCGAGCCAGAAGGTGCCCGCCGCGACAGTCTCGTTTCCGGGAAATAGCGCTCCGGGTTTCTGGAACGGCATCAGGGTCGCATTGGGATCGAAGGGCGCCAGCAGGGGTGCCAGCAGGGCTACCGCGATCCAGAAAAATACCAGTCCAGCGCCGATCATTCCCACCCAGCTTTCCCGCAGCAGGGCGAAGGACCGGATGGCGCGCATGAGTGCGGCGCCGAAAGTGGGAGCCGGCATGCTTGGTGTGGCGGTTGCTTCTGCCATGGTTGTCGCTCCCTCAGCTGAACCGGATACGCGGGTTGAGATAGGTGTAGCCGACGTCGGCGATGGTCTGCGTGCCTACCGCCACGAACACGGCCACCATGGCGCACGCTTCGATCATGAAAATGTCCTGATTGAGCGATGCTTCCAGAAGCAGGGCGCCGAAACCCTTGTAAGCGAAAAAGAACTCCACCACGATGACGCCGGAGAGCAGCCAGTTGACCTGCAGCATGATGACTGTGAACGGCGCGATGAGGGCGTTTCGCAGCGCGTGCTTGAGGATTACCTGCCGGTAGGGCAGACCCTTGAGGACGGCCGTGCGAATGTAGTGGGTGGTCATCACCTCGGCCATGGAGGCGCGCGTCATCCGCGCGACGTAGCCGAAGTCGTAGAGCACCAGCACCATGATCGGCAACAGGAGCTGCTTGAAGCTGAAACCATCCGACATGCTGCTGGTGCCCGGCAGCCATTTGAGCCAGAAAACGAATATTGCAGATAGAAATACGGCGCTTGCGAACTCCGGCACCGAGGTGGTCGCGATGCCCGTCACGGATATGGCGCGATCGAGCTTGGAACCCTCCTTCATGCCCGCCAGTATTCCCAAGATCAGCGACAACGGAATCATGATCGCGAAGGTCCAGAATCCCAGGATGGCGGTATTCCACAGTCGCGGCCACATCACGTCACCCACCGGCACCTTGAAGCGCACCGAGTCGCCGAAGTCCCCCACGGCGGCGTTTCCGAGCCAGCGCCCGTAGCGCACCGCCAGCGGGTCGCGATAGCCGTTTTCCTGCAGCCAGATCTCACGGGACTCCTGGGAGGAGTACGGTCCCAGAACCTTGGTCGCCACACCGTCGACGTTGATTTCCAGGAGCACGAACAGAAGCATCGACACCACGAGCATGGTGATGATCATGAAGCCGAGCCGCTTCGCGATGAAAATGAGCATGAGTCAGGCACCTCCGCGCCGGATCCGGTTGGCGATTCCGAAGCCCGATGGTGATTCGGGCCAGGAGCTTCCCCGCGATCCCCTGTCTTTATAGTTATCGAGCCCGGTGATGGTCCCCGAGCCCCCGGTCCTCACCGCACGAGATACCGCGAACATTAGGTCCGTGGCGGTCACGTTCTTATAATACGGGCGACGATAGCCCATCGCCAAAGGGTCTGCAAACGCCCGGCGCCATGTCGCCGGCGCGCCCTGCGGTCGATGACATCGGGAGCCCGAGACGCACCATGAGCCGATCCACACGCCGGCGCGAACGCGAGGCACGTCGCGAGAAAGCCAGCCAGATCCCCCGCCTGCCCTGGCGAAACCTCACCAACCCCTATCCCCCCATGGAGGTGCTGAGCGCCGATCAAGTGGAGGCCATCCACACGGCCTCGTTGCGCGTGCTCTACGAGATCGGCATGAAGGTGCTCGGCAATGATGCCAGAGAGCGCCTGGCCGCGGCGGGAGCCGAGGTGAACAACGATGATCGAATGGTGCGCTGCGATCCGGGCATGGTGGCCGAGTTCATGGCCCTGGCGCCCTCCAGCTTCACCCTCGAGGCGCGCAATCCGGCCAAGTCCGTCACCATCGGTGGTAATCACATTAACTTCGGACCCGTGGGCGGGCCGTCTTTCGTCACGGATTTGGATCGCGGGCGCCGCGCCGGCACCTTCGAGGAAATGTGCGATTTCCTCAAAGTGCTGCAAAGCCTGGACATCATTCACCTTGGTGGTATTGGTTCCTTCGAGCCGCTGGATCTACCCGCGGACACGCGGCACCTGGACAGGAATTACGCGGCCATCACGCTCCACGACAAGATCTGGAGCGCCAATCTACTCGGCGGTTATCGCGCCAGAGACGCACTCGAGATGCATTGCATCGTGCACGGCATCGCATACGAGGATCTCCCCAATCGTGTCGTCACCATGGGCAACATCAACACCAATTCACCCCGGCAGCTGGACGGCAATATGTCCGCCGGTCTTACCGAGCTCGCGCTCGCCGGGCAGCCGGTGGTGGTGACACCGTTTACGCTTCTCGGCGCCATGGCTCCCACCACTATTGCCGGCGCGCTCACCCAGCAAAATGCGGAAGCGCTTTTCGGCATGGTGCTTTGCCAGATCATCCGGCCGGGAACACCGGTGGTTTACGGTGGCTTCACTTCAAACGTGGACATGAAGTCCGGTGCGCCGGCCTTCGGTACCCCGGAGTACGTGAAAGCCACGCAAGCCGGCGCCCAGCTCGCGCGCCGATATAATGTGCCGTTTCGCTCCAGCAGCACCAATGCCTCCAACGTGGTCGACGCCCAGGCCGCCTATGAGAGCGAAATGTCCATCTGGGCTGCCGTCACGGGCCACGCCAATCTGGTTTTCCACGCGGGGGGTTGGCTCGAGGGTGGCCTCACGGCGTCCTTCGAGAAACTCATCATCGATGCGGAGATGCTGCAGATGATGGCCGAGTATCTCACGCCGGTGACGGTCAACGAGGACACCCTGGCCCTGGATGCCATCGCCGAGGTGGAGCCGGGCGGGCATTTCTTCGGCGCCGCCCACACCCTGGCGCGCTTCGAGACGGCATTCTATGAGCCCATCGTCTCGGACTGGCAGAACTTCGAAAGCTGGCAGGATAACGGCTCACTCACGGCAACCCAGCGCGCCAATACGGTGTGGAAGCAGCTGCTCGCGGAGTACGAGCCACCGCCTCTGGATCCGGGTATACGCGAGGCGCTGGAGGAATACGTGACGCGGCGAAAGGCAGCAATCAACGCGGGACCGGATTTGCTCGACTACGACATGTGAGCGCGCCGTCGTCAGCCGCGCATGCGCTCGCCCTTCGGATCCACGGCCGGCTCCGGGAGTACCTTGACCGGGGACGCCTCGCCGATGAGCTCGATGCTCAAGCCTTCCTCCGTGCCGGCGGCATCGCCTTTCAGGTAAGCCAGCGCCAGGCTTTGGCCCGCGCAGTGTCCGAAGGCGGCGGAGCTTACATAGCCCACGTACTCGCCGTCGCGCAGCACCGGCTCACCGCCCCAGGCATCGGTGTGCGCGGTATCCACGACAAGCAGGTTCAGCCGATATTCGGGCTCTTGCTGCTGGAGCCGCAGTGCCGCGTCGCGGCCGACGAAGTCCGCCTTGTCCAGCTTGACGAAGCGGCCCAGCCCCGCGTCGAAAGGCGAGTAATCCGGCGACAGCTCCGCGCCCCAGCTGGGAAAGCTCTTCTCGATGCGCAGCGATCCCAACGCACGGCTACCCACCAGCCGCAGTCCGAGATCCTCGCCAGCTACCTCCATGGCCTGCAGCAACGGACCCTGGTACTCCGGCGGAAAGAACAGCTCGTAACCCAGCTCGCCGGTGAAGGAAATGCGCAGCACCACGGCTTCGCGCACCGGCCCCACCTCCATCCGGCGGGCTCTTAGAAAGGGGAAGGCGTCGCGGGAGACATCCATGTGGGTGAGGCGCTCGAGCAGGGTTCTGGCCCCGGGGCCCGCGATGTTGAATCCTACCCAGCGCGAGGTGAGGCTCTCCACGGACACGCCGTCGGCCGGCAACCAGCGGTCCCACCAGCGCAGGTGGAAGCGCTCCATGGCGCCGGAGCCCACCAGAAAGAACTCCTCGTCCGCCAGGCGGCTCACGGTGAAGTCGCCGATCAGCCTGCCGCGGGGATTGAGCATGGGACTCAAGACGACCCGGCCGTTCTCCGCAGGCACGGTATTGGCGAGCACGTGATCCAGCCAGCCCTCCGCCTTCGGTCCTGAAATGCGGTACTTGCCGTAGGTGGACACTTCCAGGAGTCCTACGCCGGATCGCAGGGCGCGGCACTCCTCGCCCACCGAGTCGAACCAGTTGGGGCGGTGGAAGGTGAAGTCGTCTGCCTGCTGCTTGCCGCCGGTGGCGTACCAGAGGGGATACTCGAGGCCGTAGTTGGCGCCGAACACGGCGCCCCTGGCTTTCTGCACTTCGTGGATCGGCGTCGTTTTGACCGGCCGTCCCGCCTGCCGATCCTCGTAGGGGTAGATGGTCTTGAAGCGGGTGGAGTACATGTCCGCCGTGCGCGCGCGGGTATAGGACTTGCCGGCCCACGGGCCGAACCGGGTCAGGTCCCACATGAAAACATCGAGACCGGGATCGTCTTCGATCATCCAGTTGGTGAGCAGCATGCCGATGGCTCCAGCTTGGCTGAAGGCCGTCATCACGCCACAGGCGCACCAGTAGTTCTGGAGGCCGGGATAGGGACCCAGCAACGGGTTGAGATCGGGAGAGAAAATCATGGGACCGTTGACCACGCGCTTGATACCGGCGGTGCCCAGCACCGGGATGCTCTCCACGGCCTGGGTGAGGTTACGCTCGATGCGATCCAGATCATCGGGTAGCAGCTCATGGCCGAAGTCCGCGGGCGTGCCGTGCTCCGACCAATGGGTGCAGCTATTCTCGTAGGCGCCAAGCAGCAGACCCTTGCCCTCCTGGCGCATGTAGAACTCCGCGTCGGCGTCGCCGATCATGGGGATCTCGTGATCCAGCTCCTCCAGCACCGGAATGTTTTCGGTGACGAAGTAGTGATGCTCCACCGGCATGAGCGGCAGCCAGGCGCCCGCCAGTGCCGCCACCTCCCGGGCCCACAGGCCGGCGGCGTTGACGATGTGCTCCGCGACAAAAGAGCCCTGCTCGGTCACCACCTCCCAGCTCCCGTCGGCGCGGGGATTGGTCTCGATGACCGGGCATTGGCGGTGGATCTCCGCGCCGTGCAGACGCGCCCCCGCGGCGAAGGCTTGCGTGACGCCGCTGGGATCCACGTGTCCGCCGGCGGGGTCGAAGAGCATCGCGCGTACTCCGCTCAAGTCCAGGATTGGTGCCCGTTCCATGGCTTCCTCGTTACTCAGGAAAATCGGAGCCAGGCCCACCCGTCGCGCCTTCGACTTGAGAATCTTGAGCTCCTCCACGCGTGCTTCGGTGCGCGCCAGGGCGATTCTGCCGACGGGATGAAAGCCGCAGGATTGGCCGGATTCTTCTTCGAGCTTCGGATAGAGCTCGAAGCTGTACTTGTGCAGCATGCTCATGTTGGCGCTGCCGGTCAGCGCGCCGGTGCCACCGGCGGCGTGCCAGGTGGAACCGGAGGTGAGCTCCGAGCGTTCCAGGAGCACCGTGTCACTCCATCCGGCCTTGGCCAGGTGATAAAGAATGCTGCAACCAGTCACACCACCACCGATGACGGCGACACGTGCGTGGCTCTTCATTCCTTACTCCCCCACTCGGTAACGGCGACGGCGCACGATAACATAGAGACAGGTGCGTGTAGGTCATGAGCCGCTTCGATGCTTGCGCTTTGCACGATTTGTGCTTGTCTTGATCGGATCGCCGCCGCATTCGCACCAGCGGGAGTCTGCAACATGCCGAGAACGACGAGACGCCGCCGACGCGACGCGGAGACGATCCAGCAACTGCCGTGGCAACCGGTGATCAATCCCTATCCGCCGGCCGAGCCCTTGAGTGCCGATCAGGTGGAGGCCATCCACGATGCTTCCCTCGCCATCCTCGAGCGTATGGGGTTACGGGTGCTGCACCGGGGCGCGCGCGAGTTCCTCGCCGAAGCCGGCGCCGAAGTGGATCACGGCGAGCAGATGGTGCGCCTGGATCGCGCGTTGGTAGCGGAGAGCATCGCCAAAGCGCCCGGCGAGTTTTCTCTGCGTGCCCGTAACCCGGCGCGCGATCTGCAGATCGGCGGCAATCGCTTAGTGATCGCCAGTGTCGGCGGGCCGCCCTTCTGTCACGATCTGGATCGCGGACGGCGCCCGGGCAACTACGCGGATCTCTGCGATTACTTGAAGATCGAGCAGAGCCTCAACATCATTCACATGGAAGGCGGCGGCCCTGTCGAGCCCGTGGAGCTGCCGCCCGAAACCCGTCATCTGGATCTGTACCTGGCGCAGATCCGACTGCTGGACAAGAATTGGAAACCCCTCGGCCTGGGGCGCGAGCGCGCCGCCGACGCCATCGAGATGGCCTGCATCTTGTTCGACACCGATCGCGAAGGCCTGGCCCGCGAGCCGGCGCTGTTCTGCGTCATCAACACCAACTCGCCGCGGCAGATCGACGGGCCCATGTGCGAGGGCCTGATGGAGATGGCGGGCGCAGGGCAGCCGGTATGTATCACGCCTTTTACGCTCGCCGGTGCCATGGGTCCGGTGACACTCGCCGGCGCAATCGCCCTGCAGAATGCCGAGGCGCTGGCGGGCATCGTCCTGTGTCAGCTGGTCAGATCCGGCGCGCCGGTGGTCTACGGCGCCTTCACCTCCAACGTGGACATGAAGAGCGGCTCACCGGCGTTCGGCACTCCCGAGTACACCAAGGCCGTCCAGGCTTGTGGCCAGCTTGCCCGGCGCTATCGCCTCCCCTACCGATCCAGCAACACCACCAGCGCCAATAGCGTGGATGCCCAGGCTGCCTACGAGAGCGAGATGTCCCTGTGGGGCGCGGTCACGGCCCACGCCAGCGTTCTCAATCAGGGGGCCGGCTGGCTCCAGGGTGGGCTCACGGCATCCTTCGAGAAGCTCATCGTCGATGCCGAGATGCTGCAGATGATGGTGGAGTATCTCAAGCCCATGGAGGTCGACGAGCAGACCCTCGGGCTCGCGACCATCGCCGAGGTGGATCCCGGCGGCCACTTCTTCGGCACCCAGCACACCCTGGATCGCTATGAGGACGCTTTTTATACACCGCTGGTCTCGGACTGGAGCAATTACGAGACCTGGCAGGAATCCGGCGCCCGGACCACGGCGCAACGCGCCAACACGATCTGGAAGCAGCTTCTGCGCGAGTACCAGCAGCCGGAGCTGGATGCAGGCGTCAATGAAGCTCTGGCGGACTATGTGGCGCGCAGAAAACGCGCGATCAGCGCGCGCAGCTGAGACGAACAAAGAAAGAAAGAATCCCGGGGGCGGGATCGCCCCCGGGAAGCGTCACATGGGTCAGCCGACCCAGACCTTATTAATTTGATGGTAGTTGGTGGGGTGCATGACGTAATTGTGCACGTTCTTGCTGCCCGCCGTGATAACCGAGCGCCACAACGGCTGCACGATCACCGCGTCGTCCTGCAGAATATTCTCCACCTTCTCCATCTTCGTGCGCCGCTCGGCAACGTCCAGCACGCTGCTGGCTTCGTCGAGGGCCTTGTCGAAGGCTGGATTGTCGTACTTCGTCTCATTCCACGGCACGCCGGAACGATAGCCGAGGTTGAGCACCATCACGCCGAGGGGACGGTGGGTCCATCCGGTCATGCCGAAGGGCGTCTTGTCCCAGACATCCCAGTACTGAGCGCCCGGCATCACGTTGATAGTGACGTCGATTCCTGCAGCTCCCCACATCTCCCTCATCGCCTGGGTGGCGTTGACTTCCCACTTCTCGTTGTTGTTGACGTCGATGGAAAGCTTGATCCCGTTGGGGTAACCGGCTTCCTTCAGCAGGGCCTTGGCTTTTCCAATGTCCTGCTTCTGCCCCGGGAGCTTGAAGTACTCGGGATGGATGGACGCCACGTGGTGGTCCTCGCCCGGCGAGCCCTTGCCGCGGTAGACCAGGTCGAGCACCTTCTTGTGGTCGATGCAGGCCTGCAGTGCCTGGCGCAGCTTCTTGTTGTCGAAAGGCTTCTGGGTCACCTGCATGCGCGCCACCGCGGTCTGTGCCGTCACGGCTTCGAACACCTGCGCGTTGGGCAGCGACTTGATGACGTCGAGCTGGTCGATATCGAGCTCGTAGACGAGATTCACCTGGTCCGACGCCAGCGCGCCGAGTGCCGCGTTGCGATCGTCGCCGTGGTCGAAATAGATGATCTTGTCGAGGCTCACATCACCACCCCAGTAGCTGCCCTTGCGCTTGGTGAGTTCCGCGCGTTCCGCAATGGCAAACTGGGTGAGCTCGTAGGGACCTGTGCCCACCGGGTTCTTGGAGATATCGCCGCCTTCGTCGGAGAATCGCCGATGGACGATGGCGGTGGGGTAGTTGTACAGGTTCTCCGGAATGGAAAGCTCCGCTCGGTTCAGGTTCAGCCTCACCGTGTGGCTGTCTACCTTCTCCACAGCGCCCGCCGTCATCTTTTTCACTTTCTTGCCGTCGGATCCTTCCGTCTCGTCCACCATGGAGGCGAACAGACCGATGTTCGACGACCCGGTGGCCGGATCCAGCCAGCGCTCGAAGTTGAACACCACGTCGTCGGCATTGAAGTCATCGCCGTTGTTCCACTTCACGCCCTTCCTGAGACTGAAGGTCCAGGTCTTGAGATCGTCGGACGCTTCCCACCTTTCGGCCAGATAGGGACGGGTGATATTGTCCGGGCCGGTGATGGCCAGATATTCGAGGAACTGGCGTGATACGTTGGCCTTCGGGCTCCAGTTGAAGGATGCCGGGTCGGTCATTTCCTGGACCGCCATGGAGACCTTCAGCGTGCCGCCCTTGCCTGACGCAGCCATGGCGGCCGGCATGAGCGACTGACCGGTGATCTGTCCCGCGATACCGTAGGCAGCGGTGGCCGACAGGCCGAGCAGCGTCGATGTACGCAGGAACTCTCGTCGATCGATCTTCTTCTTGCGCAGATCCTCGACGAGCTCGGGGATGTAAGGGTGCGGGTATTTTCGCTTCTTGGAAGTCATTTATTCCGTCCTCCTGGAGTGCGCTGGTTGTGGTCGTTTTTTAGGAATGCGGGCAAAGGATTTTTTCCGCCTCACCCTGCGGTTTCTGGGGTCCGCAGTGGCGATGCTTCTCGGGCGAGGTTAACCCCATTGCCCGGCCCCATACAAGTTACTCAGGGGTAAGATATCGAGCCCGCGCGGGCTCACCGGGTGATCTGGCGGGCCTGCGGGTCGCGGCTCGCGGCTCGCTTGCCTTTCGCTGCCGGCCCCGGTAGATAGGAGTGCGGGGCGCGCGTTGGCGAGGGTGGCCATGGGAAGAAGGCGATTCCTGATCGGCTCGGTGGCGCTCGCCGCCACCGGCCTGGTGCCGGCATCGGCCATGGCTCGCCGGCTGTTCCCCGCCGATGTCACGGATCGCTACGAGGCGTGGCAGGGAGAGCGCATGATCGGCCGCCAGCAGTTCTCCTTTCGGCGTGAGCCCGGCCGATTCGTGGTCGACGTGCAGATGGACATGCGTTTCGAGTTTCCGGGAAAAGACGCCATCAGCTACTCCCACGAGTCCCGGGAACTCTGGGATACCGGCTGGCTGCATGGACTGGACTCACGAACGCGCATCGACGGGCGAATCCAGGAAGTGCACGCCGAGCGCAATCTGGGCTCGCTCCTGGTAGCCGGCAGCGATGTGCGCTCATTCCAGGTGAGCACCTATCTGGTGCCGAGCAACCTGTGGCATCGGGACAGCCGGCTCGTAGAGGCCTTCATCGACGTGGAGAGCGGAAGCATCCGTCGTGTTCGGCCCAGGTATGTCGGCAAGCAGATCCTGCAGCAGAGCGGTGGGACGGTCGAGGCGCACCGCTACACCATTCGCGGTCAGCTGGACCGCGAGGCCTGGTACGACGCCGACTGCGTGCTGGTGCGCTGGGACCTGCCCCTCGCGGACGGGGGCTGGATCAACCTGCGGCGCGAGATGTCTTAGCCCGCCTATCAGCCGGCAACTCGCCCATGGCAGGCGCGCTCCCCTTGGGAGTAGCATACGCGCCTGCTCCAATATCCGAGGCACACCCCATGGCGAGATCGGCCGGTCGCCGCCACAGCAGTCGCCGGAAGCGCGGCCAGCGCCTGGGCTTTCACCAATTGCCCTGGCGCAATCTGGTCAATCCCTATGCCCCCATCGAGGTGCTGTCCGCCGATCAGGTGGAGCAGATCCATCTGGCGTCGCTGCGCATTCTCGAGGAGCTGGGTATCGCCTTCCTGTTACCAGAAGCTCTTGCGATTCTCGCCGCTGCCGGCGCGGACGTGGATCACAAGAGTCAGATCGTGCGCTTCGATCGCGAACTCATCGAAAAGAATATGGCGAAGGCGCCGGCCCGCTTCTTCATGCACGCGCGCAATCCGGAGCACAACATCACCTTCGGCGACAATCATATAAACTTTGCCACCGTCGGCAGCGCCCCCAACGCTTCCGACTTGCAGGGCGGACGCCGGCCCGGCTGCTACCGTGACTACTGCGATTTTCTGCGCCTCGCCCAGGCCCTGAATGTAGTGCATCTGTTTGGCGGTTACCCGGTGGAGCCCGTGGATCTACCCCCCGAGATCCGCCACCTGGACTGCACCGATGCCTTCATTCGCCTGAGCGACAAAGTGTTCTTCGCTTATTCCCTCGGCCGTGAGCGTATTCTCGATGGCATCGAGATGACGCGCATCGCCCGGGGTATCTCCAGCGAGCAAATGCTGCGCGAACCGAGCCTGTTGACGGTGGTGAACTCGAGCTCGCCATTGCGCATCGACGCTCCCATGCTGGAGGGCGTCATCGAGATGGCACGCCACAATCAGGTCATGGTGTTGACGCCGTTCACGCTCTCCGGCGCCATGGCGCCGGCGACCATTGCCGGCGCTCTCGCCCAGCAGAATGCCGAGGCGCTGGCGGGTCTCTCGTTCTCCCAGATAGTGAATCCGGGGGCGCCGGTGATGTACGGCGGCTTCACCTCCAACGTGGACATGAAGTCCGGCGCGCCGGCGTTCGGTACGCCCGAGTACACGCGCGCCGCGCTCGCCGGCGGCCAGCTGGCGCGCCGTTACAACATTCCTTATCGATCTTCCAACGCCAACGCCTGCAACGTGGTCGACGCCCAGGCGGCTTACGAATCGGAGATGTCGTTGTGGGGCGCGATCATGGGCCACGCGGGCCTGGTGCTGCATGCCGTCGGTTGGATGGAAGGGGGGCTGTGCGCATCTTTCGAGAAGATGCTGCTGGATGCGGAACTCCTGCAGATGATGGCGGAGTTCCTGTCGCCCATCGAAGTCAATGAGGAAACCCTCGGCTTCGAAGCCATGCGCGAAGTCGGCCACGGCGGCCACTTTTTCGGCACCCAGCACACCCTGGACCGCTACGAGACGGCGTTCTATTCGCCCATCATCTCGGACTGGCGCAACTACGAGAGCTGGGAAGAAGCGGGTGCTCACACCGCCACCGAGCGCGCCAACAAGCTTTACCAGGAAATTCTTGCCGACTTCGAGCCGCCCCCCCTGGACGAAGCGCGCAGCGATGAGCTGAGCGAATTTATCGCGCGCAGGAAAGAAGAGGGCGGGGTGCGCGCACTCTGACCGCCGTTACCGGGGCCAGGCCACCGGCTCTCTGGCGGTAAATGCGAATCGCCGGATAACTTCTCCGTATCCGGAATAGCGATAATCGCCGTTCGCCGCAAGAATTTCATCGCGCCCGGCACGCCAGCGGGCCGGCAACCGATACCACGCCATGTGTGGCACGTCGTGATGCACGTAGTGCAGATTATTGTTGAGATACAGCAGCGACATCAGCGGTCCCGATTCGACGATCGCCATGCGTTCGCCAACCGCCGGGCGTGCCCGGTGCTCGGCAAAGGATCGCAGCAGCGTGATGGAGATCCCGGGATAGACGAACAGCAACAGGTAGGCGGGCAGCGGGATCTCGCACACGACGCTCACCCAGATGATCACCGGGACGCAACCAAGCCCGTGCAACAGCCACGCATTCAGATGGCGGAAGTCGCCCTGCGCGAAAGCTTTGGTCTCCACCACCATAAGGCGCCACACGGACACCAGGGGTCCTATCAGTAGCCTGCCGACGGAGCTATTGTGAAAGCGCAACACGGTGCGGCGAAGTGCCCCGGCCCGCGCCCAGGCTTGCGCTGAGAGATAGTACGACTCCGGATCCTCCAAGGGGTCGGTAATCGTCTCGTCGCGGTGGTGGCGCAAGTGGGTATCCGCGTACACCTCGAACGGCATCCACAGCCACAGGCTGGGGAATACCAGGGCCCGGTTCAGCCAGCGCCAACGGGTAGGGTGACCGTGCACCACCTCGTGCTGCAGGGATCCGTGCCAAGCCAGCAGTAAGCCGCCGGCCGGCAGCAGCAGCCACCATGGCAGGCTGTGGTAGTTGAAGGTCAGCAGGCCATAACCCGCATAGAGTGTGGCGGCCACCAACAGGGTGGGCCATTCCTCAGCGGGTCGCGAAACGTCAGTCATTCTCCGGTTCTCCGGGTACCAATGATCACCAGGGATCGACGGCCTGCTTCCCCCGGGGCGCGGTGCCCACGCACGGGCCGTCGTCATTGGCTCTATTGGAACCCGCCTTAACCCTGGAAACAATGTGGGAATTCGCACAAAATACGGCAGGTTGTCACATTATCGAAGCTATTGTGGATAATCTGCATATTTGTTAACTTAATAAGCCACTCGTCGCCAACGAGGTCTGTACCGTGCACCGCCGAGACACCGTCGAAATCTTCCGCACCCGCCTGGTGGAGGTCATCGAGCAATCGGGCATGAGCCGCAGCGAATTCGCGCGCCGCATCGGCGCCGATCGCTCGACCCTGTCGCAGCTGCTGGCTTCCGACGGCACCCGCCTTCCCCGGGCCGAGACCATCGCCGCCATCGCCACCGTGGCCCAGGTGAGCGTGGATTGGCTGCTGGGCCTGAGTGCCGAAGGCCAGATGGTCACCGATGTCTTGAACGAGGCGGTGGCCATCGAGCCGGGTGGCGCGTCGCCGGCGGACGAGCGCCTGCAGCGCTGGCACGCCGAGGCCGCCGGTTACAAGATCCGCTACGTGCCCACCACCCTGCCGGATTTGCTCAAATCCGAGCACGTCATCCGCTACGAGTACGTGCAGCACGACACCCTCGACCCTCAGGGTCGAATCGCATACGCCGAGGCCCGTCTCGCCTACAGCCGCCGGCCGGAGACGGACATGGAGGCGTGCAGCTCGTACCAGTCTCTAGCCCAGTTTGCCCTCGGCCAGGGTCAGTGGAAGGACCTGGCCTTCGAGGCGCGCATCGCGCAGCTCGAGTCGATGATCGCACTCCTGGACGAGCTGTATCCCACCTTTCGCTGGTTTCTTTTCGACATTCGCCAGTGCTACTCGGTGCCGCTGACGATCTTCGGGCCCCATCGGGCGGCGATATACATCGGCGACATGTACCTGGTGTCCACCTCCCGGGAACACATTCGTGTGCTCACCGGACATTTCGACAATCTCATTCGCGCTGCTGTCATGCAGCCGCCGGAAGTCATCGCGTATCTGAAGCGGCTCCTCAGCGAGGCGACCGCCGGCGATCCCTCGAATCGAGCAGCGCCGATTTCGGCGTAACGGGAGGAACCATGCTTGCAAGCCTGCCCATGTACGACTTTCCCGAAGTCAGCGCCGCCACCGACACCTGGTGGAGCGGGGTCGCGTCTGCGTTGCAGCGCGCCGGCCTCGATGCCGTCCCCGAGGCGCTGACCAGGGATCCGGATGTCGACGTGTTGCACTCGCAAGAGTTGTTGCTCGGTCAGACCTGTGGTTACCCGCTGACCCACGCGCTGGCGGGCGTGGTCGAGCTGGTGGCAACGCCGGCTTATTCGGCCGATGGCTGCAGTGGCGCCGACTATTGCAGCCTTATCGTCGTTTCCGAAGACAACCCGGCCGCGAGGCTGGACGACTTGCGCGGCGCCGTGTGCGCCTACAGCCGTCGCCACTCCCACTCCGGTTACAACGCGCTGCGCGCCGCCGTGGCGCCGCTCGCCGATGGCGGGCGGTTTTTCTCGCGGACCATCGAAAGCGGCGGCCATCCGGCAAGCATCGCGCTGGTCGCCACCGGCAAGGCGGATGTTTGCGCCGTGGATTGCGTCACCCATGCACTGATCGCGCAATACCAGCCGGATGCGCTCGGCGGCGCACGCGTCCTCGGATCCACCGAGCACGCTCCGGGTCTGCCCTACGTGACGCGCACCGGGGTGGACGACGAATTTCTCAGTCGCTTGCGCGATGGCTTGCAGATGGCCTTTTCGGACCCCCGCCTCGGCGCTGCCCGGGATACCCTTCTGCTGACAGGCATGCAGGTGCTCGGCTACGATGCCTATCAGCGCATCGACGACATGGAGGATTCGGCACGCGCTGCCGGCTACGCCGAGATACGCTAGAAGCTCCCGACACGATTATCTACCCGGGCGTTTTTTGCCATTCGCCGTCGGGCAACCTAGGATGGATAGAAGGCGCCGATGATTCATCAGATATGACCCCCGAGCTCGCCCAGGCTATCTGCCAGTTTCCCGATCGACTGCACCCGGTCAGTCAGCAGTTCTTCGAGCGTTTCATCGACGGATTCATGACGACGGCGGATTTCATGCGCTTCTTTTCGCTGCCGAACTCTGACTACATTCAACTTGCCCACTGCTTCGTGCAGACGATGACCGGCTGATTGCCGAACCCCCAGCGGTCCCGGTAGGAGCGCCCTTTGATTTCCATCGATGGCCAATCCCTGACGCTCGGGCAGTTTCGATCTGTCGTGCTCGAGGGCGCGGCCTGTAAGCTGACGCCCGAAGCCCGCCGGCGCGTCGCCGCCGCACGGCGTACCGTCGAGGAAACCGTGCGCCGTGGTGACGCCACTTACGGCATCAACACCGGCTTCGGCGATCTGGCCACCGTCAGCATCGAGGAAAAAAACCTCGCGCTGCTCCAGGAGCGCCTGATCTTCAGTCATTGTGCCGGGGTCGGCGAGCCGCTGCCGGATGCGGCCGTGCGCGGCATGCTGTTGCTGCGCGCCAACACGCTCGCCCGTGGACACTCCGGGGTGCGTCCATTGCTCATCGAGTCGTTGTTGGCGCTTCTCGAGGCGCGCGTCTTGCCGCTGGTTCCGAGCCGCGGCTCGGTGGGCGCCAGCGGCGATCTGGCGCCACTGGCGCATCTCGCGCTGCCGCTGCTCGGCAAGGGTGAGGTACGCGTGGAGGGCGAGGTGCTGCCGGCTGTCCGGGGCCTCGAGCGCGCCGGCCTCACGCCTTTGACCCTCGAGGCCAAGGAAGGACTGGCGCTCATCAACGGTACCCAGGCCATGACATCGTTGCTGGCGCTGTCGGTGCTCGCGTGCCGGCGCCTGGTGCGCATTGCGGATCTCGTCGCTGCCATGGCAACCGACGCATTACGCGGCACGGATTCCGCCTTCGATGCGCGCCTGCATGCCCTGCGTCCACACCCAGGTCAACGCACAAGTGCCGCCAACATCTGGCAGTTGATGCAGGGCTCCGGCATTCGCGACTCGCACCGTCAGGGAGACATCCGTGTGCAGGATCCCTACAGCGTGCGCTGCGCGCCCCAGGTGCACGGAGCCGTGCGCGACCTGCTTACCGACGTGGAAACGAAGCTCGCCATCGAGATGAATTCGGTAACGGACAACCCGCTGATTTTTCCAGAGGAAGGCGATATCGTTTCCGGTGGAAACTTTCACGGTGAGCCCATGGCGTTCGCCGCCGACGTGCTCGCACTCGGTGTGTCAGAGCTCGGAGCGATCAGCGAACGGCGCATCGAGAAACTCACCAACACCGCGTTTTCGGGATTGCCGCCGTTCCTCACGCCGGATGCCGGCCTCAACTCCGGGTTCATGATGGCACAGGTAACGGCGGCGGCCCTGGCGAGCGAGAACAAGACGTTCTGCCACCCGGCATCGGTGGATTCCATCCCCACCTCGGCGGACAAGGAGGATCACGTGTCCATGGGCATGGGCGCAGCGCTCAAGCTGCAA
>Ga0255057_10000555_pt1 | contig 21296 bp, 28 predicted proteins | sample Cases_109_6_MG_FD_189022 | JGI IMG/M metagenome (GOLD analysis project Ga0255057, IMG submission 189022) | Seawater microbial communities from Amundsen Gulf, Northwest Territories, Canada - Cases_109_6 | ecosystem: Environmental > Aquatic > Marine > Gulf | place: Canada: Northwest Territories... | reverse complement strand
TCATTCTGCCGGTACGGTCCATCATCGGTCGTCCACTTCACCGATGGATCACGCTCGGCCATCGCTGTGATCACCTCGACGGTTCCGTCCTGCGAGCCGTTGTCGAGGATCCGGAATTCGTCGACGCCGAGTGCGCGGTGATGGGCGATGTTCGTTGCCAAGACGTGTTGTTCGTTGCGGACGGTCATCACCGCGGTGATCTTCATGCGCTCCCCATTCCCCTTAGGACGTGTCTCCCCTTGGTGCGTGTCTCGAAATTACTGAGGCGGTCTCCCGATCGACGAGTAGCGCAGCCCCGCCGCGTTGGCCTCGATTGGGTCGAGCAGGTTCCGCAGATCTACCAATACCGGTTGGGCGGCAAGCTCGATGATCCGGGCCAGGTCCAGTTTGGCGAACTCGGGCCATTCGGTGGCGATGACCACTGCGTCTGCTCCGGTGATGGCGTCGTAGGGGTCCTCGAAGTACTCGGCAGCCGGCAGAAGGCTGCGTGCCGCTTCGATGCCTTCGGGGTCGGTCACTTTGACCGTTGCGCCGTGGCCGATCAGTCCGCGAACGATGTCCACTGCCGGGCTTTCCCGAAGATCGTCGGTGCCGGCCTTGAAGGTGATGCCGAGCACCGCAATAGTGGCATCGGCGAGGGGGCCCTCGACTGCGGCGGCGACCCTGGCGATCATCTGGCGTTTTCGCTCGGCATTGACGTCGATGGCGGCGGCAACGACTCGAGACGAAACGCCGAGGGCGCGTCCGGTGAACAGCAGGGCCTCGGTGTCCTTCGGCAGACACGACCCGCCGAAACCCGGCCCGGCCTGGAGGAACGCAGGGCCGATTCTCGGGTCAAGGCCGATCCCGAGGGCCACGTCGTCGATATCGGCCCCGGTTTCCTCGCTGAGGTCGGCCAACTCGTTGATGAACGACAGCTTGATGGCCAGGAATGCGTTCGCGCCGTATTTGATCAATTCGGCGGTGGCGGTGTCGGTGAAGAGCGCATCGATGGTCTCATCGTTGGCAAGGAGCGGCTCGTAGATCCGCCGCATCGTGGTCAGGGCGCGTTCGCTGTCGGCGCCGACGACGAGGCGATCGGGGCGGAGGAAGTCCTGGACCGCCCTTCCTTGCTGGAGAAACTCCGGGTTGGCCACCACGTCGAGGTCGAGGCCGGGTCGGAGACGCTCCAGCGACTCACGCGACCTTGCAGTGGTCCCCACCGGCACGGTCGACTTGATGACCACCGCAATGCCCGGCTGCAGCGTCGGGGCGATCTGTTCCAGAGCGGCATCGACGTAGGACAGGTCGGCGCGCCCGCTGGCGCTGGTCGGGCTCCCGACGGTGACGAACACGGCATCTGCGGCGCTGGTGGCGCTGGCGTGGTCGGAGCCGAACCGGAGCAGGCCCGCTGCGGTCCCCTCGGTGATCAGCTCGGCGAGGCCGGGCTCGAAGATGGGGACCACGCCGTTGTTGAGGTTGGCAATCTGATCCTTGTCGATGTCGACCCCGGTGACGTCGTGGCCGAGGTGGGAGAACGCGGCGGCCGCGGTGAGCCCGACGTAGCCGGTACCGATGACGGCGATATTCAATGAGTCCATTCCCCCATCGAGTCTAGGCGACCGGGAGTCGGCTCCGATAAAGAACTAGTCATGTCAGGATGGGGTTACTTAGTCCCTGTGTCGGTGGTGCCGATAGCAGGGTGAGACGTTCGGCCAGGAGATCCCCATGCGACCCGTGACGAGAAATCTGTTTGTGCTGATCCTGGTGTGGCTGCTCACCGCGGCGATCCCTGCCCTGGCTGCCGACCCTGACACGGTGGGGGTGGTGGATCAGTCGAGCGGGGTGTGGTCGTTGCGGGATGGCGATGGGGACACGTTCACGTTCTTCTATGGCAACCCCGGTGATGTGCCGTTTGCGGGGGATTGGGATTGTGACGGGGTCGATACCCCGGGGTTGTATCGCCAGTCGGACGGGTTCGTGTATCTGCGCAACGCCAACTCTCAGGGGAATGCCGACATCACCTTCTTCTTCGGGAATCCGGGGGATGTCCCGATTGCGGGGGACTTCAACAACAACGGGTGCGACACGGTGTCGATCTACCGGCCGTCCCAATCCCGGGTGTTCATCGTCAACGAGCTCGGCGAGGACGGCGGTGGTCTTGGCCAGGCGGAGCTGGATTACGTCTTCGGGAACCCGGGCGATACGCCGTTCACGGGTGATTTCAATGATGACGGGACCGACACGGTGGGGCTGTATCGGCAGAGTACCGGCGAGATGTATTTCCGCAACTCCCACACCCAGGGCAACGCCAACTTCGATTTCTTCTATGGCAACCCCGGTGACCGGTTTGTCGGTGGCGACTGGACCGCCGATGGGACCGATACCCCGGGGGTGTTCCGGCCCGCTAGTGCCTTCTTCCATCTGAAGCACACCAACACCCAGGGCAACGCCGACGAGTCCTTCGCCTACGGCACCGCCAACTCCTATTCGGTCGCCGGCAAGTGGGGCGACATCCCCGCCATCCCCGACATCGGGATCTCCCAGGTCGCCGGCGGGCTCAGCCAACCCGTCGCCGCGGTCGCCCCCGACGACGACGACCGGCTCTTCATCGTCGAGCGGACCGGTGCCATCAAGATCCTCGAGAACGGCGCCGTGAAGCCAACGGCGTTCCTCAACGTCCAGGACGTCTCGGTGTCCGGCGACGGTGGGCTTATGGGGCTCGCCTTCCACCCCAACTATGCGGTCAACGGGCGCTTCTTCGTCCACATCACCGCGGCAACCGCGCTCCCCAACTCGACCTTCGAGAACCGGATCGTGGAATATCACGCCACCCCCGCCTCCGACGTCGCCGATCCCAATCCGGTGCGCACGATCATCAGGGTCGGCCAGCCCCAGACCAACCACAATGGCGGGGCGATCTCCTTCGGCACCGACGGCAACCTGTATATCCCGATCGGCGACGGTGGCAAACAGAACGACCCGGACAACAACGGCCAGAACAAGTTCACCATGCTGGGTTCGATCCTGCGTCTGTCGATCGATGGGGGAGTGGACCAACCAGCCAACGGCGGTTGGTACGCCATCCCGGCGGGCAACCCGTACAACGGCGCCAACGGCCTGCGCGAGATCTGGGCGATCGGCATCCGCAGCCCATGGCGCTCTTCGATCGACCGGACTACCGGCGACCTGTATGTCGGTGATGTCGGACAGGGCGCCTGGGAGGAGGTCACGGTTGGGCCCTCCGGTGTTGCCGGTCTTAACCACGGCTGGCGGATCACGGAGGGCAACGTGTGTCGCCCCCCAACTTCGGGATGCAACACGGCCGGGCTCACCTTCCCCATCCTGGCCTATCCCAACGGCGGCCCAGCGTCGGTGATCGGCGGCTACGTGTATCGCGGCGACGTGATGCCGGGGCTGCGCGGCACCTACTTCTACGCCGAGTTCTACGACGGTTGGGTGCGCTCGTTCCGCAACGTCGGCGGCGTCGCCATCGACCAGCGCGACTGGGAGTCGACGATCGGCAACATCGCCGCCATCGCCGGGTTCGGCGAGGACGGCCACGGCGAGCTATACATCCTGACTTTCGGCGGCACCGTCTACAAGATCGTCCCCGGCAGCTGACTCAGTCCGTCTCCCCCACGAAGCGAAGCGACTTCTTTGCCTCCCCCTCAGGGGGAGGTGCCGAGGGCAGCGAAGCGGCTTCTTTGCCTCCCCCTCAGGGGGAGGTGCCGAGCGCAGCGAGGCGGAGGGGGTCAAAGCGTTGCCGCGACCACGGCTTGACCCCCCTCCCCTCCCTACGGTCGGGACTCGCCCCTGAGGGGGGAGCAAAGGACGGGTCCACGACACGAAGCGTCGCACAATCACGAAATGCGACACCCTGAGGGGGGAGCAAAGAGAGGGTCGCGGCGCTCCGACTCGACCCCGATCCTCTCGGCGGAGGTGCCGAGCCAAGCGGCGCGATTCTTTGCCTCCCCTACAGCTACAGGGGGAGGTGCCGAGCGCAGCGAGGCGGAGGGGGTCAAAGCCTTGCCGCGACCACGGCTCGACCCCGTCACCGCTCCAGGTGAGGACGAGGCGGCGACGGTGACGGCGCGGATCGCGTTCGTGACCCACCCCGAGTACGTACACTCCCTGGGGCGACGATCGGAGGGGTGATGACGGGGAGCGAAGTCCATTCGTCCCTCCCCACCTTTGTCGTCATCGGGGCCATGAAGTCGGGAACCACCACCCTGCACGCCTGGCTCGACACCCACCCCGACGTGTGCATGAGCCCGCGCAAGGAGCTGGACTTCTTCCTCGAGGACGGCAACTGGGAGCGCGGCGTCGGCTGGTATCGGCTCCGTTTCGGGTCGTGCGGTGCCCAGCTCGCTCGCGGCGAGAGCTCGCCGAACTACTCCAAGACCCATCTCGACCCCGCCGTTCCCGAGCGGATGCACTCGGTGATCCCGGACGCCAGCCTCATCTACGTCGTGCGGGAGCCGATCGCCAGGATGCGCTCCATGTACCGGCACTTGGCCATGGACGGCAGCGAGACCAGGACGTTCGCCGACGCGGTGACCGAGAATGCCGACTACATCGCGACCAGCCTTTACATCCGCCACATCGGGGCCTTCTTGAAGCGCTACGACAAGAAGCAGCTCCTGGTGATCACCACCGAGCAGTTGGAGGCCGACCCCAACGCCGCCCTCGCCGAGATCTACACCCAGATTGGGGTGGCTCCCGTCGAGCTGTCCCCGGACGCCGCCAACCGCAACGTCACCGCCGACCGGCGGATCGATTCCAGGTTGTCGCTTCGCCTCAAGGCGAACCCCGGCTATTGGCGGGCCCTCAACCGCTCGTGGCGGTTGCGCGCTGCACACGACCGGTTGCTCACTCGGGCGGCCAGGGTGCCGGCGGCGAACCTTCCCGCCGAGGTCGAGGCGGAGCTTGGCGACGACCTGGAGAAGGACACCCAGGCGCTGGAGGTGTTCCTCGGCCGCAAGCTCACCGAGTGGGGGCGCTGATCTAACCGTCCAGCAGCAACAGCACTCGCCCCGCCAGGGTGTCGACGTCGTCGTGCTCGGCATCGAGGACGAGGTCCGGGTCGGTCGGCGCCTCGTAGGGATCGTCGACGCCGGTGAATCCTTCGATCTCCCCGGCGCGGGCCTTGGCATAGAGGCCCTTGGGGTCCCGTGCCTCCGATACCTCGAGCGCCGTCGCCACGTGCACCTCGTAGAAGGCGACGCCGGCGGCGTCGTGCGCGGCCCGCACCGCATCCCGGTCGGCGGCGTACGGGCTGATCAACGCCGCCACCACGACCAAACCGGCGTCGGCCATGAGCCGGGCCACCTCGCCGACCCGGCGCACGTTCTCGGCCCGGTCCGCCGCGGAGAAGCCGAGATCGGCGTTGAGCCCATGACGGATGTTGTCGCCGTCGAGCACGTAGGTCGCGTTGCCGGCGTCGATGAGCAGCTCCTCCACCCGGTGGGCAATGGTGGACTTGCCGCTGCCGGACAGCCCGGTGAGCCAGATGGTCGCACCCGGCCCGGTGGTGGTGGCGGCGTGGCGGCGCTGCGGGTCGACGCTGCTTTGGTGCCAGGTGACCTCGTCGCTCACTGGGCGGGGCCGCCGATGATCCCGGCGGCGAGGGTGTTGTTGGTGGCCGGGTCGACGAGGATGAACGACCCGGTTGCCGTGGAGCGTCGGTATGGGTCGAAGAACAACGGTGCCGTGGTGCGCAGCCGCACGCGGCCGATCTCGTTGAGCCCGAGCTCGGTTGCGGACTCGTCGCGATGCAGGGTGTTGACGTCGAAGCGGTATTGGAGGTCGGTGACGAGGGCCTTGGCCCATCGGGTGGTGTGCTTGATGGCGAACTTGGATCCCGGGCGCAGCGACACGTCGTCTGACATCCAGGTGATGATGGCGTCGATGTCCTGGCCGACCTCCGGCTGGTTGTGGGGCCGGGCGATGAGGTCGCCCCGGGAGACGTCGAGCTGGTCTTCGAGGCGCATCACGATCGACATTGGTGGCGCCGCCTCCTCGAGGGGGCCGTCGTAGGTGTCGATGTCGGCAATGCGGGTGGTGAAGCCCGAGGGGAGCACGATCACCTCATCCCCGACGTGGAACACGCCGCTTGCCACCTGCCCGGCGTAGCCCCGGTAGTCGCGGTGGGCTGCGGTGTGGGGCCTGATCACGTACTGGACGGGGAAGCGCGGGTCGATGAGGTTGCGGTCCGAGGCGACGTGGATGTCCTCGACGATCCGCAGCAGCGGCGACCCGCTGTACCAGGTCATGTTCAGCGACGGCTCGACGACGTTGTCGCCGTGCAGCGCCGAGATCGGGACGAAGCGCAGGTCGTTGATGTCGAGGCGGGTGGCGAAGTCTCGGAACTCGTTGCTGATCTTCTCGTATTGGTCCTCGTCCCAGTCGACGAGATCCATCTTGTTGACGCACAGCACCAGGTGCGGCACCCGCAGCAGCGAAGAGATGAAGGCGTGGCGGCGGGTCTGTTCCAGGATCCCGTGGCGGGCGTCGGCGAGAACGAGGGCGATGTCGGCGGTCGATGCACCGGTGACCATGTTGCGGGTGTATTGGGTGTGGCCCGGGGTGTCGGCGAGGATGAAGGTGCGGCGCGGGGTGGCGAAGTAGCGGTAGGCGACGTCGATGGTGATGCCCTGCTCGCGTTCGGCGCGCAGCCCGTCGGTGAGCAGCGCCAGGTCGAGGTAGTCGCTGCCGCGCAGCCGGGAGGCGTCCTCGACGGCGTCGAGCTGGTCCTGGAAGATCGACTTGGTGTCGTAGAGGAGCCGGCCGATCAGCGTGCTCTTGCCGTCATCGACCGAGCCGGTGGTGGCGAGGCGGACCAGGTCGACGGGGTCCATTAGAAGTACCCCTCGCGCTTGCGGTCCTCCATGGCGGCGACCGCGGTCAGGTCGTCGGCGCGGCTGGCCCCCCGCTCGGTGATCCGCGACGCCGCCACCTCGTCGATGATCTCCTCCAGCGTCGCTGCCGTCGAAGCGAACGCACCGGTGCAGCTCATGTCACCAACGGTGCGGAACCGCACGGTGGCCTGGAACACCGCTTCGTCGTCGTTCGGCTCCAGGTATTCGCTTTCGGCCATCAGCATCCCGTCGCGCTCGAAGACCCGTCGTTGGTGCGAGAAGTAGACCGAGGGCAAGTCCATGGCCTCGGCGTGGATGTATCGCCACACGTCCATCTCGGTCCAGTTCGAGATCGGGAACACCCGGGTGTGCTCCCCGTTGCGATGCCGTGCGTTGTACAGGTTCCACAGCTCGGGTCGCTGGTTCTTCGGCTCCCACTGCCCGAACTCGTCGCGGAACGAGAACACCCGCTCCTTGGCCCTGGCTTTTTCCTCGTCGCGACGGGCCCCGCCGAAGACGATGTCGAAGCGGTGCTCGGCAATGGCGCTGAGGAGCGGCTCGATCTGGAGGCGGTTGCGGGACTCGCCCGGCTTCTCGGTGATCCGCCCGGCGTCGATGGACTCCTGGACCGAGGCGACCACCAGGTTGGCGCCGAGCTCGGCGATGGTGCGGTCGCGGAAGTCGAGCACCTCGGGGAAGTTGTGCCCGGTGTCGACGTGCATCACCGGGAATGGCAGGGGAGCGGGGGAAAAGGCCTTGACGGCAAGGCGCAGCAGCACCGCCGAGTCCTTGCCACCGGAGAAGAGCAGCACCGGATGCTCCGATTCGGCGACCGCCTCGCGCAGGATGTGGATCGATTCGGCCTCCAGGGCCTGGAGGTGGGAGATCTGGTACTGCACCGGCAAAAGGGTAGTGAGGGTCGCTGTGAAACCGTCAGAGCCGGAACCTGGGGTGCTATCCGCCCGACTGGCTTGCTAGGCCCCGCATCGTGACGGCGAGTTTGGAGATCTCCACGAGGAACGGCTCGGTGCTGCCGGCGCGTTCGGCTCGCTCTTCGATGCGGTCCCAATCGATGCGGTCGCCGGCCGCAACGGCAAGCTGGCTGGCCTCGTCGTACGTGACCGGGGTGCGGTCTGTTGCCTGGACGAGTCGATCCATCATCAGGTCGGTCACCGCGATGATCCCAACCGTGACGCCTGCGACATCGACGAGCTCCGGCGGTTCCTCCGCGATGAGGCGGTCTGCGGGCACCTCGATCCCGATGGCGGCGTCATCTTGCTGGAACACCCAGTGCCGGCCGTCGCGGCGAAATCCGGCCGCCAGAATCCGGGTTTCATCTTCGGTGGTCACCACACCGACCAGGTCGATGTCGGTGAGCCTGCCGATTCCGGTATGGGTCAGCTGAGCGGCTCCCCCGACGAGCACCATCTCCTGATCGATGAGCGCGTTGAACGCTGCCGCCGCATACAGCACCCGCTCGGCGGTGTCCGGCGGCGCGGCCAGCGCCAACGCCAGCAGCCGTGCGGTGTCCATCAGCCGGAGTCGAGCAGGCGTCGCTCAACTGCGGTGCCGAGGCCGCGTTGTTCCTTCCAGTCGAGCCTGGCGCCCGCATCGCGCACGAGGACGCCGGTGTTCCCGAGTCGCTCGGCGCCCGCGGCCATGCGGGCTGCGATTTCGTCCAGTGCCCGAGCAGGGGTCGGAGTCGCATTCAGGGACAGCCCGAGGGCTCTGAGGACGCGGGCAAGAGTGGAGGCGCGTGCATCGACGCGTCCCTGTTCCAGACGCGAGAGGTTCGAGGCTGCGATCCCGGTCCGTGTGGACAGCTCCGCGAGCGTCATGTTTTGATTCCGGCGCGCTGTTCGGATCTGCTGATATATCATATCTGATAATATATCATTATCACCCATCCATGGGTGGTAATCAGGGCAGACGCGTTTTGCACCATATCGTCAGGGATTGGCTGGGCACGTAGCGAACAGAATTGATGGGACCCGCGGGACCAGATCTGGTAGCGGCCAGGGACGTCGGTTGCGAATTCGCCATGTCTCCCCGACGTTCGAATCCGATCGCAGCGAACGGTGATTCTCTTTGTAGCAAGTAGCTTGACAGTAGTATTGATCGACTCTTCTTGTGTTACTGCTGGGTTCTGATAGATTCACAGTATGCTCAGAAGACACGCGATCGCCGAAGTAGCCTTCATTGCCTCGTCGCAGCACGGCTATGTGACCCGTGCCCAGGCCAATACCGCTGGGGCGGACGACAACCAACTTGGCCGGCTCACTCGCGGCGGCGTGCTGGCAAGGATCGACCACGGCGTGTACCGGTTCGCAGGAGTCCCGGAACACCCTCACGAGCGACTGTGGGTGGCGTGGCTGCGGCTCGACCCCGATCGATTCGTTGCTGACCGCCAGCAGGACCCCCACGCCTGGGTGTCGCACGCCGCCGCTGCCGAAGTGTGGGGTCTTGGTGAGCTTCCGACCAGCAACATCGATTTCATCGTCGATCGGCGACACCAGAGCTCGAGGGATGAGATCCGGTTCCATCGACGCAGCGACGGTCTCGAACCCGTCGAGTGGGCGGTGGCAGATGGTCTTCCGGTGACCGCTCCCCACCGTTTGATCAGCGATCTGGCAGCCTCGCAGGTCGATGGCGGTCACCTGGCACGGATCGCGGTTGAAGCCATCCGCGACGGTCACACCGACGCTGAACGGCTTGGACGGGCGCTGAGGTCGGTGGCGGGGCGCTACGGGTTCGATACCGGTGCGGAGCTTGTCGACTATCTCGTTGCCTACGACAACACGGTGGCGGCGTGACGAGTGGCGGGCAGCACTTCGACCGCCAGGCAGAGGAGCCGAATTCGGTTCCCTCTCAACACCCCTACGCGACGCCGCGCGCCCTGGTGTCGGCCATCACCGACAGGGTCGCAGCCGTCGTGGCTGCAGGATCGGTCTACAACCACGACGAGCTGCGCAGGCACATCGCCTATGACCGGCTTCTTGCTCGCGTGTTTAGCGACGAGCCGGAGCGCTGGCTGCTCAAAGGTGGCGGGGCCCTCCTGGCCCGGATCCCGGGGGCCCGTCACAGCAAGGATCTCGACCTCGCCTACGCCGGGGACATCGACGAGGCAATCAAAGCCCTTACCGAGGGAGCGGCCCTCGATCTCGGCGATTTCTTCACCTTCACCGTCGAAGAGGTCAAAGCAAGGCTCACCGGCCCCACGTCGGGTGTGCGCCTACCGATCAGCTGTCGCATCGGCCCCAAACGATTCGGCTCCTTCCACATCGATGTCGTGGTGGTCGAAGGGGTCACCGCCGAGCCTGAATTGGTGTCGCCGCTGGCATCGATTGCGGTTCCGGGGCTTGGCATCGTGCCGTACCGCACCTATCCCCTTGTCGATCATCTCGCTGACAAGCATGCTGCGATGATCGAGACGCACTACGGCCGACCAAGCACCCGCTACCGCGACCTGGTGGATCTGGTGGAGATCGCCACCACTCAGAAGATCGAGGCCGCGCCGCTGTCAGTTGCGCTGTTCACCAAGTACCGCCTGCGCGGGCTTCGAGCGCCTGCGGGTTTTGCTACACCCGGTGAGCGATGGCCGGAGGGTTATGAGGCGCTGGCGACGAGCGTCCCCGGATTCACGCACGAGACCTACCAGGAGGCCTCGGCGGTCGCCGAGGCCCTCCTCGACCCAATACTCGGCGGTCGCACCAGGGGTTCGTGGAATCCCGCAGCCCTCACCTGGGTCGACTGACCCACCAACTCATCCTGGTGGCGGCGGAGGGGTTGCGCGACCCCTCTGTTGAGGCCTCGCTCCTGCTGTGCGGCCCGAATCGATCCCAAACGGGGCCTGGAGATGGGCCCTCGGTCCGCAGCAGAACCGCATTGGTGGCCGGACGGTCGACCCAACGTGTCATACCCGATTGATACAAATGGGACTGATACGCGACGGCGTGTCAGCCATGAATAGAAGGTTGAACTTCTAGAAGGTAGGGCTTATGCTATGTGGGAGGTCGAATACACCGACGAGTTCGCGGAGTGGTGGATGGGGCTCGCGCAGGATCAGCAGGAAGCGCTCGACGACAGAGTCATGTTGCTCGCGCAGCGAGGCCCTGATCTTGGACGGCCTGTGACGGACACCATCGCGGGGTCAAGGCATCCCAACATTAAGGAGCTTCGAGTCTCGAAGGGTGGGGTGCTTCGCGTCCTCTTCGCTTTCGATCCGCGCCGTCATGCGATCCTCCTCCTCGGGGGCGACAAGAGCGGTCGCTGGAATGAGTGGTACCGGTCGGCGGTGCCGCAGGCGGACGACCTGTACGACGCCCACCTGGATCAGCTCCGGTCAGAAGGACTGTTTGGCGATGACTGACCAATTCAAATCCGAAGACCAGGGAGACGGCATGCCCAGGCCGAAGCGCTATCGCACACTGCACGATCAAGTGGTGGCGCGGCCCGGGGCGGCCGAACGTCTCGCCGCGCTCAGAGAGGAAACCCTCGCCGAGATCGGACTCTTCGAGCTGCGCCGTGCCCTCGAGCTGTCTCAAACCGACGTGGGCGAGGAGCTCGGGGTCAGCCAATCGGCGGTGTCCCAACTCGAGAACGCAAGCGACGTGAAAGTGTCGACGCTGCGTGAGTACCTCGCCCGGCTCGGCGCACGGCTTCGGCTCGTTGCCGTCTTCGACGACGATGACGAGGTCGTACTTCGCATTGGTGACGAACCAGGACCGCCGACTGGAGGATGAGTCGTCGCGACGTATGGTTGTTGAAGGTCGAGAGCTGAATTGTTGACGAGCTCCGCTCAACCCCTCGAGAGCGCCTGCAGGGTGAACGCTCCAAGGACACAGACTCGTTGCGGCCACAGCGTCGTGGGATGAGATTCGAGATCTAACCCGCCGACGGCTGGCCGTCGGCGGCCTTGAATGCCCTCCCGGGCAACGGTCAACGGCGCCGCATCACTTCTCGACGACGTAGAAGCCTTTTGGTGGACGGAAGACGGCGTGGATGACGGCGAACGCCTCCACTGCGGTGTACCAGGGCATCAGGAGCAACTGGAGCAGGCTGTATCGGATCCATTCGGATCGCGCTGCCCCCCGATGGGACAGGCTCACCCAGAGACCGGGTGCTGGAAGGACGCCCGTCATGCGATGTGCGAGCCATTCGGGCATGAGCAGACGGATAGGAATTAGCTCGCACCAATAGCTCGCACCAATGGCTCGTACCAATGGCCCGCATCGGTTGCGCCAACGGTCTCGTCTAGGGCAGAGTGCGGAGACGCAGTCGAGGCACTCGCCTGAAGTCACCTTGGTTGCGTGTCGCCAGTCCCATCCGGCCTTCGATCGCCGTTGCTGCGACCAGCGCGTCGGGGAGGCGGATATCGGTGTCGCGGCGAATCCGCCCGGCCCGTTCGGCGATCACCCGGTCAACCGGGATCTCCCGGAAGGGTGCCAGCAGAGTGGTCACCAGATCGGTGGCGGTGTTTCCGGCGAAGAGCTCGGCTCTCGTTACTACCGAGTAGTGGAGTCGGTGGCGCTTGGGGGAGAGCTGGTGAGCACCGCGCAGATGATCGACGAACACATCGGTGTCGACGAGGATGTCAGCCACGGTCCCATTCGTCTCGATGGGGAACGGTTGCCTCCGGTGCCGCTCCGAAGGTGGCGGCCAGGGCGAGTTCGGGATCGACATGATCGCCCGCGAGGTAGTCATCGAGGGCGCGCCTGACGATCTCAGCCATCGTCACACCTTCGGCCTCGGCCAAGGCATCGATGCGGCTTCGCTGTTCGGTGGTGAGGTACACCTGCGTCCGAGTTGCCGACATACAGCACAATATACAGCATGGGCCTGGTTCGGTCAACGGGGGCTATGCCCGGTTGTGGGTGCTTAGGCCGACGGTTTCGTGCCGGGCTCCGGCGTGTGTGCCGGGGTCGCCAGACGCTCGCGGAGACCGTCGAGCCTGGCTCCCAGTGACTGTCTCAATTGGTGGTCCTGCAGCGTTGCGATGACCCGTTCGGCCTCCGCGAGCTTGGCCAGGTCGACCTCACCGAGCGTGACGGCAGAAAAGTCGATGTCGCGGATCAGGATCACGGCGAGTCGATGGGCGACGAGCTGATCATCGGGATCAAACACATGGGCTCGACTCAGGTGTCGGTACGTTGGGCGGTCGACCAAGCCGAGCAGCCGGTGGGGGAGCGCAACGTCGTCTGCTGCGGCCCAGTCCTGCGGGGTGGGCTCGACGAACTCGGTCCAGAGGGGATCGGGCAGTACCGCCGACCCGAGCCCTGATCCGGTGTTCAAGGCCGGCTCGGCGATCCGGACCGCCGCCTGATGTCTGCGCCGGATCGACCAGCCGGAGGCCTCGGTGATGAATGCCCACAGCGCCCGGACGGCCTCGTCGGCGTGCCCGCGCATGGTCAGTTCCGCGTACTGGCGCAGCGATTGGTATTCGGGGTCCCGGAATAGAGCAATCAGCTGACGGAGCGGTGCGTCAGCGGGTGCTGGAACTTTCGAGCCCGGGCGCTCTGTCTCGGATGATCCTTGGGTCACGACGTTGGAGCTCCCACCTGTTCCCGATCGTCAGGCTACAGCCCGGGCCTCGCCGCTGGTCTCTCCGGTAGGCCGCGATCTTGTCCGCAATCGTCTCCTCGAGTGACAGCATGGGAACAGGGACAGGCTCAGACTCATAGCCGTCATGTACTGCGAAGTGAACTGGTTCGAGCACCTCCGGGTCGATTCAGGGCCGGTGCGACACGATTTCGATCTTGGCGTCGATCGTCGGGCTGCCGAGACGTGTGGTGACCGTCAGTTCAGCGCGTCGCCCTTCCGTCACAACAACCAGATCGAACCTCACCTCATACAGCTCGGCGCCATCGAGCGAGTCGAGAACGATTCCTCCGATGCCCTCGTCGTCCGCGGCAAAATCAAGGTCTGTGGAGAACTGGGTCGGGTGGGATTTGGTTCCCAAAGCCATCCGTTTCGGAAGTAAATGCAGAGTGTTGTTCCGAAAAGAGGACATTGCAGAACGAAATCGCCTATATTGTTCCGAAAGTACGACGAAGAGGAACGAAATGAGGCCTGGACGAACCGAGCTCCGCCATTGGACATCCGCCGACGGTCGTCGATCGGGCGAGATCGACGTGTACATCCCAGCCTCGATCGCGAACCAACACATCGCGTCCGAGAACGCAGCGGGGGAAGCTGCCGTGGAACGAGCCCTCCATTCGCTGAGAGGACAGCCAACGCTCCAGCCGCTCGCGGCGATCCTTTTGCGATCCGAAGGCATCGCTTCGTCGCGCATCGAGGGCGAAGTCGCCTCGACTCGGCGGGTGTTTGAAGCCGAGTACGCCCCCGAAGACGTTTCGGATCGACAAGCCCAGCGAATCGTCAACTCGATTCGCGTCATGAGCGATGTCATCGCAGCCGCGGGCCAAGGAGTGAAGCCGCAAGACTTCGATCGATGGCATGCGCTTGTCTTTGCAGGAACATCGGTCACGTTCGAGCCCGGGATAGTCAGAACCAAGCAGAACTGGATCGGCACCAGAACCGATACACCGGTTGGCGCCGACTTCATCCCGCCACCACCCGAGTTGGTAGAGGAAGCGACGAGTGATCTTGCCGCCTTTGTCGATCGCGTCGATCTGGCGCCGGTGACCCAAGCAGCGATAGCGCACGCTCAGTTTGAGACCATCCACCCCTATCCCGACGGGAACGGGCGTATCGGGCGAGCCCTCGTGTATCGGTCCTGGGCGTACCGCGGTGTGGTGGCGGAGATCAACCCGCCGATTAGCCGGATTCTGGTCGAGAGGCGCCAAGCGTACATCGACGGCCTGACCTCATTTCGGGATGGCGATGTTGACCGGTGGCTCGAGTTCTTTTTCGAGATAGTTCTGTCCGCGGTGTCCTACACGCACTCCCTAGGACTGGGACTTGAAGTCCTCACCGAGGATTGGCAGGCCCGGCTCTCAGGTACACACGAAGACGCGCTGGCGCGACGACTCGTGGCAGGCCTATCGGCGAACCCGATCCTGTCGGCTGCTCAGGTTGCGGCGCGTCACGACGTCACCGCGCGGGGCGCTCGCGCTGCCCTCGATGACCTGGCGGAGCGCGGGATTCTGACCTTCCGGACGTTGAGGAAGGCAGAGCGTGGGCGGCCAACCAAGGTCTACGAAGCGACGGAGCTTTTCGATCTACTAGATCGGACGCCACAAGATCTGGCCTAGGCGTGAATGCATGACGCATTTGCGCTGTATGGACGGGGCACATGGGTTTCGCGCGTTCGGGCACATGGGTTACACCTTGGGGGGTGACGGAGCAGGGGCAGGAGACGAGTGGCGCCCATCATTTGGCGTATGTCAGTTGACGCCCTGGGCGACGCGAGGTCTCATGCCTCCGGGGCTCGTTCATGGCTTCGTGTCTCTGCGCATCCGACGCCGGTGACCGAGACGTCACGTCGTGTTGCGTTGCTACCGGGTCGTGTTCTGATAGCCGAGATGGTTTCCTCAGCTAGCGAGTAGTTGGCTGACTCGCTGGTGGGATACGCCGATGAGTTCGCCGACGTCGCGCAGTGGGAGACCTTCGGCGCGGAGCAGCTCGGCTATTTCACGTCGTGTAGCCACCGCGGTACGGGTCGCTTCGTCGGCGGCGGCGACCGACGCCTCAAGGGCTCCCAGCAGATCGGCTACGCGAGCGGGCGGCGTTACGACGACGTCCAGGTCGCCGACGTCGTCTTCGTCGACGTCCAGCATCAAGGAGATGGCCTCGCGGGCTCTGTCTTCGACCTGGTCCAACCGCTTGGCCTGAGAGAACACGCCGTCGAGCGCCGGCACAGTGATCGCCCACCATCCACCGGACCGAACCACTTCGACGCGTTGTGCCTGGATCGGTGCTGCGTTACTCGTCGCCATCCGTCGTTACCTCCTCTGCTTGCTTGATGATGCCTTTTGCTGTGTGTTCGTTGATCTCCCGGTGCCGGGGGATCACGAGCCGCTCGTCTCCGATCGTCCAGACCTCGTGGTTGGCTCCCTCTCGAACGAACTCCAGGTCCGTGTCGGCGGCCTTGGCGATCGCTCGAAGCCGCTTGATGAGGTCTCGCTTCTTTATGCCTTAAGGCTAAAGCACTAGACTTGTCAAGTCAAGGGTGCTTGCCTAAAACTCAAGCAGACGGCATCTCAGTTGCGGAGGCGATGAGACTCGCCGTTGCCGATCTGATCGAGGCCAGGCGCAAAGACCCGGAGTTTCAGGCGCGTATTCGAGCCGTCATCGAACAGAATCGTCGCGCCTTGGAGCGGCTAGCCGATTGACGGTCGCGTACCTCGACCTGGCTGACCTTCTTGCGATTGGGGAGCTCCTGCTCGACATCCCGGCCAAGGACCTTGCTTCCGCACCGCGCCTCGACCTGGCGGAATCTGCGCTGCACACCCCTGCCGCGGGTTTCGGCGATGTCGAGTTCTATCCGGTTGCGGCCTGTTGGACCGGCAAGCTACAGCCCGACATCGCCAACACGCTGGCCGATCTGGCGCCACGTGGGGAGAGGGGCATCGCCGAAATAGAGGTCTGGCATCGTCGCCGCGTATTCGCTGCCGAGCAGCTCTGAGGCTCGGGTCGCCCTCCCTTCGAAGGCCGGGCTTTGCGAGAAACCGTCCGGCGGTCTTTCAACCCCTCCGAAGAAACGCCGATTGTATTCCTCGATGTCGTCGAGAATCGGATGAAGCTGTGCGGGATCGGACACGACCGCCAGCACATCGTCATCGCGGAGCAGCTGGTACACGTCATAGCCGTGCCGACCCTGGTGTCCCCTGAGCGCGAACTCGGGGTCAGCTTCAATCGCGAGCGCAACCGAGTGGAGCGCAAAGAGCTTCTCAAGAAGGGTCCGAGCCGGGTGCAGGCAAACCATCTTGAACGGTCTGAGGTCGTCGAAGGCGGGAATATCGACACCTGCAGCGGCGAGCGCATCGCCAAGCAGGGAGCCGATCGCGACGCGTCTGGCGGGCCAGTCACCTCCGCGGATCCCCATCTCGAGCAGGACGCGAGTCTGGATGGTCGCTGTTTGGGGTCGGGGAGTCGGATAGCTCACCTCGTAGGCTCGGTGCCGACCCTGCTCAGCGCCCCCGACGCTCTTCGCTTCGCCGCCCACTGCTTCTGCGGCATCGTCAGCCATCGACTTGATGAGAGTGTCGGTGGCCCCGCGCCCGCGCTCCCCAGGGATGATCAGCAAGTCAATGTCCTCGGAGAATCTATTGGTCACGCCGTACCCCTTGGAGAGGCTGGTTCCCCCCTTGAGGATGAAGTCCCCGGCGTGAACTCGATTGAGGTCCCTCAAGACCTCGCTCACCCAGTAGTCCTTCTCGACTGCGGTGGGACTGATACCCAGCCGTTCGGACGCAGCATTTACGGTCGCCGCGAAGTTGGGCTTGTCTCGGTAGAGCATCGCGGCGTCAGCCGGCCAGAGCCGCGTGCCTTGTTGGTTCGTGAGGGCGTGGTGGCCTGACCCGATCCGCATGCTCATGCATGTGAAGCGAGTCAAGCAACCAGCGCAGGCCGTTTCGCACACGAGCTGGCTCGGTGTCTGCTGCACGCACCACGCGATCGAGTCGAATTACACCGTCCGAGGCGGCTTCCTTCACTCGACGAATCGCCTCCTGGCTCGAAACATCAACGAACCGGTCCCCTTCGCGGAGCACCTCGAGGAGTGCAACTTCTAGAGGCCTCAAACGCTCGTCCCGTCTCCCCGTACATGCCGCCCGGCTCACGATCCGAACACCGTCAGGTGGTGAAGGGGCTCGGCTGGGAATGGCGACGGTCTCGCGGCGAGGGACTTGCGTCGAGAGCCCAAGAGCGACGGCTGCACTGCCCTCCCCGGGCCCAACCCCTGCGCCACCGCCGATCTCGTCGGCGAGACGGGCCGGTGGAGGGGGAGCCATTCCAAAGGGAGTTGATTCGCCTCTCCAATACAGGCCCCGGCGTACCCGCCGCAACTGGCCGGCTTGGGCAAGCCGCGAAAGGGCCTTCGCCACAACAGCCGGCGATCCCAGGAAGTCCTCCGGTCGCCAGAAGCGGTTGCGGGTTCGCATCACCTTCCTCTGTACTGCCTTGGCAATGGCCTCTGCCATTCGATCTCCATCTGTCAACAATACGATACGAGATACGGACATTCTAATGGTCGAGCCTCTTCCACGTCAAGGCGCTTTTCGACGCCAAGAACTCGAAGGGCTACCGCAGCCTCACCACCTCCACCAGGTAGTCGGCCCCAAAGGTGTCGGAGGTCTCCGCAAGTTCGGTGGTGCTGGGCGCAGAACTGACGCGGGCTGCCGACCCACCGGCCGGCCGGTCCTCAACGTCGGTCTTGTTGGCCTTGACGAAGGACACCTGCATCTCGAGTCCGGCTGCGTCGACCATACGGAGCAGCGTCCTCAGGGTTGGGCTCCGGCGGCCCCGCTCATAGGCGCAGATCGTCGACCCGGAGGTGCCGGCGGCCTTGCCCAGTAGTCCTTGGGTCAAGCCGGCGGTAAGTCGCAACTCGCGAACGAGGTTCACGCCTAACTCATACATGCCGAGCGCGCCTGCTTCAAGACCCTTGTCTGATGGTCGCCGCGATCGTCTCGGATCGCGCACTCAGCCGCGTCTGCGAAATATCGTCTCTGCGCTACGACCTGAAGCACCGCTGCTCTGAGGCCGAGGCGTAATCCGCAGTGCAGCACCCAAGAAGAGGCCGTTGACCAATCCCGCCAATCAGACTAGAATTCTAGTCATGTCCAAGGTATTGCCACTGTCAGAGGTCAAGGCGAAGCTCTCCGAGGTGGTTGACGAGATCGCGACCACCCACGAGCGGGTAACGATGACGCGAAACGGTCGACCCGTTGCAGTACTCGTCAGCACCGACGACCTGGAGACAATCGAAGACACTATTGCCATCTTGTCCGACCCGGAGGCGATGCGTCAGATCGAGGAAGGCCGGGCCGCCATTGCCGCCGGCGACGCGGCAGCAAAGGACGAGATCGAAGCGCTGCGTGACCGGCTTCGCGCCTCCATGACGTGACCGAGTGGGATCTGATCGTTGCCGGGCCCGCCCGGCGATCGATCGATCGCATCCCGGTCAAAGTAGCTGTAGCCGTACTCGACTTCCTGGTTGGGCCACTCATCGAGAACCCACGTCGCGTCGGCAAACCGCTCCGCGGTGAGCTAACCGGCCTCCACTCGGCCAGGGTGGGCACCTACCGGGTCGTCTACGAAATCAGCGAGGACGACCACACGGTACGGGTGCTCTACATCGACCACAGAGCCGACGTGTACCGACCCAGATAAGCGCTCGGTCAATTCCCGGCTTGGCTATTTCGACAAGCCCTGCCCATCAGTGATTGAAACCGGACACCCCATTCGGTGGGTGTGCGCAGTCGCTTTTGCGCCAAAGTGTCGGTAAGCGGTGAATCTCTTGCTGTGTATGGGTTTCTGGTGAACGTGTTGCGCACATGTTGTATTCCGTGTCGGCTGGGTTTGGTTGTTGGATTCGTGGGTGGATGCTGGGAGAATGGGGGTTGCAGGAATTTGTGAGCGCCTCTGAGCGCCGAGCCGACGGGCTTGGCGCTCGTCACGTTTGTGACAGGAGGTTGCTTATGAACCGCACCAACCACACATCGGGGGCTGTTGTTGTGCCTCGGTGTTCTATCTGTAGTCGACCTGATAGAGAGGACTTGGATCGGGATTTGGTGTTGCGACGCCGGACCCAGGCCGAGGTGGCTCTTATCGTGGGGGTGGACCGTTCCACGGTGTCTCGCCACGTCAAGAATCATGTGTTGCCGCGGTTGGCGTAGACGGTGTTGGTGGAGACCACTGATGTGGCGTTCGGCAACCTTGTGGAGACTTTCGAGCGGATCCATGCTGAATATTGGCGTCTGTATTTGATGGCGGAGGCGGCGGGGGATGTCAAGTTGGCCCATTCGATCTTGAACGACATGCGCAAGCTGGTCGAGATGCTGGTCCGGTACGCCCCGAAGATGAAGGGAGCGAATGTGCAAGACCTGGTCGGGCATGACGAGGAGGCCGAACGCCGCCACTACGAGCAGGCCCGGGTGGCTCTGGTCGACAGACTCGAGACGCTGTTGGGTCGGCATCAGGCGAACGTGGTTCGTGGTGACGAGCATCTCAATTCCGACGAGGTGAGAGCATCGGGGCGAACGGTCGAAATGGTCAACGAATCTGCACAGGCGTCCGCGGCCCAGCGCATGGTTGATGAAGATGATGATGAGTTGGATGCCGGCGACGAGGCGGAGACACTGGAGGAGGTGCCGCCTCGGCCGGCTTCGTCGCCGACGGACAAGGGATTGGGCCCGTTGACGGGTTTCGAGAAGGCCGAATGGGACGTTTAGGCCCTGGTTGCTGATCTGTCTGTGGTAGGTAGTCGCCCGGTCGGCTATTGGGTGGGGAGGACCCAGTCGCGGGTGGCGATGGCGTCGATGACTTGGCGGGGTGCGATGTGGGACAGGTAAATGTCGGTGGTCGCTAGTGACACGTGACCGAGTTGGCGTTGGATGATGCCGATAGGGATGCCTTCCATCATCAGCTCGTAGGCGTGGGTGTGGCGGAACCCGTGGGCGTGTACTCGTTTGGTGATCCCGACTTGGCGGGCGAGCCGGGGCAGGAGGGTCCGCACATAGGAGGCGCCGACGTGGCGACCGGTCATGGTGCAGAACAGTGGCTGGGTGTCGCCGAAGCCGTGTCGTTCACGCAGAGCGAGCCAGTTGTTGATGACGGTGACGGCGGCGGGGTCGATGCCGACGGTGCGGGCTTGGTCTCCTTTGCCGTGCAGGACCCGGATCGAGTAGCCCGCAGAGTCGACATCTTTTGGGAACAGGGCCAGAGCTTCGCTGATCCTCAAACCGGCTCGATACAGCACCGTGGTCAAGGCCCGGTTCCGGATCCCAGATACGGTGGTGCCACAGGCCGCCAGGATGGCGTGGACCTCCTCGCCAGTGAGGATCTCTGGGGGATACCGGCGGCCCTTGTTGGCCGGTATCCGGCCAGCGTGGTAGCCGGGTCGAGTGACATCGATGCGGGGTGGTGTACTTCTCATCTGTATATGAACTATAACAGATCTGATTAGGTTCTAAAACAGCGACAGTCGGCATGGTGACGGTTACTGTGCCGCCAATGGGACGCCGCCTCGACATCGACCAGTTAGTTGGTGCCGCCGAGATCGCCGACCGGCTTGACGTCTCCAATAGCCAAGTCATCCACGTGTGGCGCTACCGCCACCCCGACTTCCCTGAACCCGTCACCACCCTCAAAACCGCCATGATCTGGTACTGGCCCGACGTCAAAGCATGGGCCCAAAACACCGGACGCCTCCCCAAACCCTGACTCGACGCCCAGCAAACGAGCTCCTCGAGTCGGTCACGACTCTCTGGCGACGACACCGAGCACAACGGTCAGCTAGCGCATATTGCCGGTTATGCGCTACCTGGATTGGGT
>Ga0255057_10000554_pt1 | contig 21325 bp, 14 predicted proteins | sample Cases_109_6_MG_FD_189022 | JGI IMG/M metagenome (GOLD analysis project Ga0255057, IMG submission 189022) | Seawater microbial communities from Amundsen Gulf, Northwest Territories, Canada - Cases_109_6 | ecosystem: Environmental > Aquatic > Marine > Gulf | place: Canada: Northwest Territories... | reverse complement strand
GGATCAATCCGGGCAGCAGCAAGAGCAGCCCGAGCAGGGTCAGGAACAAGAGCAGGACCAGGAGCAGTCCCAGCAGGGTCAGGAACACGAGGAGCAACAGGAGCAGTCCCAGCAGGGTCAGGAACAAGAGCAGCAACAGGATCAGTCCCAACAGCAGCCGTCGCAGCAGCAGCCGCAGGAGCAACAACAGGAGCAGCAGCAGCTGTCGCAGCAGCAGCAGCAGCCCAGCCCCGACCGAGAGCAGCAGGATCCCAGTGAGCGCGAGAGCGCCTCCAACTCGCAAGAGGGCCGGGAAGCCGAGGCCTCCCCTGCACCCGCCGCTGCACCCGAGTTCAGCGAGAGCGATCAGGAGGTGGAGCAGTGGCTCAATCGGGTCCCGGATGATCCGGCTGGCCTGCTGCGCGAAAAGCTGCGCCGCCGCTACGCCGAGCGGCGCTACGGAAGCCAGGGAGGATGGCGATGAGACCCAGATCATTTGTCGTGGCATTCGCGACGGCCCTCTTGCTCGCAAGCGCGAGCTCCGCCGCGGAGCTCGAAGCCCAGCTCGGTCGCCAACGGCTGGCCATGGGCGAGACCGTGGAGCTGCTGCTGCGGCTCCGCGGCGGACAGGAGGCCCCGAACATCTCGGCGCTCGGCGCGGATTTCGAGGTGGTCGACGTGCGCCAGAGCGTGCGCACGCAGATCGTCAACGGCCGACGCGACGCCAGCATCGACTGGATCCTGACACTGCTTCCGAGGCGAGTGGGGACGCTCGAGATCCCGGCACTGCGAGCCGGACAGGCCGAGAGCGCGGCCTTGAGCCTCGAAGTGGCGAGTGCACGCGACCACGCGGCGCTCGATTCGCAGCCGGGGAGCAGCGCCGTGGTGCTGCTAGAGGCCGAGGTCGACGACCCGGAGCCCTACGTGCAGAGCAAGGTGCTGCTCACCGCACGGCTGACCGCGGATGGCGTGCTCGGCGGCGAGATCTCGGATCCCGTCGTGGCAGGCGCGGTGGTCGAGCGCGTGGGCAAAGACAGGCACTTCCGCAGCGAGATCGGTGGCCGCAGCTTCGACGTGGTCGAGCGGCAGTACGCGGTGTTTCCGCAGCGGAGCGGGGAGCTCAAGATCGGCCCGCTGCGCTTCGAAGGCCGCGTGCGCGACGAGCAGCCGCGCAGGCGCGGCGCCTTCGGCGGCTCGCCCTTCGATGCCTTTGGTTTCGACTCCCTCCGCGCCGGGCTGGCCGGGTCCGGCGGTCTGTTCGAGAGCTTCTTCGCTGGGGGTGGGCGCCCGGTGCGAGCCAGCTCCGACTCGCTGACGCTCGCTGTCAGGGCGCGGCCCGAGGCAGCCGGCGGCGAATGGTGGCTCCCGGCCCGAAAGGTGGAGCTACTCGAGCAGTGGCAGCGCGGCACACCCGTATTCCGCGTGGGTGAGCCCGTGAATCGAGACCTGGTGATTCGCGCGACGGGTCTGTCCGGAGCGCAGCTTCCGGAGCTCGCGCTGGCGGCCGTGGACGGTGTGAAGCAGTACCGAGAACCCGCCGTCGACGACACCGTGCTGGCGGATGACGAGGTCGTGTCGGTCAAGCTGCAGCGGGTGGCACTGGTGCCCACCCGCGCCGGACAGGTCACGCTGCCTGCCGTCGAGCTCGCCTGGTGGGACACCGAGGCGGACATGGCCCGAACCGCCCGCCTGCCTGAGCGCAGGATCCAGGTGGAGCCTGGCAACGCCGCGCCGGCAGCTCCGCTGGGCGAAGAAGACCTGGCGGCGGCCTCGCTGCCCGGCCCGGGAGCTTCGGCGACAGCTTCCGCCGGCCAGAACGAGCCGGCCCACTCCGCAGTCGACGCGCCCGCGTGGGGGAGCGCGGTGTGGGTCGGCGCGGGCCTCGGCGCCCTCATCCTGGGTGCAGTGGGGGTTCAGGTGCTTCGCCGCCACCGGTTCTCCCGGCTCACCCGGGAGGAGGGGCGCCGGGGTCCGCAACCCGGTTTGCGCGCCGCGGAGGCCCGTCTGCGCAGAGCCTGTCGGGCTTCGAACCCGACGGCGGCCGTCGCGGCGCTGCGCGAGATCGCCGCTCGCCGCTGGCCAGAGTCGCCGCCTCCCTGCGCCGCAGCCTGGGCCGAGCGGCTGACCAGGCCGGAGCTGGCCGGCGCCGTGGAAGGACTCAACGGCGCGGTCTACGCGCGGGGTGCGGGAGCTTGGCAGGGCGACGAGCTGTGGCAGGCCTACCGCGGCGCCGGCCGCCGGCGCCGGCAGAAGAGCTCGCTGGAGGAGCGTGTGCTCCCGGCTCTCTACCCCACGCGTTGAGGCCGTCGTTGTAGACTCCGCGTTGTAAGTCTCCGCGTTGTGGTCTCCGGGAAGGACGGTGCGCTGGGATGAAAGTGCTGATCATCGAGGACGACGCGACCGCGTCGGAGTACCTGAAGAAGGCTCTGACGGAGAGCGGCCACGTCGTCGATGCGGTCGGCGACGGGCTCCAGGGCCTCAACCGGGCCATGCAGGACAGCTACGACGCACTCATCGTCGACCGCATGTTGCCCTCGCTGGATGGGCTCTCAGTCATCGAGACGCTGCGCAAGGCGGAGCGCGACATGCCGGTGCTGATCGTGAGCGCGCTCGGTGATGTCGACGAGCGGGTACGTGGCCTACGCTCCGGAGGCGACGACTACCTGGTCAAGCCCTACGCCTTCGCCGAACTGCTGGCGCGGCTCGAGGTGCTGGTGCTACGCCGAGGCCGCGCCGGGGCTCCCGCCGAGGCGCAGCTGCGCGTCGCCGACCTGGAGCTGGACCTGCTCACGCGGCGCGCGCAGCGTGCCGGCGCGGCCATCGACCTGAAGCCCCGAGAGTTCCAGCTGCTCGAATACCTGATGCGCCACGCGGGTCGGGTGGTGACCCGCACGATGATTCTCGAGGCGGTATGGGACTACCACTTCGACCCGCAGACCAACGTCATCGACGTGCACATCAGCCGGCTGCGCCAGAAGATCGACAAGGGCTTCGAGCGTCCCCTCATCCACACGGTGCGCGGCGCCGGGTACTCGCTGCATGAACCAGACTGAGCGGCGTCGCAGCATCCGGCTGCGCCTGGGGCTGGCGACGGCCGCCCTGGCGACGGCCGTGGTGGGCCTGGCCCTGCTGGGGCTGACCCTCTGGACGAGCTCCGAGCTCGAAGATCTGGCGGACGACGCCGTCGAGCGGGAGTTGGCCGAGCTCGAGCGCCGCTACGCGGGAGCCGACTACGAGGGCCTGGCGGCCGAGGTGCGCCGGCGCAGTCTGGCCGCGGGGCACGCTCACGGCGTCTACGTGTTCGCCGAGTCGCGCTCGCAGATCATCGCCGGGAACCTGCCGCAGTGGCCGGCTGACCTCGAATCGGAGTCAGAGACCCAGAGCCTGTCCTGGCGGGAGGGCAGCGGGGAGCTGGCCTTCGTGCGGCACGCGCGCGTGGCCTCGCTCGCGTTGGCAGACGGGCACCGCTTGCTCGTGGGCCGCGACGTGACCGAGCAGCGTGACTTCCAGCGTCTGCTGGAAGTAGCCGCGGCCACGGCCTTCGCGCTGTCCCTGCTGCTGGCGATCGCGGGCGGTCTCGCCATCGGCCGCAGGCTGTTGGGCCGCGTCGAGGGCATGAATCAGACGGTCCTGCGCATTCTCGACGGTGGCAGCGGGGAGCGGGTGCCGGTGGCGGAGCCGCGAGACGAATTCGACGATCTTGCCCACCACTTCAATCGCCTCCTCGACGAGAACCAGCGGCTGGTGGCGCGCATGCGTGAGGTGACCGACGACGTCGCCCACGATCTGCGCACGCCGCTCTCGCGCATGCGCACCCACATCGAGGCTGTGCTGGCGGGACCGGAAGATGCGACGCGCGCCCGCGAGGCGCTCTACCAGCTGAAATCCGAGACCGACGGCGTGCTCGAGACCTTCAACGCCCTGCTGCGGATCGCTCAGATCGAGAGCGGAACGATTCGCCAGCAGATGGGCGCAGTGGACCTCGAGAAAGTCGTGACCGATGCGGTCGACCTGTACCGGCCGGCAGCAGAAGAGGCGGCGTGCCAGCTGGAGGCGCGGATCGAGCCCGGTGTATCGATCATCGGAGATCGACACCTGCTGGCCCAGGCCGTGCTCAACTTGATCGACAACGCGCTGGTGCACGGGGCGAGCGGGGGACGCGTCGAGGTCACGGTGGGTCGCGCAGGCGGCGCGGTCGAGCTCTGCGTCGCGGACGCTGGCCCCGGCATCCCCGGCGCGGACCGCGAGCGTGTGCTCCAACGCTTCGTGCGCCTCGATGCCTCGCGGAGCCTCCCGGGAACCGGACTGGGCCTGTCCTTCGTGGCGGCGGTGGCCGAGCAGCACCGCGCCAGCCTGCGGCTCGAGGACGCGAAGCCCGGCCTGCGGGTGACGCTGCGCTTCCCCAGCGAGCCCGCCGCCTCCTGAGCTGCGGACGCGCCCCGGGGCGCTCATGAACCTGAGTTCATGCAGTCGAGAGCTCCCGGCCATGTCGCTGCCGCAGCTTCTCCAGACGGAGATCGAACCTCCGATGGAGAAACAAGATGCACAGGAATCTCGCAACTCTCTCTGCGGTCGCCGCGCTCGCTGTGGCGGGCTGCGCACAAGCCGAAGCCCGCTCTTCGGCCCTTCCGGACTCTGTCGAGGGACAGGAGAGCTATGCCCTCGGAAGCGCCATCGGCACGGAGCTCGCCCAGGGCCTCGACGACGTCGAGCGTGACGCTTTCCTCGCCGGAATCTCGGACGGCTTCGGCGGCAACTCCCAGCTCGAGCCCGACGTGGTGGCGGCGCTGCTCGACGACCGCCAGCAGCGGCAGATGCAGAAGGCACAGGCCGAGGCCCAGGAGCTCGCCCTTCGCAACGAGACCGAGGGCGCGGCCTACCGCGAGAGCTTCGCGCAGGACGGCGAGGTCGTGGCCCTCGAGAGCGGTGTGCTCTACCAGGTGCTCGAGCCGGGCGAAGGCGCCGTTCCCGGCCCCGAAGACGTGGTGACCGTCCACTACCGGGGCAGCCTGATCGACGGCACCGAGTTCGACAGCTCCTACGCGGATCAGCAGCCCGTCACCTTCCCGGTGGGCCGCGTGATCCCAGGATGGTCGGAGGCTCTTCAGCAGATGCCCGCTGGTTCCCGGTGGAAGGTCGTGGTCCCTCCCGATCTTGCCTACGGAGACCAGGGAGCGGGCGGGATCATCGAGCCGGGATCGACTCTCGTCTTCGAGATCGAGCTCGTCTCGGTGAGCTAAGGGCCTCGGAGGCCGCCCCGCTCGGGCCATCCCACCCGGCCCGGGCGGGGTTCTCCCTTCCCCAGCGCGTGATTCTTTCGGTCACCCTGGACTAAGCTGCGCGTGGTGATGTACCGCGCCGGAAGGGGAGCCCTCTGCGGGTGGCTGGCTGGGCTGCTGCTGGCAGCCGGCTGCGTCACGGTGACCACCCCCGACGCAACGATCTCCGCCCTGACTCCCGACGCCCGCTACGACGCCCTTTTTCCCTACTACATCGAGCTCTGCGCGGTGAGCCAGATCCGCTCCAACTTTGCCGCGCACGGAGGCACCCCGGGACACGCCGCCATGTACGTGAAGGGCGTGTGTCGCGACCCCTCGACCGAGTTTCCCACCCTGCGCGTATGCCCAGACGACGTGGACCTGACAGACCCGGAGTCGGGCTTCGGCGTCAGCGTCAACAAGATGCTCCGCAACGTCAACTGGATCGCAACGCCGGGCAAGCGCCTCTTCTACGCGGGGGGCCTCGAGCCCGGCGAGGTGTTGAACGTCGACACGGGGATCGCGGCCATCTACGCGGCCGAGGCGGCCGGCGTCTTCCAGGGCGTGGAGGTCCACAGCTCCTACCTGCCGGCCTCGCCGGAAGACGAGGACGAGATGCTCTACCTGGCCGCTGCGGAGACGCTGGGGACCGACTTTGCACTCTCCTTCGGGCGCACCAGCTACTGCGCGCGGCTTCCTCTGGAGCGCGCGCAGCTGTCCGACCTGGTCGAGAATCTGAACAACTTGAACCGCGACTATGCCCACGGCGGCAAGGACTACAGCTGGAACGGCTACAACGACAACTGCAGCCACACGCTGCACAACTCCCTGGCCGAGGCCGGCATCTGGAAGCCGAAGTCGATCGCGAGCTTCCGGTTCGGTCAGCTCGCCAACCTCTCGGTTCCCGCCAACGAGTTCATCGATCTGGCCCTGCTGATGACGAGCTTCCCGGTGGAAGATGCGGATGCGGTGCTGGGCGACCCGGTGCTGCGCAAGACGCTGGCGCGGCGCAACTGGCTCCCCACTCGTCACGGGGCCATGCTCCAGATCGTCCCCGTGCACCAGCCCAACGAGGTGTACGAGACCGATGCAACCATCTTTCTGTTGAGCAACCCCTTGCGGAAGGGCAAGGCCGACAAGGTGAACGAGCTGTTCGACGAGCCGCACTTCACCGATCTCGAGGCGAACCTTCGACACTTCCAGCAGCTCTACGGCCGCGCGCTCGCCGGGCGCCCCGCGGAGGCGGAGCTTCAGACGGATCGCAGCGCCGAGCACCGCGCGCGGGACCACTACTACCGCTACATCGAGGCCCAGCTCGCCGACGTGAACCGGAAGCTCGAGCAGCTGGCGGCCCTGGGTCCCGCCCGCGACGCGCACTGAGCGGGCCGGCGCCCGTGAGCCCCTCAGACCTCGAGGCGTACCTTCGTGACGCCAAAGGCGAAGACGCCGAGGGCGCGAGCGCCGAAGCGCTGCACGCCGGGCACGCGTGCCAGTAGCGGAATCACGAAGCGCGCGAGGTCGGCCCAACGAGCCGGGTTCATCATCACCCGCGGCGGCAGGGCCTGCAGCTGCTGGATGCGTTCGACCTCCGGCAGCCGCTCCGCCTCGACGCGCTGCGCGGCGGCGTCGAGAGCGGCGTCCTCCGCGCCGGCGCGGAAGACCGGCACCAGCTGGTTTGCAGCCACTACGGCGTCGCGCAGGGCGATGTTCAGGCCCTGCCCCCCCACCGGCGACATGGTGTGGGCGGCGTCGCCGAGCAGCAGCAGGCCGGGAAGCGACCAGCGCGGCACGCGGTCGAGCACGGAGTCGAGCAGGAAGGGGCGGCCGACCGCGTCGCCATGGGCGCGGAAGTGTTCGGCGTAGTCCGGCGACACGTTGCGGGCCATCTCCTCGATCCAGGCCTCGAAGCCTCCCGCCCGCAGCTCACCGAAGCCGCCCTTGAGGATCACCCAGGCCACCTGAAGCCTGTCGTCGGGAGAGCGATAGGCGAAGAGCAGGTGGCCCTGCCCGATGTAGGCTCTGGCCGGCGCGTCGCTGCCGAAGCTCTCGGGCAACGGGAATTTCGACCAGACCACGTCCATGATCTGCGGCTTGCCCAGCGGGGCGAGATCCGCCCTGCGCCGCGCGACCGAGCTGCGGCCATCCGCGCCCACCAGCAGCTGGCCGCGGAACTCCTTCTCGCCTTGCTGCGTTCGCGCGCGCGCACCGACGATGCGGTCGCCCTCGCGCAGCAGGTCGAGCACCGTGGCCCCGCGCTCGAAGTGAAAGCTCGGAAAGCGCCCGGCGGCCTCCACCAACCGCTCCAGCAGCGCGGGCTGGGACATCGCCACCGGCGGCTTGCCGCCGAAGAGTTCGGGGTCGAGATCCACGCGGAAGAAGGAGTGCCCGCGCGCGAAGGCCTCCACCGAGCTGGGCACGCGCTGCGGGATGCGCTCGAGCCCCTCGATCTCCAGCTGCTCCAGCACCTCGATGCCGCTGGGCATCAGGACCTCGCCGCGGAACTCCCGCTCGAAATCGAGCTGGCGCTCGAGCAGGGTCACCTCGATGCCGCGCGAGGCCAGCAGGTAGGCCAGTGCCGCTCCCGCCGGCCCGGCCCCCATGATCAGGGCCTGGCTCGTGGCGTTCACTTGCCCACGTCGGGTCAGCGCCCCTGGAAGCGCGGCTCGCGCTTCTCCAACAGCGCGCGGATGCCCTCGCGCGCATCCTCGGTCCCGAAGGTCGCACTCTGGGCCCAGGCCTCGCGCTCCGCAGCGGCGCGCGGATCCCAGTCGAGGCCGCGGTAGAAGGATTTCTTGATCAGGCGCACCGCCAGCGGCGCGCAGCTCGCGATGGCCTCGGCCCGCCGGCGGGCCTCGGCGCCTACCTCTTCGGGCGCCACGGCGCAGTGGGCGAGCCCCAGCTCCGCGGCCTCGGCCCCGTCGACGATTCTCCCCGAGAAGAGCAGATCCGCCGCCTGGGGCACGCCCACGATGCGCGGCAGCAGGTAGCTGATGGCCATGCCCGTGTGAATTCCCAGTTTCGCGAAGTTGGCGCCGAAGCGAGCTTCCCGGTTTGCCACCCGCAGGTCGCAGACCAGCGCCAGACCGAAGCCCCCGCCGATGGCGTGGCCATTCATGGCGGCGATCGTCGGGACCTCGATGTCGAGCACCGACAGGAAGGGCGCATAGGTGTGCAGCGCTCCCTGGTAGGGCAATGCCGGCTGCTGCTCGCTCTCTTCGCGGCGGGCACGGAAGTCGGCCCCGGCGCAGAAGCTCCTGCCGCTGCCCGAAATGATCACGGCGCGCAGCTCTGTGTCCGAACGTGCCTGCGCGATGGCGGTCCCGAAGCCTTCCAGCACGTCTGGCGTCATCGAGTTTCGGTTCTTGGGACGGTTCAGGGTGATGGTCGCGATCCCGTCGCGAGCCTCGTAGAGAACGGCGTCGTCGGCCAAGGCTGCCTCCCGCTGGCTTGGGTCGTGTGTCCTGATCCTTCCGGTCTTGTCAGAAGGGTCTTGTCAAAACCAGCCGGGCTTGTCAATCCGCTGCGCTCGCCGTGAGTGCCGGCGCCAGCTGCGGGCTGATCTCGCCGGCCTCGACCAGCCAGCGCAGGGCGTCCGTGAGCGTCTCACGCACCGGCCGGAACTCCACGCCGAGCTCCTTCACGGTGCGGCTGCTGTCGCAGGGGACGAACTGCGTGAAGATCAGCGCCGCTTCGTGGGTCAGGGGATAGTCGAAGCTCGGCAGCAGGCGCTGCAGCAGGTCCACAGCGTGGCCGACGCCGCGCAGCAGCAGCTGCGGCCCGGGCAGCCGCCGCACGGGCCGGCCCAGGATCTCCTCGCAGAGGTCGGCCTCCTCGGCCCAGGGGAGGAAATGCCCTCCGGCCACGTAGCGGCGCGGGCCGCGCCCCGCCTCGACGGCGGCCGCCAGCACGGCGGCCAGGTCGCGCACGTCGACGCAGCCATTGCCCCCGCTGGTCATGATGAAGCCGATGCGCACGCGGTCGCGCAGGCCCTTCATGGTGGAGCTGGGGCCGGGGTCGTCGGGGCCATAGACACCGGGGGGGTACACCGAGACGACCGGTGCACCCTCGGCCTGGAGCTGGCGCACCCAGCGCTCCGTTTCGGACTTGGAGCGCCCGTAGTCGCTGGAGAGGCTCGCCACGGGTTCGTCGGGGCCGAAGACCGGGCCCCGGGGCGGGAACATGGTCGTCACGCTGGAGACGTAGAGCACCGGGTCGAGTTTTCGCTCCAGCGCGCCGCCGATCACGTTGTGGCTGCCCGCCAGGTTCGATTCGAAGACGCGGCGTGTGCGCCCGATCTCGACCGAGGCCGCGGCGTGCAGCACCGCCTCGCAGCCGTCGAGTGCTGCGGCAACGGCGTCGGCGTCGCCCATGTCGCCCAGCCGCAGCTCCAGCGACGGCAGGCCGCGGGCCTTCTGCATGCGCTCGACCCTCTGCGCACTGCGCGCGAAGAGGCGCACCTGGTGTCCCGCCCGACACAGAGCCTCGACGGCGTGTGAGCCCACGAAGCCCGTTCCGCCCGTCACCAGGATTTTCATCAGCTGCCGCCTCCCGCGTGCCGCTCGACCGAATCGACCGTAGCTCGTATCGCGGAGCACCTCCCCACCCCGACTCGGAATGTCCGCAGAGTGAAGTGTTTCACTCCCAGCCGCCGCAACGCTCGCGTGGGTGATGCGGTTCACGCCCGGTGGGTGACGGCGTTCACGGAGAAGCGCCGCGGTCTGCGCTTTCTTGCCGGGCGGAGGAACGGACGATGGTCCGCATGCGCAACGTAGAGGGGAGGAGCTGCCCCGGGGTCTTGACCCTGGTGGCCCTGCTGGGCCTCTACGTTGCCACGGTAGTCGTCCCGGCGAGCTGCGAGCACAGCGGCGCGGTCCAGCGCGCCTCCTCGGGTTCGGCGTTGGGCGCCGCCTCCCAGCGCTGACGAGCCGCCATCGCGCCGCCGCCTCAACTTGCGACCCCGCGCGCACGATGAGAAGGGCAGGGGGGAGGACGCAGGGGGGAAGATGCAGGGCGGAACCTCACTGCGACAGGAGCGCCTGGCGGCCGCACTGCTGGCCGTCCTGACCCTGGCTGTGATCGGTCTGTCCGTGGACCGCGTTCGGCTCGAGAGGCGTCTCGAGAGCCCCTGTCCGGCGTGTGATGCGCCCGCTGCCCGCATCGACCGCCCCTACCGTCCAGTGGAATTCAGCACCGAGCTCGGCGAGGGCATCACCTACACCGGGCACTCCGGCAACTTCATCGACTTTCACGTGCTGATGTACGGCGCCTACGAGAAGCCGCTGCTGCATTTTCTCCGCGACACACTGGGTGCCCTGGCGCCGACAGACGCCGTCTTCCTCGATATCGGGGCGAACACCGGCCAGCACTCCCTCTTTCTTTCCCCCTTCGCGGCGCAGGTGCACGCCTTCGAGCCCTACCCGCCGGTGCTCCGGCGCTTCCGCGCCATGGTCGCGGGCAACGACATCGAGAACGTTGTCATTCATCCCGTCGGCCTGGGTCGCGAGGCCGCGCGCGTGGCCTTCCACGAGCCCGATGCCACCAACATGGGGACCGGCTCCTTCGTGGACGGCTTCCGTAGCGCCGATGCGCCGGTGAGCGAGCTCGAGATCGTGGTGGGCGACCAGGCACTGGCCGAAGCCGGCGTGGAGCAGGCGCATCTGATCAAGCTCGACGTGGAGGGCTACGAGAAGCCGGTACTCGAGGGGCTGCGACAGACCCTGGAGCGCTCCCGGCCCGTGATCGCCCTGGAGCTGACCATCGACCCGGATTCGCAGGATCTCTTCGCCAACGAGGCTGAGCTGCGCTCCATGCTTCCCGAGGGCTATGCCTGTCGCTCCTTCGAGAGCGGTGGAGCCGACCTCTGGACCGGGAACTACCGGCTGCGCGACTGCCGGCTGGACTTTACCCGCAAGCACCAGCGCAGCCTGGTCTGGTATCCCCGGGAGCACGAGGCCAGCATTCCCGGCCTGGCTGCCGTGGCCACTCGCTAAAGCAGCCGGTCTCCGGGCGCTCCCCACCAACTCCGGGCGTTGTCCACCCGACTCAGCCGATCGCTGCGGGACCCGTGTCGCGGGGTGCAGCCAGACGGTTGTGTCCCAGCCACGCAGCCACGCTGATCAGTCCCAGGATCGAGAGCGCGAGGGGCGGGGCCGGGCTGGTCTGCAGGTAGCCGATGGGAACCAGCAGCAGCACGAGTCCGCAGCCGGAGAGTGCGATGGCGCGGGCGCCGCTGATGGCTCCCGTGCGGCGCCACGCCAGCCACAGCCCCGTCCAGAAGAGCGCCGTGCCGAGCAGTGCGACGGCCTGGCCCAAGGTGGCTCCGACATCCGAGGTGTAGGGGATCGAGACCGAGGCGTCCGCTTCTGCCTGGTTGGCGTAGAGCTTCTCCAGCCCGAAGTGTACGCCCGCCCTCGGCACCTCGAGCTGGAGCGGCTGGAGCTGGCGGGGGCCGGAGCGGGCGCGGTCGAGCGCGGCTAGCTCGGCCTGGAGCGCGTCGCGCGAGACCGGCGTTCCGTTCGACAGCAGGTCCATGTTGGTCGTTGGGGTGCCGTAGTGGAAGCGGTCGGGCAGGTAGAGGTCCCAGCGCGAACGGGTCACCACCATGTCCGGCCGCGGCAGGTGCGCATTGACGCGTCCCAGGGAGCGCATCGCCGAGACCGGAGTGGCATAGATGATCTCCACCGGGAAGCCCTGCACGGAGTTGATCACCTTGATCAGGATCTCGGGTGCGGCGTCGGCGTCGTCCGCCCCGTCACTGGCATCCGCCGGCTTCTCCGGCTTGCCGTCGACCGTCGCCGACCACAGCTCCGCCTGTCGCGGCAGCTGCACGCGCAGGAACTGCTTGCGGCTGTTGCGGACCAGGAAACGGGCCGTGGTCACGGCGAGCCCATCGGTGGTGAAGAGCGTGCGGTAGTCGGCCGAGTCGATGGCAGCGGTCTGGACGTCGATCTCGCGGTGGCGCGTCATGCGCAGCGCCAGCGCGTAGGGCGGATCCACGTGCACGTACTTGTAGGCGAGCAGGATCGGGTTCGTAGTCTTGAGGATCAGCTGCTGCGGCAGCTCGCTGGGATCGAGGGAGGAGAGCTGTGCAGAGGAGGCCACCTGTACCTCCACCGCAGCCAGGGCCTCGACGGCGATGCGGCCCTGCTCCACCTCCGCTCCCAGCACGGAAAGCGTCGGCACGGACACCTCCGACTCCGCGTCGGCGGTGATGCGCTCGTAGGCCACCTCCAGGCGGAACTGCCCCTCCATGTCCTGGGTGAACTCGACCGTGATGAGACGCCCGTCGTCGTCGGCCACCCGGTGGGTTCGCAGCGAGGGGCCCGTCAGGTTCAGCAGGTTCACATGCGGGGGGAGCTTCAGCTCCAGCGCCGTGAGCTTGCCCGACTTCACGTTGACGTTCACGCTGGCCGAGCCGCGGAGCGTCACATCCGTGAGTGAGATCAGCGTGTCGACCTCGGCGTCGAACTTGGCCAGCACCCGCTCGGGGGCGGTGGCCTCGGCGACCAGACGCGGAGGCGCCTCGGCGTACTTGAAGGTGTGGGCAATCGTCTCGTCGATGGTGCGGCGAAAGAAGGACGGGAGCTGGTTCTCGCCCACCCGCGTCAGGTTGGCCTGCTCGAGTGGTGTGAGCGACACGTCGGTCGTGGCGAGCAGGGCCACCATGCCCCGCTGGCGGTGCACCTCCCGAGCGCGCAGCAGCGGGATTGGAATCGGCGTCGCGCCGGGCGCCAGCGAGCGGTCGTAGTGGACGCGGAAGCGCATCTCGCCGGCAAGGGCGTGGCCCAGGAAGACCACCACGCTCTGGGGCTGGTTGCCCTCTCCCGCGGTGACGCGCCAGTCCGAGATCCCGCCGTTCTCGGAGCTGATGCGGTTGACCTGAACGTCTCCCGGCAGCTCCAGCTCGATGGAGCCGAGCTCGCCGCGGTTCACTTCGAAGGCCACCAGCGCATCCACGTAGAGGACGCCCTCCTCTGCGTGCACGGCGTGGTAGACGCTGGCGTGTGCGCGCGTCTCGGTGCGCAGATCCTCGGGGATCGCCTCGGTCCAGGACAGGTTGAGCTGACGCGTCATCGGCACGTGGAAGCTCGCGAGTGTCGTCTTCTCATCGATCCGGTGCGCGACGTCCGTCGCCGGCGACGCGGACACTTCCTTGCGTCCCGGCAGGGTCAGCTCGAAACGCGAGACCGGGATCTCGGGGATGCGCAGGGACACCTGGGGCGGCCCGTCGCCCCGCTTCACCGGAACCTCGAAGGAGATCAGCAGCTGGTGCGCGCCGCGCCCGCGCAGCACCGCTGCGAAGTGGCCCTCGGACACCAGGATCGAGGCCTGCTCGCCATCCACCCGGATGTCGCTGAGTGTGACGTGGGTGGGCAGCAGCGGGAGGGTCACGGCTTCGTTGCCCGCCAGCTCCACGCGGAGGTCTCCGGTCCAGCGGATCGCGTCGCCGACGAGCTCGCCCGAGTAGAGCGCGCGGCTCAGCGTGTGGCCCGTGAGGGCCGGGGCGCGCCAGGAGATCTGCAGACCGCGCGTCGCGGGTACCGTGGCCGAGAGTCGCGTGCGGTCTCCGGCTGCCGTCGTCGTGATGCCGGCGGCGGGGATCACCGCCACGTCCAGGCCGGCTCCCGGCAGGTCTGCGGCCAGCTGGGTGGCGGCCGCCTCCGGCGTGGGAACGGGCAGCACGAAGCCGGCCTGCGAGCGTGTGGCGTCCACCCGATAGCGCAGCTGCATGGAGTAGCTGCCGCTCTGATTGGTACCCCAGGCCAGCCCGCCCGGCGTATTGATCAGCTGAACCGGCTTGCCGTCGATGGAGACCGAGGCCAGCGAGCTTCCGGCGGGCAGGATCGGAACCAGCACCCAGCGGTCCTCGAACACCTCGATCCCGAGCGTGACCTGCACCTCGGCACTGGCACGCCCCTCGCTCTCGTCCACGCGGAGGTCGAGGTCGGCACGACCCAGCGCGAAGCCGGCCGGGGCCGGGGTCGTCTGCTCCGCTGCCTGCACCAGCTGGTTGTAGATCTCGAGCGGTATGTGCACCCGGCCGTCCTCGTTCTCCGGCTCCACGGCCGGGGCGCTGCCGCTGCCGATGGCAAAGAAGAGGGCGAGTGCCAGCAGGGCACTCGTCGCGGTCGATTGCATGGCGTTCGTTCGGGGGGGGTGCATGGCGTTCATCTCCTCGAGATACGCAGGGCCGAAGCCGAGCGGGGAATCGTCTTGAAGTAGCCGGAGAGCTGGAGCGAGTCGGCCAGGTGCTGCCGCGGTTCGGCGTGCGCGAGCGCGCCGGTGTCGAGGACGGCCAGGTATTCGCCGAGCATGTCGGCGTCGCCGGCCAGGTCCGCGTCGTTCTGGAAGCCGGGCACCTCGTCGCGCAGCTCCGCGAGCAACGCCTGGAAGTCGCGAACCGACGCGACGGCTTCGGCGTCTGCACCGGCCAGCAGGCTGCGGCCGGCATCCTTGAGCGTCTCCGCCAGCCGGACCGCGAGCAGGTTCTTCACCACGTTCTGCTCGAGAGGGCCGGGCGGATCACTACTGCGGCCCAGGTGGAGGTTCGCCCGGGCGACACCGTTGCGCAGATAGACCAGGTCCTTGTAGCGCACGCTGACGTCGGCGATCGGGCCGGGCCCCGGGGCCACCACGTCGAGCAGAACCGCATGCGTGTCGCCGCTGTAGAAGGCGGGCATCACGATCTGGATGCCCTCGTCGTCCTCGCCGCGATCGGCCTCGATGCCGAGGTTTCGCGCCAGGCGCCGGTCGATGCTTCGCTCGGCCAGCCGCACCTGCTGCGCCGCGTTAGTATCGAGCAGCTCGCTGCCCACGATCTCCACCAGCTTCACACCGGGGGCGAGGCGGATGCGCAGGCGCAGAGCCCGAGCGATGACCCGACTCAGTGCGGAGAGCTCGCTGTGCACCACGAGCTCGGCCTCCGGGGCCGAGGCCAGCAGACGCAGGTTGCCCTGGCCCGCCAGTGCGATGCGCTCGATCTCCGCGAGCTCGACGGCTTCGCCTACGCCCACGACGCTGAGCGGGACGCCCGAGACGGCGCTGGCATGGGCCGCCTGGCTGAGACCATCGGTGAGCGGGCCCAGCGGCTGGGGCGTGACGAGCAGGATCATGCTGCTGCCGAGGGGGGCCGAAGGGTCGCCGCCGCCCTGCAGCTTCGCCGAGGTCGTGCGCAGCGCCTCCTCCAGCTGCAACACAGGCTCCCTGGTTGTCGCCGTCCGGGTGGGCTCCAGCAGACGCTCCAGCGCCACCGACAGCGGCCCGTGTCGGAACGCATCCGCCGCGACCAGCTCGCCCCCGGGTGCTCCGGCCACGATCAGGCTGAAGCGGTCGCCGAGGTCCTTGGCGGCGAGGAAACCCTGCACCAGGGCGCGCATCGCCGCGGCGTTCGCGCTGCCCGGATCTGTGCGAAGGTCGAGCACGATGGCCACCTGCATGGCGGGGCGCAGCCCGCCGTGGCGCTCCGCACCCTTGAGCCCCACCTGCACCAGCATCCGGCTTTCGCCCTCGAGGCCGCGACGATCCGCCTGCACGAAGACCGAGAGCGCCGCAGTGCCGGGCGCATCGAAGGGCTGCGGCACCTGTCGCGCGGCACTGTCGAGTAGCAGGGGCCGGGTGGCAAAGGCCTCCAGGGTCGAGCGGTCGCGCGTCTCGAGACGCGACTCGAGCCAGCGCATGACGGGGTCGCCCGGGACGTAGGTGTTCCTCCAGGTACCCGAAGTGGGCAGGTAGCGCAGATCCTCCAGCGACAGCCGCTGCTGTTCGAAGCGTTGCGCCGCGGAGATGGGCGGTTCTTCCGCCTCGGCTACGGGGGTGGTGGCGCTCGCGGCGAGGCCGGCGGCGAGGTGCAGCGCACGCTTCTTGTCCTTGAGCGCTTGTGCCGAGGCCGCGTCGCGATAGCGCCGCAGCTCCTCGAGCTTCTCCGCCTCGCTGCCGGCGACGCCGGGCTTGCGGCGGTTGCGCGGCGCGGCGTTGGCCAGCGCCGTCTTCTGGGGGCTGTCCGCGTACTTCCCGGAGCGGCGCCCCAGGTAGTGGAGTGCCTCGTTGGCGCGCTGGCCCAGGCTCTGTCGCGTCTTCTCGCGCAGCTCGGAGAGCGCGTCGTCGTCGCGCGCCGTGAGGGACGCGGCAGGGGAACGCGAGACATCCGGCTTCGATCCGCGGATGGCGCCCCCGTCACCCTCGAGGTAGCCCAGGCCCCGCAGTCGCTCCAGGGCGAGCTCGTCGAGCTCATGCTCCTGCGTCACCGAATCCCCGGGTGATGTCTCGCCCGGCCGCCGGCCGGCCCGCTGCTGGAAGACGTCGCCGCAGGACGCGAGCAGCAGAGCGCAGGCCGAGATCGCGAGCGCGGAGAGGCCCGCGCGCCTATTGCACTTGCGTGTCATGCCGGTCCTTTCGCTGTGAAGTCTCCGAAGGCCAAGAAACCGCTTCGCAGCATTCGGTTTCACTGGAGTAGGTCGGGCGTGCTCGAATTCCGGTCCACGGGGCCCGGAACTGCCGCTTGCCGCGACGGCAGGGCGAGCCAGCAAGTGCAGGCGCGGGCGGAGCTTTCCCGACGCTAGGGGAGCCGCCTTGCCGGGCTGGAGAGGCTGGGCGCCTCAGGCGAGGTCGGTCTGCAGCTGGATGGCCTGCTCGGCAGGCACCGCCGGGCTGATCAGATAGCCCTGGATCTCGTCGCAGCTCCATTCCGAGAGCAGAGCGCGCTGCGCCTCGGTCTCGACACCCTCGGCCACTACGCAGAGGCCCCGGGCGTGGCCGAGGGCCACGATGGCCGCCGTGAGCCGCGCATCGTCCTCGCTCTGGGCGATGTTGCGGACGAAGGAGATGTCGATCTTGAGCGTGTCCACGGGGAGTCGACGCAGATAGCTGAGCGAGGACTGCCCGGTGCCGAAGTCGTCGAGCGAGACGGTGATGCCCATGCTGCGCAGCCGCTCCAGATCCTCGACCACCCGTTCTTCGTCGTGCACGACGGCGCTCTCGGTGACTTCGAGCTCGAGATGCTCGGGGCTGGCTCCAGTCTCGGCGAGAATCTCGGCCACGTTCTCGACCAGTGTTCCGGTGCGGAACTGGTGCGTCGACAGGTTCACGGCCACGCGCGCGGCGGCGCCCGCCGGTCGCTCCCGCTCCCACTCGGCCAGCTGGCGACAGGCCGAGCGCAACGCGAAGTCGCCCAGCGGCACGATCAGCCCGCACTGCTCGGCCACCGGGATGAAGAAGCCGGGAGACAGCAACCCCTCTGTGGGCTCTCGCCAGCGCATCAGGGCTTCGTAGCCGGTGATCCGGCCGCTCTCGAGCGACACCTTGGGCTGATAGTGCATCTCGAACTCGCCACGTGACAGTGCGCGACGGATGCGTGACTCGAGCTCCAGCACCTCGGTCGCGGCCACGTTCATCGACTCGTCGTAAAATTGATACTGGTTGCCACCGCGCTGCTTGGCGTGCTGCGCCGCGGAACCGGCGCTGCGCAGCAGGCTGTCGACGTCGTCGCCGTCGCTGGGCCAGGCGGCGATGCCCACGCTGGCTCCCAGTACCAGGTCGTGGCCCGCCAGCTCGAGCGGGCGCTGAAGTTCTTCGAGGACGCGCTTCGCGACGAAGGCCAGGTCCTGGGCGTCGCCGATGTCGCTCAGCAACGCGGTGAACTCGTCTCCCGCCAGGCGGGAGACGGCGGGATCGCGGGCCGTGTCACGGGCCACCACGTCGGACTCGCGCAGGCAGCGGACGAGGCGATCGGCCACCCGCCGCAGCACCTCATCACCGACGGGTTGTCCGAGCGTGTCGTTGATGCGCTTGAACTGGTCGAGATCGACCAGCAGCACGCCCAGCCGCGAGCCTCGCCGCCGGGCCTGCGCCACGGCCAGCTCGACGCGCTCCGCGAACAGCAAGCGGTTGCCGAGGCCGGTGAGGCTGTCGTGATGCGCGAGGAAGCGAATCTGCTGCTCGGCGCGATGCCGGTCCGTGACGTCCTGCACCGTGCCTTCGAGGCGCGAGGTGACGCGCTGCTCACCCTGCACCACCGCGGCCTGGGCATGGCAGATGCGCTCGCCGCCGTCGGACAGGAGGATGCGAAAGTCGGCGTGGAGCGCGCCCTCTCCGGCCAGGGTCGCGCGGATCGCAGCAAGCAGATCGTCGCGATCGTCAGCGTGCACCCGGCCGAGAAGCGCTGCAGGGTCCAGGTCCTCGTCGCCCCGCGGAGCCTCGAAGAGGGCTCGCAGCTGCTCCGAGCCACGCAGTGCCGTGGGCTCGTGCTTCTCGAAGTCGAGCTCGAAGCTCCCGAGGCGCGCCATCGCCTGGGCGTTGGCCAGGTGCTGGCGGCTGCGCGCCAGCTCTTCCAGATGCCGTTCGATCTCACGTCGCGACCCGCCCAGGTCTTCGAGCATGAGGTCGAAGGCCCGCGCCACGTCGCCGATCTCGTCGCGGCGCTGGCTCCCCAGGCGCACCGTGAGGTCTCCGCTGCGGATGCGGTCGGTGGCGTTCTGGATGTCGAGGATGGGGCGAACGAAGCCGCGCGCCAGCAGGCCGCAGGCCACCAGCGAGAGCGCGACTGCGATGGAGCCGGCGACCATCAGGTTCGTCCGCGAGCGACGCAGTGCGGCGTGCTCGGCGTCGAGGCTGGCGGTGACCACGAGATCGAGCCCGTCGAGTTGGCGCGCGGATCGGGCCAGAGCCTCCGGGTTCGCAGCCACGGGCAGACCGAAGCCGACGGCCACGCCCGAGAGCTCCGACCAGTCCGTCAGGGTCTGCTCCCGCACCCGCTCGACGCCGAGCAGGCTGCCCACGAGGCCCGCGCTGGTGTGGAGCTCGGCGGCCACCACCGCGTAGGCGCGACCCGAGTGCGAGACCAGGCCCGCCCCGTTGGCGGCCCGAGCGGCTTTCAGCAGCCCGGAGTCGCCGGCGACCGCGATCTCGTTGCCGTCTGCGTCGCAGAAGGCGATCAGGTCGGCATCCTGCCGGCTGCGCAGGGTCCCGGCGTAGTACTCGAGAGTCGGGGCGTGGTCGACCTCCAGATTGGCACGCAGCTGCGGGGTGCCGGAGATGGCCTGGTAGCGCCCCAGCATGGCCTCGAGGTGGGCATCCACCAGCAGGTTCGCCGCCACGGCGGCGCGATCGAGGCGCTGCTGGGCGGCGCGCTCGAGGTCCCTGGTGAGGGAGCGGTCGTGCAGGGCCATTGCCAGGGCGGCGGAGAGCGCCGCCGTGGCCGCCAGGGCCAGCATCAGCTTCGAGGCGACGGTCACGCGCAAGCCGAGCCCGTCCGGCCGGCTGGCCTCGCTCTTGCCTGTGGCTGAACCCGCGCGCATCAGTGTCCCTCAGTTGGACTCATCGAGGAGTGGGATGCCCTGCTTTAGCGGCCCGGCGAGGCTCCTCCGGTGAGCCCCAGGAGGGGCCGCCCCGCTCAAGGCGGTGCCTGGGAATTCCGATTCTCTACGGGGACTTGCAGCGTTCCGGGAGGCTCGTGGTACGAGCCGGCGCCGGGGCTCGGGAGGGGGGTATGCGCATGCGCCGTGTCTTGGCCTGCTGGCCGCTCGCACTCGGGATGGCGCTCGCCTGCGCCAGCGCTCCCGCGCCGCCCGCTCCCGGCACTGCCCAGGCCTTTGGTGTGCTGCGCCTTGTCCCGCCGGCAGGGGCGGAGGCCGGGGGCGGCGCCGACGCCTACGGCGACCGACGCCTGCGCGACGTTGAGTTCGTCGACTACTCGAAGCCGGGCTTCGCCGTCGTCTACGTGGAGGATGCGGAGCCGCCGGCGGGTGTGCTCGATCTGACCCTGCGCACCACGCGAGTGGGCACGCGGCTCGACCCCAGCAAGGCCGCGGTGGGTGCGGGCGGGCGTGTGACCGTGCGCAACGCGACCGACGAGGCCCACGTCCTGTCCTACCCGGCTGCCGGTGTGGTTCACAAGCTGGAGCCCGGCCAGGCTCTTGAGCTGGCGGTGGCCCGGGCGGGAGAGCAGGGGCTCTACCTGCTGGACGTGCCCGACTCCGAGGCGACGCTCTTCGCGGCGCCGGGGAGCTTCAGTGTCGTGAGCGCGGCCGGGCGCTTCACGCTGCGAGACTTGCGCCCTGGAACTCGCGTGCTGCGTGTGTGGCACCCGCGCTTTCCGCCGGCGCGTCGCGAGGTGGAGCTCGCGCCGGACGCAAGCCTCGAAGTGGACTTTGATCTCGGCACCGGCCGCAAACAACACTCCCATGCGCACTAGCCTCGCGCTTGGCCTCGTGCTGCTGCTGGGTGCGAGCCCCGCGGTCGCGGAGAAAGCCAGCGAAGCGGAGCTGCTCGAGCGAATCGAACAGCTGGAGCTCCGCCTCCGCGATCTCGAGGCCCAGGGGTCCGACGCCTCCTCGGGAGGGGCTGCTTCCCCCGGCGGAGGCTGGGCGCGGCGCCTGCGTCTCGGGGGCAGCGCCAACACCGGCTTCTACGGAGGCGACGCGAACTCGGTTCACGACCCCAGCTCCTTCCTGGTGTGGGACGCGCGCTTCTTCGTCGACGCTGATCTGGGCGAAAACGTCAGCGTGGGCGAGACCACGATCTTCCGCAACGTCGCGTTCAGCTTCGAGTGGAACCTGATGCGTCTGGGCAGGCTCTTCAACGACGTGGGCGAGCTCTATGCGGACTTCCAGGGCCTGCTCTCCCAGGACGCGCTCAATTTCCAGCTGGGCCGCTTCCAGATCCCCGTCGGAGAGGCGTACCTGCGCTACAGCCAGGGCTACGCTGCCAAGCCCTTCGTGTCCAGCACCGTGGGGGGGCCCTGGTTCTGGGACGAGGGCATTCGCTTCTACGGTCGCGACGACGAGTACGGCGTGGGCTACGTCTCGTCCATCAGCGACGGGGATACGCCTTTCAACGCAGACTCGGACGGCGACAAGCAGGTGACTCTCAAGCTCTTCTGGGAGCCCTGGTCGTGGCTGCACGTGAGTGCGAGTGGTCTGCGCTCGGGGCGCCTCGGCTCGTCGAGCGAGGCGGCTTCCGGGGCTCTGTGGCTGGGCGAGACCTGGGCGCGCTCGCTGGGCTCCGGATCGGGCGTTCCGGTCTATCAGGATGGGGTCGAGGTTCCCAACGGGCCCAACCGGCTCGACGACACCTGGCTCGCGGCGGGCGACGCG
>Ga0255057_10000553_pt1 | contig 21335 bp, 16 predicted proteins | sample Cases_109_6_MG_FD_189022 | JGI IMG/M metagenome (GOLD analysis project Ga0255057, IMG submission 189022) | Seawater microbial communities from Amundsen Gulf, Northwest Territories, Canada - Cases_109_6 | ecosystem: Environmental > Aquatic > Marine > Gulf | place: Canada: Northwest Territories... | reverse complement strand
GTGTGGCGGACACGCGCGGTTCCACCATTGCGTCTCGGGGGCGTCCAATGTTCGATCCGATCATCGCCGACTGGCTGGGCCTACTGCTGCGCTGGGCGCATGTCATGGCCGGCATAGCCTGGATCGGCACATCGTTTTACTTCATTTGGCTGGATGCCGTCTTGCGCGACAGCGGGCGGACGAAAGAGGGCGTTGCCGGGGAAAGCTGGCTGGTCCATGGCGGCGGCTTTTATCGTGTCGATAAATTCACCATCGCCCCCGCCGCCTTGCCGGAGGAGCTGCACTGGTTCAAATACGAGGCCTACTTCACTTGGCTTAGCGGGTTCCTTCTGCTGGCGGTCATCTATTACTGGGGTGCCGAGGCGTTCTTGATCGACCGCTCGGTGGCCGATCTCTCGCCTGGCCTGGCGATTGCCGCCTCGATCGGCTCCTTGGCCGTGGGCTGGATCGCCTATGACCTCCTCTGCCGCTCACCGCTCGGAGCGCACACCGCCATTCTGGCGGTGGCGGTCTTTCTTTTGATCCTGGGCGCTGCCGTTGCTTACGATCACCTGTTCAGCGGCCGCGCCGCCTTTTTGCACGTCGGCGCTCTCGTCGGCACCCTCATGGCGGCGAACGTCTTCTTCGTCATCATTCCCAACCAGAAGAAAACGGTTGCCGCGTTGCTTGCCGGCCGGGCGCCCGACCCGAAGCCCGGCGCCCAGGCCAAGCAGCGTTCCCTGCACAACAATTATCTGACACTGCCCGTTATTCTGATGATGGTCTCCAACCACTATCCCCTGCTCTACGGCGATGGGCGCGGGCCGGTCATGGCGGCCGGGATCGTCATCGTCGGCGCGCTCATCCGCCATTTCTTCAATCTGCGGAACAGCGGCCGCAAAGATTGGAGCCGGCCTCTTCTGATCCCGGCGGCGGCCTTGGTTGTGGTCGGTTTGTTGGTCGCCTCCGGCCTAGGTTCGCGCGATGACGGCGTTACGGGCGCGGCACCGAGCCGCGAGGAGGTCGAGCTGGTGATCCGCCAGCGCTGCATGTCGTGCCATGCGGCCAAGCCGACGGACGAGAACTTCGAGGCGGCGCCCGCCGGTCTTGCCTTCGACAAGGACGGCGCGATCCGCGCCAACGCGCAGCGGATCTATGCGCAGACGGTGCTATCCGATGCCATGCCGCTCGGCAACGTCACGCAAATGACGGCCGAGGAGCGGGCGCTCGTTGGCAGATGGGTGCGCGCCGGCGCGCCGTGAGTTCGCTCCGCGGTCGGGGGATCGGGGTGCGGCGTCAAGTCCTGGAGTTGTACCGCGTGTAAGGATCGAGGGGCGGCACATCCCAGGCACCGTAGAAGGCTTCCAGCCGCGGGATCAGCGCCTCGACCAGCTCGCTTGCCTCGTTGAGGGGGACTTCGCGTGCCAGGCGTTCGGCGAATTCGCGGCCGGCCTCCCGGATATCGAAGCGCGTCGGCTGGCCGTCTTTCAGCACCGTTTCGCCGTTCACCAGGACCTCGGCGACGTCGCCGGCCTGGGCGCGCATCAAGATTAAATCGCGGACGTCGCACTCCGGCGCCACCCAAGGCCAGGTGATCCGTTCCAGATCGACCAGCACCAGATCGGCGGCATAGCCTTCGGCCAGCCGGCCGAGCAGACCCTCGCGGCGCAGCAGCTTGGCGCCACCAAGGGTTGCTATGGAAAAGATTTCCCGCGGCGCCGGCGTCGGTTCGTCGATCAGGGGGGTGGCCTGCAGGCGCAGGGCAAGCCTCATCTCGGTGAACATATCCTCGTCGTCACTGAGGGTCGTTCCGTCCATGCCGAGGGCCGTCGTCGCGCCCGCGGCGAGGAATGCCCTCAGCGGCGCGATGCCAGCACGCAGCCGCAGGTTGGAGCTCGGATTGTGAGAGACCGCACAGCCCGTCTCGCACAATATCTCGATATCCGACGCGCCCAACCAGACACCATGGGCGATCGAAAACCGCGGGCTCAGGATGCCCAGGTCGCGCAGGTGGGTAAGGGCCGACTTGCCATAATAGCGCGGCCCGTGAAGCTTCTCGTAGAACGATTCGCAGAGGTGCGTCTGAATGCCGACGTCATGGGTGGCGGCACGCTCGGCAATTTCCTGCAGGAAGGGGTCGGAGACCCACTGCGGGCCGGGCGGCGCGAACCAGGGTTCGATCAGCTCATGGTCGCGGTAGTCGCGCAGGATTTCCTCCATCACCGCGAAGTAGTCCTGTTGGTCCATGTCGCCGTCCCGGGGCAGCAAGGACCGGGCTTTGTCCCTGAGATCGGCCGGCAGAGACGCGAGGAAGGCCTCGTCCTGGCCGGTCCCGTGCACCAGGAAGCTCTGATCCGAGAAACCGGCGGCGAAGGCGACGCGCATGCCGCTTTGCGCGTAGGCCTTGAGGCCGCCGCGCAGCCGTTCGGCATAGCTCGCAGCCGGCCCGCGGCCGCTGACCACGTCGACCACGCTGGTCACCCCACTGCGTAACAACCGCCCGGCGCTTAAAAGCACGCCCAGCCCAAAATCGCTCGGGCGCATGCGCGCATGGGCCAGGATCCACGGCTCCAGCAGCATGTCGGGCAGGCCGTGCTGCAAGGCCGATGCTCCGGCACTGTGGTGATGAGCGTTGGTGAGGCCCGGCATGACGGCGACGCGCTCAGAGCCAACGACGGAAAGATCGGGGTGGGCGCGGCGCAGATCCGGCCAGGCACCCCGGGCGGCTATCTTCCCGCCCGCGATAAGAAGAGCGCTCTCCTGGAGTGTCGGATCGTCCGGCCCAGCGCCGGTTACGACCCAGCGGCCGCGAGCGAGAAATGGGTCGTGCATTACACCCTCCGTGGTGTCGGCCCTCGCCAAATCGCCCGGCAAGGTGAAAAGAGATCGCCCGCGATGGTCGGGCAGAGCGGTGATTTTAGGGTCTTTGACCGATCGCTAAAAGCGCACCGGCGGGCCTCCGATCACATTTGTTGTCGAGCGCGTAAAGAAGCGATTCCGGTAAAGACACCGTTAACCATATGCCTTCAGAATCAAAGCACTTCGGACAGGTAGGCCGTCAGTCAATCGAGGGACCCCACCATGACCGCGCTAGCCAGCGACGTATTCGATCTCTTCTCTGAAATCTACGATCGTGAGCGTCGCGAGGACATGTCCTTGCAGGATTATCTGCACACTTGCCGCGATGACCCAATGATGTACGCCACCGCGGCGGAGCGCATGATCGCGGCCATCGGCGAGCCGAGGATGGTCGATACGAGCTGCGACCCCAGAATTGGCCGCATCTTTTTGAACCGTACGATAAAGCTCTACCCGGCCTTCGAGAATTTCTACGGCATGGAGGACACGATCCAGCGGATCGTCGGCTATTTCCAATACGCCGCGCAGGGTCTGGAGGAGCGAAAGCAGATCCTCTATCTTCTGGGTCCGGTGGGCGGCGGCAAATCCTCTCTGGCCGAACGGTTGAAGCAGCTCATGGAAAAGCTGCCGATCTACGCCCTGAAGGCCGGTGACGAGATCAGCCCTCTTTTGGAATCTCCGCTCGGTCTCTTTCACCCCGATCACATGGGCGACCTGCTGGAGCGCAAGTACGCGATCGCGCAGCGGCGCCTGACCGGGCTCATCTCCCCCTGGGCGACGAAGCGCCTGGACGAGTTCGGCGGCGACATCTCGAAGTTCACCGTCGTCAAGCTTCAGCCCTCGAAACTGCGCCAGATCGGCGTCGCCAAGACCGAGCCCGGCGACGAGAACAATCAGGACATCTCCGCCCTGGTCGGCAAGATCGACATCCGCAAGCTCGAGCACTTCGGCCAGAACGACCCGGACGCCTACAGCTTTTCGGGCGGCCTCAACCACACGACCCAGGGACTGCTGGAGTTCGTGGAGATGTTCAAGGCCCCCATCAAGGTGCTGCACCCGCTTCTGACCGCGACCCAGGAAGGGAATTATCTGGGTACCGAGAATCTGGGCGGCTTCCCTTATCAGGGCATCGTGCTCGCTCACTCCAACGAAGCGGAGTGGGAGCAGTTCAGGAAAAACAAGAACAACGAAGCCTTCCTCGATCGCATCTGCGTGGTCAAGGTGCCCTACTGTCTGCGGGCCACCGAGGAGGCCAGGATCTACCACAAGCTGCTGGAGGAAAGTGAGCTCGGCGATGCACACGGCGCGCCGGAGGTGCTGGAGATATTGAGCCGCTTTTGCGTTCTCTCACGGCTGCACGAACACGAGAACTCCTCGCTCTATTCCAAGCTGCGGATCTATGACGGCGAGAACCTGAAGGACACCGACCCGAAGGCCAAGACCGTCCAGGAATACCGTGATACGGCGGGTGTGGACGAGGGCATGACCGGGATCAGCACCCGCTTTGCCTTCAAGGTTCTCTCGGAGACCTTCAACTACGACACCGAAGAGCTCGCGGCCGATCCCGTGCATTTGATGTACGTTCTCGAGCAAGCGCTCAAGCGCGAGCAATTCCCCAAGGAGACCGAGGAACGCTATATCGACTTCATCAAATCGGAGCTGGCCCCGCGCTATGCCGAGTTCATCGGTCACGAGATCCAGAAGGCTTACCTGGAATCCTATACCGAATATGGCCAAAACCTCTTCGACCGCTACATCGCCTATGCCGACGCCTGGATCGAAGAGCAGGACTTCAAGGATCCGGACACCGGCCAGGTCTTCGACCGCGAGATTCTCGACGCCGAGCTTTCCAAGATCGAAAAGCCGGCGGGCATCGCCAACCCGAAGGACTTCCGCAACGAGGTGGTAAAGTTCTCGCTCCGCGCGCGCGCCAACCAGGGCAAGAACCCCTCGTGGACCAGCTATGAGAAAATCCGCGAGGTCATCGAAAAGCGGATGTTCAGCCAGGTCGAGGAGCTGTTGCCGATCATCAGCTTCGGCACCAAGAAGGACAGCAAGACCGACCAGCAGCATGGCGAGTTCGTCTTGCGCATGGTCGAACGCGGCTACACCGAACGTCAGGTGCGCCGGCTCGTGGAGTGGTACATGCGGGTGAACAAAGCGGGCTGAGGCAAAGTGGACGGGCGATATGGCTCATCTCATAGACCGGCGCCTCAATCCGAGAGACAAGAGTCTCGGTAACCGCCAGCGCTTTTTGAGGCGGGCGCGTGCCCAGATAAAAGAAGCCGTCGACAAGGCTATCAACGACCGTAACGTCGCCGACGTCGGCACCGGTGGCAAGATATCGATACCGTCGCGCGGCATCGGCGAGCCGCGGTTCCGCCATGCGAGCGGCGGACGGCGCGAGCGCGTGCTGCCCGGCAACAAGGAGTTCGTGCCGGGCGACCGCATCGCCAAACCTCAGGACGGAGCCGCCGGTGGTGCGGGCAAAAAAGGGTCGGATCAGGGCGAGGGTGAGGACGACTTCGTCTTCGCTCTCACGCGCGACGAATTCCTCGATCTATTTTTCGACGACCTCGAGCTTCCCGATCTGGTGAAGACGAGCCTCAAGGAAACCTTCTCTTACAAGTCCTACCGCGCCGGCTTCACCAACTCCGGAACGCCGGCCAATCTCAACGTCCTGCGCACCATGCGCAACAGCATCGGCCGCCGGATCGCCATGCGCCGCCCGATCGTCGCCAGGTTGGAGGAACTTGCCCCGGAGATAGAAGAGCTCCAGGTCCGCAACGACCTCGACATTGCCCTGCAGCGCCGCCTGGCCGAGCTGTCGCTGGAATACGAGGAGCTGGAGCGGCGCCGGGCCGCCGTCCCCTATATCGATCCCATCGATATCCGCTACAACCGCTTCGAGCAGCGCCCGCAACCCAAGACCAAGGCCGTCATGTTCTGCCTCATGGACGTCTCCGGATCCATGGGTCAGCACGAGAAGGATCTGGCCAAACGCTTCTTCATCCTGTTGCACCTGTTCTTGCAGCGCCGTTACGAGAAGGTCGAGATCGTCTTCATCCGCCACACGCACCAGGCGCAGGAGGTCGAGGAGGAGGCCTTCTTCTATGGCCAGGAAACCGGCGGCACGGTGGTCAGCACGGCGCTGAAGGAAATGTTGCAGGTGATCGAAGCGCGCTATCCGGTCGCGGAGTGGAATATTTACGGCGCCCAGGCCTCGGACGGCGACAATTTCTCCGACGACACCGGACGCTGCATCGATCTGCTGTCCTCGCGGGTACTGCCGATCTGCCAGTATTACGCTTACGTCGAGATCCTCGACCAGCGGGAGTTTCAGATTTTCGGCAGCTCCAACAACGGCAAGGAGCTGTGGCGCGGCTATCAACCGCTGGAGACCGCTTGGCCCAACTTCTCGATGAAGCACATCGCCGAGGTGGGCCACATCTATCCGGTGTTTCGCGAGCTCTTCGCGAAGCAGAGCGCCTAGCCGACAGGAGAGGCGAGAGGGGCATGACGAAAAAAGCAACCCGCCGGAAGGCATCGCGCCCGAAATCCCTGCTCTACGACGGGTCGGAGTGGGATTTCGAGACCATGCAGCGGACCTACGCGGCGATCGAGGAGATCGCCCGCGACGACCTTGGCCTCGACGTCTATCCGAACCAGATCGAGATCATCTCCTCCGAGCAGATGCTCGACGCCTACTGCTCGATCGGCATGCCGCTCATGTACCAGCACTGGTCCTTCGGCAAGCGGTTCGTGCGCGAGGAGGAGCTCTACCGCAAAGGCTACCAAGGCCTGGCCTACGAGATCGTCATCAACTCCAGCCCCTGCATCAGCTACTACATGGAAGAGAACACCATGGCCATGCAGACCCTGGTCATGGCGCACGCGGCCTTCGGGCACAACCACTTCTTCAAGAACAACTACCTCTTCCAGCAGTGGACCGACGCCGAGGGCATCCTCGATTACCTGGAGTTCGCCAAGCACTACATCGCCGACTGCGAGGAGCGCCACGGCACGACGGCGGTGGAGGACATTCTCGATGCGGCCCATGCGCTGATGGATCAGGGCGTCTTTCGCTACCGCCGCAGCCCCAAGCCGAACCTGCGCGAGCAGGAAAAGCGCCGGCGTGAGCGCGAAGCCTACTACGAACGCCACTACAACGACCTTTGGCGGACCCTGCCGGAGACAAAAGCGGACGAGGAGGCTGGTGCCGACGAGAAAGAGCTGGCCGAACGCAAGAAGCAACTGAAGCTGCCCGAGGAGAACATCCTCTACTTCATTCAGAAGAACAGCCCGACGCTGGAGGTCTGGCAGCGCGAGCTGCTGCGCATCGTGCGCAACATCGCCCAGTACTTCTATCCGCAAAAGCAAACCAAGGTGATGAATGAAGGCTGCGCCACCTTCGTGCACCACTACATAACCTCGAAGCTCTTCGACGAGGGCCTGATATCCGAAGGCGTGCTCTTGGAGATCCTGCACAGCCACTCCAACGTGGTCGCGCAACCCAGCTTCGACGACCCGCGCTATTCCGGGATCAATCCCTACGCTCTGGGCTTCGCCATGATGCAGGACATCAAGCGCATCTGTACCGAGCCCGACGAGGAGGACCGTGCGTGGTTCCCGGCGATCGCCGGAACCGGCGATTGGCGGGCCATCCTCAAAGATGCCTGGGCCAACTACCGCGACGAGTCCTTCATCAAACAGTTCCTTAGCCCCAAGCTCATCCGGGACTTCAAGCTGTTCCGATTTACCGACGACACCAAGGACGATCACGTGACGGTGCGCGAGATCCATAACGAGCGCGGTTATGAAGAGGTGCGAAACGCACTCGCGCGGAGCTACGAGATCTCGGCGGTCGAGCCGGATATTCAGATCGTCGACGTCGATCTGCAAGGCGACCGGGAGCTCGTCCTCAGGCATGGGGTGCGCAACGACGTACCCCTCGCCGATAAGGCCCGTGACGACGTGCTCGCTTACGTCCGGCAGCTATGGGGATACGGCGCCCGACTGGAAGGCGTGGACCTGGAAAGCGGAAAGACGCTCTATACGAGCCCGACGGCCAAAGCCGCCGACGGCGACGCCGCCTTCGACATGACCTTCTAGAGAATATCCCGATTATATCGTATCACTGCGTGGGACTCGGTCCGCGATCATCGCCGCGACCACGCCGGCGCGTGTGCTGCGCGCGCCGGCCGGGTCGCAAGAACGTGATTTGGTCCATTCACCGAATCGATTACCTAGGGACGTAGCGTCCAGTGGTTCCGTCCTGACCGGTGGGATCGTGGGCCGAGAGGCGAGAACAGCGGATACTTCATGGACAGCACATTCAAGAGGCCGCTCGACCCGACCAAGTTCAGGGATCCCGATTGGACGACCAATGGCGAGCAGCGGGCCCGGGTGGCGCTCGGCAAGCTCGAAACGCTGTGGTTCAACACCGGCACACTTTGCAATCTCACCTGCGGGAACTGCTACATCGAGTCCTCGCCGAGCAACGATCGGCTCGTCTATCTCTCGCGCCAGGAGGTTGCGGGCTACCTGGACGAAGTCGAACGCGAAGGCCTCGGCACCGGGTTGGTGGGGTTCACCGGCGGCGAGCCCTTCATGAACCGGGAGATCGTCGCGATATTGGAAGAGACGCTCGGCCGCGGCTACCAGGTTCTGGTGCTGACCAACGCCATGCGGCCGATGATGAAGCTGGCCGATGGGCTGCTCGACCTTCGCCGGCGCTTTGGCGAACGCCTGACGATCCGCGTCTCGCTCGATCATCACACGAAGGCCCTCCACGAAGCCGAGCGCGGGCCGCGAAGCTGGAAGCCGGCCCTCGAGGGGCTGGCCTGGCTTGCCCGGAACGGCTTTGCGCTCAACGTCGCCGGGCGGCTTTTCGGCGGCGAGTCGGAGCCGGAGGTGCGGGCCGGATTCGGCAATCTTTTCAGGGAGTTGGGGCTCGATCTCGATGCGGCCGATCCCTGGCAACTCGTGCTGTTCCCTGAAATGGACGCCAACCTCGACGTGCCCGAGATTACGGAGGCCTGCTGGGACATCCTGGACGTTTCGCCGGCGGGCGTCATGTGCGCGTCCTCGCGCATGGTGGTCAAACGCAAGGGGGCGGCGCATCCGGTCGTCTTGGCCTGCACCTTGTTGCCCTACGACCCCGCGTTCGAGCTGGGCCGGGACCTGAGCGAGGCGATGGGCGAAGTCAAGCTGAACCACCCGCACTGCGCGCGCTTTTGCGTGTTGGGCGGGGCGGCCTGCTCGGGTTAGAGCGCGGCCTGGCTTTTAGTCTCGAGGGCCGCCGGCCATAGGATCTCACGTTCGGCAAGAGGCTGGCCGGTTCGCCGCCGCTCGGCGGCCGGCAGCACATCGAGGCTGGGCCAAAGGCCACTTTCCAGACACGCGGCGTAGCCGTTGGCGAGACCCGCCGCACGCATCCGCCGGGCCGCGGTGGCGTGGTCGTAGGCCAGCGCTTTCAGCGCGACCTTCAAGCCCCCCTCGCATGCCTCGATGAGCGCGTACCAAACCCGCGGCGTGCCGTCGTTGGCCGGAAGACCGACGGCACCGCTGTTGAGCCAGAGCCCACCGCCCGGGCACTGGATGAAGGGAATGCCGCTGTGGCCGGCCAGAGCGCCCTCGGCGCCAGCGACGCGCAGCTCCTCTGTCATTTCCGTCTCGGGGCTCGACGGGAAGGCGAAGCGGTTGATGGCCTGCACGCCGCCGTGGATGGCGACCAGGCGGCGGCCGCCGATCTCGACCGTGATGCGCCGGGGAAGGCCGCCCATCCAGCGCTTCGCATCCGCATCGATCCGCGTGCGGCAGAAGTCGTACCATTGGCGCGCCAGCAGGTCGCAGGCCGTGCCCTCCTCGAAGCCGCAGCCGCAGTCCTCGGCATCGCCGGCCAGCGATTCCTCGCAATTGCCCATCACCACCGGCACGCCCTTGTCGCGTACGAGCTGGACGGTTTCCCGCGGCTGGGCGCAATAGGCAGCGAGGTCGCCCGTGCAGAGCATGGCTTCGGGCCCGATGCCGAGACGTTCAGCCTCGGCAAAGAGCGCTTCGGTCGCCTGCAGGTTACCGTAGGTCCCGCCGAAGACCAGAAGGCGCCCTGCAACCGCGATCGTTGTGTGCTCTTCCATGCCCCTCGCTCTTGCCGGCGCCCGCCAGGTGGGGCGCCATGCGCCAAGGACTAGCAGCTTGCGCCCGGTGCTGAAAGATTTTGCGCGCATGACACGCCCAAGACGATTGGCGGGTTCGGGCCGGCTTGCTAGGTTGGGCCACATTCGGGATTTTGGACACGTCGGTGACGGTCGGTAGGGGGTAAGGCTTTGAGCAAGAACATGTCCTGTGGCGGCGCCTTGCTGCACCAATTGCGGAGCTTTGGGGTCGATACCGTCTTCGGCATACCGGGCGTCCATACGATCGAATTCTACCGCGAGATCGAGAGTGCCGGCGTGCGCCATATCGGCGTGCGCCACGAGCAGGGCGCCGGCTTCATGGCCGATGGCTATGCCCGGGTGTCCGGCCGGCCGGGTGTGTGTTTGCTGATCACCGGGCCGGGCGTCACCAATGCCGCCACACCGATCGGCGAGGCCTACAGCGATTCGGTGCCCCTTCTGGTCCTCTCCAGCGTAAATGCCACGCGCGACCTCGGCATCGGGCGTGGCGAGCTGCACGAGATCACCGATCAGGAAGCGGTCACCCGCCCGCTTACCGGGTTCAGCGCGACGGTGCTCCGGCCCGAGCAGGCGCCCCAGCTTCTGGCCCGCGCCTTCGCCGCGTTCGCCAGCCAACGGCCGCGCCCGGTTCATATCCAGATACCTCTTGACGTGATGGAGATGCCGGCAGTGGCTGGCTTTACCGAGGCGCGCCTGCCCAACGCGCCGGCCCCCGATGGGGCCAGCGTGGTGGCGGCGGCGGGGCTCTTGCGCAAGGCGCGGCGGCCGGCGATTCTGGTCGGCGGCGGCGCGGTCGCGGCGGGCGAGGCGGTGCGCGCCCTGGCCGAGCGGCTGGAAGCCCCGGTGGTGACCACCATCGCCGGCAAGGGCATCATCCCCGACAGCCACCCTCTCAGCCTGGGGGCCGGGCTGCAGCGCGCGGCGAGCCGCATTTATCTTGCCGAGAGCGATCTGGTCCTGGTCGTCGGCTCCGAGCTTGCGACCACCGACCTCTTCATGTGGGGAGCCGAAACGCGCAAGTACCACGAGGCGCTGGGCGAGGATCACCCGGGCCCGGGGCGGCTCGGCTATGCGGGTGGGCTGGTTCGTATCGACATCGACGCCGATACCTTGACCCGCGACTATGAACCCGACCTCGCCATTCTGGGCGATGCGCGCCAGACGCTGGAGCGGATCGGGTCGGCCCTCGCGGACGACAAGCTGGCTGGCGACGGCGCCGAGGTACGCGCCGCGGTGGGCTCGATCAAGGCGGAGATACGTGCCGCGCTGACGCCGCTCGAGGCAAAGCACGTGGCGGTGCTCGACGCACTGCGCGACGCCTTGCCGGACAATGGATTCGTCGCCTCCGACATGACCCAGATCGCCTATACCGGAAACACCTTCTTCGAGGCGCGCCGGCCGCGCGGGTGGCTGCATCCGGTCGGCTACGGGACGCTCGGTTATGCGCTGCCGGCGGCTATCGGCGCCAAGCTCGGCGCGCCGGAGCGCCCTGGCGCGGTCCTGGTCGGCGATGGCGGGCTGCTCTTCACCGTGCAGGAGCTGGCAACGGCGGCCGAGTTGCGCATGCCCCTGGCGATCGTGCTGTGGAACAACGACGCCTTGGGCGAGATCGAGGACTCGATGGTCCGCCGCGGCGTCCCGAAGGTGAGCGTGCGCCCCGAGAACCCGGACTTCCTGGCGCTGGCCGCGGCCTTCAACTGCCGGGCCCATCGGGCGGTGAGCCTGACGGATTTCAAGGAGGCCTTGACCGGTGCCTTTGCGGCCGACCGGCCAACCTTGATCGAGGTCCGCCAGGACGCCGATTTCCTGCCTTGATCCGAAAGCTCAGGGACGCGGGTGGCCGGAATTGGGTCCGCTCTCCCCCTTGAGCGCGCCATAGAGCATCTTGACCAGGCCGGCGCGCGGGTTGTCCATGCGCTCCAGCAAGCCCAGGGTCCGGTGAACCGGCGGCTCGCCGAAGGGCACGACCTTGATTCCCGGCGGGAAGGGCTCGGCCCCCCGGCGCTGCGGGACGACCGACACGCCAAGGCCGCGCGCCACCAGCAAAGCGATCCCCTCCAGGCTGTCGATCTCCATCTGCGGCTTGACCGCGATCCCCCGGCGGCCGATCTCCGCGTCGATGAGCTGTCCGGCCCAGGCAAACCGCCGGAAACGGATGAACGGCGGCCCTTCCAGCAAGGCGCGGTCGCTGTCTCCGGGCGTATCGTCGGGCGCGATGACGACCAGCGGCTCTCGGGCGAAGGGATACCAGCAAAGCTCCGGCGCGACTTCGCGCGGCTGAGTGACCACGGCGGCGTCGAGCCTTTGCTTGTCGACCAGTTGCTCCAGCTCGTGCGAGAGGCCGGTGGTAAGCCTGATCTTGAGCTTTGGGCTCTCCGCGCGAAGCCGGGCCAGCGCCTGCGGCAGGACACCGGAGATGACGGTCGGGATGGCGCCCAGGCCGAGCGAGCCGGCGGCCGGCGGCGCCTTGAAGGAGTCCGCCAGGCCCTCCCACTGCCGCACTACCTCGCGGGCACGGGAGACCAGAGCCCGCCCTTCGGCGTTGAGCAGCGGCGGGCGGTGGTTGCGGTCGAAAAGGCGCCGGCCGAGCCGCTCTTCCAGGCCCTTCATCTGCAGGCTGACGGCGGATTGCGAAAGGCCCACAGCGGAGCCGGCGGCGGCGAAGCTGCCGTGGTCGGCAACGGCGATCAAAGTCTTCAGATTGCGGATGTCCAAGGCGCTCTCCCGCAGCGCGGCCCCAAGCATGAGAGTGACGGAAGAGGATAATGAGAATTATTCAAGCAGAAAAGATTTTGATTGAGCGTTATTAAAGTTATTCTTTTTCCTGAAGGCGCTTGGCGGAAGGCGGAAAGGGCCGATCCATGCAAGACCAGACCGGCGGGCCGGCGGATACCGGCCAAGACGGCGAGTTCATGGCGGTGCGTATCTGGCGCGGCGATGCTGCCGGCCGTTACCGGACCTATCGCGTGCCGCGGCTCCGGAACCAGACGGTGCTCGACGTCGTCACCTGGGTGCAGCGCCATCTGGAGCCGACGCTGGCCTATCGCTTCGCCTGCCGGGTCGGCATGTGCGGGTCCTGCGCCATGACGGTCAACGGCCGCCCGCGCTGGACCTGCCGGACCCATACCGCCGCGGTGCCGGGGCGGGCGTCATTGGAGATCGGGCCTTTACGGAACCTACCGGTGATCCGTGATCTGGTGGTGGATATGACACCCTTCTTCGAAAAATGGCAGCGCGCCCAAGCCCGTTTCGAAGGCCGCTTGACGCGCCGCGATCCGCCGCTGCCGGTCCGCCCCGAAAGCGCGGCGCGGCGCGAGGCCGATCTGGCCATCGAGTGCATCAACTGTGGGGTCTGTCATGCGGCCTGCGAGGTGGTGGCCTGGGATCCGGCCTACGTCGGTCCGGCGGCGCTCAACCGCGCCTGGAGCCTGGCGCGCGACGAGCGCCATACCGGGCAAGCGGCCCTTCGGGCGGCCGTCGGCGGCGACGGGGGGACCTTCGCCTGCCACTCGCACGGCGCTTGCAGCGAACACTGTCCGGTCGGGCTCGATCCGTCGCGATCCATAGCCGGGTTGAAACGCTGGGCGGCTCGACAGGGGGCAGGCGACTGATGGAGGCCCGGCTTTTCCTCCTGCAGCGTCTATCCGCCGCGCTGCTGGCGCCGCTGGTGCTGATCCACCTGGGGACGATCCTTTATGCCGTCCGCGCCGGGCTTGATGCCGAGGCGATTTTAGCGCGCACCCAGGCGAGCGTTTTCTGGGCCCTTTTCTACGGCCTGTTCGTGCTGGCGGCGGCGATCCATGCGCCGATCGGCCTGCGCGCGGTGCTGCGCGAGTGGCTCGCCTGGCGCGGCCGCTCGTTGGATCTGGCGATGGGGCTGTTCGGCCTGGCGCTCGCGCTGCTGGGCCTGCGCGCCGTCTATGCGGTGGTCGTGCCATGATCCGGGCCTCGTCGCGTCATTGGGGTTTCGCGGCGGCCATCCTGCACCGCATCTCGGGGATCGCCTTGGCCGTTTTCCTGCCACTGCACTTTCTGGTGCTCGGCCTTGCGCTGCAGGGCGCGACAGGGCTGGACGCCGCCCTCTCCTGGACCGAGAACTCTCTGCTGAAGGCCAGCGAGGTCTTGCTGGTCGCGGCGCTGGCGCTCCATCTGGCCTTGGGGCTGCGGGTGCTGGCGCTGGAGTTCCTGCCCTGGCGTGGGGCGCGAAAAGGTCTGGCGGCGGGTGCGGTGTTGCTGGCCTTGGGCATGGGCTTCGGCTATCTCGCGGCGCTTGGGTGAGGGCCGGGCCATGGAGGAGATCAAGAGCGACATCCTGATCATCGGCGCCGGCGGCGCGGGACTCTTCGCGGCCTTGCACGCGCTCGAGGCGGACCCCGATCTGGAGGTCACGGTCGCGGTCAAGGGACTGCTCGGGAAATGCGGCTGCACGCGCATGGTGCAAGGCGGCTACAACGTGGCGCTGGCGCCCGGAGACTCGCTGGAACGCCATTTCATGGACACCGTGGAGGGCGGCAAGTGGCTGCCGAACCAGGACCTCGCCTGGCGCCTCGTCGAAGGGGCCCGCGAGCGCATCAACGAGCTGGAAAACGAGCTGGGTTGCTTCTTCGACCGTAACCCGGACGGATCGTTGCATCAGAAGGCCTTCGCCGGCCAGAGCTTCGACCGCACCGTTCACAAGGGCGACCTGACCGGTATCGAGATCATCAATCGTCTGATGGAACGGGTCTGGGCAAGAGGGATCCGTCGCCTGGAGGAGCACCGGGCCGTGGCGCTCGTACCCGCCGAGGACGGCGCTGTTGCCGGCGTGCTGTTCATCGATCAGCGCTCCGGCGGGTTTCTGCTGGCCCGCGCCAAGGCCGTTCTGCTGGCCAGCGGCGGCGGGCCGACCATGTACCTCTACCACACGCCTTCGGGCGACAAGTCCTGCGATGGGTTGGCCATGGCGCTGCGCGCCGGTTTGCCGTTGCGCGATATGGAGATGGTCCAATTCCATCCCACCGGGCTGCTCGCCGGCCCGCAGACGCGCATGACCGGGACGGTCCTGGAAGAGGGGCTGCGCGGCGCCGGCGGCTATCTGCTGGACGGGCAGGGGGAGCGCTTCATGCTCGAGCTTGACCCGCGCGGCGAGCGGGCAACCCGCGACATCGTCGCGCGGGCCATGTTCGCGCAGATGCGCGCCGGGCGCACCGGGCCCATGGGTGGCGTCTTTCTGGAGATGAAACACCTGGGCCCGGAGACGGTGGCGCGCCAGTTCAAGGGCATGGTGAAACGCTGCGCCGATAGCGGTTTCGATCTGGCCGGCGGCCGCGTCGAGGTGGTGCCGACGGCGCACTACATGATGGGCGGCCTGCCCTTCGAGGCCGATTGCCGCACCGAGACGCCCGGCCTGTTCGCCGCCGGCGAGGATACAGGCGGTGTGCATGGGGCCAACCGCCTGGGCGGCAACGGGGTGGCCAATTCCACCGTCTTCGGCGGTATCGCGGGGGAGACCATGGCCGCTTTCGTCCACGGCGAGCCGGGCTGGCGCTCGCCCGACAAGGACGTCTGCGAAGCCGCCATGGCCGCTGCGCTGGTGCCCTTCTCCCGGCGGCCGGGCGATATCGGCCGTCTGCGGGAGAGGCTCCAAGGGCTGATGTGGGAGGAAGTCGGCATTTTGCGCAGCCGGCAGGGGCTGGAGCGGGGTCGTGCCGCCCTGTCCGAGCTTGCCGTGGAGCACGCGCGAACGGGCATCGGCGAGGGGCCGCGAGGCTTCAATATGAGCTGGCAGGACTGGTTGAACCTTGAAAACCAGATCCTGGTCGGCCAGGCCATCGCCAGGTCGGCGCTGTTCCGCGAGAACTCGCGCGGCGCGCACTACCGCGAGGACTTTCCCGATGAGGGATCGCTCGCCGCTTCGCGCTATACTCTGGTGCGGATGGCCGGCGATGATCTCGCGGTGTCGAGCGAGCCGGTCGCCTTTACCCGTGTTCGGCCCGGCGGATCCTTGCTCGACGAGGATGCGCGGACGCCGCCGGCCGGAACATCTGAAGGAGGGGTGTCATGATCTCTCAACGCGTAATCGAGGAGGCCGCGTTGCACATCATGGCGCGCGCCGCAATAGACATTCCCGAGGACTACCTCGCCGCCGTCAAGGCGATGACCGACGTCGAGACGGGCGACCTCTCGGCCTTCGTGCTGCAGGCGATGATCGAGAACTGGGAGGCCGCGAGCGAGGACCGGCGTCCAATGTGCGCCGATACCGGCGTGCCGCGCTATTTCGTCAAGGTCGGCAACGAGGCGCGCGTCGAAGGCGGCTTCGTCGCCCTGGAGGCCTCGCTGCGCCGGGCGACGGCGCGCGCAACCGAGGAAGTGCCCCTGCGGCCCAACAGGGTCCACCCGCTCTCGCGCCTCGACCACAACAACAACGTCGGCATCAACGCGCCCGAGATCGAATGGTCCTTCGAGCCCGACGCCGAGTGGATCGACATCACGACGGTGCACAAAGGGGGGCTCTTCGGCACCGACTATCGGATGCTCTTTCCGGGCGACGGGATCGATGGGATCAAGCGCTTCTTTCTCGACGTCATGATCGCCTTCGGCAAACGCGGGCTTGCCTGCCAGCCGGCCATCGTCGGTATCGGTCTTGGCGGCTCGAAGGACGTGTGCATGGCTCTGGGCAAGCAGGCGGCCTGCCTCAGGGTCGTGGGCGATGCCAACCCCGACCCCGAGATCGCGGCGCTGGAGGCCGAATTGAAAGCGCTCGGCAACACCATCGGCATGGGTGCCATGGGATTCGTCGGCTCCTCCATGGTCGTCGATTGCCACATCGAGGCCGGCTATACGCATACCGGCGGGATGCCGATAAGCGTTCACACCTTTTGCCTGTCCTCGCGCCGCGCCGTGGTACGGATCCACGCCGACGGCTCGCTCGACTATCGTACGGACCCCAACTGGTTCACCCCTTACATGCGACGGGATACGGTCGAATGGAAAAAGAACGGCAAGGGCTCCAAAAAGTCCGCTTGAGGACGCCGGTGACGGACGAAGACCTGGCGGCGCTCGAGCTTGGCGACGTGGTGTTTCTGGACGGCTTGATCTGCACCGGCCGGGAGGGGGTCTACCGCAAGGTCGTCGATGGCGGCGAGCCGCTGCCGTTCGACCTGGCCGCGATCACCAACGTCAACTTCCACTGCTCGCCGGCGGCGAGCGTCGCCAAGGACGGCACCGTGCGGGTCGGCGCGGTGACGGCGACGGCGAGCTTTCGCTTCGCCAAGTGGATGCAGTCATGGTTTCGCCTATCGGGGGCCAAGGTCATCATCGGCAAGGGCGGCATGTCGGAGGCGGACTACAAGCGCCTCTTCGTGCCGGCCGGCGCCGTCTATCTGACCACCGTCGGCTATGGCACCGGCGCGCTGCTCGGGCGCGGCGTCAAGCGCGTGCGCGAGGTCCATTGGCTGGAAGAGCTGGGTATTGCGCAGGCGTTGTGGCTGCTGGAGGTGGAGAACTTCGGCCCCCTCCTGGTCGAGAGCGATCGCCGGGGCAACAGCCTTTTCGAGCGCCATAACCGGCAGGTCAATGCCGGCCTCGACAAGCTTTACGAAGGCCTGAAGCGCCCAAGCCTGTCGCGTTTCGGGGAGACCGACGAGCGGAGTGACGAGTTGATCTGAGGAGAGCCGGGCAACGACGCCTTAGCGAACCGAGAGGCTTATCCCGTAAATGAACCCCACGCCCATGATGATGTATACGAGGAGGATGGTGAGTTTGGTCGCGATCGGCACGATCCGCGAGCCCTGAAAATGGTCGGCGGATTTCCACGTGCCGACGCAGATGAAGCAGGCATAAAAAACGAGGCCCAGCGAATAGGCCACCCAGAACGGCCCGTGCGGCTGGTATCCGAGGCTGCGGATGATATTGATCGGAATGGCCAGCACGACGAAGCCGGCAAAGAAATAGAACCACAGCATCTTGTATAGCCCGATCTCGCCATTCCAGATCGAAATAGCGGTCGGAAAATTTTCGTTGATCCAACTCTTAGCAAACGGCGGCATGGTAATTCGTTTGGTCTTTTTGCTTTTCTTGGTCCGGGCACTCTAGCATGTGCCATCGCATTTCGCGAGCCCCCAAGGATGCGCAGGCCTTCAGGGGTGATGGCGGGCCCAAGTCACGAGGTCATAGGAGGGCCGCGCAGGCGTTTCTGATGCGCGTACAGGCGTCCTCCAGCGCCTCGGTCGACGCGGCGAAGGACAGGCGGACATAGGGGTCGTACTCGAACGCCGCGCCGGGGATCAGGGCGACGCCTTTTTCCTCCAGCAGGTAGCGCGCGAAATCGGCACTACTCTCAAGCAGCGCGCCGGCCGGCGTTTTCTTGCCCAGGACATCGCCGCAATTGATGTAGAGAAAAAAGGCACCCTCACAAGGCCGCACCTTCAGACCCTCGGCCTGGTTCAAGGCCCGCACGACGAGGTCGCGGCGCTCTTGGAAGATGGCCGTCCTTTGCGAAATGTACTCTTGCGGGCCGGTCAGCGCGGCGGCGGCCGCCACCTGGCTGATCGACGAGGCGCAGCCGGTGGCCTGTGACATAACCTTTTTTACGCCGGCCATCGCCTGGCGCGGGCCGCCGGCAAACCCGATCCGCCAACCGGTCATGGAATAGCCTTTGGAGACGCCGTTGACGGTGATGATCCGATCCCTCAGGCGGGGTTCGACCCGGGCCGGTGTGGCGAACTCCCGCCCGTCGTAGACCAGCTTTTCATAGATATCGTCCGCGACGATCCAAACATCTTCGTGGCGCAGCAGGACGTCGGTCAGTGCCCGCAGTTCCTGTGGGTCGTAGACCGCACCGGTGGGATTGCTCGGCGAGCAGAGGATCAGCGCCTTGGTCTTTTCCGTGATGGCGGCCTCGAGGTCCTCCGGCCGGAGCTTGAAGCCGCGGTCCTCCGGTCCGGGCACGAACACCGGGTCGGCGCTGCAAAGCTGCACCATCCCCGGATGGGAGGTCCAGCAGGGCGTGGGTATGATCACCTCGTCGCCCGGGTCGAGTAGCGCGCGCATGATATGACCCAGCACCGGCTTGGCGCCCCCGTCGACGACGATCTCGTCCAGGTCGTAGTCGAGGCCGTTGTCCCGCTTGAACTTCTCCTGAATCGCCCGCTTCAGGTGGTTGGCGCCGTCGACCGCCGTGTACTTCGTCTCTCCCTGGTCGATCGCCGCATGGGCGGCCGCGCAGACGCTTTCGTGGGTCTCGAAATCCGGCTCTCCGGCGGCGAGGTTGACGATGTCGCGGCCCTCCTCCTTGAGCTGGATGGCCAGGGCGAAGATATGGGCGATCGGCGAGGGCCGGAAACGATCGAGAACGCGGCTAAGCTGGGGCATGTCACTCGTTACTCCCTAAGGCGGGCAGCGGGCGAAACGGCGGCGCGCCCGACCCCGCGGACTGTTCGATGGAGGGAGTGTCCGAAAGTTCGGACGGCATCGCAAGCGCGAAGGTCCGGCCTGGACTTCGCGGCGATAACGGGGCATTACGCGGAGTGGATCTGTCGGAACAGCCGAGGTCGGATTGGCGATACCGGGATAGGATTTTATAGTCTTAGGGTGTGCACCCGTGATCCGATAGTTGCCCGCATGCGAGGAGCCCAACCGTCATGAAATCCCACGCTCAGGTCGTCGTCATCGGCGGCGGGCTCATCGGCTGTTCCATTCTCTATCATTTGACCAAGCTCGGCTGGAGCGACGTCGTGCTCCTCGAGCGCTCGGAGCTGACCTCGGGCTCGACCTGGCACGCGGCGGCCGGCATCCACGGCCTGCACGACATAACCAACATATCCAAGCTGCAGTATTACACGTTGCGGCTCTACGACGAGCTGGAGGAAGAGACCGGCCAGTCCTGCGGCATTCACCGCTGCGGCTCGATCTATCTGGCCTGCACGGACGATCGCCTGCATCAGCTTCGCATTCAGCATTCCAAGGCACGCTACTTCGGGGTGCGGTTCGACGAGCTGAGTTTGGCCGAGGTCGCGGAGCTGAACCCCCTGATCGATTTGACCGGGGTCAAAGGCGCCATGTTCGAGGCCGATGCGGGCCACGTCGACCCCTCGGGCGTCACCCAGGCCTATGCCAAGGGCGCGCGCATGCGCGGGGCCGAGGTCTATCGCTTCACGCCGGTCCTCGAGACCAACCCGCAAGCCGATGGAAGCTGGGACGTCGTCACCCCCAACGGGACCATCAGGGCCGATCATGTGGTCAACGCCGCCGGCCTGTGGGGCCGCGAGGTGGCAAGACTGGCTGGCTTCGATCTGCCCTTGATGACCATGGAGCACCAGTACTTCGTCACCGAGGAAATTCCCGAAATCGCAGCCCTGGGGCGCGAGTTGCCGGCCGTGGGCGACCGAGACATGGAATACTACATGCGCCAGGAAGGCACCGGCCTGCTGGTCGGCGCTTACGAGCAGGACGGGCGCTTTTGGGCCGAGGAGGGGACGCCGCTCGACTTCGGGCACGATCTGCTGCCCGACGACCTCGATCGCATCTCCGACAACGTGATGCGCGCCTGCGAGCGTATGCCCTGCCTGGCCGAGGCGGGGATCAAGCGGGTGATCAACGGCCCCATGATTTGGACGCCCGATACCTCGGCGCTGGTGGGCCCTGTGCCCGAGTTGAAGAATTACTATGTCTGCAACGGGATCATCCCCGGCTTCAGCCAGTCCGGCGGCCTCGGGTTGGTCCTCGCCCAGTGGATCATCGAGGGCGAGCCGGAGATCGACGTATTTCCTTGGGACGTCGCGCGCTTCGGCGCTTGGGCGGACACGCGCTATACGAAGGCGCGGGCACTCGACAACTATTCGTCGCGCTTTCGCATCCACTTCCCCGGCGAGGAGCGCGAGGCGGGCAGGCCGGTACGCACCCGCCCGCTGTACGAGAGGCACAAGGCCATGGGCGCCGTGTTCGGCCAGTCCTTCGGCTGGGAGCACCCCCTTTGGTACGCGCCCGAGGGCATGCCGGCGGAAGACCACTTTACCTTCGAGAGAGCCCGCTGGTTCGAGGTGGTCGGCGAGGAATGCCGCGCTCTGCGGCGCTCGGTCGGTCTGATCGACATCTCCAACTTCGGCAAGTACGAGATCTCCGGGGCCGGCGCGGAGGCTTGGCTCGACAAGTTGCTGGCCAATCGCATCCCGGGGGAGATCGGGCGCGCCAGCCTGACCCCGATGCTGAACGAAAAGGGCGGGGTCATCGGCGATTTCACCGTCACGCGTCTGGCCGACGATCGCTTCTTCATGGTCGGCTCGGGCGTTGCCGAGCGCTATCACCAGCGCTGGTTCAACCGGTTCCTGCCGGCCGAAGGGG
>Ga0255057_10000552_pt1 | contig 21367 bp, 20 predicted proteins | sample Cases_109_6_MG_FD_189022 | JGI IMG/M metagenome (GOLD analysis project Ga0255057, IMG submission 189022) | Seawater microbial communities from Amundsen Gulf, Northwest Territories, Canada - Cases_109_6 | ecosystem: Environmental > Aquatic > Marine > Gulf | place: Canada: Northwest Territories... | reverse complement strand
GGTGATTCCTGCCTGGTGGAGCTGCTGTTGGAGCGCCTCCAGGTAGTCGGCGACCTGCTCGAGGTACCGTTCGACTTCGCCCCGGTCGAATCCCCTGACCGACACGTCAAACGAGCGGGTGCGCACTTCGCTCGCGGTGAGTTCCTCCATACCTGGAAGAGTAACGACAGCGCCCCACCCTGCGTCGGATTAGACCCGGCGTGTTGGGTGCTAGGAGGCTGTTGAACAATCCACAAGCGGGCAGTTGCACCCGGGAGATTCCGGGTCAGCCCACCACCAGGCCCCGCGGCTGCCCGTGGCACTCGTCATTGTTCAACGCCTTCCTAGGCAGCCAGGTCGACGAGCTCGACCTCGAGGAAGGCGAGCGGGTCATCGATGGTTTCAACGCGGACCACGGTGATCGAGTCGCCTGCGGCGGCCACGGCGTCGTCGTAGTTGTCGGCCGGGATGAACACCACGGTGGCCCCGGCATCGATGGCCGCGTACACCTTCTGTTTGACGCCCCCGATGGGCCCAACCGTGCCGTCGCGACGGATCGTCCCGGTGCCGGCAATGCGGATCCCGTCTGTGATGTCGTCGTCGGTGAGCTGATTGATGATCTCAAGGGTGAACATCATTCCTGCCGAGGGTCCGCCGATGTTCTGAGAGTCTATGGCGATGTCAACGGGGAACTCGAAGATTGGAGGGTTGTTGTCGACAAGAATGCCGATCATCGGCTGGTCCGGATTGTCCACGTGGGGGCCAAGGACAATCACGAGCTCGATGGTCTCTGGATCCTCGCCTTCGACGGGCCGCTCCACGGTCAGCACCACGACGTCGCCGATTGCCCGGTCCTCGAGAGCCACAGGGAGGTCATCGCGAAATGCGATCTCCTCACCGTCGACCGCCACGATCACGTCGTCCGGAAGGACGATCCCCACCGAGCCAGTCTCTGGGACGGTATCGATCACACGGGCACCCGTGCCGATGTAGATCGGCTCGTAACCAAGTTCGGTCAGGGCAACGAACTGAGCGTCGGTCTTGGACTGGTCCATGCGGGCCAGGTTCTCCCTGCGCAGATCCTCCCGGGATACTCCTACGGGGCGGATGTTCTCCCGCGGTGCCAAATCGACCTTCGGGCTCAGCTTTGCGGCGGCCCATTCGAAGAGGTTGGCCTCCTGAAGACAGACGGTGAGGAAGAACAATTCACCGTTCGCCTCGTCCATGTGATCCGAATCGACCACGTTGACGAAGTCCGAGGTGTCATAGACGGGGCCCGGCGACAGGGTGTAGTAGGGAACCTTGATTGGCCAGGCGATGGCGATGGCTATGCCAACCAGGAGCAGGAACACACCGAGGATGAGGGGCCATTTTCCGGCGGCGGCTCGCGGCGACCGCGGGCGGTTGCTTGGGGCTCCGCCGCTGACCTCGTCGGTGATTGTCACGCTTCCGCTCATGGTCCTGAAACCCTACCGGCAGCACCCTGGTACAAATTGCATTCGCCGTGATTCCGAAGCAAGTCTCATATCGGTCTTAGATTCCCTTCATGGAACGCATCGAACACATTACGTCACACCTTGAGGCAGACCCGTATGCGGCCCTGCTCGGCATCACGCTCGTCGCCGTTGACAACGACGCGGTAACGGTTTCTATGCCGGTGACCTCCGCCCACGAGAACTTCCTCGGCGGTACCCACGGAGGGGCCGTGTTCTCAGTGGCCGACTGTGCGTTCAGCCTGGCATCGAACGCCTACGCCGAACCGGCGGTGGCGGTCGACACGCACCTGGCCATCATCGCGTCCAGCGCAGCAGGGGACACCCTCACCGCGACCGCGGTCGAGGTGCACAGGGGTGGGACCCTGGCCACCTATCGCGTCGAGGTAACGAGAAGCGATGGCAAGATCTGCGGGCATTTCACCGGAACGGTCTTGATCAAGTCATGAGTCGAGAGTCTTGAGTCAAGAGCCGGACTCTGGACTCTCGACTGTGGACTCTGGACTCATTTCCAGTTCCCCGCCCAGATAGGCACGGATGACCTCGGGATCGCGTTGCACCTCAGCCGGGAGCCCGGAGGCAATGGTGCGGCCGAAATCGAGCACCAGCACTCGGTCGGCGATGTCCATCACCAGGCCCATGTCGTGCTCGACGAGAATCATCGAGATTCCCAGCTCTTCACGGATATCGAGGATGAAACGAGCCATGTCCTCGGTCTCCTCCAGATTCATCCCGGCGACCGGCTCGTCGAGAAGCAGCAACTCCGGTTCCATGGCGAGGGCACGACCCAGCTCGACCCGCTTCTGGATCCCGTAGGGCAACAGCGCCACCGGGTAGGCCCGCCACTGCTCGATCTCGAGCAGGTCGATGATGTCCTCGGCCACAGCACGGTTCTCCATCTCCTCGGCCTTGGCGGGACCAAACCAGATGGCCCCGTCCCACCATGATCCCTTGGTGCGGATGTGGCGCCCGAGGGTGATGTTCTCCAGCACCGTCATATGGGCGAACAACTCGATGTTCTGGAAGGTACGGGCGATGCCGAGCTTGGCGATCCGGTCGGGCCTGTTCCCGAGGATGCTCTCGCCCTTCCAACGGATGTCGCCCTCATACGGTTTGTACACCCCGTTGAGGCAGTTGAACGCTGATGTCTTTCCTGCGCCGTTGGGTCCGATGATGGCGAACAACTCGTCGTCGTCCACATGGAAGGACACCTGGTCGAGCGCGGTCAACCCGGCGAACGCCAAGCTGACATCGTCGAACTCGAGGAGGTGCGGATACTCGCCCCCGCTGCGCTCGGCGCGCATCTGCAGCGATGACCTCCGGGCCGTCATGACAGCCACCGCTTCCGGCGCTTGTAGTGCTTGACATCATGGAACGATTTGCGTTCCCCCTCGGCGTGTAGACCCAGGTAGAACTCCTGGACGTCCTCATCGGCGAGCAGCTTCTGCGGGTCGCCGTCCATCACCACTTTTCCGGTCTCCATGATGTAGCCGTAGTCGGCGATCGAGAGCGCCATCACCGCGTTCTGCTCGATGAGCAGCACCGAGGTCCCCTGCTCGTTGATGCCGCCAATCGTGTCACGGATCTGCTGGACCAGCATCGGGGCCAGACCAAGCGACGGCTCGTCCAGGATCAGCAGCTTGGGATCGGCCATCAACGCTCGCCCGATAGCCAACATCTGCTGCTCTCCCCCCGACAGGTACCCCGCAACGTCCTTGCGGCGCGATTGCAGCGGGGGAAACAGTTCCATCACCCGGGCGAGCGATTCCTTGACGTTGGTCGAGCTGGCGTTCGTGATGGCGCCGGTGCGCAGGTTGTCTTCGACGGTCATTTCGGCAAAGACCCGTCGCCCCTCCATGACCTGGGCTATGCCCGCTCGAACGATGTGTGATGCCTGCTGATCGTGGATCTTCTCCCCATCCCAAACGATGGTCCCCTTGGTGATGTCGCCCTCGTGGATGTCGAGCAGCCCGGTGACGGCGCGCAGCGTTGTCGTCTTCCCCGCACCGTTGGCGCCGAGCAGAGCGACGATCTGGCCGTCACGGACTTCGAGGGACAGGCCGCGCAACACGAGGGCGACCTCGTTGTACACCACCTCGAGGTTGGCAATTTCCAGCATCGTTGCCTCTATGAGCGGGTGGCCGGGTCCGAAGACCCGGCCACCCGATCGGTCAGTTGCTTACAGCTCGTAACAGGGCGCCGAGAACTCGAAGTTCTTTGCAGCCTCTGACGCAAAGAAGTCCTGCGCCAGCAACGAACCCGTCGTTGCATCGTCCTGTGAGATCGTCTGATCGGCACCACCTGCGGCCGTGTAGGTCGCAAGGTCCGGATCGAAGATCGCGGTTTGCCTCGTCACGTACTCGTTAGGCGTACCCGAGTAGTCCTGGTTCGGCGCCGTGCCCGCGAAGTCGACACTGGTGGTCTGCGACACGGCTACCTGGACTCCTTCACGGGTCAGGTCGCCATTGGCGATCGCCGTGGCCAGGACGCTGTGCATCGTCTTCGCCTCATTCCAACCGATGATGAAGGCATCGGACGGGCGCTTGCCGGGCTCTACGGCCTTCAGGATTTCAGCCATCTCGACCTGTCCCGGCGCATCGCTGCCCCAGGGCACGTTGTATGCCGACTGGTAGTACACCTGGTCGAAGAGCGGAGCCGCCGGGCTGTCCAGCAGGCGGAAGTCGTAGCCAGGGACCGATCCGGTCCACAGACCGGTGAACCCGGCCCCGAACGCCCCGCCGAGCAATATGGCTGAGGTCGTCGGGTTTGTGGTCAGGAACACCCAGTCGGCACCCGATCCTGCGATTCCGGCGATGACCTCGGGATTGTCCCCGTTGGGCACGACCAGGCCTTCGCCGTCGTAAACAATCTCCATGCCGTAGAACTGGGCAGCGAGTTTGACTCCTGCCGCAGCGTCCAGACCGTAATCGCCGGGGAAGGTCGCCAGGGCAATCGTGGTACCACCCATCCCGTTGATGAACTCAAGGATGTTCATCGCCTCGATGCAGTAGTTGGTGTTCTGCTCGAGGGCCAGACCGCCGTCGAATTCGGGGATACCCCAGCCGGAGTACCAACTCAGCGGGATGAAGGTCATGTTGTCTTCCATGAGCGCGGGCAGCGCGGCGACACTGGTCGGTGAGCCGGTCGATGCGGTGATCGCCAGCACGTTGTCGCGCAGCTTCTCGTATTTCTCGAGATGCGTATCGACGTCGTATAGCGTGTCCTCAGGGATGTACTCGATCATCCAACCATCGATGCCGCCGTTGGCGTTCAGGTCGTCGTAGTAGATCTGCATCGCATCGTTGATGTCGACCACCAGCGGTGAGAAGACCGGGCCGGTGAGATCGTGCAAGGCACCGAGCCTGATCGTCATCGTGTCGGCATCGACACCGATGCCGGTCTTCATGCCTGCCTCGGCTGAGGCCGTGGTCGTCGTCTCCTCGGCGGCCGCCGCCGTCGTCGTCGTCGCCGCCGCAGCGGCCCCGGTCGTCGAGGTGTCGTCTGAGCTACCGCAGGCCGCAGCCAGCAGCGCAAAGGCGAGCACCACACCCAGAATATGTAGCTTCTTCACGTTCTTCCTCCTCCATCCTTTCCTGCTGCCTTCGTATTGAAACGAAGGACATCCGTCCGAACCTAGTAGCTGAATGGCCACGCCTTCCAGTAGTTCCTGACCCGTATCCAGATCCCGTAGAGCCCGAGTGGCTCAAAGATCAGGAACACGATGATCAGGACGCCAAACAACGCAACATTGAGTTGGAAGATACTCAATCCGGGCCCGGCCGCGGTCGTTGAGACCAATCCGAAGTCCTCGGGGCCGGTGGCGACGATCAGATTGGCCATGGACGACAACACACCGTCGCCGGCGGCGAGCTCGGAGAGCGACAGGGTGAAGTCCTCGACGACGCGAGGGATGAGCACCACAAAGATCGTGCCGAGGAACGTCCCGGAAACGGTGCCGGCACCCCCGATGAGGATGATGGCGATGAACACGACGGAGAGGAACAGATCCCAGGACGTCGGGATCCTCCTCCCGATGAACGACGCCAGGAGGGCACCGGCGACCCCGGCGAAGAACGAGGAGATGGCAAAGGCCTGGGTCTTTCCCCTGGCCTCGGCAACGCCCATTACCTCGGCGGCGATGTCCCGGTCCCGGATCGATGCCCAGGAGCGGCCGATCCTCGTTCTCATCAGGTTCTTCGCCAGGAGGGCGAACACGATGACGACGCCGAGGAGGAAGAAATACGCCTTGGCCTCGCGGACCAGCTCGACTCCAAACCACGGCCCGTCGGTGGCAAACGAGATCAGGGGCTCTTGGCCCCTCCACAGGGCGAGCTCCAGGGGGGGCCACGGCCTACCCGTCGTCGGTCCGCCGGCAATCTTCCCGAGGTTTGTCCACATGTACAGGCCGATGAAGACCAGCCCCAGGGTCACGAAAGCAAGGTAGAGGCCACGGACCCGCACCGCAGTCGGCGCCACCAAGATGCCGATGAGCGCCGCCACCAATCCAGCCGCCGGCAGCCAGATCCACATCGGCAGCTCGAGGCCCCAGACCGTGTTCCCCGGCTCACCGCCGAGCAGGACCGCGGTGTACGCGCCGACGGCCATGAAGAACGCGTGCCCGAGCGACACCTGGCCGGCGACACCGGTGAGGAGGTTCAGACCGAGGGCAGCGACCGCAAAGATCAGGGCGCGGTCAATGAGAATCAGCCAGGCAGAGTCGCCGAGGAAGCCGAAGCCGGGCAGCGCCTTGAGCGGCAGCAGGATGAGGACGATCAGAAGCAGGATCACCGCCACCCGCTTGGCGGTCGTCGGGAACAGCCGCATCTCGTCGGAATATGACGTGTACAGGAGGGGGCGTCCTCTCATACGCGCCGGATCTCCTCGGTACCGAAGATGCCGTAGGGCTTGACGAGAAGCACCGCCATCATCAGCAGCCAGGGCACGACCGCCGAGAAGCCCGTTCCCAGAAAAGAGACTCCAGCGAGATAGGTACCGCTCATGATCTGGACAATCCCGACGAAAAGGCCGCCGACGATCGCCCCGACGATGGAGTCCAGGCCTCCAATCACGACGGCAGGAAACGCGGTGAACGCGATGAAGGCAGTGACCGGAGAGACCCCGCCGGGGCTACGCGGAAAGATCGACGCGAAGATGCCGCCAATCGCAGCAAGCGCGGCGCCGATCGCCCACGCAATGGCAAAAACCCGACCCACATTGATGCCCTGGGCCATGGCCGCTTCCTGATCGAAAGCGGTGGCGCGCATTGCGACACCGGTCTTGGTCCTGAAAAACCATGCCAGCAGCAACACCGCCAACACCGCAACGATGACGGTCACGATCTCGGTGGCCGCGATCCTGATGCCGCTGAACTCGATGATTCGTATTCCCCATGGGTCACCAAGGCCGCGGGACTGGTTGCCCATGAGGTCGTTGGTGACGGTGCGGATGATCAGGTCGAGGCCAAGGGTGATGATGGCCACGGCGAACAGCGCCTTGCCGATCATCGGCCGGATCGCCACTCGCTCGATGACGATGCCGAGTACGGCCGTGATGGCCACTGCTAAGAGGGCCGACAGGATCCACTGCGCGGTGATCGGCAGGAAATCGAGGAAGCGACCGGGAATATTCAGGACGGTGGCGAAATACACCACCATGTACGCGCCAAAGGCGGCGATGGCGCCATGAGCGAAGTTGACCACCTGGGTCGCCTTGAAGATGATGACGAAGCCGAGGGCGAGGATGGCGTAGATCGCGCCGAGCGAGATCCCCGAGGTCAGCGTGTTGATGAACTTGTCGAAGCCCTCCGCAACCTGGGCGATGACGAGACCGTCGAGCAGAGTCAAGAGTCGAGAGTCGACAGTCGAGAGCTCGGAGCCGCAGCTCGCATCACTCGTACATCCCGGTGATGAGCTCTCCGAACTGGTCTTCCATGGCGTTGCGCTTGATCTTCTGCGTGGCAGTCAACTCGCCGTCCTCATGGTCGAGCTCCTTGGGAATCATGCGGAACTTCTTGATCTGTTCGAGATGGGAGAACTTCTCGTTGCTGTCGTTGACGATGCCCTGCATCAAGTCGATGACCTCCGGCTTCTCTGCGAGGTCCCGGTATGTGGTGTAGGGAATCCCCTTGGAGAGAGCCCAGCTCCCAACGACGTCGTATTCGATCGCCAGCAGTGCGGTGACGTACTTGCGGCCGTCGCCGATCACCATCGCCTCCTTGATGAACGGGGACGTCTTGAGCCGGTTCTCGATCTCTGAGGGCGAGATGTTCTTACCGCCGGATGTGATGATGATGTGCTTCATCCGGTCAATGATCTTGATGTGGGTGCCGTCGACCCACTCCCCGACATCGCCGGTCTTCAGCCAACCGTCATCGGTGAAGGTGTCAGCGGTCTGCTCCGGTTTGTTCCAGTAACCGACGAAGTTCGCCGGGCTCTGCGTCTGGATCTCTCCGGTGTTCTCGTCGAGACGAAGCCCGATCCCGTCGTAAGGCTCGCCGACGGTCCCCACAATCACCCTCCCCGGGAAGTTGGTTGTCGCAACCGCCGCATTCTCGGTCATCCCGTACAGCTCGAACACCGGGACTCCGAGTCCCATGAAGAACTCCAGCACCTCGGGTGCGATCGGAGCTGCGCCGCTGCTGGCATATCGGCAGTGGCGGAGACCGGCCTTCTCCTTCACGGCCCGAAACGAGATCGGGTTCCCGATCCAGTACGCAATCCGGCTGGTTGGGGTGAAGTCGCCGCCGTTTCCCACCCGTTGCGCTCCGATGTACGCCGCAAGCCTCATGGCAAAGCCGTTGATCATCTTCTTGAAGAAGCTGGCGTCGGCCAAGCGGATCAGAATCGCCGCATGGATCCGCTCCCAGATGCGGGGGACGGCGAAGAATACGGTGGGTTGGACCTCGCGCAGATTGGCCTGGACGGTCTCGATCGACTCGGCAAAGTTCAACATCACCCCGTTGGAGCACATCGTCCATGGGGAAAAGATGCGCTCGGCGACGTGGGCGAGAGGCAGATACGTGAGGCCGGTGTCGTCGGGACCGACCGGCCTTCCGCGGAATCGCGGTGCGTTGATGAGGGTGTCCATGTTGAACTTGACGTTGCGGTTGGACAGCATCGCCCCCTTTGGGGGACCGGTGGTACCGGATGTATAGATCACGGTCATCAGGTCCTCTGGAAGAGCGCCGGCCATGACCCGCTCGACGGCACCGGGGTTCTCTTGACGGTGCCGGCGCCCCAGATCCATGAAGTCGTCCCAGAACATGAGGCGACTATCCCGATATTCGCGCAAACCTCTCGGTTCCACGTACAGAACATTGCGAACGGTTGGAAACGCCTCGGGACCGGCGTCCATGAACTTGTCCACCTGTTCCTGATCCTCTGCGAAATGCACCACCGCACCGGCGTCGTTGAGGAGGTACTCGACCTCCGCGGTGGGGTTGGTCGGGAAGCTTCCCGTGGTGATGGCGCGAATCGCCACGGTGGCAATATCGAGGATGATCCACTCGGGGCGGTCCTCGGACTGGATAGAAACCACATCGCCCTTGGTGACTCCCAGCGCGAGCAACCCATGGGCGGCGAACGAGATCTCATCCCAAACCTGGGACCAGGTACGTTCATGCCAAATCCCGAAATCCTTGTCGCGCATCACCACGTGGTCGGGATCGGTCTCAGCCCACCGATGAGCCAGCACCGCCACCGTTGGATACGCGTCGGAGAGATCCGGGAAATCGGTCCGCTCAACCGTCGGAGAAGTCATCGTGCCTCCGTGCCGTCGCGAAGGTGCACGATAGAGGGTCAGGCCTGAGCCTGCACCCGGCTTCGCCTCTCCCGCAAGCGACAGCGCCGCGGGGGAGGCGCGAGGCGGCTTCGCCGCCGAGCGGAGGGGGCTCTGGGAGCTTGCCGGTCACGCGATGAGCTCCCAAGAAGCTCCCTCCCCCAAAACCCCCTCTGCGTTACGGCGCTTACGCCGTAACGCGTCTCCCCCGCTCCGCGGGAGAGACGAAGAATGGCCCACTCACGACTCGTCTCTCACCCCGATCACCTTGAAGCGCCCGGTGACAAACGCCGGATCCGTCAGTGAGGCATTCCCGGCGGGGTTGTGCCCGGTGACATGGAAATCGGAGAAGGCAGCGGACTGGTTGACGAACAGGCCCCCGGTCAGGTTGAAGGCCAGGGACACACCGCCGTCGACGGCGGCGTCGATCGCAGCTTCCTTGACCTCATCGTCTTTGGTGTAAACAAGCCAGGTGATCGCCCCCTTCTCTCGCGCCGACTCGGCTGCGAGCGACAGCGCTTCGTCGGTGGACTCGGTGGCGATGACGTAGATCACCGGGCCGAACATCTCGCGCATATACGAGCCCCGATCTGAGGAGTCGACCTTGACGACAACCGGGGAGCGCACCGTCGCCTTGGGGAACCCCGGGTGTTCGATGCTGCGCGACGCCAGCAGCACCTCTCCGCTGTCCGCGGCCTCGTCCACTCTGGCGGCGATGTCATCCGACTTGATAGCCCCGAGGAGACCGACGGCCCGCTCGTCATCACCGAGGAGACCGCCAACCGCAGTGGCGAACCCGGCTGCGACATCGTCGAACGGCACCAACTCGTCCCCAACGGTGACACCGTCGCGAGGGATGTACAGGTTCTGTGGGGTGGTGCACATCTGGCCCGAATACATCGACATCGAAACCGACAGGTTCCTGAAAACCGGGCCCAGGTCGTCCGTGGAATCCAGGATCACCGAATTCACCCCGGCCTTCTCTGTGTACACCCTGGCGTGGTGAACGTTCTCCTCCAACCAGGTCCCAAAGGCCGGGCCGCCGGTGTAATCGACGATGGCCACCTCGGGATGCATCACGAGATCCTTCGCAACCGGTGCGTCTGGGGTGTCGGTGAGCAGCGTCACCAGATTGGGATCCCAGCCGCCATCAGCAAGGACCTGTCGTGCTGTTTCCACCATGATCGCAAAGGGCAGGATCGTCGCCGGGTGCGGCTTCACGATCACCGGGTTGCCCGCGGCCAGCGAGGCGAATATGCCCGGATAGCCATTCCAGGTCGGGAACGTGGAGACGCCGAGCGCTGCCGCGACGCCCAGGGGCCGGATCACCCAGTGCTTGTCGATGACCAGTGGATCGCGCTTGCCCTGCGGCTTCTCCCAGGTGAGGGGGTCGGGGAGACGCCGCTGCTCGGCGTAGGTGTAGGCAATCGCCTCGAGGGCACGGTCGAGGGCGTGGGGTCCCCCGGCCTGGAACGCCATGATGAACGACTGCCCGGTTGTTGCCATCACCGCGTTGCCCATCTCGAAGCTCTGTGTTGCCAATCGATCCAGGACCTCGAGGAGGGTCCCGGCGCGGGTCTCCGGTGACGCCTTGCCCCAGTCGACCGATGCCGCCCTGGCTGCGGCGATGAGCTCCTCAATCGACGAGTTCGGGTACTCGATCCCCAGGTCGATCCCGTACGGCGAGGTTTCTTCGACCTCCAGGTGGCCGTCGTGTGGCTGCTCGATCTCGAACCGCTTTCCGAGGCGCGCCTGGAACGCAACCTCGCCCTGTGCCGACGCGTCCTCTCCGTATGCCTTTGGATGTTCTGGGTATGGGCTCCAGTAAGAGCGGCGGTTGATGGTTTCGAGGGCCTGGTCGAGCGTGTCGCGGTGCTTCTCGTACAGATCTGTCATTGGATTTGGGCCTCCTTCAACCGGGTGCCAGGGTACAGGTTCCCCAGGGGTCGGTTACCTTGGGGCACTGCAACGTGGAAGGGGCGCCGTGACGATCGAGGACATCAGCTACGAGATCGATGGTAGCGTCGGGCTGCTCACGTTGAATCGACCCGGCAAGCACAACGCGGCTACCTCTGAGATGCTCCGCCACCTGCTCGCCTCGCTCAACGAGGCCGCCGCCGACGACGAGGTACGGGCGGTCCTCCTCACCGGTGCCCCCCCTGCCTTCTGCGTCGGACAAGACCTCAACGACCCTGCGGCATCGGGTGATGACCCCGACCTAGGCGCCCTGCTCGAGGAGCGGTGGAACCCAGTGATTCGGGCAATGCGGGCCAATCCAAAGCCGGTGGTGGTCGCCGTCAACGGCACCGCGGCAGGAGCCGGTATGAGCCTTGCCCTGGCTGGAGACATCGTGCTCGTAGCCAGATCGGCCCGCTTCTATCCGGCATTTTCCGCCCTCGGGCTGCTCCCGGACTCGGGTGGAACCTGGGCGCTTCCCAGGCTGGTTGGGCCGGCGCGGGCACGAGCGCTGAGCATGATCACCGAGTCGATCGGCTCCGAGGAGGCGGCGGAGCTTGGCATGGTGTGGAAGGTCGTCGATGACGACGCCCTGCTCGGTGAGGCCGGGGACCTTGCGGTACGGCTGGCTTCGGGGCCGACCATGGCCTACGCCGCCATCAAGCAAGCCATCGAGGCGGCAGAGGCCAACACACTTTCCGAGCAGCTCGACCTCGAACGCGACCTGCAACGGGATCTGGGTCACAGCGACGACTACCGCGAGGGGGTGACCGCCTTCGTGGAGAAGCGGGAACCCCGCTTCGAAGGCAAATGAGACGCGGGATTGTCGTGGTCGCCGTCGGCCTCACCCTCGTCGCCGCTGCCTGCGCCGATTCGTCCGACTCGTCCGATGCCGGCGATGAGACCACCACGAACCGAATCGTCGAACCGGGGGACGTAGCAGCGCACCCCGACGGCACCCAGGTCGTCACCCAGGGGGTCCTGGTGATCGCGGACGACACCCGTCTGTGTGACGTCATCCTCGAGTCCGCTCCGCCGCAATGTGGCGGAAACTCTGTGGTACTCGGCGATCTGCAGCGTGACGATGTGGTCGCCCTGCAGGCACCCACCGACCCGGAGGGCCAGGGAGTGGCGTGGACCACATATCCCCTGCCCGTCACCGGCACGGTCCAGGGCGGCATCCTGGTCAACACCGAAATCGCAGGCAGGATCCACACCGAGGAGGGCAACGGCCTGCGCGTCAGGCTGATGAGCGTGCAAAAGCCGCTGTTCCCGAGACAGCTCAGAAGCGGGGAGCCGATCTGGTGGGCAATCGACGTGACCAACATCACCGACGAGCCAATTCCGCTGACGTTCGGGAGCAGCCAGGTAGCCGACGTTTCGATCAGCGACGGGGACACAGAGCTGTACCGGTGGAGCAACGAGAAGGCCTTCACCCAGGAGATCCATGACATCCAATTCGCCGCGGGTGTGACCTCAGGTGCCACCCTCACCGATGCGTTTGTCACCGACCCGGGCACCAACTACACGCTCCGCGGCTGGGTAACCGCCATCGGCGCCAACGATGTGGTGGTAACGGTGCCCGTCGAGGTGATAGCGCCTAGCGTTGGCGCCAGCCCTGACGGGCCGTCGCCAGCGCCGTAGGAAGAGTTACCAGTTGCCAGTTGCGAGTTGCGAAATTTCGTGCTGGTAACTGGTCACTGGCAACGAGCTCTGAGGACCGAGCGTTTCGTTGCGAAGCTTCAGTACTCTTCTGATCATGCCTCCTCAAGCCTTCATCGTTGACTCGATCAGGACACCGATCGGCCGGTTCGGCGGCGCACTTGCCACGGTCCGCCCTGACGACCTGGCAGCGCACGTCATCGATACGCTGCGATCGAGGAATCCCGGGGTCGATTGGGGCGAGATCGACGACGTGATCCTGGGAGCTGCCAACCAGGCCGGCGAGGACAACCGCAACGTTGCCCGGATGGCGCTGTTGCTGGCGGGTCTGGAAGACTCGATCCCTGGGGTCACCATCAACCGCTTGTGCGGGTCCGGGATGGAGAGCGTGGGCCTGGCCGCTCGGGCCATCAAAACCGGAGAAGCCGACATCATCATCGCCGGAGGGGCGGAGTCGATGAGCCGGGCGCCAAAAGTGGTGGCAAAGGCGACCTCCGCGTATGACCGAACGGTCGAGGCCTACGACACAACTATCGGCTGGCGCTTCATCAACCCGCGGATGAGGGAGCGATTCGGGGTCGACGAGATGTCGGGCACCGCCGAGAACGTCGCGACCGAATTCGATGTCTCACGCGAGGACCAGGATGCCTTCGCCCTCCGCAGCCAGGAGAGAACACAAGCCGCCACGGCATCGGGCAGGCTCGGAGACGAGATCACCGCGGTCACCGTGCCGCAACGAAAAAGCGACCCGGTCATCGTCGACACCGACCAGCACCCACGACCCGACACGACGATCGAGGCGCTTGCCAAGCTCCCACCGATCTTCGAGGGAGGCACGATCACCGCTGGCAACGCATCGGGAATCAACGACGGCGCCGCCGCCGTGCTCGTCGCCTCGTCGGATGCGGTGGATCGGTTGGGCCTGGAGCCGGTTGCCCGCGTCGTATCGATGGCTGTTGCCGGTGTGCCGCCACGGATCATGGGGATTGGGCCGGTACCGGCTACGACAAAGCTGCTGGCTCGGACGGGCGTGGCTCTCGATGACATAGAAGTCATCGAGCTCAACGAAGCCTTCGCCTCACAGTCGCTTGCCGTGCTGCGCCAACTCGGCCTGCCCGACGATGCAGAGCACGTGAACCCAAACGGAGGAGCGATATCGCTCGGCCATCCCCTCGGCATGTCCGGGGCACGTCTCGTGGCAACGGCTCACAGAGAAATGGCTATACGCGACGCCAGATATGGCCTCACCACCATGTGCATCGGAGTAGGCCAGGGAATCGCGATGCTTCTGGAAAGTACCAAGTAGCAAGAATCGAGTACCAAGTACTCGTTACTCGTTACTGGTTACACCTCTTCCCACCACCATCTCTGCGGCCTCGCGAACTCCAGGGTTGCGGTCGCCTGCTGCCCTCCGTATGGCAGGCTCGACGTCGGGATCATCGAAAACGGTGAGAGCGACTACAGCCCGTCTGCGCACTCGAGGTGGACCGTCGGCGACGAGCTCGAGCAAAGTTGGGACGGCGCGATCATCGCCGATGGCGCCGAGCGCGGCGACCGCAGCCTCACGCACCAGCCGATCATCGTCGCGGCGAGCCCGATCGAGCAGCCAGTCCACAGCGGCCGGATCGCCCAGCTCCCCATAAGCCGTTGCCGCCGCTTCGCGGACCAGTCCTTCCTCGTCGACTGCGGCCGCGTCCAGCGTCTCGATGACTCCGCCTCCTACGTTTCCCAAACCCTCGACTGCCATCGCTCGCACCAGGGAATCGGAGTCCTCGAGGGCGAGCCGGCGCAAGCTGTCGACGTGCTGGGACGGTGAGACCGAGCACACCGAGACCGCGAGGCGTCGCAAATCAGGATCATCGGCGACGAGATACCTGGTCGGATCGGCAATCAGGCGGACCAGTTCCTCACTGGTGATCGTGATCCTCCCTCACCCACTCGGCGCCACCCGCCCAGTGCTCCTTCTTCCAGATCGGCGCTCGCGACTTCAACTCGTCAATGACGTAACGGGCCGCCGGAAATGCGTCGACGCGATGCGGAGACGACACCGCTACCCCAACCGAGGTCTCGCCTACCTCGAGCGAACCCACTCGATGGACAGCGGCCACTCCATCGACGGGCCAGCGCTGGCGAGCCTCATCCACGATCTCGGAGATCCTGGGCTCGACGTGCTCTCGATATGCCTCGTATTCGAGATGACTTACACCCTCCCGACCCGGCGAGTGATTGCGCACCGTGCCAAGGAATATGACAACCGCACCGCTCTCCGAAGTGGAAACTGCGTCGAGGAGAGCAGCCACATCAATCGGATCTGGTGAGACGAGCACCAGGTCATGACGCCGGGATACGCGGTTTTGCGGCATACAATTCCCTCCGTGGACAACCCTACTCACGGCTCCGAACCTGAAGTAGCGCCACCGTCTGAACCGGTGGAAGAGCACGGTTCCTCTGTGGCACCCTGGACCGAGCGAAGTGGTCTCGACTACACCATTTCCGCTCCCCCACCCGTCGCTGAGCCCCAGCCCGAGCCGGCTTCCGGCAGAACCTCGTATCTTCAGATCGGCATCATTGCGTTTCTGTCGGCGATTGCCGGTGCTCTCTTCACGGTAGGAATCCTGTCCGCCGCCGGATACTTCGACACGGAAGCACCCACCGCAGTCGGCACCCCGGAGACGACCGTGGTCGCAACCACCGTTCCCCCAGTAACGATCAGCGCCGCCGAGTCCGACTCGCAGATGGCCGAAGACGTGTGGGCGAAGGTATACCCATCGGTGGTGACCGTTCACGTCGGCACGGAGACCAACGTTGTCGGCAGCGGATCCGGCGTTGCGCTTGGTAACGGATATATCGCCACCAACCATCACGTCATCGAAGGCACCGAAGTGACCCGCATCGTCCTGCAGGATGGTCGGAGCTACGAGGCGGAGGTCGTCGGCAGCGATCCATACACCGACCTCGCCGTCCTCTCAGTCGTCGGCGCCCCTGATTTGGTGGCGGTCGAGATCGGTACCGTCGCTGACTTGTCCGTCGGCCAGATCACCATCGCGGTTGGCAACCCACTCGGGCAGAGCGGAGGATCATCACTGACCGTCGGCGTGCTCTCGGCGCTGTCACGGAGGGTCGACTTCGTGGACGAAGCCACACTCTTTGGCATGCTGCAGACCGACGCTCCAATCACCAACGGATCCAGCGGCGGAGCCCTGGTGGACGAAGAGGGCAGACTCATCGGCATCACCTCGGCCATCGGGCTCAGCGAGGCGGGAGCGGAGGGAATCGGCTACGCCATCCCCGTCGACCTCGTGCAACGAGTTACCGGTGAGATCATCGAGACCGGTGAGGTGCGCCACGCCTTCCTCGGCATAAGTGGCCGCCCCTTCATCGAGGACGCACCCGACGGTGCGCAGATCCCTGCCGGCGCCGAGATCGATGAGATAGACCCCGAGGGCGGCGCTGCGGACAGGGCCGGGCTCGAGGCGGGAGATGTGATCGTCGCCGTCGAGGGCATCGAGATCCGCACGATGACCGATCTGGTCCTCCAGCTCCGCCTGTACCGGGTTGGAGAAACGATCGACCTCGAAGTCCTGCGACCTGATGGACTCGTGATCGTGCCCGTAACGCTGGATGAGCGACCCGATGGGGTATAGAACATGAGTGAAGGCGACGATCTGTTCCAACAGCTGTTCGAGTTGTTCCAGTCATCGGGCCCGGTGAACTGGAAACTGGCGAGAGAGCTCACCAAGAGCCTCGCCGGGGAGCGCGAGCCCATCGATCCCAATCTGGCAGAGGAGTACCGCGAGCTGGCCCATGCCGCCGAGCTCCGGGTCGAGTCGGTGTCGAGGCTCCCGGCACCATCGCCGGGCGACCTGAATCCCACCGACCGGTCGATGTGGGCCGCCGACAATCAGCAGACCTTCCGCGCTCTGGTCGAACCGCTCTCCGGCAAGCTCACCTCCGGACTCGGCGCCCTCGGAGGCGAGGGCATGGGGCCGATGGGCGCGATGCTCGAACCAATGGGCCCCGCCATCCTCGGGATCCAGGCAGGGACGATGGTCGGATTTCTCTCGCACCGCATCCTTGGTCAGTTCGACACCGGCATCCCGGCGATGGACCAGGACCGCCCCTACATCGTGGTTCCCAACGTAGAGGCTTTCGCCATCGACAACGACCTCGATCCGCAACAGGTTCGATTATGGGCGGTGCTCCACGAGATGGTCTTCCAGCGCCTGATGGAGGTCGAGTGGCTTCGCGGTCACTTCGTCTCGGTGGTAGAGGCTTTCTACGAAAGCGTTGAACTCGATTTCTCCGATGTGATGGGGAACCTCAGCGCACTGGAAGATCCTTCCAAGATCCAGGACCTGCTCGGCGAGGACGGTTCGTCGACTCCCGCATTGTTCAAGGGCACTTCCGATCCCGATCGACTCGCTGCCGTCCAGGCGTTCACCGTCTTCGTGGAGGGCTACGGCGATTACCTGGTACGCAAGGCCGCCGGAGACCTGTTGCCTGAACTGGATCGCATCGAGGAGGCCAACGCCAGACGCCGGACAGAACCCGACCAGTCCGAGCAGTACCTCCAGCAGGTCGTCGGTCTCGAGTTGCAGCGACATCGGGCACAAGACGCGGCCGATTTCGCCCGCGAGGTCGAGGATCGATGGGGCGAGGAGGCGCTGGACAAGATCTGGGAGGATCCGGAGAACCTGCCAGGACTCGAAGAGCTCACCGACCCGATCGGCTGGGCGGCACGGGTACTGCTTGACGACTCAGGGATTGGTGCCCTCGGTGAGTAGTCCGATACTTGATACTTGATACTTGGTACTTGGCTGCTTGTAACCGGCGCCCGCTAGGTTCGCCTGGCACCATCAAGGAGATTTTTCAATGACTCTCGGCATCGGAACGACAGCCCCACGGTTCGAGCTCATCGATCAAGAGCGCAACCCGGTGACCAGCGACGATCTCAAGGGCGAGAAGAGTCTCATCGTGTTCATCCCATTTCCCTTCTCCGGCATCTGCTCGGGTGAGCTGTGCACGATCCGAGACCGGTTGTCCGCGCTGAACGAGATGGACGCGAATGTTGTCGTGATCACCGTCGATACCCACTTCACCAACCAGAAATGGTCTGAGGACAACGGCTTCCAGTTCCCGGTGCTTTCGGACTACTGGCCCCACGGCGCGACCGCTCAGGCCTATGAGGCCTTCAACGAGAAGGTTGGGGCCGCCAATCGGGTCACCTACGTTCTCGACGAGGAGGGGATGATTCGCCAGGTGATCGACAGCGGGTCGCTGGGCACCCCTCGCGAGTTCGACGACTACGTTGAGGCGCTGAGCGCTATCGATTGAGGCAGGTTGAGCACGGATACGCCCTGGATGGTGCGGACGCAGAGTGGCGCCGCCATCGCCCTCGCCATCCTCTCTGCGATAGCTGTCTCGCTGGCCGTTGACTCGTTCTGGCTCCAGAGCCGCATCTTCGATACCGACAGCGTCGTTGCGGCTGCGGCCCCCCTACCAAAGAACCCGCTCGTATCGGCTGCAGTCGCTACGGCCGCAGCCGGGGCGGTTGGTGACTCCGACATCGACCAACAGATCGAAGGTGCGCTTCCCGACGTCATTGACTTTCTGGCTCCCACCTTCGCTGATTTCGCCGCCGACATCGTCTTCGACGTCACCAAGAGCCTCGTGGAATCAGATGCGTTCACCGATTTGTGGGTCGTCATGGTCGAAGACACCCACACCAGGGCCATGGCAGACCTCGAGGGGACCGCATCCCCCACCCAGGGGGTGACGCTCGACCTCGACGAGGCCGCCGACGCCATCTTCGATCAGCTCGGCGACTACGGGATCGTCATCGCCGGTGAGCTCGAGACATCGCTCGGCGAGATCGTGCTGATCCAGGCAGAGAGCCTCGTCTGGTTCGACCGCGTCTTCGACGTGTTCCAGACCGGGCCCTGGGTGTATGCCCTGATCGCCGCCCTCCTGCTCGGTGCCGCCGTCCTGATCGACCCGCTTCGCACACGGTCGATCCAGGTAGCCGGGTTCTCGCTCGGCGTTGTGATGCTGCTGAGCGGCGCAGGGCTCGGGCTGGCGAGAAGATCCACGATCGACGACGCTGCAACCGTCATCGATCAGGCGGCGGTTGGTGTCATGTGGGATGCGTTCGCCACCGGCTATGTGCTGCTCGCCGCAGCGATTGGCGCCATAGGGCTCATCGTGGGAATCTTGACCTGGTGGTTTCGCAGGCAATAGGCGGGTGCGAACACTCGCCACCTATCCACCCGGCTAGTCTCCCGGCGGCAACCGAGCCAGGCGAAGGAACCACGCCGTTGCGTTTCCCCACGCGCCGTGACAACTCACCGCAGCCGAGCGCCGATTTGTCATGACCGACGACGCCCTGGAAGAGCCGGCACACGAGGCCACCGAAGAGGCGCACAGCCAACAAATGCCAGGATGGTTGCGCTTCGTCCTCGTGGCCGGGTTGCTCTACCTCTTCCTGATCGGGATCCGGCTCCTCGAGGGCGGCATCAAGGGCGTAAGCGGCGGGGCACAAGAGAGCCTGTTCGATGGAATAACGAACCCGCTCGCCGCGCTGGCAGTGGGAACCCTCGCCACCGTTCTCGTCCAGTCGTCCTCGGTGACGACCTCCACCATCGTCGCCCTGGTTGCCGCCGGCAGCCTCCCATTCGAGACCGCGGTTCCCATGATCATGGGAGCGAACATCGGAACCACGGTCACCAACACCCTGGTCTCTCTCGGTCACGCCCGACAATCCTCCGAGTTCCGCCTCGCCTTCACCGCAGCGACCATGCACGACTTCTTCAACGTGCTTGCGGTGGTGATCATCCTCCCCCTCGAGATCGCCTTCGGCGTCCTCTCCAAACCGGCCCTCGCCATCGCAGAAGGGCTCGCCGGTTCGATAGGGGGTGGAACCTTCAACAGTCCGATCAAGGGGGTAGTGAAGTGGGGGGCGACTCAGATCGAGCAGGTCCTCGAGCTGCTCACGAGCAACCCGCGCGCTCTCGGCGCCCTCAGCCTGATCATCGGCCTCCTCGTCATCTTCTTCTCGCTGCTGTACGTCACCCGCAACATGAAGGTGCTGATCGCGGCGCGGATCGAAGCCTCCCTCAACGCAGCACTGGCCAAGAGCGGCCTTGTCGGCATGGGCGTCGGCCTGCTCATCACCGTTTTGGTGCAATCTTCCAGCATCACCACCTCGATCTTGATCCCGCTGGTCGCCTCCGGGCTACTGCTGGTGAACAATGCTTACCCGATCACGCTTGGCGCCAACCTTGGGACCACGATCACCGCGCTGCTTGCTGCCTTCGCCGCCGGCACGGTGGACGGGCTCGCCATCGCCTTCGTCCATCTCGGCTTCAACGCGCTCGGGATCCTCATCCTCTACCCGATCCCGGCGATCCGGCGCATCCCGGTCAAACTCGCCACCGGGTTGGCCGGAATCGCGATGCACCAGAAGTGGATCGCCGTCGCCTACGTCTCGGTGTTCTTCATTGCAATCCCGTTCTTCGTTATCGTGATCTCCTAGGAGGGAAACCGTGGTTTTCGACTTCTTCAAGACCGGCCACTCGACCATCGAGACCGTTGAAAGCACTCTGGCCCAGATGCTCCTCGACGGCCGCGAGGTATTCGACACCGCTGTCGACGCCCTCTTCGGCGGGGGCAAGTCAAAGGAAACCAAGCGGGAGGTGAAGAGCACCGACCACGAGATCAACGTCGCTCAGCGGGATGTGCGGCGTGACCTGATGGTCCACGCTTCGGTGCAGGAGACCGTCGATCTTCCCCTCGTCCTCGCCTACATGAGCACGGTGAAGGACGCCGAGCGCATCGGCGATTACGCGAAGAACGTGTACGACCTGGTCCGATACGGAGCAGACTTCGAGAACGCCCCGAATCGCGACGAGTTGTTCGCGTACAGCGCCCGGGTGTCGCACCTCATCGGCGAGGCAGCCGAGGCGTTTGCAGCAAAGGACACCGAGCGGGCTCAGCAGCTGATCAACAAGGCCGACGGCTTCCTCGACGACTACGACACTCAGGTCAAGGCCTCGTTCTCGTGGGAGGGGGCACCCTCGGATGCGGTGTCCCGGGCGCTGTACTTCCGCTTCCTGAAGCGGATCACCGCCCACGTGATGAACTTCTTGACCTCGCTGGTGATGCCGGTAGATCGCCTCGACTACTACGACGAGGTCAAGGAAGACCGTTGAGGAGTACCAAGTAGCAAGAGACAAGTACCAAGAAGGAACCACTGCGTACTTGCTACTTGTTACTTGCTACTGAATACCTGCCCGGACCTGGAGACCGGGGGTCTGGTTCGCCCACTACTGTGACCCTATGGACTTCTCCCACAGCGAGCTCACCACCGAGTATCTGGATCGGCTCAACGCCTTCATGGATCAGCATGTCTACCCGGCCGAGCCGGTCCATGCGCAACAGGCCGACGATCAGGGAAACCGGACCGAGGCAACCCCGATTCTCCACACGCTGAAGCGCGAGGCAAA
>Ga0255057_10000551_pt1 | contig 21397 bp, 15 predicted proteins | sample Cases_109_6_MG_FD_189022 | JGI IMG/M metagenome (GOLD analysis project Ga0255057, IMG submission 189022) | Seawater microbial communities from Amundsen Gulf, Northwest Territories, Canada - Cases_109_6 | ecosystem: Environmental > Aquatic > Marine > Gulf | place: Canada: Northwest Territories... | reverse complement strand
CAGCTACGCCTCCCGCCCAAGAAGCCTGAGAATCTTCCTCAAGTCGAGGGGGTGATCGCGCTTTGTCTCGCATGGCTCTCTCAACGTGCACGCAACGAGGGGATCGACATGAGCGTGCTCGGTACCCGGGACGACGTCACCGAGCTCGTGCTGAAGCAGGAGTCGCGCCTCGCCAAAGGTTGGCGGCAAGAGCTCGTGGGTCACGAGTTGAGATCGATCATCGACGGAACGGCTGCGCTGCGCGTAGACGGAACCCAACTGGGGCTGGTGGATCGCACTCCATAGCGATCCGCGCTACATTGTAGGAATGGCTACTCCGAGGCGAGGACGCGTCGTTCTGATCATCGCCTCGATCGTCGTGATCGGGGCAGGGATCAAGCTGTCTGCGCCTTTTCTCGTGCCGGTTCTGGTGGCCGGGTTCATCGCTGCCGTCACCGCCCCGATCGTCCTGTGGCTTTGCGACCGTGGAGTGTCGCGCACGCTGGCGGTAAGCGCCGCCCTCCTATTGGATGTGGCGGCGGGGTCGGCGTTCGGCTTCCCCCTCGCTGGTGCGCTCGCGACTTTCACGGAGCGCATCCCGGTCTACGCCTCGACCCTCGGCGCTCGAATGGAGGCGTTCGAAGTCTGGCTTGCGACCCACGGGATCTACCTCGAGTCGATCTACGACTTCTCAGAGCCTACATGGCTGGTGAACTTGGCGACCGCCATGGCCCAGTCCGCCGCTTCGCTGGTCTCGCAGATCGTCCTCGTGCTTTTGATCGTTGCGTTCATGCTCTTCGAGGCGACGGGGATTCGCGAGAAGCTGGCGCGGATTGCATCCCCCGGTCGAATCAAAGACCTTTCGGAGACGGTCCGAGAGGTCAACACCTACCTGGTCGCCAAAACAGTGATGAGCCTCATCACCGGCGTCTTGGTGTTCGTCTGGTGCTGGTGGGAAGGGCTCGACGTTCCACTCCTTTGGGGCCTTCTTGCCGCGCTCCTCAACTTCATTCCCACCGTCGGCCAGATCATCGCCGCGGTGCCCGCCATTCTGCTTGCCCTCATCCAACTCGGACCAGGCCAGGCATTGGTGGTAGCGGCTGGGTTCGGAGGCATCAACCTCGTGGTTGGGGCGATCGAACCCCGCGTGATGGGCCAGGCACTTGGGTTGTCCGCGCTGTCGGTTCTGCTTTCGATGGTCGTGTGGGGTTGGCTCCTCGGCCCTGTCGGCGCGCTCCTATCTGCGCCCATGACGATGGTGATCAAGCATTCGCTCGCGCAGAGCGAGGGGCTCCAGTGGATGGCCGAGCTTCTAGGGCCCGCACCGAAACCGTCGCGCCGGAAAACCAAAACCACCAGCAAGGAAGACTCGCCGGACGAGCTCAGCCGCGCTTGAGCGCCTTCGAGGCGCGCTCAGCAAACCGTCGAAGGACCTGAGTCGCTGCGGCACTCGGTGCTGCGGTTCCGGCACCAACCGCCTCCTCGAGCTGTTCGAGCAGCGAACGCAATTCCCGGTCGCCGCGGAGCGCGCGCCGCAAGCCGTCCTCCACCATGTCCCACATCCAGCGAACCTGTTGCTCTTGGCGCTTGCGTTGAAGCGCCCCGCTCGCTTCGAGGTCGTTGCGTCGTTCGACCGCAAGGTCCCATAGCTCTTCGAGGCCCGTCTTCTCGAGCGCGCTACACGTCACCACCGGCGGCTCGCTCCCAGGGCGCATCAGCCGGAGCGCGCTCTGGTACGAGGCCTGCGCTTTGGTCGCGCGCGCCACGTTGTCGCCATCGGCTTTGTTGATCGCGAGCATGTCGGCGACCTCGAGAATCCCGCGCTTGATCCCCTGAAGCTCATCTCCCGCCCCAGCGATCAGCAGCACCAAGAAGAAATCGACCATCCCGGCGACGATCGTCTCGGACTGGCCTACCCCGACCGTCTCGACCAGCACGACATCGAACCCCGCGGCCTCGCAGACCAAGATCGTCTCTCGGGTTTTCCTCGTGACTCCGCCCAACGTCCCGCTCGTCGGAGAGGGGCGGATGAACGCATTCGGGTCGCTGCTGAGGGCCGACATCCGGGTCTTGTCGCCCAAGATGCTTCCGCCGCTAACACTGCTTGTGGGGTCCACAGCGAGAACCGCAACGTGATGCCCGCTGCCCGTGAGCGTCGTCCCGAGCGCGTCGATGAAGGTACTCTTCCCCGCACCGGGGACTCCGCTGATCCCGACGCGATAGGCGTCGCCGGTGTCGGGCAGCAGCGCCTCCAAAACTTCTTGCGCGAGCTCCGCGTGCTTTGGTTTCTCGCTTTCGATCAAGGTGATGGTTCGGGCGAGAATAGCACGATCACCGCTGCGCACGCCGTCGACATACGACTGCGCGTCGAACAGCTTCACGACGCCTCGAGCTGCGCATCGAGTCGGTCCAGCAACTCGATCGCGGCGTCTGCGATCACGGTCCCCGGCCCGAAGATGGCTGCCGCACCGGCTTCGCGAAGCGCGTCGTAGTCCTGCGGCGGAATCACGCCACCTACGACTACAAGGATGTCGTCGCGTCCGAGGTCGCGAAGCGCTTGCTTGAGCTGGGGCACCAGCGTCGAGTGCCCTGCCGCCAGCGAGCTCGCGCCAACGATGTGCACGTCGTTCTCGATCGCTTGCTTGGCGCTTTCCTCGGGAGTCTGAAAAAGTGAGCCGATGTCCACGTCGAACCCGAGGTCGGCGAATGCAGTCGCGATCACCTTTTGCCCGCGGTCGTGGCCGTCTTGGCCCATCTTGGCGACGAGAATACGCGGACGACGCCCGTGCTTCTCTAGAAAGGCATCGCTTCGCGACCGCACGCGGTCGACACCCTCTGGATCTTTTCCAACTTCACTTCGGTACACGCCTTCGATACTCCGAATCGTCGCTTGGTAGCGCCCGTACACTTTCTCGAGCGCATCGCTGATTTCTCCCACGGTAGCCCGTTGCCTCGCCGCGTCGATCGCCAGCTCGAGCAGGTTCCCATCCCCAGTTTCGGCGGACTTGGTCAGAGCCTCAAGTTTCGTCCGTAAAACCCCTTCGTCGCGCTCGCTTCGAAGCTCCTGGAGTCGCTTGATTTGAGCCTCGCGCACGGCGGTATTGTCGACTTTTAAGACCTCGATATGGTCTTCCTGGTCGAGTCGGTATTTGTTGATGCCCACGATCGTCTGCTGCCCGGAATCGATGCGCGCCTGGGTCCGCGCGGCAGCCTCTTCAATCCGGAGCTTCGGCAACCCGGCTTCAATGGCCTTCGTCATGCCGCCGAGCTCCTCGACTTCCTTGATGTGCTCCCATGCCTTGAGGGCAAGCTCGTGGGTCAAGCGCTCGACGTAGTAGCTACCGCCCCAAGGATCGATGACACTCGTCGTCCCGCTTTCGAGTTGCAGGTAGAGCTGCGTGTTTCGAGCGATGCGGGCACTGAAATCGGTAGGGAGGGCAATCGCCTCGTCGAGGGAGTTCGTGTGCAGACTCTGGGTGTGCCCCTGCGTCGCCGCCATCGCCTCGATGCACGTGCGAACGACGTTGTTGTAGGGGTCCTGCGCGGTCAGGCTCCATCCGGAAGTCTGGCAGTGGGTGCGCAGCGCCAGGCTCTTCGCATTCTCCGGCCCGAACTGCTTGATCAACTTGGACCAGAGGAGCCGCCCCGCGCGAAGCTTCGCAATCTCCATGAAGAAGTTGGTGCCTACCGCCCAGAAGAAGCTGACCCGAGGCGCGAACTGATCGATCGCCAGTCCCGCCGCCAAACCCGTGCGCACGTACTCGAGACCGTCTGCCAAGGTGTACCCGAGCTCCAAGTCTTGCGTCGCTCCGGCTTCCTGCATGTGGTAGCCGCTCACGCTGATGCTGTTGAAGCGAGGCATCTCGCGAGCGGTGTACTTGAAGATGTCCGCAATGATCCGCATCGACGGGGTCGGCGGGTAAATGTAGGTATTGCGGACCATGAACTCTTTGAGGATGTCGTTCTGAATGGTCCCGGTGAGTTGCTTCGGCGCGACGCCCTGCTCCTCGGCGGCGACGACATACAGGGCAAGGACGGGAAGCACGGCCCCGTTCATCGTCATCGAGACGCTCATCTCATCGAGCGGGATGCCGTCAAAGAGGATGCGCATATCTTTGATCGAGTCGATTGCGACTCCAGCCATGCCGACGTCGCCAACCACGCGTGGGTGATCAGAGTCGTAACCACGATGGGTCGCCAAATCGAACGCGATCGATAGCCCTTTTTGGCCGGCTGCCAGGTTCCGGCGGTAGAACGCATTGCTCTTCTCAGCGGTTGAAAACCCCGAGTACTGGCGAATCGTCCATGGCCGACGCACGTACATCGTCGAATACGGGCCGCGCACGAAAGGCGGGAGCCCCGGCATGGTGGCTAGGTGAGACACCGCTTGGAGATCGGCTTCGGAATACACGAGTTTTACCCCGATGCCTTCTGGCGTGGTCCACTCGCGCTCCGCTTGATCGCCGGCCAGCGCGGCCCAATCTCGTATAGACGGCACTCCGCCCGGAGCGGGAGCGTCGAGCGCGATCGTACTGAAGTCGGGAAGCTTACTCATCGATCCACCCCCAACGCCTCGAGAACCTGACGCATCACCTGCAGCACATCGGCTCCCGCGAACACGAAGTCGCTGACGCCCGCCTCGCGAAGCATGGGCTCGCGATCGCCCGGACGGCCCGCGACCAAGAGCACCGGGCAGCCTGACGCCTTCAGGGAAGCGACTGCAGGCTCCAAGAGCTGTTCGTAGTCCGAGTCGCCGCCGCAGATGACCGCCATGCCCGCTGAGGAGTCACCATAAGCGGCCCCGAGCGCCTCGGCGGCGTCGACCCCGTCGTTACTGACTGCTTCGACACCCGCGGCGGCGAGAAGACTCTGCGTCCAGCTGGCTCGAGCTTTGTGCGCGGAAATCGGCCCGAGGTTCGCGAGGAACGCGGTCGGTCGCGCTCCGGTCTTGATCGCATGGCGATCGCTTCGATCCCGAAGACGCTCCCAGGCGTCGGCCAGACGCCACTGCGAGACCGGTTCCAGATGGAAGTCCGGTTGCCCGTGCTGGAGCACGGTCGCGATGCTGTACATGTCCGCTCCCGAGAGCGTAGCGCCGATGCAGACATCCACGAGCTCCCCGGCAGTGCGATTCTCGACTTGTACGGTGCGCGCGATCGCGATGAGCTTGCCCCGGTGCGCCCCCAAGTCGAGCGAGTCGAGCGACTCTTTGAACAGTCGCTTGATCTCTTCGGCGCTAACCCGCTCGCGCACGACGGCATCTTCCTGGAGATTCGGAAACTCGCTGACGCCGACCACCGGTGTCTTACGGTTGGCAATGCGTGCTTTGGCTTTGCCAGCAACCTCGCCGACCGTGTCGACCAACTGACCGGATCCCAGGGCGGACACGATGCCGCCCGTTGCCTCGATGCGCTGAAACTCCTCCCAGGCCGAGCGCCCGAGATCGAACGTGAGCTTCTCGACGAACCAGCTTCCACCGGCCGGGTCGAGGACGGCGCCGAGATGCGACTCTTCGCGCAACACCACTTGCGTATTGCGCGCCACGCGCCGCGCGAGCTCGTCTGAGGGGCCGATCGCCGCGTCGAACGGAAGTGTGGCCACGCTCTGGGCGCCCCCCAAAACTGCGGCCGTACACTCCGCGGTGGCACGCAGCATGTTCACCCACGGATCCCGTTGGGTCTTCGTGAACCGCGACGTTCGAGCGTGAATTTGCATCGCGCCGGCTCGAGGTTCGCCTCCGGCGGCGACGATGACTTTGGCCCAGAGCCAGCGCGCTGCGCGAAGCTTGGCAATCTGGGTGAAGAAGTCACTCGATATCGAGTAGGTGAAGAGGAGCTGTCGCGCAGCCGCGTCGACACTGAGGTCGACGTCCGTCAGCTGCCGCAGGTACTCGACGCCCGTGGCGATCGATGCCGCGAGCTCTTGCACCGTGCTGGCACCTCCGTCGTGATAGGCCTCGCTCGACACACAAACGGCTCGCACGGAAGGCGCATGCTTGGAGCACCAAGTACCGAGGTCCCGGAGCTCGGCAAGACGCGCGCGCAAGCCGCCTTCGATCCGCCCGCCTCCGGCCAGCAGCCCAATCGGATCCATCCCGAAACACCCAGTGAGATGATCCACGCCGACCTTGCGACGCTCAGCAACCGCGACGAGTCCAGCCGCCACCGCAAGTGCGTCCGACCCGGCTTCCAAGCACACCGAGGTTGTGCCGAGATCGACGGACTCAAGCAAGGTGTCGAGGTCCTCGACGGTCAGCACCCGGCACCCGTAACGGGGACCGAGCCGTACCCACAATGCCTCGACGCCCCGGTCGAGGTCCCGATGAATCATCTCACTGCAGATGGCCAGTCGGGGGTCGTCGTACTCTTGCCGGATCTTCCACCCACCAAGAGGAGTCGCACCTCGGAGAAACGGAAAGACTCCCGGGAAGCCCGTCGGCCCTACGCCAGCAAGATCGCCGGCAGTGTAGAGCGGCTCGAGTGGGATACCGCCAGGCGTCTCTGAACCGAGGGAGTCGAACGAGCCGCCTTTCAGGTCCGCTTCGACCCTGGCGATCCACTCCGCCTTGGTCACCGGCGGGAAGGCGTTTGGTTGTTCTGGGGCGTCCGTCACAGCGAAAGCTAAATAGACTAGACGACTTGGGGCCGCAAACACGCGGCTAAGACACGCGGGATTCCTGTGCGTCGCCCCGCTGGGGGCCGGCCCAGAACCCCTCGACGTCCCCCACGCGGTCTTCGAGGTCGACATAGGCGCCCTCGAGATTGACGAGCACGTACCCTACCCCCGCCTCGCGTCCGAGGCGAGTCGTGACCCGAGTTAGCTCGATGGCGTTCATCCCGGACGATACGATGACCAAGACGCGGTGAGCGAGACGGGCCGCGCGACGGAGGATGGGCCCACTGAGCGGGCCATTCCACGCGAGCGCAACGGCGGTCACCTCACCGCTTGCGAGGGCCGCCGGCGGGTCCGAACGACGCAGACCGGTAATCTCATCGTCGTCATCGCCAAGAAGGCGCACCGCAGCACGCATGACCGCGTGTGATGCGGGCGCGTCCTCGGGACCTCCGTGCACGACACGGTCGCTTCCGGGCGGGGTCGACGAGCCGGCCACCGTGACGGGTCGCGTGAGCAGAAACACTTCTTCGTCGGCGTCCCCCTTCTCAGCTGACGGGGGAGCCTTGCTCGTCGGTTCGAGATCGCTAGCATGAACCACCATTCGAACGGTCGCTCGCGTAACACCGCGCACCGGTGCTGTCGTTCGCTCCGTGGATACAGGCGATTGCGACGATACCGAACCATCCACGGCGGGTAGCCCCACCATGGTCTGCTTTCGGGGCGGACGCGAGGATGACGGCTTCTTCGGTTCGACGACGGTTGTCGGGGCCGGCGGAGGAGCTGAGCTCCATTTCGAGTTCGATGTAGGTGTCGATTCCGAAGTGGGCGGTGCGAAGCCCTGGATGGTGGGGCGAGCCGGGGGCTTGCGCGGGGTACTTTTGATGACTTGCCCCGTCGACACTGATGCGATTGTTTGCGACGAAAGCCGCCTTCGCGCAGCCCTCGGAGGTGGCGTAGGACGCGGCCCGCGCCCCTGCGGTGGCGGTGTAACCAGGGGCGCCGGGCCGACATGCGGTCGCCCTTCGTCCACGTCGAGAATCGCGGCCGCAAGCCATGGCGCGTCGGCCAAACGGATCGCGAAAGCACATGCGATATCGCGCTCGATCTCCGTCGCAGGAACGACCAATGTTCGGCCTGCTCCGTGCACCCCGAAGTCTTCGAGTTCGTCTACAAAAATGTCGAGCGCATCGGGATCGCGAGGCCAGACGCTCGTCCCAAGCACTGGACCGTTTCCCCACCAAGCGACCTCCCGCGGGGCCTCCACGGCAAGTGTGCGGAGCGTCGTCCCGAGCAACACGAGCGCAAGGATCAATACGACGAGAACCGGCAGCAACGCGAGCACCACGACGCTCGTCATCGACCGCATCGCTTCCTCGGGGAGCTGCGGGGCCGCGAGGATACGAAACCCCGTCATCGGTTCGACTCCCGCGTCCTGTAGGCGGGTGACACGCTCGGCGAGGTCCTGGAGTCGTTGGTCAGCAACCGCGAGCGCCTGTACGACCTGTCGGGCTTCCCCTTCCTCGGGCGCCAGGGCCTCGGCCTCGGCTTTGACCGACTCCATCAGTACGCGCAGCGCCGCCTCGCGCTCCTCTGCTGCGGCAAGGGCCGCTCGGGTCGTGGCCAGCTCCTGTTCGACCGCATCGCGAGCCGGGTTCGAAGCCATCGTCTGCTGGCCTCGCTCGTTCGGTTGGGCTTGTCGCTGCCTTTGAAGGCTGTTGACGCGCTGTTGGAGCGCTTGCACGCGCGGATGTTCTTCGCTCAGCGTGGCCCGCGCCGTCGCAAGCTCCGAGCGCGCCTGGGCAAGCGGTTGATCGACCGGGGTTCCTACCGTCGCGCTTGCCACGACTTGACGGGGAAGCTCCCGCCGTGCCTTCTGAAGCTCTTGGATCCGCGCCCGTTGTGCGGCCACGTCGACGGAGGCTTCATCCGCCTTCGAGCGCAGATCATCGACTCGTTCGAGGAGGCGCCCCTGATCCTGAAGCAGATTCGGCTTCCCGCTCTTCTCGCGGAACGAGTCGAACGCTCTGGTGGCTTCCGCCCGTCGCTCTGTGGCGTGTTCGAGCGCGAGCCGGGTTTCTGCGCGCCGTGTCTCGAGCCGCTTCGCGTTGAAGCTCGCTTGCCGCCCCAGGAACACATCGATCACCGTCTGCGCGAGGGCTTGCGCGTCCTCCGCCGTCGCCGCTTCGGCAACGACCTGCATCGAGTTCTCCCCCTCCTGCGACACTTTCAACTGGGTCTCGAGTGTTTTCAAGGGTTGGCCCAAGTTCAACCGCTCGCGAACCTCGCGAAGCCGGCTCGCCGAAAGACCAGAATAGATGAAGGCACTCAGGTCGGGCTGCTTGTGCTCCCCATCGAGGAGCGGGGTCCCTTCGTAGAGGAGGCGGGCCGAGGACTCGTAGGTGCGGGGAACGAAAAACGAGACGATCACGGCGAACGCGGCGGCGCCGATGAAGGCCCGGAACAACAGCTTGCGGTGCTCAGCGAGGATCCAAGCGATCCGCCGAGGCTCAACGGGAAGCCCCGGTCGTTTCGGGGTGGCGGCCTGCTCTTCCTCACCTAGGTCGTAGATCGCGTCGTCCAAATAGTGCCTCAAAAAAAGAGCATGCGGGTGGAGGCCTCCCCAGGGCAAGTCGACATCCTAAAGGAGGCTGCTACCGTCGCGCCGATTATGCGCTCACTGCGGGAAAAGCTGATCGCCGCCTGGGGAATTGCCTGGGTTTCGGTTCTGCTCGGCCGCGCAATTTGGCACTTGACCCCATGGGCGATCGAGCCCTGGACCGAAGGCCTCATGACGACCGGCCAGCAGGGTCTCTATGTCGGTTGGCTCGTTGCCAACGCCTATCTCGAAGGCTACCGAGGCTTTCAACTGCGTTTTTCTCCTCGAGTGGTGGCCCGGGCCGCCTATCTCGGTCAGAACCCTCGCCCGCTTTGGGTCGTCCTGGCGCTCCCCTTTTGCATGAGCCTCTTCCACTCGACCCGCCGGCAGATGGCCGTGAGCTGGAGCTTCATTGGCGCGCTGGTGCTCGTGATTTGGTGGGTCCGGAAACTCCCACAGCCCTGGCGCGGAATTATCGATGGCGGGGTCGTTCTCGGACTCGTCTGGGGCCTCGGGGTCATCTGGTGGCTCTTCGCCCGCTACCTCGCCGGCGCACAGGCCCCCCCTCCGGGCGATCTTCCGCTGGAAAACGTCGCCCAACGCGAGCCCGCCCTCCTATAAAACCCGGAAAAACAGGGCCTGAACGGGCTCTCAGCTCTGGCGTTTCACTTTTACACCGGGCAAACTGGCATTCGAGGGGATTCGGGCCACACTCCGCCTCGCGAAATATGGGCAACCGAGAAATGAAGAGGGTTAAGGGGTCTAGGCTCGTGCCGTCGATCTGCGCTCTGACCGCCATGTCACTGGTATGGTTGTCGGGCACCTTCGCGCTCGCAGAGCTCCCCATGACCGGCGATCCGGTTCTTCGAGAAGCCCAGCATGCAGAGACGCACGCGGAGCCAAGCGACGAGGATCTCGAACGCATCTCGCGTATGCCGCGTCGGATTTTGCCTTCCGATTTGGAGCCCAACCCTAGCGTGTCGGTGGGTTACCCGAACCGCGGGCTGCTCCGCTTCGGAGCACGGATCAACGATGATAAGGACCTCCGGGTCAAGGTCGGGTCTGTCAACACGAGGCACGGCACCGGCGAGCTCGTCCGGTTGATCGAATACTCGGCGCACGAAGTGGCGTTCCGCTACCCGCGGTCGCGTCTCACCGTGGGCGACCTTTCTCGACCCAGGGGCGGTCGATTCGTTCCGCACAAGTCGCACCAAAGCGGGCGCGATGTGGACCTCGGGTTCTACATGCTCGATCGCAAGTCGATACCGGTGAACAATAACGTTTTCGTTCCCTTCAACGGTAAGGGGATCGGTCGGCAGTGGGGCACCATCTACAAGTTCGATGCCGCGCGCAACTGGGCGCTAATGGAATCATTGCTCAGCCACCCGACGATCGACGTCCAACACATCTTCGTGGCGAACGCCACCAAGCACGCGCTACTCCGGCAGGCTGTGAGGGAGCGGGCGAACCCCGAACTCGTCATGCGCGCCAAGCGCGTGATCTCGCAGCCGCGTCACGGTGCGCCGCACCGCAGTCACTTCCACGTGCGCGTCTACTGCTCGGACGACGATCGGCCGACGTGCAAGGATCGCCCGCCTTTTTACGCGTGGCACGACACGCCGAGCCAGGCCCCTGCCGTCAGCGTGCTCCAGCCCAACGATTCATGAACCTGCGGGGTCACTTTTGGACCCTAGCCCCGTTTCTTCGTCAAAAGCTGGTCCCACTGGGGGCACCCGAGTCGACGGAATGGGAAACGAGCCTCGAAGATAGGGTCGTCGGCACGTTGAGCCTCCACGGCCACCTGTCGAACAGTGGCGCGTGCGATACACTCGTCGTGATCCTGCACGGACTCGGCGGAAGCGCGACGAGCTACTACACACTACGCGCTGCACAGGCGGCTGCGCGGGCGGGTCTCGACAGTTTGCGACTCAATCTTCGCGGGGCGGACCGCCGAGGCGAGGACTTTTATCACGCGGGCCTGACCGACGACCTCGAAGCCGCGCTTCGCAGCAAAGCACTCGAGAGTTACGACCGGATTCTGCTGCTCGCGTATTCGCTTGGCGGCAACATGGCGCTCCGATACCTCGCCGGCGATCCCGACCCGCGCGTGCGGGCCGCGGCGACGGTTTGCTCACCGATCGATCTCGGGAAAAGTGCACGTGAGATCGACAAACCGCGTCTCGATCGCGCCCTGTATCGACTTCACGTGCTGGGCGGCCTCAAGGAGATCTACCAAGAGGTCGCCTCACGACGACACGTCCCGTTAGCCCTCCCGGAAGCCATGCGGATCGACACCATCGAGCGCTGGGACGAGGAGGTGATCTCGCCGCGTCACGGGTTCGCTGGGGCAGAGGACTACTGGGCCAAGACGAGCGCATGCCACGTCCTCGGTGATATCAAGACTCCGACGCTTTTCGTGGCCACCGAGCGGGACCCGATGGTGCCGATCGATACGGTACGGCCCTGGCTCGCGAATGCGACGACCCTCCGACGTGTTATCACCAGGCAAGGAGGGCACGTCGGATTTCCGCAGAAAGTGGACCTCGGCATAGGCAGCAGAGGTACGGTCGACGACCAAATCATTCAATGGATGCTGGCACCCACATGACAAAACTCACGGCTCTCGGGGCCGTGATCTGTCTCATGGGTGCGAGCTGCCGCGGCGACGAGGCCGCGATTGCCGACCGAGACTCGAGCTGCCCGGAAGTGCGCCGAGTAGAATCCCCGCTCACGAACGTCGCGCCCGAACACGAACAGCTCGAGTACTGGCTGACGCGCGCCGCGACGTACGGGCCGATCGACACGGCGGTCCTCGGCCCCGAAGAAGTCCGAAGGCATAGCCTCGCTCTGCGTGAGCCCCTCGACGGAGAGCCGCTCGGGCAGGCCGACCTTTCGACGCCGGTGGACGAGGCAGCGCTGTTGGTCCAGGTCCGTGAGCGCCTCGAGTACCTCCGAGACAAGCTCGGCGATGGCACGTTGGTCGATGCGAAGGGCAACGCAATCGGCACCGAGGCGCTGTTGTCGTTCGAGCAGCCGGGCGGGATCGAGCTGCTGCAGCAATGGCGGCTTTCCGAGGCGCTCAAGCCGCTCCGCTGCGGTCCGTACCCTGAGGGGCTCTACAAGGTGCCGATCGACTTGGACTTCGATCGCAACCGATGCAGCACGATTCGAGCGGGCGAGGTCGTTCAGCTCCTGGCTCGTTGGCCGACCGGACTCTATCTCGCACGAACGCCGTATGCCCTCGGCTGGGTAGACGAGAAGGATCTCTCGGACCCTCTATCCGCCGAAGCTCTCGAAGAGGAGCTCACTCCGACCGAGCCGCAACCGTTTACCCGGCAGACCTTCCTGACCGAAGCGTTTTCGCTGCTCGGCTCGCCGTACGGCTGGGGTGGGAAGGAAGGGGGCTACGATTGTTCGCGGTTTCTGCTCGAGCTCTTCGGGCGGTTCGGCATCGGTCTGCCACGACACAGCGCACGCCAGGCACAGGCCGGGACGTTCTCGGTCGATGTCTCCGAAGTGCGGGACCTCAACGAGAAGCGGCTCTTGCTCGAGGCGGCGGCGCGGCACGGCATCGCGCTGATGCATTTTCCCGGACACATCATGCTGTACCTCGGCACGACCGAGGACGGCGTGCCCATGGCCATGCACGCCTTTTCCGAGTACCTGACACCCTGCGAAGGCACCGAGCTCGAAACGGTCAACCGCGTTGACCGGGTCGCGATCAGTGATCTGTCTCTCGGTGAAGGAAGCTCGCGCACCGATTTTCTGAGCCGCATTACCCAGATCACGGTGATCGGAAGAACACCCGGGGCCGCCCTCGCTGCCAACGCCGTGCTTCGGCCGAGCGCGCCGACGACTCAACCGGAAGGCGCTTGCCGCGACTCGCAAAACAACGCCATCTTCCCTTCGCCGCAACGGCCGAACGCCAAACAGCCCCTTCGCGTGATCGCGACGAGCGAACGAAACCCTGGCATCGCCTCGCTCGTGCTCTACGGCCCGGATGGGGAGCGCGTCGTGGCGGAGGAGCATCTGCTGGACGGACCCCCGTTCAGCCGCTTCGTCGAAGTCGAGCAGCCGACGCCTGGAAAGTGGACGGCGGTGTTCGGTGAAGGTGACCGAACGCTGGCATGCCAGCGATTCGCAGTCACCGCCCGCAAGCCATATGCGACACCTCGCAAGCCCACGACCCCAGCATGGGCAACGACACGTCAGTGGAGCCGAAGCACTGACAACCTCTACTCGGCGTTCATCGAGCAGCTCTTCCGTGAACCGGTGGGCGAAGACATTACCTGGACACGACTGCAAGAAGTGATCGGCGACCCCGAGCGAAACCTGCTCTACGACTATCGTCTGCAGGGCGAAGACGCGCGGCTCTCACTCAAGCCGGACTGCGCCGACCTTCCCTACTTCCTCCGCGCGTACTTTGCCTGGAAGCTCGGGCTGCCGTTCGCTTATCGAACGTGCACAAGGGGGCGAAAGGATACGCCGCCGGTTTGCGAACCCATAGTCCTCAGCAACCTCGACCCCGAGGAAGCCACGACTGATCTCGGCGCCTTTCGCACGTTCGTACGGCGCATGGCGGGTGTGGTGCATTCATCGAGCCCCCGTACGCGCCCCGACGAAGAGGAGACCGACCTCTATCCCTTGCGTCTGAGCCGTACAGCAATCCGTCCGGGAACGGTGTTCGCCGACCCATACGGCCACGTGTTAGTCGTTGCGCGTTGGAAGCCGCAGGGAGTGGACGACTATGGCGTGTTGATCGGCGCCGACGCCCAGCCCGACGGAACGGTGGGCCGTCGCCGCTTCTGGCGCGGTTCGTTTTTGTTCACCCCCAAGACCGATCTGGTCGGCGCAGGCTTCAAAGGATGGCGCCCCATCGTGCTCGACCCGGAGCTTCAGGCGCTGCAAATCGCCACGAACACGGAGCTCCGTGAAGCAGGCCGCGTAAAGGCGTGGTCCGATGCCCAGTACCGCGGCACCGCCGACGACTTCTACGGTGCGATGGAAGGCATGATCAATCCTCGCGCACTCGACCCGGTGCGGATGCAAACCAGCCTCGTCGACGCCCTCGAGGAATCGGTTCAGCGGCGCCTGAGCTCGGTCCAAAACGGCGAGGACTTCATGAAGTCGCAGGGCTACGCGACAATAGAGATGCCGTCTGGCTCCGCCCTGTTCCTGACGTCGGGCCCTTGGGAGGACTACTCGACCCCGTCAAGAGACATGCGACTGCTGATCAGCATCGACGCGGTCACGTCGTTCGCCGACACCGTCACGGCCCACCCGGGCCGCTTCGGCATCCGAGACGCCGATCGGGACGCCGTGGTTGCGCAAGTCAAACAAGCGCTCCAGGACGAGCTTGGCAAGCGGACGTTCGAATACATGAGGTCCGACGGCAGCACATGGAAACTCACCCTCGCCGACCTAGTCAACCGAACCCCCGCCATGGAAATGGCCTACAACCCCAACGACTGCGCAGAGATTCGGTGGGGCGCCCCGGAGGGGACGGAAGAGCGCGCAACCTGCAAACGCCGCGCCCCAGAGGCCCAACGGGGGCGAATGGCGAGGTACCGCGAGTGGTTCGCGGCGAGAGAACGCCCGCACTGACACTGGCGCTGTCACTGGCGCTGTCACTGACACTGTTCCCGAGGAGTAGGCGTCCCGGGTCGCGCCGCGGACTATGGGGGCGGAGCCAGCGGTAGCCCCGGCGTAAAAGACGATTCTAACCGGCTCCAAACTCGGCTGCCCCAGTACCGGTCATGGCCGGTGTAGCCCTCGTAGTCCGCGGCGCGCCCCAAGACCCCGGCCCCGTCGAGATCCCCTACCCGTCTTTGCGTCGGACCCCGATCGGATCAGGCTTCTCCGGAAGGTTGCGTAGGCCCATCCACGCCAACGCAACGATATGGCTGGCAACCTTTTCGACGGACGGTTTGCGGACGTGGCTCCACCACTGACCTACGAGCGTGACCATTCCGATGAGGGCATGGGCGTAGATGGGGGCGACTTCTGGATCGTAGCCGGCTCGTTTGAACTCCACGGCGAATACGTCGCTCACCCGCTCGGCCACCTCGTTGAGGAGGCTCGAGAATCCGCCGCGGCTGACGGCGGCCGGGGCGTCGTGGGTCAGCACGGCGAAGCCATCCGGGTTATCCTTGACCCAGCGAAGGAAAGCCAAGGCGGCTTGTTCTGCGCTCTCGCGAGGCGAGCTGGCGGAAAGGCCTTCCGAAATCACGCGGATCACGTACTCCATCTCCCGGTCCACGATGACGGCGTAGAGCCCTTCCTTGCCCCCGAAGTGCTCGTAAACAATGGGCTTTGAGACTTTTGCTCGGCTCGCGATCTCCTCGACCGAGGTCGCTTCGTAGCCTTTTTCCGCGAAAACCTCCCGGGCCACCTCGATGAGCTGGGCTCTGCGGGCGGCGGCTGTGAGTTTTTTCTTGGAAGCCATTTGACATCCATACTACGATGCCGTAGGTTACGCTATCGTAAGTTACTAAGACGTAACTTCACAGGAGAAAAACCAATGTATCTAGTCACTTGCGCCGCCGTCTTTCTCGCGGCCTACCTAATCAACACTACGATTATCTCCGTCTTCTATCACCGAGGCCTAGCGCACCAGGCGGTCGTGCTCAGCCCCGGCGCCCGCAGATTCGCGGGTCGCTACGGGATCTGGCTGACAGGTCTCGATGCCAAGGGTTGGGTGTGCATGCACCGCAAGCACCACACGCACTCCGACTCGCCCGAGGATCCCCACAGCCCCGTCCACTACGGTTTGCTGGGCGTCCTGCTCGGCCAGTTGAAGAGCTATGAACGCACCCTGGTCGGCCTTGCGCGTGGCCGGACGGAATACACTGACGAGGTCGCCGATCTCGACTTCCCGATAAGCTGGCTCAATCGAAAGGGCCTCTGGTTCCTGCCGTATGTCCTGCACCTGGTCATTGCCCTCGCGATCGCCGTGCCGACAGGCATGTGGGCGTTGGGGGTCTGCTACTTCCTCGGCATGATGAGCCACCCGATCGAAGGCTGGATCGTCAACTCACTCGGACACGCGGTCGGGGGCCGAAACTTCGAGACTCCAGACAACTCACGCAACAATCACCTCGCAGCATGGTTGATCTTCGGCGAGGGGTACCAGAACAACCACCACCGCTACCCGGCGTCGGCGAAGTTCTCTTACCAGCCATGGGAGGTTGACCTCGGCTTTGGGATATGTGTGGTACTCGAGAAGCTCGGGGTGCTGGAGATCCAGCGGAGCCTCCTCATCCCGTCACCCCTCACTGCGACCCGAAGCCTAGCCATCAATGATGAAGCCTAGCCCATGAGTGATCAGTCCTCAGCCATGCGAGTCGTCGATCGATTCGTCGATCACGGTGCGCCTCTTTCGTTTCGAGAGCTCTGCGCTCGTGTGCTTGAAAAAGAGTATGACTACTTGGTCCTCGACCTCGACAAGACCACTCACCTCGGCCGCAACCTCGGGGAGCTCCTCGAATGGGAGCTCTGCGCCCACGAAGTTTACGGCGAGTCGGGGACGGAGCGCCCGGTCCGCCGCTGGTTTGGGGGGCGGGTGCTCGTGGATTGGTCGCAGCCGACGAAGGTCGTCCGTTACCTGGCGTCTGGCGCGCGAAGGTGGGCTTTGCCTGGGATTCATTACCTCGCCTGGGGCAAACTGGCTTCGCGCATCCCCTCGCTTCGGCGGCTCGCATACCGTCGCTTCGGTCCCAACCCGACGACCGTTGTGCAGCGGCGTCCACAGATGGTCGCACTTACGCACCTGGCGATGGCGGACGAGTCCCTTCTGCTCAAACTGGCTCGCAGAGTCTGGAGGCGCCACGCTCGCGATCAGGTGATTTCTCGTGAAGACCTCGATTGGATTCGCGCGCGCTGCCCGGGCATCGAAATCATTCTGAGCAGTGCTTCACCCAAGTCGATGCTGGAAGTAGCCGTCGGAGAGCTCGGCGCAGACCGAGCGGGCTACTCCACCGCCGAACGAATCAATAGCGGGAAGGCCAAAATCGAGCAGCTGCGCGAAATCTGTCCGCGTGTTTTCGATCCGGACGTAAACGTGGTGGCGATCACGGACACAGGCTACGGTGAGGACCATTGTTGGACCGAGCACTTTGCGTGCGTCGTCGATATCAATAGCCCCACGCCCTTTGCACCGATTGTCACGCAGGCGTCGCCGACCCGAGAAGTGCACTCGGCAACCGTGCTGACTCGCGAAGAACAGCGTCGTCGAGACAATGGAGACGCGGGTTATCTCGACGCTCGCAGGCACGACCGCATGCCAAGAGAGCGGGTCGAGCTCGATCGCGAGGCACTACGCACACTGCTTGGCGAGCTATTGGCCGAGATCAACCAACTCGCCACGCGCACAGCGTCCCTTCCGCTACGACCAGACGTCGCCTACGCCCAAACGATCCTCACCGAGGGGTGCCGCACGTTGCTAACCTCGGTTTAGGCGGGTGCGGTCGCGGTCACGGTCGCTAACGCTGGCGCTGACGCTGACACTGATGATCCCGGCCCCTGGGGCCGGGATAGGCCCGTCGTTCGCCGGGTGCGCCAAGAACCCGGCCCAATCAAGATCCTCAAGACAGTTGCTGGGGCTGGCGCTTATCGCATCATGCCAGTCGCGTTCGGCGGGTTCTCTGCCAGGGCGCCGCGCAGGGTGGTCACGCAAGTGCCGCGAAGTTTCACGCGGTCGCCGGCGAGCTCGAGCTCGAACGCAGCGCCTCGCTCCGAGAGTTGGCGCGCCTGGAGCGCGGGTTTAGCCAGGCGGTCGGCCCAGAGCGGGGTCATGCAGCAATGGGCCGAGCCGGTTGCGGGGTCTTCGTCGATACCGAAGCGCGGGGCAAAGAAGCGTGAAACGAAGTCGACGCCGTCTTCGGCCGCTGGTGCTGTGATCATCACGCCGCGGGTTTCGACCTCTCGAAGCGCTTGGAAGTCGGGGCTGCAAGCCCGCACCGCCCGTTCATCTTCGAGCACGACGACGTAGTCGTCCGCATCACGGCCGACCCACGTTGCCCCTACCCCGAGCGCTTCGAGCAACCCGGCAGGAGCCTGGGCCTCGGAGGGCGGTCGCGCGGGGAAGTCGAGCTCGATCTGCCGCCCGAGCGGTGTGGCCGTAAGCTCGCCGCTCAGCGTGGAAAAGCGCGCCTTCTCGTGAAGGGACAACCTGCCCTCCTCCCACAGCACATGCGCGGTCGCGAGCGTGGCGTGTCCGCACAAACGCACCTCGCCGCCAGGCGTGAACCAACGCAGCTCGAAACCACCATCTCTCAGAGCAACGCAGAACGCTGTCTCGGAGTGCCGCATCTCACGGGCCACGTCCTGCATCCAGGCCTCCGTCGTCGGATGGCCGAGCACACAGACAGCAGCGGGATTGCCCGCATAGGCAACATCGGTGAAGGCATCGACGACGGTGATGTGCTGTCCCATGAAATCGCGCGCCCGAGGACGTCAAGCGTACGCGCGCGCTTCTATCAGCGCCACTGCTGGGCGTTCTCGTCCACCTCGTATCCATCGATCGCCCGGGGCTTCGGGCCCTGGACGGGCTTGCCTGGGGGGCCGTCTGGATCCTTCGATGGGGGATCGGTGATCGGCTGGGACTTCGGCTCCTGAATCGGTCGGCCCGATGGCGCCACCTCGGGACGCTTCGGCAACGACTCCTTGACGTTTTTCAGCTCGGGATCGGGAGCGGTGTCCGACTCGACGATCACGGGAGGAGTGTAGTCGACCTGGACAAACGTCGACACGGTTTGCGAGAGCGGTTTGTCGAGGGGCTCGAGCTTCACGAAGGTCGCACGCTCCTCAATGCACTGACGCGCGTTCTCCGACAGGCCAACTCCGCCGACCGTCGGCTGGATGACCATCCCCGTGGGCCGCACCGTAGCGCTGATCGGGATCTGAACTTTCGTCGGCGTGCTCGACTCGAAATCACCCAAACAGTCGACCGGGCTTCCGAGCGCGCGCTGAAGCTCTGCGCCAAGGTCACGCTCCACGGGCTTTTTTTTGCGCGGCTTTTCCTGGACGATCTCGGGCGTGTCGACAATTGCGGGATCCGGTGTGTCGATGATCGGGCGCACGTTGATCGGAGCTGCGGCCTCGAAAGTGGGCTTCGGAGCAGGGAAGGCACCCCGGGGCGACTTCTCTTGGCTCTTGCATCCCGCCACCAGCAAGACCGCGAGGCATGAGAGCGTCACGCGACTCATACCATCAGCTTACCCGCGAGCGTGTCAATCCGTCCAACGCTCGGCATCGTCGTCGACCTAGTAACCGTCAATTCGCTCGGGTTTGGGCCCCTCGACGGGGACGCCCTTCGGCCCTTCGATGGGGACACCGCTCGGCCCTTCGATGGGATTCGCCGCCGGCCCCTCGATTGGAACGCCACTTGGCGCAATGGGGGTTTTCTTCGGAAGCGGCTCGACGACGTCCTTCAGGTCGGGAGCCGGCCCACCCACGTCCGATTCTTCGATGGAGGGAGGTTGGTACCGGATGTCGACATAGGTGGAGACGGGCTCCGATGCCTCTCCCCCGAGCGGCGTCAACGTCACATCCCCCACCCGCTGCTCGACACATCGCTGGTCGTTCGTAGAAAGCCCACGTCCCCTCGCGCTAGGCTCGATGATCATCCCGGTCGGACGAACGATGGCGCTGATGTTGATCCGAATCGTCATCGGACTGCTCGGTCGATAGTCCTGGAGACAGTCCGCCGGGCTTCCCACCGCCGCGCGAAGCTCGGTTGCAAGGTCACGCGCGGGCTTCGGGGGTTCAACCTGGGCTGCTTCAACGGGCTCCGCCGCGGCTGCAGCCTCGGGGTCGGCTGCCCCGGCCGCGGTGCCGGCTTGGGTAGCGTCTTCGGCGGTGTCCGGTGGCAGCGCCTCGACGGCGTTCGAGGGCTCCGGAGGCTCCTCACGGCTCTTGCAGCCCAAAACCAACAAGACCAACGAGATCAACAAGACGAGCGAGACGACAGCCCACGAGACGAAGAGGCGAGTCACGGGGACATCTTAGCTCAATAACGCCAAGCCGCACCGATCGAGATGCCCCAATACTGGTCGAGAGCGCCTCCCGCGACGTATGGCGGATCGGGCAGCGCTGGATTGAGGTCGAACCAGTAGCGGCGATAGTCCACGGCAAACCGGACCTCGAAGCCCTTCGGCAACGCGTATCCGAACATGATCAACACGTCCATCCCATTACCCTTGGCCTGCGGGAACCACTGCGTGCTCTCGATGCCACCAGCGGAGAGCAGGCCCCGGAAGGCCCCGTTCACCACGAGGATAAAGCTCTCGTCCTTGCCCAGCCCGACTCGGAAGCCGGCGCCCCCACGGACGAACTCGTACTTCACGCCCGGGATGCCCGCGGTCGTGATCGGGGGCCCCGCCACACCAAACTCGAACTTCTGCACGCCGTAGTCGACGATGATGGTCGGCTCCCATCTCCCAGTGGGATATCGCCACCGAAGCCCCACGAGGAATTGCTGCGCCTCGGTCGGAAATTTCAATCCGTCGTCACGCGTGGAGTCGAAGTTGAACAGTCGCTCCCACTCGAAATCGATACCGAACTGCGCCCCGATACCACTGGTGAAATGCGCGCCCGGGAAGTACTGGAACTTGAGTTGAACGCCGGGCCCAAAACCGAGCTTGTAGTCGCGCAGATTTCCAATCAGGTCCTCGTTCCAGCTCAAGTGGCGATGCACGAACTTGAAATCGAACTCGAGGTCGACGGCAGCAGGCCGATCCCTCTTCGGCGGCTTCGTTTTCTTGGCCTTGTATTTGACCTCAGCCTTGGATTCTTCTCTGTCCGCTTTGCGCCCTGCCGAGGTGACCGCCGCACCGACCGGAACCGCCGCGACGGCTACCGGCGCTTCGGGCTCGAACCGTTTGATGTCCTTGCGGAAGTCGTCCCACACGCCGGTTTGGACGGCGCGTGCCAGCTCGGTCGAGGTCGCGCCCTCATAGAAGTGTTGGCTGATGACGTCTGCGCTCTTTCCGTCGACGAGTCGCACGTAGGCCGACCAGACCCCATCCTCGTGAAGCACGTCACCCTCGAGGAGCCCGTTGACGCCCATCGCGCGCGCCGGGAGCACGTGCCCTTGGTCGGAGCTGAGATTCGCGTTCAGGCTCTCGGCGTTCTGCACGAATTGCCTGTTGGAAACGAGCTCGATGGGCTTGCCTCCGAGGCCCTTCAAGGCTGCTCCGCGGACCTTGC
>Ga0255057_10000550_pt1 | contig 21402 bp, 20 predicted proteins | sample Cases_109_6_MG_FD_189022 | JGI IMG/M metagenome (GOLD analysis project Ga0255057, IMG submission 189022) | Seawater microbial communities from Amundsen Gulf, Northwest Territories, Canada - Cases_109_6 | ecosystem: Environmental > Aquatic > Marine > Gulf | place: Canada: Northwest Territories... | reverse complement strand
CGCTGGTTGATGTCGGCGCTGGTGTCGGCGCTCCAACGATTCCCTTGCTCCTCGACGGTCTTGGTCGCCGCGCCACCCTGGTGGAGCCGCGGCGCAAGCGTACCGCGTTTCTCCGATCGGCCGTCGGTTTGCTCGACTTGGCGAATCGCGCCCAGGTGCTGGAGCAGAGCGTCGATCCAGATTCCCCCGTGGTGAAAGGCGGGCCTTTTGACGTCGCGCTTTCGCGCGCAACTTTCCCACCGGAGCAGTGGCGTGCGATCGGGTCTCGGCTGGGTAGCGAGGTCTGGGTGTTTACCGCTGGCAGGGAGTTGGAGGAGACGCCGAAACTGAGCCTGCACCGCCAGCTGGACTACGAGGTGCCGTCCACCAGCGCCCCAAGATCAATCCTGGCCTACGGCCCATAGGGCCGCCCGAGCCCGTACCCGAGCCCGTGCTCGTCTTCGTACTCGTTACACAAAGAACAGGCACTAGTGGTCATGACGACGGCGGCGCTCGTGGCGTGTGGGCGTGGCCTCGGTTGCGTTCGTTTTTGGAGGCGTGGGCTTAAGAGAGAGGGCAAGAGCCGCGTGTGGGTCGGCCGTAGCGAGCCTGCTCGGTTAGGGGCTGGAGTGTTTCGCACTCCCAGCGTTTTCGGGCCCGAATCACCAGGTCCACGAGCTCTTGGTCGGTGGCCCAAGGGTGATTGTGCGGCATCCGTGACAGGTCCGTGAGCGCATGGGCGCAGCAGCCGAGCTGCTGATAACGGTGCACCCATTTGTACCCGGTCTGTCGACTGATTCCGTATTTGCGGCACGAGGCGACCATCGACAGGTCACCTCGCTCCCACTCATCGATAAAGCGTACTCGCTCTTTCACTGCACACGTTTCTTTCCACGGCATGGGCTCCGTTATGCCTGTCAACCATGTAGTGAGTCAGTGTCAGCCCCTTAGTGAGTCTGAACTGTCAGGCATCTAACGGGTCCATACACCGTTGTTTTTGGTGGATTGTTGTTGACTCGGATAAATATATGCGGTATTCAGAGCAATGGCCGATCGCGCTCCACTGCAACGCTCTCCCAAGCAGCGTCGAAGACGACGAAAAAGGGAGGTGCAGCTTCACCTCGATCGGTTGCGACTTGGGGGGCGTCGCGAGGGCGCGGGTCGGCCCAAGAGCAGTACGCGTGTGGGCCATGATACGCGGCAGGCGCTGCCGCACTATGTGCCTGTGCACGTGACGCTTCGGGTCGATCGAAGGCTTCGGCTTCGAAGCGGGCGGCTCTATCGAGCCGTCGTTCGCTCGATCGGGCGGGCGCAGGGCCGGTTTGGGATGCGGGTGCTGCACTGGTCGGTGCAGCACGGGCACCTACACCTGATCGTCGAGGCGACACATCGGCGGTCGCTTTCAAGGGGAATGCAGGGGCTTTCGATTCGCATGAGCAAGGCGCTCAACAACGCGCTCGAGCGTCGGCGGGGCACCGTCTTTACCGATCGGTACCATGCCGAACCGCTCCGGACACCGCGGCAGGTTCGAAACGCGATGGCCTACGTGCTCAACAATCGCCGAAGGCATCTCCACAAGCTCGGTCGGGCGCAGCCGGCTCCAACCTGGGTCGACCCGTTTGGCTCAGGTGAACCGGTGGGCCACGTCTTTCGGGCGACCGGCCCGCCACCGTGTGCCGAGCCCCGTACCTGGCTCGCGAGCACGGGCTGGAAGCGCCACGGGCTCGTGCGAACCGATGAGGTGCCGGGAGGCTGACGGTCACGGGTCAGGCACGTGACGGTGACCGTGATTGGCTCCGTCTCGGGGGCATGGGCTTAAGAGAGGGGCCAAGAGCTAGGGGCTTGTCGGACGGTCCCTCTCTCTCCTCCCGGGCTTCGCCCACCCGCCAAGAGGCTTTCCTTCTTCTTCCTCTTTTAAGCTCCGATCGCCGACGCGAATCAAGTCTTGACCGGGTTCTCGGTCCCGGACGGTTCCTCCGCTCTCAGATGCGCTGGACCACACACACAAGCAGTCGAAAGGCTGCAAGAACTCGTGACTACTCGTCAGTCGCACTCGTGCTCGAGCAGGTTTGCTCGCGACACCGACCCCGTCAGCGGCGGCGGCCGGCGGGGATGATCTGGATTCGCCGTCGCATCCCCTCGCCATGGGACATCGTGCTTACGCCGTCGAACTTTGCCAAGGACATGTGGATCACGCGGCGGTCGCGGGCGTTCATCGGCTGGAGGGTCACCACTTTGCCTTCGCTCACTGCGCGGTGCGCTTGGCGCTTCGCGAGGGAAATCAGTCCATCGTCGTGACGCTCCCGGTAGTCGCCGGAATCTACGACCACGTGTCGCCGCGCTTCGGGGAAACGGTTGACCATCTTGTTGATCAGGAACTGCAACGCGTCGAGCGTCGCCCCCTTTTTTCCGATCACGCGTCCGGAGTCCTCACCGGTAGCGTCGAGCTCGATCCGCTCGGCGTCCGAGCGAATCTCGACTTGGACATCGAGGTCCATGAGGTTCAGAAGCTCTTCGAGAATCTCGGCGGCCTCTTCGGCTTTGCCATCCCCCGCGTATTGTGATGGATCTTCCTGCGCTTGTTGATCCCCAAGAATCAGCGCGCCATCTCTCGGTTTACTTTTAAGCTCGTCCACGGCGAGTCCTCTTCTTTCTACGGGGCTTAGCCCGCTTCGGTGCGGCGGCCGTTTCCGTCTCGGCCGCTTGATCTTCGGGGTCGTCGCCATCGATGGCGGACACGACAGTGAGCTGTTCTTTGTCCATCTTCCAATACATGTACCGCTGCTGCGAGATCCCGATGGCAGAGCTGGTAACCATGTACAGGCAGAGGCCCGCCGGAAGCAAGAGCATGAAGAAGGTCATCATCAACGGCATCGCGTAGAGCATGATCTTGGCTTGCATTTGGTCCATTTGGATCGGGGTCAACTTCTGCTGGATGAACATCAACGCCCCGAGAATGACCGGCAGGACGTAGTAGGGGTCCGGAGACGACAGGTCGGCCCACCACCAGACGAACGGCGCGTGGTAGAGCTCGATGCTGGTCGAGAGGGTTTGGTAGAGGGCGAAGAAGATCGGCATCTGCAGGAGAACTGGCAAACATCCGCCGAGCGGGTTCACCTTGTTCTTGCGCCAGAGCTCCATCATTGCGGCGCCCTTCTTCTCGCGGTCGTCTTTGTAGAGCTCGTTGATCTTGTCGATTTCGGGCTTGAGGGCACGCTGCTTCGCCATGCTCCGGAACTGCGGAATCACGAACGGCAGGAGCAGGACTCGGACGAGAATCGTGAGCAAGACGATCGCCAGACCCCAGTTCCCGACGAAGTCGTAAATCGTGCGGAGCAACCAACTCATCCCCCGAGCGATGAAGCTGAACCAACCGAGGTCGATGACGTTGGTCGCTTGATGTCCGAACTCCTTCAGCGCGTCGAAGTCCTTCGGCCCCGCGTAGACAGCGGTTCGGAATGTTGCGGTCGTGCCGGGCGCTACCTCGACGGGCGCGTACGTGAGCTCCGCTTCGAACAAACTCCCATCGGGGTCCTTCGGCGTCCCGCCACGGTTGGTGGTGAGAAGATCACAGCGCTCGGCGGTCTCTCCTTCGGGGGCGGCAATGATCGCGAAATACACGCTGCTCAGCGCGACGAACTCAATGCCGGCACCATACGTGTGCGGCTGCATCGGTCGGGACTCGTCTTCGCTCAAAAGCCCTTCGCGATCTTCGCGAATAGTCTCCTCGCCGGCTTGGCAGATCCCGTGGCTCAAGGCCGGGGACGGGCGCGCCAAGAAGCCGCCTTTTTCGTCTTCTCGGCGAACGTAGTGGGCGGAGGTGATGCCGAGCCCGATCTGCCTTGCGGTCGCTTCCTGGTTGTGCACCTCGGTCGTTGAGCGGAGCTGGTACGGTGGCTCGACAAGCTCCCAGATCCGATCGATCGTCACGCCGTCGCCCGACCACCGGAAGTGGATCTTTCGCGTAGACGCTTCGATGGCAGTCCACCGGGCGGTCGGCGGAATCGCGAGGCCGGAGAACGTCGGCTTCAACGGCAGGTATTCCTCTTTGTCGGTCGTGACGAGCTCGTGGGGGTTGCCTCCTTCGTCAAGGTACCGGTCGCCCTTGATGCGAACGCTGACGAGCCCGGTGTTCAGGTCCGTGAACGTAGCGACGAAGCGATCATTCTCGAGCCGATAGGTCTTCTCGAACTCGAGTCGGGTTCGTGCCTCGGCTGCCGAAGGGTCCTTTTCGGCAGGCTCGGGCGCGCTTTCCGCTTGCTCTGCGGGTCCTTCGATCGCGGGTTCATCGGTCTGCGCCTGGTCCGGAGCGAAATACTGTACCCCCAGCATGACGCCCATGATCGCGACCGGGAGCGCCAGCAACATGATCGGCAGCTGTTTGCGCTCAGCCATGATGCGCCTCGTGATGGTGTTGTTCGACGTGTGGCGGTGGGTCGAATCCGCCTGGGTTGAACGGATGACAGCGCGTGATTCGCTTGATACCCAACCACGAGCCACGAATCGCGCCAAAACGCTCGACGCACGTGGCGGTATAGTGGGAGCACGAAGGCTCGAATCGGCACGAGGGGCCGATCAGACGCGACAGCGTCATTTGGTAGAGGCGAATCGTGAAGAGAAGGACGGCCCTGATCATCGCCCAGCCCCAGTCTCTCTGAGCCGTACGGCCGCTCGGCGGAGCTCGGTCAACAACGAGTCGTAGCCGATTGCCTCCGTGTGCCGCTTGGCGATGAACACGACGTCGTGGGAGGGCGGGAAGAGATGGCGGTTTCGCCGAAAGACCTCCCGCACCACGCGCTTGATGCGATTCCTTTGAACGGCGTTGCCCACTTTCTTTGTCACGGTGATCCCAAGTCGCGTGTTCTCTAGAGAGTTTGATTGGACGACGATGAGGAAGTGGGGTGTGTGGATGCGCCGCCCGGTGAGTTGTACTTGCCTGAATTCGTAGCGCTTCTTGAGCCGATCGGCGCGCCGAAGGCCTTGGGCTCCGTTGCTCGGACCACCCCCCGCTCCGGACGCACGACGCATCTTCGCCCCGATTCGGCTACTTCTTGTAGCAGGAAACGGTTAGGTGCTTCCGACCCTTGCGGCGACGGGCGTTGATCACGCTCCGACCGCTCTTGGTCTTCATACGCGCGCGGAACCCGTGTGTCCGAAGACGGCGCTTACGATGTGGTTGATAGGTCCGCTTCACAGCAATGCTCCAGGAAAATAAGAGTGCCGGAAGAAAGCACGGGCCCGGGGGGGTGTCAAGTCGCGCTGCTCATCGGCCGAGCGCAACGGAAGTGTTTGATTTTGCTGAAGTAGTCGGCCAAACGCCGGCGTCCCGGAGACTGGTATACCGCCCGCTTCCCACGATGATGTGATCGAGAATGCGGATCTCGAGCAAAGCACCCGCCGCGACCAGGCGTTCGGTGAGCGCGAGGTCCTGGGCGCTAGGGTCGGGATCCCCACTCGGGTGATTGTGGAGAAAGATGGCGCCCGAAGCCGAATCCGAGACCAGGACCCGAAAGACCTCCGCGGGATCGACCTGGCAACTCGTTCGACCGCCGCGCGCGATTTCCCGCTCGATGCGCGGCCGGTTCTTGGCATCGACCGAGACGACCAAGAAGCGCTCGATAGGGCTGCCCATCATGGCCTTTCCGTAGCGCTCGAAGACCAGTTCGCTGCTGGTGAGCGGCGCTGCAAGCTCCGGAGGGGCGAGAGCACGTGTGCCCGCTTCGAACGCGGCGGCAATTCGAGCGGCCTTGGCGGGGCCAACGCCTGCGATCTGCATGAGCTCCGTTGAGCTCAAACGAGAGAGCGCCCAGAACCCACCAGTGCGGCGGAGAATGTTCGCAGCAAGTGAGGCAACATCTTCGCCCCTGCGACCGGTACCAAGAAGAACGGCAAGCAACTCGACGTCAGCAAGCGCACACGCACCAAGACGACCAAGACGTTCGCGAGGACCATCCATGGCAGGGAGGGCGTGCAGGGGGTGTGCCAGGGGAGGGGACAAGGGATCCGGGACGTTAGAACTCTTCGGCTGGCGGCCACCGCAAGCCCCGCCGCCGGCCGCCACCTTCAGCGTCAGCGCCAGGGACAGCGACAGTGTCGGCGCCAGCGCCAGTGACAGCGCCAGCGTCAGTGCCAGCGCCAGTGACTATGAGTACGAGCACGAGTACGCGAACGTGAACGCGACCGCGAACGATCTCGCGAACGGCCCTACTTCTTAAAAAACTTACTAAAGATGCTTGGAGGCTTGCTACCGGCGGCGGGGGGTGGGGCGCTCGAGCGGCCTCTTGATAGGCGCATCGTGGCTACCCGGACTTCACGGACCGCCTCGATGTTACTCGGGTCGAGTTTGGCGACTTTCTTGAAGTGCTTCAATGCTTTGTCATGCTTGCCCATTCGCTTGAGGAAGTGGGCGCGCACGAAGTGGCCCTGCACGTGATCGGTGTTGAGGTGGAATGTCTTCTTGAGCAGAGCCCTGATCTCGTCGGCGACTTGTTCGTCCTCGATCCCCTTATGGAGGAGAAGGATCCACGCCTTCATGGCCGGGTAGTCGGCCTCCTTGCGAACGACTTCCATCGCTTCGTTGCAAATTCGTAGCGCTTCGTCGTACCGCCGCCGTTTCACGAGCACGTCCACCTTTTGGAAGTTGATCGCGGCCTCGACCATGACATTGAGCTTTCGCTCGGATTCCGGGGTGCCGCCGCCTTGCACGACGGTCTTCTGGTATTCCGCGCGGGATTTGTCGTTGGCTAGCGCGTCGCGCGCCACCGTGAACAGGTGGAAGATCTCCTCCACCCACGGTCGCATATCCGAGAGCTCCTTGGGCAGTCTGTCCGGATGCCACTTCTTTGCGAGCTTCATGTACTTGCTGCGCACCGCGTCGGAGTCAGCTGACTCTTTGACGCCAAGCATCTCGAAGTAGTTCTGGCGGTCCATCATGCCAATCACCCGGGTGATCTCTTCCCAGCGCTTCAGGTGCTCTTCAGTCAGGCCCGCAGGAGGTTGGGGCGGCATCTCGCGCGGTGCGACGATCTCGCCGGAGAGGCTCTTTGCGGGCGGCAGACTGCTGATCGACGTCGGAAGGACTGAATCGCCGCCTGGCGCATGGGAGTCGCGACGGCCCGGTGGTGACGAACGGCGCGTCCTCGGCTGCGTCATTGTCCCTGATGACGCCCTTCGTGCGAAGGAAGGTGAAGACGGGCGCTCCCCACGCGAGGAGGGCAACACGGCCTTAAGCTTCTGCTGCGAAATCGGACGATAGACTTCGAGGTTCTCCGTGATCGCGAGTAGGTAGATCATTCTTTGTGCGACTTTGGGGTCACCGAACTGTTCGATCAGGATCGCTGCCGTGGCCGGCTCGGCACGCATCAGCTCGACGAACGCCTTTTCGTTGGACTGCAGCGAGAATCTCGCGAGCGGTGCGCCCTTCTTGATTCGTTGACGCTCGGTCCCAAGCTTTCGGATCACACGAGTGATAGCGTCTTTCGGAACATCGCCTCGAAGCGAGGTGGCGATCACTTCGAACACATCGACCGAACCACGCATCGTCCCGTCGCCCTCACCAACCAAGTCAGCTTCGTAGAAGGCGTAGGGGCCACGCTGCCGGGAAAAGATGGTGAGCAGTCCGCGCTCCAAACTCGCGGCCGGCTCAATGAAGCGTCCGATGGCGGGGACGCCGCTGCGAAAGAGGATCCGATCTTGTCCCGGTTCGTCATCGTCGGGCCAAACGGCGAGTGTGCCCGAGAGACCCTTCTTCTGAATCGACAGCAGAACGTGGCCGAAAGGCGTGGTGGTCAACGCCCCCTCAGCAAGTGGCTTAGGAACAGAGGATGGCAAGGGTTGCTCCAAGGAATTACAGGGTGACATACCCGGAAGGAGAGCGACAGATCGCGATCGATCCGGAACTGGCGAGGAGGCCGAAATTACGACCCTCCTAGGCGCCAACCCCTGATAGTAGCATCAGTCCGCGATCGTCCAGCCCGTCCCCTGAGGGCCGTCCAGGAGCTCGACGCCCTGGGTTGCAAGCGAATCTCGGATCCGATCGGCTTCCGCAAAGTCCTTCGACTGCCGCGCCGCGGTGCGCGCCGCGATTCGCTGGTCGATTTCGGTAGCATCGAGCCCGCGCTCGCGTGCGCGACGATCCCGAATACGGAGCAGGACCACATCCGAGGCCTGAGTCCCCAGACCAAGCTCAGCCTCGAGCGCGGCGAAACCTGCCAGGGCCACCGCGACAGCCTTTTTTGGAGCCTTGCCCTTCTTTCGGGATGCTTGATCGCAGAGCTCGTTCACCGCCTTCAAGAACTCGGCGAGCTTCGCGAGTGCCACGGGCATGTTGAGGTCGTCGTCGAGCGCGTCTCTCAGCCCGGTCGAGAAATCGTGGATCTCGGGCGCCGCGGGCGCTCCGTCGTCGGCAATGCGTTTCGGTGGCAACCCGAGGAGACGTTGTTTCGTCTTGTAGAGATAGGCTACGCGACGCTCCGCTTCTTCGAACTGCGGAAATCCGGTTACATTCCCCGCATCGTCGAGCGTCCAGTCCAAGTTGAGGGGGGCTCGATAGTGGACGGTCATCATGAAGTACCGGATCGCCTCGGGCTCCATCCGATCGAAGAGGTCTCGGGCCGTAAAGAAGTTCCCGAGGCTCTTGCTCATCTTTTCTTTGTCGACTTCGACGAATCCATTGTGCATCCAGCATCGCGAAAAAAGTTTGCCAGTCGCGGCCTCACTTTGTGCGATCTCGTTTTCGTGGTGAGGGAACACCAAGTCGAGCCCGCCTCCGTGGAGGTCGAGCGTGTCGCCCAGGTGCTTCATCGACATGGCAGAGCATTCGATGTGCCAGCCCGGCCTGCCTCGACCCCACGGACTATCCCAGCCCCACGCGTCTTCGGCGCTCTGCTTCCACAACGCGAAGTCCGCAGGGTGGCGTTTGCGGGCCATCTGTTGCTCGTCCAAGCGTTCGCTCGCGCCAAGCCTCATCTGCGCGAGGTTGCGGTGGCTGAGCTTCCCGTACTCCGCGAAAGACTCGACCGAGAAGTATACGTCGCCATCGGACACGTATGCGTGATCACGGTCGATCAGCCGCTGCACCAAATCAAATATGTCTTGAAGGTGCGTGCTCACTTTCGGCTCGACGTCGGGGTCGAGGTTGCCGAGGCGGTGCATGTCCTCGGTGTACGCCTCTTCGAAACGGGCGGCGAGAACGGTCGGGTCGGTCCCTGATTCCGAGGCCCGCTTGAGGATCTTGTCATCGACGTCGGTGATGTTCCGGACGTAAGTGACTTTCATTCCGTTGGCGCGGAGATGACGGACCAGCACGTCGTAAACCACGTAGCAGCGCGCGTGGCCGAGGTGTGCGTAGTCATAGACGGTCGGGCCGCAGACGTAGATTCGGGCGTGGCCGGGCTCTGCCGGCTCGAACGGCTCCTTCTGACTCGTCAGGGTGTTGTACAGTCGAACGTTCATGGTCGGCGAAGTCTGAGCATTTTCCGAACCAAAGGGCAAGGTCGCGTGGTTGACCCCGTCCGCCGGCCCGCTAGAAACAGAAAATGCTCACGATTCACGAACGAGGGCAGGCTAGCTACGAAAGCACGCTCCGCTCTTTGAGTCGCCGCGGTGACGAAGATCTCGCGCGCGTCGAATCCGATGTGCGCGCGATTATCGATGCGGTGCGCGAGCGAGGCGACGAGGCGGTGCTCGAATACAGCGAACGATTCGACGGTCGTCGCCCCGAAGCCCTCGTGCTCGACCGGGAGACTTGGCTCTCCGAAGCGGAGCGAGTGGACCCTGCCGCTCGCACGGCCTTGGCTGACGCCGCGGAGCGCATTCGTCGCTACCACGAACACCAACGTGAGCTGGGTTTTCGCTACGAAGAGGACGGCGTCGAGCTCGGGCAACGCGTTCGGCCGGTTGCTGCGGCTGCAGTCTATGCGCCCGGCGGGAAGGCACGATATCCCTCCACGGTTCTGATGACGGCGATTCCGGCGACTGTGGCGGGCGTGAAGCGCATCGTTCTCGTCACGCCGAATCCGACGCCGGAGATCCTCGCGGCCGCCGAGATTGCGGGCGTGACCGAAGTGGTCGATGCAGGCGGGGCCCAGGCGATCGCTTCTGTGGCGTATGGGACGGAGTCGATCACCCGGGTCGACAAGGTCGTCGGGCCCGGCAACATCTACGTGGCATGCGCCAAGCGGCTCGTGTTCGGCGCGGTCGACATCGATTCGTTAGCCGGACCGAGTGAGATCCTGGTGGTGGCCGACGAAGGAGCTGACCCCGAGGTGGTGGCGGCCGATCTGTTGTCGCAAGCCGAACACGATGAGGCGGCATACCCGCTCCTCGTCACCCTCTCCCGAAGCCAGGCCGAGGCGGTCGATGCTGCGCTAGAACGGCAGCTCAGGTCGCTTCCGAGGAAGGCGATCGCAGAGGAGGCAATCGCCAACAACGGCTATGCCTTCGTGACAGGCGACCTCACCGAGGCTGGTCGTGTCGCGACGTCGTTGGCCGCGGAGCACGTCAGTCTGTCGGTGGAAGATCCGGACAGTCTGCTCGAGCAGATCGGAGCCGCCGGCGCGGTGTTTCTCGGTTACCACACCCCCGAAGCCGCGGGAGACTATGCGGCGGGGCCGAGCCACGTGTTGCCAACGGGCGGCGCGGTGCGATTCGCATCGCCCTTGGGCGTGTATGATTTCGTGATTCGCACGTCACTCATTCGGTACTCGTCGGCCGCCCTAGCCGATCAGGCCGACTTGCTCGAACGGCTTGCACGGCTCGAAGGGCTCGAAGCTCACGCCCGCGCGGTAGCGATTCGAAGGGGAAACTAGGGCGTGGCTCTTGATCCCCTGGAGAGGCGTCGCATGGCTTGCCTCGCTTCGGTCTTGTTGCTCGTCCTGGCCCTCACTGCGGCCACCTCCGCCTCTGCCCAAGCGGTCAACATCGAACGCTTTCGCCCGACCCTGGACCGCTTCGGGTTTCTCGGGTTCCAAGGGAGTGCCACTCCCGGCCACTTGCGCTGGAATCTCGCGCTCTGGACCTGGTATTCGAACAAGCCTCTGCGCGTGAGCTTCGCTGACGGGACGTCCGAGACGGCGATCGATAATCGACTCACTTCCGACCTTCTGTTTCAACTCGGGTTGTTCGGGCGATGGTCGCTGGCCTTGGAAGTGCCTCTCGTGCTGTATCAGACAGGCGCAACCTCGATGCCGCTCAACGGCCGAACGTCGTTCACCGGCTTCGCCGTCGAGGATCCGCGCTTTAGCAGCAAGATCCGACTCGTTGGGAAGAAGACCGAAAAGACCCAAAACAAGCCGGACGGCCCCGGACTCGGCTTGCTCGTGACGGTGCCAATTCCGATCGGTAGCGAGAGCTTCTACGCGAGTGAGGGTCAGTTTTCGTTCGACGTCCAGGCGCTTGGCGATTTCCATCTGATCGGGGCGGGGGCGGGTCTCATGCTCGGCTGGCGGTACCGCGTGAACGCGCGAAGCGTGGGCGTCGACACGCTGGGCCAAGAGATGCTCTACGGTTTCTCGTTGAAGCCACCGATTCCGCCTGCCAAAAATCTGTTTGGCCTGCTCGAGTTTCGCGGGTCGACCCGGTTCGGAGGACGGAGCACCAACACGCTCGAAGGCGATATCGGTATTCGCTATACGAAGAATGACGTGACGGTGACCGCCGCGTTCGGTGGGGGGCTCGTACGCGGTCTTGGTCAGCCGAACTTCCGCGCAATCGTGGGCGTTTCTTGGTCTCCAAGGACCAACGATATGGACGACGACGGGATCCCAGACTCTGTCGACGAGTGCCCGAGGCTCCCCGAGGACTTCGATGGCTTCGAAGATCAAGACGGCTGCATGGATCCAGACAACGACAACGACTTCATTCCAGATGCCGACGACCTATGCCCCAACGAGGAAGCCCTCGAGGGGCAAGATGAGAACGAAGACGGATGCACGGATCCCTAGCAGTTACAGCGTCAGCGTCAGCGACAGTGCCAGTGTCAGCGTCAGTGCCAGTGTCAGTGCCAGTGTCAGCGTCAGTGCCAGCGCTGGTGGTCCTGGGTCTGGTTGTGTTGGTCTTTGGGCTCTCCGCGTGCACGCCTCAGGGGGATCCTGGGATTGGCTTTGGGTACGCCGATCGCTTCGAGCGTGCTCAGCTTGGGAAAGATTGGAACAAGACGGGGGGCAACTGGGCCATCGAGGCGGGGGAGCTTCATGTGCAGGGCGCGCGCAACCACCCGCTTTGGCTCCTGCGAACCCTACCGCGCGACGTACGGGTCGAGCTCGACGTTCGAAGTGAGACTCCGGATGGGGACATCAAGGTCGAGATTTTCGGGGACGGCGCGTCCTTCGCGAAAACCGACAGCTACAAGGCCACGAGCTACGTCGTCATTTTCGGCGGGTGGAACAACACCCGAAACGTCTTGGCCCGAATGGATGAGCACGGGGCCGATCGCGTGGTGGGGGCCCCTCGAAAAGTCGAGCCTGGAAGGAGCCATCACCTTCGGATCGAGCGCGTAGGGCCGAAGCTCACAGTCTGGGTGGACGACGAGGTTCTCCTAGAAATGAGCGATCCGGACCCTCTAAGGGGCCGCGGACACGATCATTTTGGGTTCAATAACTGGCAATCGGACCTCTGGTTCGACAATTTGGAGATCACGCCGCTCTGATGGTCAAACCATGACGCCGAAAGAGTTCGAGATTATGTTGTCTGATGTCGAGATACAGCTCTCGCGCATCAAGCACCTCTACGAGCAATGGTTCCAGGGGATCGAACGCATCGAGCCGCAGATCCCCCGCAAGCAGTTCGATCGCGCGCTGCATGAGCTTCGCAAGACGAAGCCACGCAACACGGCACTCCGCTTTCGATTTCAGACGCTCATCCAACGATACACGACGCTTCAGACCTACTGGCGACGTGTCGGGCGTCAGATCGAGGAGGGCACGTACCGTCGTGACCTGCTGAGAGCGCGGAAGCGCAGAGAGGCGGCGCGAGCGGAACGCGAAGACGCGCGAAACCGCGGTAGCAATTCGCTCGAGCTCGATCCCAACGAAGACATGAACGTCGACCAGTTGATCGAGGAAGCCAGTGACCGCGTGGATGAGTTGCTGAGGGCGCCACCGGCCCCGGAGCTCGAGATGGGTCCGCCCGCCACTGACGAGGTGGAGCCCCCTGCCGAGCCGGCGAACAAGATCGTGCCCGGGCCCCGCCCGAAACCAGACCCGTCCGAGGAATTGCCAACGGCTACATTTGGGAAGCCCAAATCCCGACGGCCCGTGAGCAAACGAGACAGGTCGAGCCCCGCGATTTCGCCGAGCCGCCGCGCGCCACCACCGATCGCCGCGCGCTCCAAGGGCCCCGGGGAAGCCCGGATGCGCCAGATTTATGAGAGCTACGTCGACGCCAAACGACGCAACAACGAACGCACCGACAAGATCGACTACGAGGCGGTGGCGAAGAGCCTCAAGAAAATGGTCCCGAAGCTCGATCGCAAGCACAAAGGCAAGCGGATCGACTTCAAGGTCGTCATCAAAGACGGCAAGGTCGGCATCAAGCCGGTGGTGAAGAAGTAGGTTCCGGCGCCTTTGCGAGCGGATTCGAAACTGCGATGCGCTTGTCGATCGCGTCTCTTAGCGCACCCAGGGTGCTCGGATCGATCGCGCTGGTCGCGATGCCGCGGTTCTGGATCATCGCGGCCGGTGCTTCGAGACGGTCGCACTTGTTGAAGACCAGGATTCGCGGAACCCGCTCGAGGTGGAGGTCGACGAGGAGCTTCTCCGTCGTTTCCACGTGTTCATCTCTGCAGGGGTCTGACGCATCGATCACGTGCAACAGCAGATCTGCGTCCTGAGTTTCATCGAACGTCGCTCGAAACGCAGCGAACAGGTCTTTCGGGAGATCGCGGATGAACCCGACGGTGTCAGTGACAATCACATTGCGCCCTGAGGGAAGCATCGTGCTGCGAGACCGGGTGTCGAGTGTGGCGAACAGCTTGTCTTCTGCGACGACGTTGCTCCCCGTCAGCGAGTTGAGCAAAGTGCTCTTGCCCGCGTTCGTGTAGCCGAGGATCGCCACGGTGGGCGTACCGCTTCGTCGCCGCCGCGACCGCCGTTGCTCCCTCTGGCGTCCGAGCTGCTTGAGCTGGGACTGAAGACGCGCGATTCGTTCTCGCGCGCGTCGACGGCCAACCTCGAGCTTCGTTTCGCCAGGGCCTCGCCCTCCGATTCCACCGGTGAGTCGCGAGAGCGCGTCGTCACGCTGGCCGAGGCGGGGGAGCAGATACCGCATCTGCGCCAGCTCGACTTGAAGTTTGCCGTCCCGGGTCTCCGCGTGTTGGGCGAAGATGTCGAGGATCAATTGCGTGCGGTCGACGACTTTGAGGTCGGTCATGCGTGCGATGTTGTTGGCCTGCGCGGGGCGAAGATCGCGATCGAAGATCAGCGTTTCGGCGTCGAGCTGCATCGCGCGGATGACCATGTCTTCGAGCTTCCCCCGTCCGAGCGCATACCGTGGATCGACACGGTCCCGAACCTGCAGGACGCGATCGGCGATATCGACTCCCGCCGTCCGAGCAAGCTCCTCGAGCTCCCGTAGCGAGTCCTCGGCTTGGCCTGCGCTGCGCTTGTCACACACGTGCACCAAGATCGCGCGACCATCCTTTGCCGTAACCCCCCTGGCTCTGGCGGCCTGCGCGAATTCCTGTTCGAGGGTCTCGATGATCTCCGCAGGGTTGTCCAGCGCCTTCGCGTAAGGGATCGGCCCAAACGTTTGAAACGGAGGTTCGTCGGAGTCCTCGGGAACGGGAAAGTTGTGACCGTAATAGAGGCAAAGGGCTCGCTCTTCGCCCGGTGCGAGACAGATCGCAACGACGAGGTCGAGGCGCAAGCGGGTGAGATCCACGAGATCGTCGCGGCTGAGCGGCTCGTTCCGGAGATGCGTGTGGATCAGTCGGAGCCCACGGAGTCGTCCGGCGCCGGCGCGGAGTCGACCAACATCGGGCAACATCAGCTTCGATGCATCGCCCAGAATGACGTGATGCACGGCGCCTCGACGGTCGACCAGGACGCCCACCTGTCGACCCGTGGCGTGCGACACACCGACGAGCGCTCGGGTGAGCTCGGGCGTCGTCAGCCTGTCCAGAGGAACGCGCCTTCGGTAGATTCGTTGAAGCGCTTTGGTTTCCGAGGGGCTGAGATCGCTTGTGTCGCCGTAGATCTGCAAATCTATTCCGCTATTGAAGCCACCGCGGGCTCCACACTGGTCTAGCGCGTTTCACTGGCCGGCTCTACCCCAGCTGCTGAAGCCGTTTCCGAAGGGCGCGCGCTTGGGGGTTGTCGAGGGCTTCTTCTAGCGTTGCGGCAGTCGGCAAATTCGTGACCCGTCGGCGGAGCCCGTCTGCGCGTGTTCGTGCTTCCTCGAGTTTGTGCCGAAATGCTTGGTGGCGGCCCGCTTCCTGGGTCAGCGTTTCACGCAACCTGCCCGCCGCCTCGACGTCCGAGCACACCAGCAGAAGGTCACAACCCGCTTCGATCGCGAGGACGCCTGCCTCCTCGATCGGGTAGAGCGCGCTCACGGCCTTCATCTCCAAGTCGTCGGTGAACACTGCGCCGTCGTACCCGATGTCGTCGCGAAGGAGCTCGTTGATCACGCGGTGCGAGAGCGTTGCTGGCAACGAATCAAGGGCGTCGAAGACCACATGCGCCGTCATGATCGAAGGGAGACGGCCGATGGCGGCTCGAAATGGTGGGAGCTCCACTTCGTCGAGTCGCTTGCGATCGTGTTGCAAGGTTGGCAAGGCAAGGTGGCTGTCGAGGTCGGTATCTCCGTGCCCGGGAAAGTGCTTGCCGCAAGACAGCACGCCGCCGGCGTGAAGGCCATCGGCGAACGCCAACGCGTGCTCGATGACGACCTCGGGCGTGCTTCCGAAGGAGCGATCCCCGATCACTGGGTTACTGGGGTTGGTGTCGACGTCGAGCACGGGCGCGAAGTCGAGGTTGATTCCGATCGCTCGAAGCTGGCGTGCGAGCACAGTGCCGGCCGAAGTGGTGAGCTCCGAGTCGGCTGCTTCGGCCAATTTTCGCATCGGGGGTAGCTTGAGGATGGGGTCGTCAAACCGTTCGACTCGACCTCCTTCTTGGTCGATGCAAACCAGGATCGGAAGCGAGGGATCCTGCGTTGCCGTGCATGATTGAATCAGCTCTGCGGTTTGCTGCTCGTCATCGATGTTGCGCTTGAAGAGGATCAAGCCCGCTACGGAATCGTCGGCTAGCCAGGAGCGGATCTCGGGCGGCGCCTCGACGCCGGGAAAGCCGCACACCATGACGCCGCCTGCCAATTGCTCGAGCTCACTCACCCTACGCGCTCCCAAAAATTATCCCTGACAAAAAGGGGTCTGTCCTCTAGCTAGCACCGCGCGAACGTTGCCGTAAGCGGTGGTTGTTGCTACAAGGCCGTAACTAACTTCTTTTGGCCTTCCTGGCCCTTGGTATTCGATGACACGAGTTTTAGATCCTGGCTTCGGTCAGAGAGACGACGACGCGAGAGGTGCTCTCGACGAGGAGCCCCCCGAACCTCTCGTCTACGCGCACGCGATTCCACGCCGACTCTTGGACCAGGACGCGGCCAAAGTCATTCGCCGTCTCAATCGGCACGGCCACACCGCGTATCTCGTCGGTGGTGGCGTGCGAGACCTGATGCTTGGGCGTAAGCCCAAAGACTTTGACCTCGCGACCAGCGCGCGCCCATACGAGGTGCGAGACCTCTTCCGCAACTGCCGCGTGATCGGTAGGCGGTTCCGGCTGGCTCACGTTCTATTTTCGGGCGGCAAGGTGATCGAGGTGGCTACCTTCCGTCGTGACCCTTCGCAGCACTACGAGATCATCAAGCCGAAGATCGCCAAGAAGATCCCGCTGTGCGCAGGGCCCGAGCCCGTTCGTTTGATTCCGGAGCGAAACGCTGCCATCGATGGTGACGATGAGGACCTGTTGATCACCAACGACAACGTGTTCGGAGAGCCCCACGAAGACTCGATTCGCCGCGACTTCACGATCAACGGGCTTTTCTACGACCTCGAGCGCGGGGAGGTGATCGACTTCGTGGGCGGCGTCGCCGACTTGGAGGAACATCTCCTGCGTACCATCGGCGACCCAAACGTGCGGTTCCGAGAGGACCCCGTGCGGATCCTTCGCGCGATCAAGTTCAGCGCTCGCCTCGACATGGGGCTCGACCCCGCTGTCTACGACGCCATGGTCAGGTATCGCGGTGACTTGCGGCGCGCTGCCGCCCCGCGTGTGCTCGAAGAGATCCTACGCTTCCTCCGCGGTGGCGCCGCGCATCGTTCGGTGTTCCTTGCGTGGGATGTGGGCGTCCTGAGCGAGGTCTTGCCCGAGGTCGCGTCGTTCCTCGATGACGACCCCGAAGGTGCAGCCCTTACTTTTGGCCGTTTGAAGGCCGTGGACGCGTTGGCTGCTGAGGATCGGCTTCCCAACGATGCCGTACTCCTCGCTGCCCTTCTACAGGGGTCGATCGACGAGGCGCTCGCCGGTGCAACCGACGTTCCCGTCGCCTACGAGGAGTTCATTCGAGAGTTCTCCCTGCGCCTTTCCCTTCCGCGCAGGCTCAAAGATCGCATTCGGCTTCTCACCATGGCGCAACGCCGTCTCCACGCTGGACGCATTCAGTCAATCGCGCGACGCGAATACTTTGCCGACGCTGCGACTCTGTTTGCCCTCGATCGAATGGCCCGAGGAAAAGATCTACCCGCATGGGCCAACGAACCAAGTGAGGCGCTCTACGACATTGAGCCGCGCAGTCCTCGTCGTCGACGGCGTCGACGCAACCGAAGCTAGGAAGTCCTCGTACTCGTACGCAGCACTACTCCGCCCGATCGACGATTACCTCGAACGAACGCTCATTCATATCCGGCTCGTCCGCGTCTGGCAATCGACTCGACAGATTGGTGACCACGAAGAGCAGCTGGCGCGCTCGGCTGTCGAGCTCAATCGGAATGTAGGCGTTCGGGGTGGGGCCCGTGTGTGGAGCAGCGATACGACGAAGCTCGGTTCCGTTCTCGTCGAGCTGGACGGCAACAAACGACCACCGGACACCGTATTCTCCCCTCATCCATGCGCGAAGGCGCTCGCTCGATGTCCAAGTAGAGCCTTCCAGAACCACGTAAGCGCTTCCAAAGGGTCGGAGGGCGGTAGCGGCGCTTGCCCGCGTGGGGAGCCGCTCGAGGCGCCGCATGGGGGGGACCTGGGCGTCGCTGTCGACCGCAGCGATGAGTGCGCTTTCGGTTTTCCCACGGCCGACGAACCAGCGAAGCACGGCGAGCTCCTCGATGTTGTCTAGGAGTCGGTCGCCGCTTCGTTCGACGGAGGTCTCGATGGCTGCCCAGAGGTCCGGCTCGGCACGGAGGCCATCGCCTTCCCAAGTTCGCTGACTCGAAAGCTCCCACGTGTCGCGGATGAACTGCGATGCGCGACCGTCGTGCCTCGCCGAGAGATAAGCGAGCAAGAGAGCACCGCCCGCCCCCTCGGCGGCACCGTCTCTCACCCAGGAGCGATAGGGTTCCGCCTGTTGTTCCCAGACCGCGTCCTCGCAACCGAAACGGCCGGTCAGCACCCAGGTCAGCCACGCAGCCGTCGCCCGTCGCCACGTTCTCGCTTCGGCCGGGTCCATGCTGAGGAGAAGGGCTTCCGCATATGCCGCGATCACACAAGCATCGATCGCACGGTCGGGGGTCTCGGGATCCATCACGGCGAACGCCGATGCGCGATCGAGATACGTCCACCAGGCCATCCCATCGGAATGGGCGGCAGTCGGGAGACTCGTCGGGGTGAGATACAAATCGAGCCCCGGACCGCCACCGAGATCTGCGTCGGGAAGAGGAGAGGGCCAACCCATCACGTCTAGCTGGGATCGAGCGTACTCGAGTGCTTTCATGACTCGACCCATCGTTTCGGGTGTCGTTCCAGGTCCTGCATGAACCGTCAGCAGAGCCGTCGTCGAGCGGATCGTGATTGATGCATCGGCCGGCCGCGGCGTATCCACAGGTGCGGGGGTCCTCGGCCCCGTCCAGACCGGAGCGCTCATCGCGACGATCGCCTGGGCAATGTCGTCCGTTCCCAGCAGATCGCTCTCCGCCTGCGCGTTTGTAGCGCATAAAGCGGTCGCCAGGGCGAGGCCGACGACGTTGGATTTCATTCGTGCCATTTGACACAATCAAGCTAAACCTTCTACATCCAGGGGGGAGGTTACGTATGCACGACGGCCGTTTCGATCCAGGCGGCTTCTACGAGTTCAATCTCGGTGGGGGAACCGTCCGTACTCGTACGGGTGAGCGCGTCATCATGCTCAGCGAGGCGGTGCTTTCCTCGTTGGTGGCGGCGGCGGCTCGCGATGGGGACCTGACACCGCTTCGTAGATTGGGCGAGTTGCTGGGAGAACACGTGTTGGGTGGCCTCGATAGGCCGGCTTCCGTTCTTACCCCGGAGGCCATCTTGGGCCATGTGTCGGCCGTCACGGCGCTCTTTGGTTGGGGGCGCCTGACGTTCGAGCGCTGGGGTCCGGCACTCGTCATCGCCCTTCGAGACAAGCCCGAGCTCGACGAGGACGATCTCGGAGCCGCGGCACTGTTGGGTGGTATGTTCTCCGAAATTTCGCAGCGGCAGGTCTCTTGCGTGCCCACGGGCGATTCGAAGTTCGTCATGGTCGACTTCGAGGTCGCCGAGACTGTCTGGGGCTGGTTCAAAGACGGCGCGGACTTGCCAACTATCATGGGCATGTTGCAGCCGAAGAGGGCGTCATGAGCGATCGCGAAGACCGACTGAAATCACTTCTGAGTAAGGTACGGGCAAAGCGTCCGGACGAGCGGGCAACCCGTGCCGCCGATGTGCTCGAACGCATCCGCACCGCTTCAGGCGCCGTCCCCGCAGTGCAAACGGCCCCCGCAACGCCTCCGCCGCCCACGCCAGCGCCCGAACCTCCCACGTCGCCCACGATCGACAGCCCGACGCGCTATTCGTCGCAGCCCCCGCGGGTGGAGCGGCCGTTGTCTGTGGAGCCGCGCGCCAGGCCCTCCTCGGGCGCTCCTCAAAAATCAAGTCAATCGCCTTCGCGTCGGCCGGATTCGATTCGGGCCCAAAGCGTTGCGCCCACGGGGCAACCGATCGTATACGCGACTGACGAACCCGAGTTTCCGAGGCCCAAGACCTTTGGCGACCTCCTCGAGCTCACCCTGTCGCTTCGGCCACGGTAAATGCTCCTCGTCGTCGACGTCGGCAATACCAACACGGTGCTCGGCCTGTACGACGGGGAACGCCTGGTTCACGACTTTCGCATCGAAACCTCCAAAGGCCGGACCAGCGACGAGCACCACGTGCTCCTGCTCAACCTGTTGCAACTAGCTGGGGTCAAGCGTTCCGAAGTGCGCGCCAGCATCCTCGCGTCGGTCGTGCCGCCCCTCAACGACACCGTCATCGACGCCGTGGACCGTGCCTTCGATCACGAGATCATGCTCGTCGGCCCTGGCATCAAGACGGGGATGCCGGTGCTTGCCGAGAATCCACGCGAGGTCGGCGCTGACCGCATCGTCAACTCCGTCGCCGCGTACGAACGGGTACAAGGAGCGGCGATCGTCGTTGATTTCGGAACCGCCACGACCTTCGACTGTATTTCGGACAAGGGCGAGTACTTGGGGGGCGCGATCGCTCCCGGCATGGAGATCAGCGCAAACGCCCTCTTCGCCAGCGCCGCCAAACTGCCGAGAAGTGAAATCGCACGTCCCCCCCGCGTAATCGGTCGCAACACTGTTCACTCGATGCAGTCGGGGATCGTCTACGGCTACGTGGGTCTGGTAGACGGCCTCGTCCGGCGCCTCACAGCAGAAATGGACACCGAAGTCACGGTGATCGCGACCGGCGGCCTAGCAACCCTCATCGAGCCAGACAGCGAAACCATCGACGAAGTGGACGAGTTCCTGACGCTGGAGGGACTCCGCCTGATCTATATGCGCAACGCGTAACAGCGCCAGCAACTGTGTTGAGGAGAACTTGACTGGGTCGGGGTCTTGGGGCGCGCCGCGGACTACGAGGGCTACACCGGCCATGACGGGTACCGGGGCAGCCGAGGTTTACGACCGGTTAGAATCGTCTTTTATGCCGGGGCTACCGCTGGCTCCGCCCCCCTAGTCCGCGGCGCACCCCAAGACCCCTACGTCTCGAATCGGTGCCAGCGTCAGCGTCAGCGCCAGTGCCAGTGTCAGCGCCAGTGTCGGTGTCAGTGCCAGCGTCCTCAACACAGTTGCTAACGCTGCCACTGTCCGTCTACGGCCTCGTCAGTAAGAACATCACGACCACACTCGCTGCAAGCAGGAGCCCCGCCAGCGAGTACACCACCAACTCGCTGGTGCTCAGTCGACGTCGCTCCTCGACCAGTTTCGCGGCC
>Ga0255057_10000549_pt1 | contig 21412 bp, 18 predicted proteins | sample Cases_109_6_MG_FD_189022 | JGI IMG/M metagenome (GOLD analysis project Ga0255057, IMG submission 189022) | Seawater microbial communities from Amundsen Gulf, Northwest Territories, Canada - Cases_109_6 | ecosystem: Environmental > Aquatic > Marine > Gulf | place: Canada: Northwest Territories... | reverse complement strand
TGACCGTTGAAGATGCCTATGAGCCGTTCTTGATCCAAACCGGATTCCTGCAACGTACCCCGCGCGGGAGGGTGGCAACCGCCCTGGCGTACCGCCATCTGGGCTTGGATGTCCCAGCCGCCATCGAGCAGGGAAAGCTTCTCTAGGAGGGAGCCTCCGGCTCCCGTTTTCCGATTTCCGTTTCCCGTTTTCAGATGAAGTCGCGAGGATTCGGAGAACGGAAGACGGATGACGGACAACTTTCTTGAAGACTGCAGACTTCCACTACCACCTTCCGGCGGGCTCGATTGCTCAGTCGGCGATCGAGCCGCGTCACGACTCCCGGCTGCTCGACACTCGGACGATGTCGGATCATCGATTCCTCGGCTTGGCCGGGCTGCTCGAAGCGGGAGACCTGGTAGTGGTCAACCGGACGCGAGTGCGTCGAGCCCGGCTGACTGCCAGGAAACCGACCGGGGGGGCGGTCGAGATTCTGTTGCTACGGGCCATGGATGGAGGGCGCTGGGAAGCACTGGGGAGGCCGACCAAGCGACTCCGTGCCGGTTCTGAGCTACAAGTCGGTGATGTGAAGGTTCGCCTGGTGACCGACCCGGTCGAAGGTCGTATCGTGATCGTGGCCGACGGCGATTTGGCGGCACTGGCGGAAGGGGTCGGCGAGGTGCCGCTGCCGCCGTATTTCACCGGGCAACTCGATGATCCGGACCGCTATCAGACGATGTTCGCCGATCGCGTCGGTTCCGTGGCAGCGCCTACAGCCGGATTGCATTTCACCGAAGAGGTGACGCGTGATTTGAGCGAGCGGGGGGTTGAGATCGAGCGCATTGAACTCGAGGTGGGTGTCGATACCTTCCGTCCGATCATGGCCGACATCCTCGACGATCACGTGATGCACGCGGAGTGGGTCAATGTCGACGAAGCGACCGTCGACAGGATCGAGGACACTCACCGGCGAGGGAGCAGGATTGTGGCAATCGGGACGACCGTCGTGCGCGCCTTGGAGAGTGCGGCCGCGGGTGGGACCCTGAGTTCGATGTCCGGCCCCAGCTCCCTCTTCATTCGGCCCGGCTATCGATTCCGGGTGGTCGACCTGGTGGTGACAAATTTCCATGTTCCCGGCTCGACGCTGGTGATCATGATTGCGGCGATGTTGGGGGACCGGTGGCAGGAGGTGTATTCCGCAGCACTCGATCGCGGCTACCGGTTCCTCTCGTTCGGAGACGCCATGCTGGTCGAGGCGCGGCGATGACCGCGGTTCGATTCGAACCAGAGGATGTCGACGGTCGGGCTCGCACCGGCTGGCTGCACACCCCGCACGGCGCGGTCGCCACTCCGACTTTCATGCCGGTTGGCACCAGAGGAACAGTACGCAACGTCGGGGTGGATGACCTTGCTGCGGTGGGTGTCCAGATGGTCCTCGCCAACACCTATCACCTCATGCTGCGACCGGGTCACGAGGTGGTGGGGTCGCTGGGTGGGTTACACCAATTCAGCGGGTGGGAGTCACCGATGCTCACCGATTCGGGTGGGTATCAGGTCTTCTCGCTCGACCCGCAGATAGACGAAGACGGCGTGACCTTCTCTTCGACCTACGACGGATCGGTGGTCCGTCTGACCCCCGAGGATGCGGTGGCCGTACAGGAGCGACTGGGAGCCGACGTGGCCATGGTGCTCGACCACCTCGTCGGGCTTCCCGCCCGGTCTGCGGTGGTGAGGGATGCGATGGAACGCACGCTGCGCTGGTCGGAACGCGCCCTGGCAGCACATTCGCGTGAGGATCAGACCTTGTTCGGGATCGTCCAAGGGGGAACCGATCTGGACTTGCGGGCAGAGAGCGCAGCGAGGACCGCCGCTATCGGGTTCTCCGGCTTCGGAATCGGAGGGCTCAGTGTCGGAGAGTCAGCCATCGAGCGGGCGGCGGCCATCGATGCCGTGCTCCCGGAGCTGCCGGTGAGCGCGGTCCGTTACGTGATGGGGCTCGGTGATACGGAGGGGATCCTCGACGCCGTTGAACGAGGATGTGACCTATTCGACTGTGTGTGGCCGACCCGGCTGGCACGTCATGGGAAGGTTTTGTCGCGTCTAGGCGACTATTCGATTCGCCGCGCCGAATTCAAGGCCGATTCCAACCCGATCGATCCCGATTGCGGGTGCTTCACCTGCCGAACACACTCCAAGGGATACCTGCGCCACCTGCGGATCACCGATGAGCTGCTGGGACATCGGCTGCTCAGTATCCACAACCTCGCTTATACCCTTGGTCTGCTGGCCGACGCCCGTGTGGCGATCGCTTCCGGCCGATTCTCGACCTACCGCGACGAGTTGATGCGGTCGCGAGCGGCGCCAACCTCCGACTGACAGCGGGGCACTATGCTGTTGTCGTCCCGGTCCTAGGGTTGGCCGGGGCATCTCGCGCAGCATCCAACGCGCGGCCCATCCGGAGGACCGATGTTCGCTCTGTTTCAACACCAGCTGTCTCAATACGATTTGCTCGCCTATCAGTCCGAGTCCGAGTCTGGGTCTGGATCTGCTTGGCAGGTCTTGCTTGTCTACGCAGTCGTGATCGGGGCGCTGTTCTACTTCTTGATGATCCGACCCCAGCGCAACCGGGTGCGACGGCATCAGGATCTGGTCGGTGGCCTCGACGTCGGTGACCAGGTCACCACGATCGGCGGTATCTACGGAACCATCGAGCACATGGACGACGATTCGGCGGTGCTTCAGATAGAAGGAGGCGGCCGCATTCGAGTCGCCAAACAGGCCCTGGCTGGGAAGGTCGGCGGGTAGCGCTTCATGTCGCGTCGATCTGCGGTCATCTCGCTGGTACTGACCCTCGTTATCGCGTGGGGATCGTTGGCACTGACTCAGGCCACTGGGACGACCCCTCTTCTGGGGCTCGATCTGCAGGGTGGATTCTCTGTGGTGTTGGAGGCGCCGGAGGATGTGGCGCCCGAGGTGCTCGAAAAGGCCGTCGAGATCATGCGGCGCCGCATCGAGGCGCTCGGCAACGTCCAGGAGCCGGAGATCGCGGTGCTCGGTTCCAACCAGATCGAGGTGCAGCTCCCAGGTGTTACCGATCGCGATCGTGCTCTGGCCGCCGTCGGGCGTACCGGTCAGCTCGAGTTCCGACCGGTGCTGACCGTGAGCCCGATCCCCGGGCTCAGTCCTGTCTTCACCAGTTTCGGAGCCCCTACGCCTCCTGGACCCGAGGAGGGCGAGGACTCGTCGCCGATCATCGATTTTTCGACAACGACGGCCCCTGGTGAGTCGGACGACGAAACCACAACATCTAGCGTTACCGAGGAGACCACCTCCACTACCGCTGCCGATACCACCACGACCACCATTTTCGATCCCAAGGAAGGAGTGATTCTTCCCGGGGGGTTGACGTGGTGCGACGAAGATGATTCGCCTGGCTGTGTCGATCCTCTGACCGGCCTCAGCGTCGATGCAGCTCCGAATCAGGATGCCTTCCTGGCGGCCGACCCCACCACCGGTGGCGGGATCATCTATTACCTCGGGCCGGCGGCGGTAATCGGCTCCGACCTCGACGGAGCCTCGGCTCAATTCCAGGGTGGTGGCGGTGGAGGTCATCTCGGTGGCAGCGTCACCGGGGAGTGGGTGGTCGTGCTCGACTTCAGCGGTGAGGGTGGCGATAAGTTCGCAGACACCACCAAGCTGCTCGCCTCCTTCCCGATCGGCGATCCGCGGCGCCAGTTTGCGATCGTGCTCGACGGCACCGTTCAATCGGCGCCCCAAGTGGCGAACACGGTCGACCCGCAGGTCGGCATTACGGGCGGATCCGCCGTAATCACGCTGGGCCAGTCCGATGATCAGGAAGGCGAGGCGCAGGAACTGTCCGTGGTGCTCCGGTACGGCTCTCTGCCTGTTGCCTTCGAGCAGGCCAGTGTGCAGTCGGTGTCGGCAACCTTGGGCTCCGATTCTCTGCGGGCCGGCCTCATCGCCGGATTTGGGGGTTTGGCGCTGGTCGCAGTAGCAATGATCCTCTACTACCGGGTACTGGGTCTGGTGAATGTGATCGGTCTCACCATATTCGGAAGCCTGTTGACGGTCGTCTACTCGCTGCTGGGCGCATGGCAGGGCGCCACCCTGACATTGGCCGGTGTCGCCGGAGTCATCGTGTCGGTCGGGATCACCTCCGACTCCTACATCGTGTATTTCGAACGGATCAAAGAAGAAGTCCATAAGGGTCGTTCGATGCGGGCGGCGATCGATCACGGCTTCCAGCGATCCATCCGGACGATCCTGACCGCGGATACGGTGTCGCTCTTTGCTGCCGTACTGTTGTTCTTCCTCGCCGTGGGTTCGGTGAAGGGCTTCGCCCTGGCCCTGGGGATTGCAACGGTGCTCGACGTTCTGGTGGCGATCTTCTACACCAAACCGGCCGTCTCCCTCGTGGCCCGCTCCAGATTGGGAGAAGGCGGGGCGGTCAGTATCCGTGGAGCGACCGGCGTTCCCCGGGAGGCCACCGAATGAACGCTTTCGGCCGTATGTACCGCGGCGAAACCCATATCGATTTCGTCGGCAACCGCAACCGGGGATTCACCTTCTCGGGGGTTGCGATTGCCGCTTCTCTGATCAGCATGATCTTCTTCGGGTTCAACGTGGGTGTCGATTTCGAGGGCGGGACCGTCATCGAGATCGAAAACCCTTCCGCCGCCGAATTATCGGAGGTTCGGGATGCGCTCGCCGACCTCGGCATCTCGAATGCAAAGGTCCAGACTCGGGGCGAAGGCGTGCGAATCCAGACGGAGCAGCTCTCTGTGGAAGACGAGCAGGCAGTTGTGGATGCGATTGCTGCCGTAGTCGGAGAAGATCCCGACGAGGCCAGTCGCCAGACGGTTGGTCCCACGTTTGGCCGTCAGGTGGCAGAGTCGGCGGTGCGTGCCTTGGTGATCTTCCTGCTGCTGGTGGCGGTCTACATCTCGATTCGGCTCGAGTGGCGGATGGCGCTGTCCGGGATGCTGGCACTCGGTCACGACCTGGTGTTTACCGCCGGGATCTACTCGTTGGTGGGCTTCGAGGTGTCGCCGGCAACGGTTATCGCCATTCTCACCATCCTCGGGTACTCGCTCTACGACACCGTTGTCGTTTTCGACAAGGTGCTCGAAAACATCCAGGAACGTGGCGACAAACACACGATCTCAGCCATAGTGAACATGTCGATGAACCAGGTGTTCATGCGGTCGATCAACACCTCACTGACGAGCCTCCTCCCGATCGGCAGCCTGTTGTTCGTGGGTTCGTTCCTGCTCGGAGCCACCACGCTCAGGGAGTTCGCTCTGGCGCTCTTTATCGGGGTATTCGCCGGCACCTATTCATCGATCTTCGTGGCCGCTCCGGTGCTGGCGAGATGGAAGGAGCGCGAGGAGCGGTGGCAGCGGGTGCGTCGCCGCATCGAGCGCAAGGGTGACGAGGATGTGTTCGCAGTGACTCACGGCGAAGCCGGAACCGCTCACCAGACAATCGCTGCCCAATCGGGAGCCATGCCGCGGCCCCCCAAGAAGCGGCGGAAGAAGAGATAGGCCAGACCTGGTCTGATTCTGGCCCCTTCGACGCACTCCGCCTCGCTCCGAACCACGCGCAGTCGAGTAGCCAGTGCCAGACATTGTCGAACCTGTGGCACCGAACGCGTCGACCGGTCTTTCGGCAGAGCACTGTCGAGCATCCAGTCTCCAGTAAGAGCGTGTCGTAACTATTGGCTACCGGTTACTGGGGATCCTGCACGCTGCAAGCTGCATGCTCTTTACACTCCGGCTCATGGACCACTTGCGAGCCCTCATTCGAGACGTGCCGGACTTTCCCGAAGCAGGGATCGTCTTCAAAGACATCGCCCCGCTGCTGGGAGATGCCACTGCGTTGAACCAGGCCCTCGATTTGATGGCCGATCCGCATCGGGATCGGGGCATCAGCCAAGTAGCCGGTATCGAAGCACGTGGTTTCATCCTTGCCACGCCAGTTGCGGCCCGGATCGCAGCCGGGTTCGTCCCGATACGCAAGCCGGGGAAGCTGCCGTGGAAGACCGTGGAGACCACTTACGATCTCGAATACGGGTCCGATTCGATTGAGGTTCATGCGGACGCAGTGGCGCCGGGCGACCGGGTCCTCATCGTCGATGATGTTCTTGCGACGGGGGGCACCGCCGCCGCCGCAGTCGACTTGATGCAGTCGCTGGGAGCCGAGGTCGTTGGTGTTTCGGTTCTGGTAGAACTGGCGTTTCTGGGGGGCCGAGCGAAGTTGGATGTTCCGATCGACACCGTGATCGTGTATGACGACTGACGCCGAGCGGCACCCGAAGAGTGAGATCATCACCGATCTGGCGCCGGTGCTCGATCGGTTTCGCCACTATCACCCTCACGGGTCAGACGAGCTGATTCTGCGAGCCTTCGACGCCGCCAACAAACTGCACTCGGGTCAGACCAGGAAGTCGGGCGAGCCGTACATCACCCACCCGCTGGCCGTCGCCCACATCCTGGCCGGCTACGGAATGGATGCCGAGACGGTGGCCGCTGCCTTGCTGCACGACACGGTCGAGGACACCGAACTCACGATCGAGGCGGTCACCAAGGATTACGGCGAGACGGTGGCTGCCCTCATCGACGGTGTCACCAAGTTGGAGCGCGTCAAGTTCTCCAACCGCGAGGAGCAGCAAGCGGCAACGATCCGCAAGATGGTCATGGCGATGGCTCGCGACGTACGGGTACTCATCATCAAACTGACCGATCGCCTCCACAACATCAGGACGATCCATCCCCTGGCGGAAGAGAAACAGCAGCGGATCGCAGCCGAAACCCTCGACGTGTACGCACCGCTGGCGCATCGGCTGGGCGTTCAGGAGATCAAGCACGAGATGGAGGATCGTTGCTTTGCAATCCTTCATCCGCTTCGGTATGAGGAGATTGTCGGATTGCTGCTGGCTCGGGCCGGAGAACGCGACGCTTTCATATCCACCGCGGTCGCCGAAGTCTCCGATCTGCTCGACACCAACGGGATCGGTGCCGAGGTCACCGGGCGCCCCAAGCACATTTACAGCATCTACCGAAAGATGGTCGACGGTGGCAGGACCTTCGACGAGATCCACGATCTGATCGGCATCCGAATCATCACGAAAGAAGTCGCCGATTGCTATGCGGCGCTCGGCATCGTGCACACCCGGTGGCCCCCCGTGCACGGTCGTTTCAAGGACTACATCGCGATGCCGAAGTTCAATCTCTACCAGTCGCTCCATACGACTGTGGTGGGGATCGACGGCAAGCCGCTCGAGGTTCAGATTCGGACCCGGGACATGCACGACCGGGCCGAGCACGGGGTGGCGGCCCACTGGGCTTACAAGGAGGGTGAGGACCAACCGGGGGAAATCGAGTCGGTCAGCGGGTTGTCCGAGATAACCGAGGACTACGAGAACCCGGCCGAATTCTTGGCAAGCCTCAAGCTCGATCTGTACCAGGACGAGGTGTTCGTTCTGACCCCCAACGGTGATGTCAAGAGCCTGCCTCGGGGAGCCACTGCGATCGACTTTGCTTACGCGGTCCATACCGAGGTCGGGCACCGCACCACCGGCGCTCGCATCAACGGCCGCCTGATGCCGTTGGCGACCACGCTGGAGTCGGGCGACATCATCGAGGTCATCACGTCCAAGAGCGGAGGTCCGAGTCGGGACTGGCTCGGCTTTGTGAGGACGTCGCGAGCGTCGGCCAAGATTCGGCAGTGGTTCAGCAAGGAGCGCCGCGAACAGTCGCTGGGTGATGGTCGAGATCAGGTGGCCAAACTGCTGCGTAAGGAAGGCCTGGGACTGCGGGCATCGAAACGCGACGAGTTGCTCTCCGACGTCGCCGAGTCGTTGGGATATCGGGGGATCGAGACGTTGTACGTTGCCATTGGCGACGGGAACGTGCACCCCCAGACCGCGATCAACCGCCTGGTTCGGCTGGTCCGGCCCGGAGAAGAGGACGATGAGTTCGATCCGACGGCGCTGCCTGGGCCGCGGAGCCGTGGTGCTCCGTCGCGCGGGATCGTGGTGGAGGGCATGGAAGACATGTGGGTGCGGATTGCCCGCTGTTGCGCACCGGTACCGGGAGACGACATCGTCGGTTTCGTTACCGTCGGACGTGGCGTGTCCGTCCACCGCTCAGACTGTACGAACATTGGCGATCTGAGTGATCGCAAGGAGCGGATGGTCGAAGTGGCGTGGGGGGTCGGTGGCGTTGGGACATTTGCGGCATGGATACAGGTCGAGTCGCTGGACCGGCCCCGACTGTTGCGGGATGTGACCACCGCCTTGGCCGACGTCGGAGCCAACATCATCGCCTCGTCGTCGGCCACCAATCGGGAGCGGGTGGCGGTGCTGAGATTCGAGATCGAGTTGTCGGACGTGGCCACCCTCGACCACGCCATCGACGAGGTGAAGGCGATCGATGGCGTGTACGACGCCTATCGGTTGGTACCGGGTGGAGGCAGCGGCGATTGAGGAGGCGCGCCGATAGGAGCGGACTCGGTGGTCTGGGGTTGGGTCCCCGGGCCACATAGCGATGAGCCGTGTCACCAAGTGCTGCCCGGGAGGGCGGCACCACCGTGCGGAGGCGTTCGAGGCCGAGATGGGCTCGAAGGTTGGAGCTAGATGTGAAGAGCCAGGGGCACGGCGTTAGAGCGTTCCTGTTCCAGCTTCGGCGCGCAGGCGAGATTGCCCGCTTCAGTTCGCGGAAGGCACCAAGGCGGCTGCTGGTTCTCATTGAATGTCGCCAATCGCTGATCGGACCGGACTAGTTACTTAGGCACCGAGTCGTATGGCTCTCAAGGCAACCGGCCGTGTTGTCGAAAGGAACCCTATGCAAAACGGAGTTGCCAGCTCGCGCGTGGTGGCGCGTGCTAGTTCAGACGATGGCTTCACTCTGATCGAAGTCACTGTGGCCTCGATCCTTGTCGTAGTGGTCTCGCTCGCGTTCGCTTCGAGCTTTAGTACCGCCTTCGGGGCCACTCGCGGGACTCTGTTGCGTCAACAGGCAACCGCGATCATGAACGAGGAGCTCGAGTACGTTCGTGCCCTCGACTGGGATGAGGTCGCGCAGACCTACGTCGACACCAGCGCTCCGATGCTCACTTACGATGCCGACTCCCTCGACGGGTACGCAGCCGGCTTTGCAGGCTACGAGGTGCTGGCGGTCTTCCCCGATACGGGAGCCATCACTCCTCTGCGCACGTACGTTGTCGACGGTGTGGACTACACCGTGTGGCGCTACGTGAGCCACTCCACCGGTGGCTTGCGCCGCTTCGTCGTACTAATCACCTGGGTGGATGAGGGAGCTTCGGAGACGCTCCTGGGTTCGACGTGGGTGTCGCAGGTGACGGCCCGCGCCAATCCCGGCAGCGTCACCACAACGGTCCCCGGTTCTACCACCACTTCCTCGAGCACATCGACGACATCGACCACCACGACGACATCGACGTCGACGACCACCACGACGACGCCGACGTCGACGACCACCACGACGACGCTGCCTCCTTTTCCGGAGCTGTCGATTGAGCCGATGGAGCTGGTGATCGACTACGGCAACGACAAGCAGACCGCCAATGTCTTTGTGAAAGACGATGTGGGTCAAAGCCTCAACGGAGCGACGGTGTATGGGGTGTGGTCGATGTCACCTGAAGAGGCTGGGTACCCGTTCGACGTGTCTCAAGTCAGCAATGGGCCCGGTCGAGCGACGTTCATCCACAACGACGGCCACCCGGACGGGGTCACGGTTCAATTCTGTGTGACGAACGTCGTAATGACCGGGTTCAGCTACTTGGGCGGCTTGCAATGTGCTTCCGGCCCCTGGGGGGCGTAAGCACATCATGACCTCGACCCCACGTCGCATCAGCTCGATGCTCAGTCGACGCAGCCGCAACCGGGACTCAGCCACCTCTTGGTGGAGGGGCGATCCCGAGCGGGATTCCGAAGCCGGAATCACGCTGGTCGAGCTGGGCGTTGGGATGGTCATAACGGCGTTGCTGTCGACGGTCATGATTACCTGGATCTTCACCGGGTTCAGCGCGGAGTCGACGCATCGGTCGTACGACCAAGCACTCGAGGATCTTCGCAACGTGAGCGATCAGCTGAGCCGCGAGGTGCGGGCCGCCGACTATCTGACGGCGTCCGACACCGCGTCGATGACTTTTTGGCTCGACGGAAATCGCGACGGCATCGTTGACACCGGCGAGACCGTGACATGGGCCATCGAAGCTGGTGGTGTTGTGGTGCGGGCCACCGATGACGGGACGAAGACGATCGTGGCGACCAGGCTCTCGCCGACCGGCAGCAGCTTTTCTTATGACGCGGCGTCGCCCGGCGACGTCGGTCGAGTAACGATCGATTTGACAGCTCTTGCCGCAACCTCCGCCGGTGGTGATGAAGTCTTTCTCAGCACCGATATCTACTTGAGGAATGCATGATGACGAACCACCGATTCGGCTCCAAGCGACTGGCGGCCTTCTCTCGAGACGAAAGGGGGGTGGCGCTCGCCATCGTGCTGTTGGTTGGAGTTGCTTTGGTGCTCGTCTCCACGATTGTGGTCGCCCGCGGATTCCGACAGTTGGTCAACATCTCCAACGACACCAATTGGGACTTGGCGCTGTTCGCTGCCGAGGGTGGTCTCGACGATGGGTTGGTACTGCTCGACATCGACTTCACCAGCACGACGGGGGAGACGATTCCCTTGGCCACACTCGGCACCGACGACGAGCGGGTTTGGGCGATTGCAGCAGCCGATGCCCGAAGCGATCTCGACGTGACTGATCTCTCCGACGGGCAGTATGTCCTCGTGCGTCCCGACAACGCCAACGTCGTCTTTTCCGTGGGTTATTCGCCGTCCCGTGCCGCGGTTGAGCGCCGGGTTCGAGTGGTTCGCGCCACCATTGTGGGGAATCCTTGGATGTTCACCGTGGAGTATGCGTTAATAGTCGGCGACGATCTAGAGCTCTCCGGTAACACCACGGTCAACGATTTGAACACCAACGACGGTGCTTCGGTACACGCCAACGGCACCGTGACCGAGATTGGTGGCAGTGCCACGGTCGAGGGTTGTCTCACAGAGAGTGACTCTTTCCGCCCTGCGACGGCGCTGTGTGCTCCCAGCCCGCTTCCGCCGGAGCCGATGCCGGTCATCGATCCGAGGCTCTTCTATCCGTACAGCCACTATGTGCTGTGCGACGATGGTGTCGCCTACGGGGGGCCGGTGCACCTGACCGATCCCGATGTGGACACCATCCCGTGCAACGGGAACGAGACCGCAGTCGCTCTCGGCGGGTGGGACAGCAAGATGCAGGGTGGTGTGTGGAGTTGGACCACCCTGCCGGCAGCCGACACCGACGGGGTCTTCTATGTCCACAACGGAAGTTTCGACGGCAAGTTGGGGAGTGCCGGCATACCCCGGCAAATCACGATCATCCTTGAGAGCGGCGGCGGCGGCTCGTGCATGAATCCTTCGACCGGCAACCTCGAACTGAGCGGAAACAGTGAATTCTCGGTTCATCCATCGATAGCGGCGCTCGGGTGGGACATCGCTGCAGTGGCTCAGGGCGACATCGACTTCGCTGGCGGGTCGACGGTTGGTGGGGCTCTCTTCGCCCACGAGCAAATGGACTATATCGGCAACTCCGACTCCTGGGGAGCAGTGATAGCCGTGGAGGTGTGTGACACGATCGGATCGCCGTTGAGCTCCAGCTCGCTCTCGGGTACCTCGGTGATCAACTACCCAGGGCCGATCAGCACCCCCTTCACCGCTTCCACTCTTCAGGTCGAGGTCGTCGGCTGGTACGAGCTCTAGAGAGCGCGGCGATAGGCGCGGTTGCTTCGGATCGTGGAATCGGGAGACCCCTCGTTAGCCTGCGGCGGTGTTCATCAGCGGAACGGCTTTGTGGGCGGCAGAGACCAATGCATGGGTGATCGCTCCGGAGAAGGGCGGGCCGGCGGTTGTGATCGATGCGCCTCCCGATGTCGACGGGCTCGCCGAATTTCTTGGCGCGCACGACCTGGCTCCAGTCGCGTTGCTGGTCTCCCACGGCCACATCGATCATGTCGGAGGAGCAGGCGGAGTCGTCCGTCGCTACTCGGTGAGCGCTTACGTGCACCCTGCCGATGAGTTCTTGTATGCGGACCCCGCAGCGCAGCTGCGCCAATTGTGGGGGTTCGAACTTCCCGGCGACTATGCGCCTCCCGACCGCTGGCAGACGCTTGAACCGGGAGCCGTGATGCAGTTCGCCGGGATCGAGTTCGAAGTGCTCCACACTCCCGGTCACACACCGGGTCACTGTTGCTTCCATGTTGCCGGCGAGGGTGTGCTCTTTTCTGGCGATCAGTTGTTCGCAGGGTCGATCGGGCGTACCGACCTGCCCGGAGGCGATTACGAGACCCTGATGGCGAGCATGCGAGATCGGATCGTCCCGCTGGATTCGGCGACCGAGGTGTTTCCTGGACACGGGGCCACCACTACGCTGGCCGCCGAGTTGGCGACCAACCCATTTCTACAGGAATTCCGCACGTGATTTCCCGTCTCAAGGGCACCGACGACATCCTCCCGCCCGAATCCGATCGGTGGCGGAGGCTGTTGCGCGCCTTCGACGATCTGGCGGAGCGATATGGGTACGACCTGGCGGTGATGCCGGCGATCGAGGCAACCGAATTGTTCTCCCGCGGCGTCGGCGAGACCACTGACGTGGTCCAAAAGCAGATGTACACGTTTGAGGACAGAGGGGGACGGTCGGTCTCCCTGCGCCCCGAATTCACCGCGGGGATGGTTCGGGCTTACATCGATTCGGGTGCCCAAGGGATCGTCAAACTGGCGGCTGCCGGTCCTCAGTTTCGCTACGAGCAGCCCCAGAAGGGACGCAGGCGCCAGTTCTATCAGGTGGACCTGGAGTACCTCGGCGAGGCCGCTCCCGGAGCCGACACCGAAGTCATCGAATTCTCGTACCGCCTGCTGGAGATGGTCGGAGTCGGCGGCATCGGACTTTGCCTCAACTCGATCGGTGACGCTTCCGACCGGATCGCGTATCGCGACTTGTTGCAGGATTACCTGCGGCACCACGAATCGGAGTTGTCGGAGGATTCGCGACGGCGGATCGACTCCAATCCGTTGCGAGTACTGGATTCGAAGGCAGATGCGGAGGTGGTGGGGGGCGCTCCAGTGCCTTCAGACCATCTCGGCTCGGAGGCGGCGGACCATTTCGACCGGGTGAGGTCGGCGCTGGACACGCTCGGAATCCCATTTGAGATCGATCCCCGGCTGGTACGCGGGCTCGACTACTACAACAGGACCGTCTTCGAGTTCTACTCGTCGTCCTTTGAGGCGGCCCAGTCGTCACTCGGCGGAGGCGGGCGCTACGACCCCCTGGCCGAGCTCATCGGCTCCAAGCAGGCCGTACCTGCCGTGGGAGTAGCGATGGGGTGCGACCGGATCGTCGAGGCGATGGCGGCCGCCGAGGTCGGTCGGCTCGATATCTACGTGGTGGTGGCAGATCGTGACCGCACCGACGATGCCCTGAAATGGGTGGCCGACCTTCGAGGCCGGGGGTTGAAGGTGGATTGGGACGTATCGGCTGCGAAGTCGGTCAAGGCTCAGTTCAAGGCGGCCAACCGGTCGGAGGCAAGCGTCGTCGCCATGGTCGGCACCGAATGGTCGGAGGACATGGTCTCGATGAAGATGTTGGAGACGGGGGAGGAGAGCCAGGTACCGGTCGAGGAGGTCGAGGAGTGGATCAAGCGACGCTGAGGACGGCACATGCCGGTCGTCTGAGCTCCGAAGACATCGGCACTCAGGTGCGGGTTGCCGGTTGGGTGGCGACCAGGCGAGATCACGGTGGCGTGTTGTTCGTGGACCTGCGTGATGCCAGCGGCATCGTGCAGGTTGTCATCAACCCCGAGGAGCAGCCAGACCTGGACGATGTCACTCAAGCTCTTCGAGACGAGTTCTGCATCTCGGTTCTCGGTTCTGTGCGAGCAAGGCCTGAGGGGACCATCAACCCTGACTTGGTGACGGGCAAGATCGAGATTGGCGCCTCGGAGATCACCGTGCTGTCTCCCGCAGATCCGCTCCCGTTCCAGATCGACGATCGTGCCGATGTCGACGAGATGCGGCGTCTCGAATTCCGATACCTGGATCTCCGCCGTCCTCGGATGGCGGCCAACCTCCTGGCCCGGTCTCGAGCCGTGCAGGCCATAAGATCCACCCTGGCCGACGACGGCTTCCTGGAGGTGGAGACCCCGACACTCGTGAATTCGACCCCTGAGGGCGCCCGCGATTTTCTGGTTCCCAGCAGGCTCCGCCAGGGCTCGTTCTATGCCCTCCCCCAATCACCCCAGCTGTTCAAGCAGTTGCTGATGGTCGGAGGGGTGGAGCGTTACTACCAAATCGCCCGGTGTTATCGCGACGAGGACTTCCGATCGGATCGCCAGGTCGAATTCACTCAGTTGGATTTGGAGGGAGCCTTCTGGGGTCAGGACCAGGTGCTGGCGGCGCTCGAGCCGGTCATTACGGCTGTGGTCAAAGCTCTGCGCGGCCTGGACCTCGAATCACCGTTTCCCCGCATGAGCCACGCCGACGCCTTGGCCCGATATGGGACGGACAAGCCCGATATCCGGTTCGGGATGGAACTGGTCGAACTGTCGGCGATCTTTGCCGGGACCGGGTTCAAGGCCTTCTCCGGAGCGGTCGAAACGGGCGGCTTGATCGCGGGAATCAACGGGGGTGGGCTCGGGCTTTCTCGTGGCGGACTCGACGGCCTGGTGGAGCGGGCGCAGGCCCTCGGTGCAAAGGGTTTGGTCTGGATGGTGGTCGAGGACGACGGGTCGCTGCGGTCGCCCGTGGCCAAGTTCCTGTCCGATGCCGAACAGGCCGGCATCAAGGAGAGTCTCGGAGCGGTAGCGGGCGACACGCTCCTGATCGTTGCCGATTCGCCATCGACCACGAGAGAGGTTCTGGGTGGGATTCGGATCGATCTGGGTCAACCGGACGGTCACGACGATCTGCAGTTCCTGTGGGTCACCGACTTTCCGGTCTTCGAGGTGACCGGGGGGGGCCGGCTGGCTGCCGCCCACCACCCTTTCACGGCCCCGACCGATGTCGCCGAGATGGAAGACAACCCGGAAGGCGCGATATCGCGAGCATACGACCTCGTGTTGAACGGGACTGAGCTCGGTTCGGGGAGCGAGCGGATCCACGATCCGGACATCCAGGCGCGCGTCTTCAGGATGCTCGGCATCAGTGACGAGGAGGCTGAGGCGCGCTTCGGCTGGTTCATGCGGGGCCTCCGATATGGCACGCCGCCCCACGCCGGGTTCGCCGTCGGCATCGACCGGTTCATCGCCATCCTGCAGAACGAGCCGAACATTCGCGAGGTCATCCCGTTCCCCAAGACGCAAACCGGTCTCGACCCGCTCACCGGGACTCCCGGCCCGGTGGACGACTCCCAACTGGCGGAACTCGGAATCGATCTGCTACCCGAGGTGAGAGCAGCACTCGAAGAGGAAGCCGAAGGGTCGAACGCAGAGTGAACCAGCGAGTATCCAGTATCCAGTATCCAGTATCCAGCCGGAGCCCTGGTCCAGACCCAGGCCGCACAGATGCGTTTCTGGCTACTGGCTACTGGGTACTGGCTACCGGACTCGACGAGGGTCCGGAGCCTCTCGATGCGTCCCGCAATACGGTTCCTCTCTTCTGATGGACGATCTCTTTGCCGCCGAACGTGCCGAGCGGCGCAGGTCGGCGGAGCCGCTCCCGGCCCGGATGCGGCCGACCAAACTGGACGAGGTCGTGGGCCAGAGCCACCTCCTGGGTCCCGGTGCCGCCTTCGGGGTAATGGTTCGCTCCGGGCGCCCGGTGTCGATGATTCTGTGGGGGCCGCCGGGGACCGGCAAGACCACACTCGCCCGGCTGATAGCCACCGAAACCGACGCGGTGTTCGAGTCGCTGTCCGCGGTCAACGCCGGAGTCAAGGACGTCCGGGAGGTGCTGGCCAAGGCAAAGCACCGTCTGGAGCAAGACGAGCGGCGCACGATCCTGTTTCTGGACGAGATCCACCGTTTCAACAAGGCGCAGCAAGACGCTCTGCTGCCGGGCGTCGAGACCGGCATGGTGATCCTGGTGGGGGCCACAACCGAGAACCCGTTCTTCGAGGTCAACTCTCCGCTGATTTCACGGTCGACGCTATTTCGGCTGGAGGCGTTGGAGCCTGCTGATGTAGCGGTGCTGATCGATCGGGCCGTGGGGGGTGTGATAGCCGAGCCGGGATCGATCACCGACGAGGCGCGGACGGCGCTCGCCGAGCGATCTGGTGGGGACGCCAGGCTGGCGCTGAATGCACTCGAGGTGGCGGCGACGATTGCGGCGGGCCGCGGCGGCGAGGCGATCGACGCGGATGCCGTCGAGGAGGCCTTGCAGCGGAGGATCGTGCGATACGACAAGGCCGGTGATCAGCACTATGACGTAATCTCGGCGTTCATCAAAAGCCTGCGCGGCTCCGATCCCGACGCCGCCGCCTACTGGTTACAGACGATGATCACCGCCGGCGAGGATGCCCAGTTCATTGCCCGTCGAATGATCGTGTTTGCCTCCGAGGACGTCGGTCTTGCTGATCCGTCTGCGCTGCCGATGGCGGTGGCCGCCTTTCAGGCTCTGCGGGTCGTCGGACTCCCTGAGGCCGGCTACGCCCTCCACCACGCCGCCATCCATTTGGCTGTCGCACCGAAGTCCGACGCGGTCAAGCGGACCATTGCCTCCGCCGCGGCCGCCGTCGAGGAAACGACCCATGCCGCGGTTCCCCCACACCTTCGTTCCGGCAACTACCGGGGCGCCGAGCAACTCGGTCACGGAGTCGGTTACCGCTATCCGCACGACCATCCGGATTCGCTCGTGCCGCAGCAGTATCTGCCCGACGGCCTCGAAGGAACCATCCTGTTCAGACCGACCCGTTCTGGGGCCGAGGCGGCGCTGGCGGCCAGGCTGGACGAGATCGACGAGAGGATGGGGAGGAAGCAGAGGGAGTGATTACCCTGCCGCCGATGCGGCGGTCTCCGGAAACTCGATGACGACACCAACCAGCGGGAGCGACGTCAGGCGCGCTTTCGTGGAGTTCTTCCGCGACCGCGAGCACACGGTGGTGCCCTCGGCGTCCCTGATCCCGACCGACCCCGGCCTGCTACTCACGGTCGCCGGGATGGTTCCATTCAAGCCGTATCTGCTGGGTGACGAACCTGCTCCCTTTCCCAGAGCGGTGAGCTCCCAGAAGTGCATTCGCACCGTCGATATCGACATCGTCGGCACGACGGCGCGTCACATGTCCTTTTTCGAGATGCTGGGCAATTTCTCATTCGGCGACTACTTCAAGGAACTCGCCTGTTCACTCGCCTACGAGCTCATCACCGAGCAGTACGAAATGGACCCAGACCGGCTCTGGTTCACCGTGCACGACAACGACGACGAGGCCGAGCAGATCTGGATTGACGCCGTCGGCGTGAGTCCCGACCGAGTGCAGCGTCGCCCAGACTCGGAGAATTTCTGGCAGATGGGAGTCGCCGGACCGGCCGGTCCGGCTTCCGAGATTTTTTACGACCGCGGTCCCGACTTCGGGCCGGAGGGTGGTCCGATCGTTGACGAAGCGCGGTTCATGGAGTTCTGGAACTTGGTGTTCATGCAGTATGTCCAGGACGAGCCGTATCACGTCGTGGGAGATCTACCCGCCAAGAACATCGACACCGGGTTGGGTTTGGAACGGATGTGCGTGCTGCTTCAGGACGTTGCCAACGTGTTCGATACCGACCTGGTGCGCCCGGTGCTGGCGGCAGCCGAAGGGGCGACCGGCCACACCTATGGGGAGCACGAGGGCCCAGACGTCAGCCTGCGCATCATGGCCGACCATGGGCGCGCCGTTACCCACATGATCGCCGACGGCATCGTGCCCGCCAATGAAGGCCGCGGTTATGTGCTGCGCAGACTGCTTCGTAGAGCAGTTCGACACGCCTGGCAACTCGGTGCCGAAGAGACGGTCACGCCGGCCCTGGTCGATGCCACGATCGACGCGGTGGGTGATGCATTCCCGGGCTTGCGGAGTGGTCGCGATGGCATCGTCGAAACCGCCGAGCGGGAGGAGATCCGGTTCCGGCGTACTTTGGCATCGGGCCACACCCTTCTCTCCGAAGAGCTCGCCGGCCTCGATGAGGGCGACATCCTTCCCGGCCCGACCGCCTTCAAATTGCACGACACCTTCGGCTTCCCGGTCGAACTCACTGAGGAGATCACTTTTGAGCGAGGCTTGAGCGTCGACATCGCGGGTTTTGAGGCCGAGATGGAGGAGCAGCGCACCAGAGCCCGCGCGGCGCGTCACGTCGAGGCCGATTCAGAGACCGCATCTGCCTACCTCGACCTGTTCGATCGATACGGACCCACCGCTTTCATCGGGTATGAGACTGTTGACGCCGCGGGCGAGGTGCTGACGATCCTGCGCGCCGGCGAGCCGGTTCAGGATGCTTCCGCAGGAGCCGAGGTCGAGGTCTTCTTTGATGCGACGCCCTTCTACGGCGAGTCCGGCGGTCAGGTCGGAGACACCGGAACCGCCTCGACGGATACCGGGGCTCTCGACATCACCGACACCCAACACGCGGTGCAGGGTCTGCATGGCCATCGAGCCATCGTGAAGGAAGGAACGATATCCGTCGGTCAGCGCGCCGTGCTCGCCGTTGCTCCGGGCCGGAGGGAACGAATCCGCAAGAGCCACACCGGGACCCACATCCTGCACTGGGCGCTGCGGGAGGTCCTGGGGACCCATGTGCAGCAGGCCGGCTCACTGGTGGAGTCTGGCCGACTGCGGTTCGACTTCAGTCATTATGGACCCCTCAGCTCCGAAGAGATGCTTGCAGTGGAGCGGGTCGCCAACGAGCGGGTGATCGACAACGCGCGTGTCCTGACGACCGAGATGGCACGAGCGGAGGCCGAGGAGATCGGTGCGATTGCATTCTTCGGGGACAAATATGGGGATCGAGTCCGGGTGGTCGAGGCCGGCAACTACTCCCGCGAGCTCTGTGGCGGCACCCATGTGCCTTCGACCGGACAGATCGGACCGCTGATCGTGCTGGGCGAGTCTTCGATTGGGAGCAACCTTCGCCGCATCGAGGCCAACACGGGCTCGGCGGGCTACGAGCATCTGGTGCAGCTTCGCAACGAGTTGAATCTGGCTGCGGAGCACCTGCGGGTGCGGCCCGATGAGTTGGGAGGCGCCGCCGCCGCGATCGTGGCGCGCACCCGCCAACAGGAGGAGCGGATCGAGGCCTTCGAGGCGAGAAATCGTTCCGAAGACGCCGGCAGCATCGTCGAAGAGGCCGTGGTAGTCGCCGGGTACACCCTGGCGGTCGCAGTTCGGGACGGGTTGAGCCCAGACGCCTTACGCCAGTTGGCGGTACAGGTTCGGGGCCGCCTCGGTTCCGGAGTGGCCGTCATAGGATCGGAGCGCGATGGCAAGGCGGGGTTGGTTGGGGTGGTGACGGCAGACCTGGTGGAACGCGGGCTGTCGGCCGCCGACATCGTCGGTCCGGCTGCACGGCTGGTGGGCGGAGGGGGCAGCAAGGATCCGGGACTCGCTCAGGCGGGAGGCCCGCAGGGAGCCGAGATCGGTGCGGCGCTCGAGCAGGCTTCGGCACTTGCCACCAAAGCGCTCAAAGGGCTGTGATGCACTGGCGGGAGGACTGATGGGCCGGGTGTTGGCACTGGATTCGGGCACCGTGCGGATCGGTGTCGCGGTGAGTGACTCGTTGCGGATCACGGCCCAGCCCCATTCGGTCTTGGACGCCGATAGTCCCGATCTGATGACGGACATCGCACATCTAGTTGAGTCGCTGGACGTGGAGCGGATTGTCGTGGGTCTGCCGGTATCGCTCGACGGGACCGAGCGGGCGTCGGCTCGACTGGCCCGCGACTTGGCCGGCCGCATCACCGAAGCAATCGGAGTCGAGGTGAGCCTGATCGATGAGAGGTTCAGCACAGTCATTGCGGAACGGGTCATGATCGAGGCGGGTGCTCGCCGATCGAAGCGAAGAGCGGTGCAGGACCGCGTGGCCGCTGCGGTATTCCTTCAGGCGTACTTGGATGGCATGCGATGAGCCTCGAACTCGAACAATACGACGATGGTGGAGATGACGGCGGTATCCCCAGCGGGCCGAGCCGGCTGGTGCGGACACTGGGTATAGCCGGGTTCATCATCGCTTTGTTCGTTTTGGCATACGGAGGTGTCCAGTGGCTTGCCGATTCGGTGAGCGGGGTGATCGCCAGCGACGACACGGTGGTGGAAGCGGGCATTCCGGTGACGCTCGAAATAGCCCCTGGCGAGTCGGCCACACAGATCGCTCGGGAACTCGATGAGGCCGGAGTGGTGGCTTCCGGTGCCGAGTTCGAAAGGGTCGTGCGCGAAGCGCGTGCCTCGAGCCGGCTGCAGGCCGGTACGTACGATCTAGAGACCGGCATGGAGCCGGACGCGGTGCTGGCAGTGCTGCTGGAAGGTCCGGTCGGCGGCGCCGTGTACCGCCTCACTGTGATCGAAGGACTCACGGTCGGGCAGATGCTGGAGTCGTTGTCGCGCCAGACCGGGTTTACGTTCGATGATTTCACCGAGCCGCTGCTCGATGGAAGCGTTACTTCGGAACTCCTCCCGGGGGAGCCGCAGGAATTGAGGGACTGGGAAGGCCTGCTGTTCCCGGACACATATGAGTTCATCGAAGGGGCGACCGCGCTCGATGTGCTGACCCGGCTGGCGGCAACGGCCGAGGAACGGGTGGGGGCCATCGACTGGACCGCGCTGGAAGCGCGCGGGCTCACTCCGTACGACGGGATCATCATCGCCAGCCTCATCGAGGAGGAGGTGGCCGTCGAGGAGGACCGGCCGCTGGTGGCGAGTGTGATATTCAACCGACTCGATGCTGGAATGAAGATGCAGCTCGACGTCACCGTCGTCTATGCCCTCGGTGCGGTGCCCGAAGGCGGGCTCTCGTTTGCAGACCTCGAGGTGAACTCTCCCTACAACACATATCTCATCGATGGCCTGCCTCCGACGCCGATCGCCGGCGTGAGGGTTTCGTCGCTGCGTGCGGCGGCGGAGCCGGCCGAGACCAGCTACCTGTTTTTTATCACGACCGACGAATCGGGGAAGATGACGTTTACCGAGACGTTCGAAGAGTTCCTCCAGGTCCAGGAGGACCTCAGCGGAGACGGGTCGTAGGCGTGTTCTCTTCTGGAGTCTGGAGTCTGGAGTCTGGAGTCTGGAGTCTGGAGTCTGGAGTCTGGAGTCTGGAGTCAGGACTCAGGACTCAGGACTCAGGACTCAGGACTCAGGACTCAGGACTCAGGACTCAGGACTCAGGACTCAGGACTCAGGACTC
>Ga0255057_10000548_pt1 | contig 21416 bp, 11 predicted proteins | sample Cases_109_6_MG_FD_189022 | JGI IMG/M metagenome (GOLD analysis project Ga0255057, IMG submission 189022) | Seawater microbial communities from Amundsen Gulf, Northwest Territories, Canada - Cases_109_6 | ecosystem: Environmental > Aquatic > Marine > Gulf | place: Canada: Northwest Territories... | reverse complement strand
TCGGCCAGCTCCAGCCCGCACCTAACGGCACATATAGAGCGGTCTCACGTCACTCGAGAACACTGGTCTGAGGCGCTCGAGAATGCCGGTTATGGGCGGGGGAGCCTGGAACGGCTAGAAACCTGGATCGTTTGGATCTTCTGGCAGCCATTCGCATTCGAGAGTGCGACCCGAGCCGGGCACGTCGGCTCGGCCCGGAATCCGATAGCCCATACAGTCGCATGGGGGTGTCTCGTCGTTATCTCTGTTTGCCGAAGAAATGGCCGACTGATCATTCATGCCTAGTCGTCGGAGCTGAGATCTCATTACCTCGCGTCAGCTCGCTAGCTCGATGCCCGGCACGTGAGCACTAGGTCTCCCGAATTTCGCGATCCGCTGACACAGGACCGAGACACCCCTCCGGTACAAAGAGCCTGGCACCGACATGCGGTGCTGAGGGGGTCACTTCGTCTGACCGCACTGGACGGCGAGGTATTTCAGCGCCCCACGATGAGGAGCCATACGGCGGCGCCCACATTGCGCCACCAGACTTAATAAGGGGACATATGTTCGAATCGCTGATCGACTATTCGTTCGACAAGACGACCGTGGCGAACGCCGACGGCACTTTCGTCATGCAGGTGGACAAGGCCTCGGTCGTCAGCGGGCCGGGAACGATCGCTACCGGGACCTATCCTAAGGCGGTCGATCTCGGGACCAGCGGAACCGCCAAGCTGGAGCTGAGCGGCCTCGGCCCTGACTTCGGCGCCTTCTCCATCCGGGTCATCTTCCAAGCCACGACGGCCGGCGGGCGGCGACAGAACCTGTTGGAGTCGACACTGCTCCCCTTCTCGCTGTCGATCAATGGCCGGGCGGGCTCCAACACGTTCGACCTGGTGGGAGCGGTTGCTCCCAAAGCCCATGGCTGGCAGACGGCCTCCACTGAATTCGCTACGGGCCTCAAACCGGGCCGGTGGTACACGGCCGAGCTCGTCTACGACGAGGACACCCTGGGCGTCTTCGTTGACGGCACGATCGTCTCCGTCCACGCCTTCCCACAGGGGACCCTCGCCAAGGGAGCTGGCAACCACCTCTTCCTGGGCAGTTGGGTCGATGGCCGTCGTAACCATTTCAACGGGAAGATTGCCGCCCTCCGGTGGACGTCTGGCATCCCCGACGAGCTGGCATCCCAGCTGGATGAACGGCGGAGCCATCCGCAATGGTTCATCACGCACAAGGTCCTTTCTGCCCGCAAGCGGATCGACCTGGGTCGCCCCACCGGCAAGATCAGCTATATCAAGGCCGTCGATGCCTACATCCAGCACTACGACCGCGGTGCCTACATGTTCCAGGATGGGCTGGGGACCGCCTTCGAAATGCACGGTGCCATCTACGCCAAGTACCAGTCGATGCGCAACCGCAATGATCTGGGCTATCTGGCCAGCGACGAGGAGACCACCACCCGCCGCGGCGGCCGCAAGAGCATCTTCTCCAGGGGGGCGATCTACTGGTCGTCGGCGACGGGCGCCATACCGGTGCTTGGTCAGCTCTACCTCGATTACGAAAACCTGGGCGAGTCGCGAACGTTCGGGTACCCCACCCGGGCGGCCCGGACCGTCTCGGGGGGCCTCGAGCAAGTGTTCCAGTCGGCCCGCATGTATTACAAGAACGGCGCCACCAACGCCCATTCCGTCCGTGGCGCCATCCTCCAGAAACTCCTGAAGCTGGGCGGAGTCGCCAAATGGGGGTTCCCGGTCACAAACGAATCCGATGTCAAGAACGGCAAGCGGGTCATCGGCAAATACAGCGAGTTCGAGACCTGCACCATCTATTGGAGCAGTGCGAGTGGGGCGTTCGAAGTGCACGGCGATATCAGACGCCGGTACGGCAACCTCGGTGGTCCGGCCAGCGACCTCGGGTTCCCCACGTCCGATGAGCGCAGCATCCCGGGCGTGTCCGGCCCCGGCCGCTACAACACGTTCCAGAAGGGAAGCATTCTCTGGTACGGCACCTATAACGGAATCCAGATCGCCCGCCCCTTCAACCTGTTCATCGGCCGCATCAATACCGATGAGAGCGAAGGCGCCTTCATGGGCCAGAACGACCTATATATCAAGGTGACCGTCAAGGATGGCAACAAGACGGTCTACAACAAGAAGCATCCGAAGACCGGCGACTGGGGTGGCCGCAACATCAGGGACGTCAACCTCACCATTCCGGTGGTGCTCACCCCCAACACCCAAAAGACGATCCAGCTGATCGTCGACGTGTGGGAGTCAGACAGCGGGGCCCCCTTCGGCGGGGGCGACGACCACATCGGCAAGTGGACCAAGAATCTGAACGCGGCCAATGCCTGGGGGTTGCGCGAGAACAACGGCATCCTCAACTCGGGATCCTTCAGCAAGATCAACTCGATCAAGGCGTCGGTCCAGCCCAAGGTCAATTTCGCCAACCTCTCGGACACCGAGAAGTTCTGGGGAGTGAAGAACAAGGGCACGCCCACGCTGTCCTACCAGCAATACGCCAGCGCCTTCCGAGACGTCGACAGCGACACCGAATGGTGGGACGTCACCGACTGGCTCGAGAAGGCCTTTTACGAACTCGTGATCGACACTATCGCCGGGTCTGGCAACTGCTTCGGGATGTCGCTCGAAGCGATCTATGCCCGCAAGGGCTCAAGCCTCTTCTCGATGCCGATCAACCGTTTCAAGAAATGGGAAACGGTGCTTCCGGAATTCAACGTCAAACATCAGTACCAGGTGGGGGCCGGGCCCATCTGGTGGTTCCTGGGCCAGTTCGCCAGTGGCAACACCCATGACCCGAAGGACGTGTTTCGAGAGACCAGGGCTGAATTCAAGCGGGGGAGCCATCCGGTGCTGTGCCTGTCGCAGAACTACGACTTCAGCGGTTCCCCCCATTGTGTCCTTCCCATCGCCTGGGACAGCAGCAGCAAGCCCTGGAAGATCACCATCAGTGACCCGAACTTCCCCAACCAGCTGAAGGTGATCACCGTCGATCCGGACAAGAACGAATTCAAGTACGTGAGCAGCAGCAGCCGGGTCTATCGGGGCGGCGAATGGAGTGGAGGACGACTCCACTACATGCCCTTCTCCATGCTGGACAGCCCACCGCGGACGCCCATCTGGGACGCCATCCTCATGATCTTGGCGGGGACGATCATCATCCTGGGTGATGACAGCCAAACGACCTCCATTACCGATGGGGAGGGCAGCGACCTCGACGCTTACGGAACCCGGGCGCTCAACGAGCTCAAGGCCGGGAAGTCGCTCAACAACTACTTCGTGGGATTCAAGGGGTTCGACCAGAGGGGGGTCGTCCGGCCGGTGGTTACCCCGGCTGGACGCCTGGTTCTCAGGCCGCTTCGCCCGGCCGGGGGCGTGGCCGCCAAGGCGAGGGGCACGGTGCCGGGTGAGCTGCTGATGAGGATGCGACCGAAGAGCAGCGCAGCGGTGGTTGGACCGGCAGCCATTTCGCCGGCGGTCGTGGCTCATCTGCCGCTCAACGCGCTCAGGACGAACCGGGATCTGCGGTCGGTGAGTGACGCCATCGTCGGAACGGGCCTGGCGAGGACGCTGGGGAATCGAACGTTGCATCATGTGGTCAACGACCCGGCAGCCATGGCCGAAATCGACCGGCGCTCGCGCGAGACGCTCGAGCGGGCGGTGGCCGCCACCAATCCCGCCAGCTTCCAGCATCGGGTGCAGGGTCTTCGCAAGGGCAGTTTGCAGTACGCCGTCAAGCATGGGTTGAGTCAGTTCCGGTTGGGATCGACCATGAACGCTGCTGAATCCAACAACGTTGCCGTCAACGACATCGGCACCAGCAAGAACACGGTGATTGTGGATTCCCCGCGTGACAAGCAGGTGGCACTCGAGGTCGAGCACAAGCTTGGGGTGGGGCCCAACAAGATCAAGATCAAGGTCGAGGGCATCCCCGTGGCCCGGGCGGCGGCGCTGCAGATGAACCTCAAACCCGGCCTGGGAGGCTTCGACCTGCTCACTCAGGCACAACGCGTCAATGCTCCTGTTTCCATCGACGCCGTCATCGACGGCCGGACCGTTAAGCGACGCTTCAACATCCCGCTCGAGGGCGGAACTCGAGTGAAGTTATCCACAATCCTTGGCGACAACGCCATAGCCGTTTCCACCATCGACAACATATTCGGGCCGAGTCGAGATGCGACCGTGATTCGAGGGAGGCCCTAGGAAGAATCGGAGAACGACCGTCGCGCGGGTGAGGAGAAGACGAGGATGGAGCCGTGAACCGATGACAACGCGTGTGAAACGGGTATCCGAGTAGGAAGGACAGCGACATGGCCGATCCAGCCGAACTCACCGCCAACGGGGTAAACGGGCGAACCGGAGAACCTCTCTTTGGCCCCGTAACGCTTGACGCGGCCGCCCGAGCGGTAACTGGGCGACCGGAAGATGCCGAAGAGACGGCGCTCGTAGAGAACCGGGCTGACGACCGCCGCAAGGAGGTGGCAGGACACGACCCAAACGTGGACGATGTTTCCGACGTGAGTCAAGCCGGTTGGGGAATCGTCTTCAACGGCGACCCGGCCCGGGCCGACGAGGTAGCCGCCATTCGCGAGCAGCTCAAACCGCTCCTGGATCTGCGGGAGTCGCAGGCCGGCGCCATTAAGGCCGACCTCTATCAGGAGTACTCCGCCAAGCGCGGTTATCGAACCGGGAACTCGGCCGTCGGCTGGATGGGGGTTAACCGAACGGGTCCCGGGACCGCCTTCCCCAAAGACATGCCAATCCACCTGCTGGTCGTGGGATCGCCGGAAGAGATCGGCTTTGAGTTCCAATACGGGCTGGACGTGCAGCGATCCGTTGGAAGGATCCACTTCGACAAGCTCGAGGACTACGGACGCTATGCCCGCGCAGTCGTTGAGTGGGAGGTGAGAAACGCAACTCAGGAGGCTCGCCTCTCATTGTGGGGCCCGCAAAATCCGGGGGATACCGCCACCGCCCTCAGCTCGAAGCGACTCATCGCCCAACTGGCTGAGGAGCTGGAAGGCCACCCCGGATGGAAACTGGAGCCGCTGGTAAAGGATGCGGCTACTAAGAAACAACTGAGCACGCTCATCGGGGGTCCGAGCCCCCCGGCCCTCTTGTTTACTGCCAGCCACGGCATCGGCTTCAAGCTGGGAGATGCGCTTCAGGAGTCGGACCAGGGCGCACTGCTGTGCCAAGATTGGAACGGCGACAAAGCGACGATGGGTCCTGACAAATACTTCGCCGCGGCGGACCTACCCGACAGTGCGTCCCTCAACGGACGGATGGCCTTTCTGTTCGCTTGCTATGGGGGCGGGACCCCCCAGGAGGATGACTTCGCACATAGGATCTCGCCGACCACCAGCCGGCAGATCGCCCCCAAGCCCTTCGTGGCGGCCCTCCCCCAGAAACTCCTGTCCAACGGGATGCTGGCCGTCGCCGCTCACGTCGACCGGGCGTGGAGTTACTCGTTTCAGTGGGGTCGGGCCGGAACGCAGATCCGGTCGTTCGAGGCCACGCTGCGAATGCTCATGAACGGAGATCCGATTGGCCTGGCCTTCGACCATATGAATGATCGGGCCGGAGAGCTCGGTTTCTACAAGACGGCATTGTTAGAGGACGCGGTCTCGGATCCCGCCGCGTTGGCAGCGAACCTGGGGATGTGGACCGCCGCCAACGATGCCCGCAACTACATCGTGTTTGGAGATCCGGCAACCCGATTGAAAACGGCCTGAGGAGGATACGCATGCCACTAAGAGATCTACCCGGAACCGACCTGAGGTACTACCTGATTGCCTTCGACGGCGACGGGGACGAACGATCCGACGACCCAGACGGGACCATTTCTGACCTCATCATCAACGAGATCGAAACTACCCCCGTAACCGACGTGTTCATCCTCAGCCACGGCTGGCGAGGTGATCTGCCGGCGGCCCAGGAGCAGTACGACAAATGGATAGGTGCGATGGCGGCCATGGCCTCCGACCGGGAGCGAATCCGGCAACAACGTCCCGACTTTCGGTCTCTTATCGTCGGATTTCATTGGCCAAGCGAGCCGTTCGGAGAAGAGGACTTCGAGGACGTCGACTTCTCAGTCGATACCGCCACCATCGATAGCCAGGTGGATCGGTGGGCGGAACGGCTGGCCGATACCCCGACCGCCCGCCAGGCGTTGAGAACCATTTTCGAAGCGGCCGCCGACGACCCGATCCCCCAGCAACTGTCCCAAGAGGTGGTCGACGCCTATCTCGCACTCGACCGGGAGGCCGGATTGGGCAGCGACGGCGCCGGAGCTGCACCGGGATCTGACCGCTCGGGCTTCGACCCAGAAGCCGCTTTTCAGGAATCGTTTGATGAAGATTTTGGCCTCTTCGGCATCTCGCTCGGTGGTTTGCTCGCACCCTTGAAGCAGCTTTCGTTTTGGAAGATGAAGGGCCGGGCCCGTCGCGTTGGCGAGGGCGGCGGTCATGCGTTCTTCGAACGGATCGTCAACACTCGTGCCGACTTACGAGTGCATTTGATGGGCCACAGCTTCGGTTGCATTGTGGTGACCTCCATGGTGGCCGGCCCGCCAGATGCCGGCGGCCCAAGCCGCCAGGCGAGCTCGATGGCACTGGTGCAGGGGGCGGTTTCGCACTGGGCATATTGCAGCGATATACCCCACGAGCCCGGGACCGCCGGTTACTTCCAACCGTTCGTTGCTCGCCGGGATGTCCTAGGGCCGGTTGTGGCGACGACATCGGGACATGATCGAGCCCTGGCGTGGTGGTATCCCAAGGCAGCAGGCGTTGCCGGCCAGGTCGACTTCGTTCCAGGCGTGCCTGCCAAATACGGGGCGGTCGGGGTCGCCGGCATCCAAGGCCCGGGAGTAGACGTGTCCACGGCCAAGATCGGCTCAGCCGACGAAAACTACGGTTTCGAGCCGGGAAAGGTCTACAACCTGACCAGCGACACCGTGATCAAGGAAGGCAGCTTCTTCAGTGGTGCCCACAGCGACATAGCTCACCCCGAGTTGGCACACGCGGTGTGGGAGGCGATCATCGCGGCTCCTTAGCCGTTGACCGGGGCTTCACCGGCCGTGCGTCCGACCCCGATCCTGGTGCAGGTCGGGCATCCGTCCTCCGGGTGGATATGCAGCGTGGCCGGGGCATACAACGTGAACACCAGACCGAGCGGGTTGTAGCGCCGCAGCAGACTTTTGCGGAGATCGGCGAACGCCTCCCCGGCGGTTCGGCCGTCGTGAATGGCAGCCATCAACGCGGTACCCCACTCATGACCCAGCTCGACGCCAATCTTGATTTCTGAACCAACGAGCCCCGAGGCGCCAGCGTTCTTGAATTTCCCGAACATGACATTCATCTTTTCCGGCTCCATCGCCAGGGACTCACAGGCAATGAGAACTACGAACGGCTGCGGGGTGTTGGGATCCCGCCAATGCATGGCCTGCCGGTCGATTGAGTCGGAGACGATCAGATTCTCGGAGTTGTGGGCAGGGCCGACCTCCAGCGCGAAAGGCGGGGGGTCGTCGCGCCCGTGGCAGTAGAAGTAGAAGAGGTGGTGCCCGGCCTCACTCTCCAGCAGCCGGATCACTTTGTCGCGCTTCTCGACCCACTCAAACCCATCGCCAAAGAGGTCTTGGAGAACCTTCATATCCCGCTCTACCTTCCGACTTTCGAACGGGTACACCGCGCCGGCGACCCGCAGCTGCTCTCCAGGCTGTTGGACAATGAAGGAACTCTGGCTGAAGTCGGCGCTTTGCATCTCCTCCGGGAGCTCATCATCGGCCGCACCATCGACGTTCTGGAGCGGCTGCTCGATCTCGTGCCGGAAACCCCAAAACCCAAATGGACACACAGTGATGCGGCGCTTTGTGTCATCGTTGAGGGGACAGTTCGGCTGTGCCCGGCAGGCGGCCGGATCATCGAGTAGATCTTCGGGCTCACCCACCAGGTCACTGGCCGCCGCCTCCCAAGTGTTGGCCGCAAGCTGACCGGTGAACACCGAACACACTTCGTGCTGGCTCTTCAGTACCGGATCGAGGGGTAGGTCGTAGAGTGCCGCCCACGGGACCGTCCAATGGCCGTGGGTGCGGGCGACTGAGACGAGCCGGCCTCCCATCTCCTGGGTTGCCGCCAGCTGCGCATCCAGTCGCTCGATTTTCTTGAAGTCGGTGGCCGCATCAAAGAGGTAATCGTGGACGTTAGCTCCCACCGGTGCGAGCTTGAGAAGAGCTTCGATCCCGAATTTGACGAGCTCTGGGGTGGGCGGGCCCTCAGCACCTGGATAGGCGTACTCTTCCTCGCCGTGAACATCGCGAAGGATGCGGCGGAGCTCCTCGACGGCCGTGGTGATCTCCTGGCTATCGAAGGTGCGCATTTGCCCGTTTACCAGCGGCAAGGCGTCTTCGTTGTCACGCGAGAACACCCCCATCCAATAGTTGCCCGCCAGCCCCTCATTGAGGAAGACATTGAACACCGGTTCGGGCAGCTCGGCTAGCAGCTGCAGATCGGTGGAAGCTACCCAATCGAGAGCTGGCCGCACACTCGGGCCGTCCAGCCCTAGGGGCGTACCGGCATAGACCTCCAATGCCAAAGACTGGAGCATGGTGTTGCGGAAGTAGACGGCTACCCGCAGCCGACACCAGTCGGTCCGCAGCGGCGTGATGGTGAAGGCGAGATCCTGGGTGGGCCCAATCCGCGGCAACGCCAGCTTCCCGCGACCCGGTTCTACCCGGAAGTCCTCTTCGGGCGCAAACACCACGACGTCGAGCTCGACGAGGTCCTGCTTCTCGAAGATGGCCCGGAGGGGAGCCTCGTCGAGCTCCTCGCTCACCTGGGCGCGGCCTGCCAGTGACGCAATCGCCACGGTCATCGTGTACTCATGCTCTGCCTCGAGCGGTACGGCAGCTTCGACCGGTTCGCCCGTCTCCGGGTCCAGCACGGTGACATTGGTCCGGCGAGGTGCGGTAGGGGCGGATCGCACCGCGGCTCGGGCAGTGCTCGCCCCGCGTGATTGCTTATCGGCCTCCTTCGTGAGTTCGAGAATCTGCTGTAGATCGGTTCTCTCGGAATCGAATCTGAGTTCGGTGGCTCGCTCCAACATCGGCTCAAGCTCATCGCGGGAGATGGCGTCGAAGGCACGACCGACGTCCTCAGCGGCTCGCCGCTCCCTCCATGAACCACGAATCGGTTCCTCGAAGCCCCTCTTCACCGGGCCGGCAGGCGGCTCGACGCCCAACCAGTCCCCCTCATCGTCCAGACCAAAATCGTCGTCGGCTCCCCCGTCGTCCAGACCAAAATCGTCGCCGGTTCCCCCGCCATCTGCCTCAGCTTCGAAGTCGCGCAGCCACTCTCCGTCCGGCTCTTCTCCCCCATCGGGAACCGGGGCGTGCCGCTGGGCGGCGGCCCGCTCCACTGGGAGGCGGCTCAATGCGAGCCCAAACTCGCCGCCAGAAAACGCGGTGACCCGCACCATCGGCGCTCCGTCTTCCCAGTGCCCTTTCGCTCCCGCCCAGGCGCAGTACTCGAGCGGCCAGTTGTGCATGAGCTTCCGATAGAACGGTTGAAAGAACCGATTGGTGTCGGCGACCGTGACCGAAGCTGCCACCACTGCGCCCACCCCGGCACCGAGGAGCGTCGTTTCCAACGCGTCGACCGCCTGGTACACGGCCGGATCGGTGATTTGCACCACGACCACGCGGGGCACCCGCATCGAGAAGGGAAGGACGCTCGCCAGCTCCCGCGGCTTGTCGAGCGTGAGGTGGAGCAGATCGGTGTTGCCGTCGTAGTTGCGCCACTCGACCCCGCCCTGCTCCTTGGCGTGGCCGACGTACTCATCGAACAGGGTGCTCTCCCGCAGGGAGAGCACCCCTCCGGACCCGGTCACACCAATGCTGATGGGAAACGAGAGGTAGGCGCCCACCGCCGGACGGTCAAGCTTGGAGCGCCGCAGGAGAGCAACCTGGGGATAGGCCGACTGGAGGTTCTCCCACTCGACTCGCGCCGCCGAAGACGAATTCACCACAACGATGCGGCCCACGTCCTCTGAAATGGACTCCCAGATGAGCTGCTGTTGGACCTGGCGGAGGAACTGTTGCACCATCAACTCGGTCGCAATCTCGTCGCGAGCCGCCTCCGCCAGCGGCACGATGCCCGTTCCGCCGCTGAGGAGGTCGGGATAGCCAAAGCCAAGTGCGGTCTCGTCCAACTTGTTACGGACAACAACCGGGACCAATCCATCCGGCCCAAGCAGATACCCGGGCGGGTAAGAGTCGCTTTCCCAAACTTCGAGCTTCAGATTGGTCCCTGGCTGTGGCTCTTCTATTCGGAGCTCGAACATATGAACACCCATTGGTGCCTCCCCCTCGTTAGTCCTCCCCGTCGCCTATCTCGCCGTGGGACATTGGATCCATATCCAGATCCCCGCCAAACTCGACCCCGAAGTCTTCGTCGGTCCCGGCGAGGAAGTCGGCGTTCACCCAACCTTCGATGGTTTGTCGGACCCGAACCCACCGGTCGCCGCGTAAATCCACCGCCTCGCCGGTTGCCACAATGCTCCGGGCCCCCGGCTGGAAACTACCGGCGAGATCGTTCCGGGGACCCGGGCCGGAGCGCACATTGAGGACATCGTCCTGGCGGACGCCCACCACCTCATACTCGGGCGGTGGGCCCGTCGCTGGGGCGACGTTGTGGGCCGAGATCCAGCCTCTCGAGCCGGCGCCCGCGACAATCTCGACCCAGGCACCACCGTCGATAATTTCTGTGTTCCCGGTGATGCGGAGCCCGGCGGCGTCGTCCGCCAGCTGAAACACGGTCTTGGTGCCTGCCGGGGTGGCGTACACGTCGGCAAGCCCGTCGAGCTCGATGTTCACCACCTGATAAAGCAAATCCTCGTCCATCGGAGCCGCCGGCGACACTGAACGGGCAGCCGATATCGCACCGTCGTCGACTCCCCGCCGGAGAAGCTCATTGATGTTGATATGACCGGGATCCCAATGTTTGTTCTCGGGTACGTGTTGGTGGCCGCACCATGCATCGAATTTCATCCACTCCTCGAAGCTCATCCGTCCCGCTCCCTTTGCCCCGTAGGCCTCGGCGCCCAGGAATGGGAGGGGGGCGGCCCGGCGCACCCCAGCTTGTTCCTCAACCCACCTCATCCATCGTGCCAAGGCGTCAATCAGGGCCTCAGACAACTTGGCCGACTGCCGGGCGCGACCCACTATTTCAATCTGAATGGCCCGGGCATGGTTGGTGGGCACGCCGCCCCGGACATTGAGCAACGCGCGGGCGGCGGTATCGATGGGAATGTGCTGATAGATCGTGACGCCGCTCGGGCGCTCCACGAGTGTGAAATGCGGATAGGACTGGTGCCAGCCGCCATAGCTATCCGATCGGGGCGAAAACGTCGTGCTCTCCGTCGTGTGCAGGACTCCCCGAAACGGCATGCCCTCGTGGTACCGGCCGGCAGTCTTGGCTGCCTTGTTGGGAGCGGCTGCGGGATACCACGGATCCATACCTGGGAACATACACCTATTGCCAGGGGCGCGTCGGGGTGATCACCCACACCGCCCCGTGAGGCGAAACGACGAGATAGAACTGAGACACCCTTGTGGTGTTGTTGGGGGGCGGCCAAGGACGGGAGGTGGTCTCGGAGCATGGGACGAGCGGATGATCCCACGGCCGCGGGGGCAGTCAAGGCAAGAAATCCCCCGCGAAGGGAACTTCGCTGTGGGCGGCCCTCGCCGTCCTTGTGGCGTTCGGCGTTTTCGTGGCCATCATGATCAGCCAGACGGACGCCAAGGAAACCACCTGGACCCGCCTGGCCTGGCTGTTCGCATCGGTGGAAGCCATCGCCTTCGGCGCCGCCGGAGCTCTGTTCGGGTCCACTATTCAGCGCCAACGAGCCGAGCAAGCCGAGGAGGCCGCCGCCACCAACGCGGAAGACCCCGCCAAGGGCAAAGCCCTGGCGGCAACCCTCAAGGCCGACGCCGGGGGGTCCGGTGCCGACGGGACGAGCTACGGTCTCGGCGACGACGGAGACGACGGGATCGCTGCCAGACACGCCCGGCTTGCCGAGGAGTTATTCGGATGACCGCTCCCCCACCCATGTGTGTGGCACCTGCGCAACTGCCGGTCGCGGAGGAATCGCGCCGGCACGCCGCCGTGTCATGGAAGCGCGGCGCCGTCGGTGTTGCCGCTGGACTGGTCGGGGGCATCGGTGCCTCTATCGTCGTGACGCAGTCCGGCCGACTTTCTCTGAGCAGTTTCTTCGTCGTGCCCCTCGTGACGGCGATAGCCGGAGGGCTATGGGCGGCGCTTCGCACGCCGCCCCTTCTTGACAAGATCGCCACGGCGGTGACGCTCATCTACATCGCCGCCGTCCTTTTCGGGGCTGCCTCCCCTGTGCTGGCCCAGGACGCCTGCAACTTCAGCGTGGTTTCCAACCGGGATACCAAGGTGGGTGGATCGACGGTGCCGGCCAACACCCCGGTTGACGTCGACGCGATCTCCGACACTGAGTGGGTGATTCGGCCGCACTCAGGAGACTCGCTGCATCTGAACGTACCGGCCCAGATCGACGGCTGGGCCACAATCACTGTCGAGTCTGTACGTCCGGTCGGCGCCAACGTCTTCGCCGGCCATCCAACCGTGTGGCAAGGAACGCTGACTCCCGACAACCCACCGACCATAAACGTTGAGCGGGCCACGTGGACCGGCGTGACCATTTCCGGCAACGAAATCCCGACGGGCATTGTGCCGTTCGGATCGGTGACACTCCGAGCCGACGTATTCACCAACGATGGTGAGCGGTTGTGCGGACAGGCGATCGAGGCACGCATTCGGATCATCGCCGCTCCCGCCACCAGCTGGCTGGGCCAATCCGGAGTTGCCCTCCTCCTCGTCGGAGCCGCCGGTGTGTTAGCGACCGGCCGCGGTGCCGTATTCAGGCCGACCACCGGGGAACGGATCAACTCGGTCCCGCCGGGTGGCATCCGCGCCCCGTACCTGGAGTGTCAGTTCGAGACGCAGGCGGACCCGAAGTCGGATAAGTGGATTCCGGTAGCCACCACTGCGGGACTTGTCATCGACCGCCCCTACCGACTCAACGTCCAGGTGACCCCTAATGAGACAACAAAAGACCTCGCAGAGGGCGAAACCCCAGTGGTTGCCACCGGCTGGTCACGGGACTTCACCATCCAATCCTCCATCAACATATCGGTGCTACCCGGATCCATATTCAACCTGAGCATCCCGGTCGTTCCCAAGAAACTTGGCAGACGTTCATTGGACGTCAACCTCATGGCGCAGGGCCATCTGCTCCAGGTGGAGCGAATCGACGTTGACGTCGTGGAGTCGGCGTCCGACCCTGCTCGCGAACAGACAGCTACCACCATCATCTCCGAAAGCAACTACTCGGCCGAAGACCTCACACGCCGCACCCCCCGTGCATTGCAGGTGATTCTCCGATACCAGGCCAGCGACGCTTCGGTAGACGCCCAATTCCGAGGATTCGATGGAGAGCTCCTTGCCACCTTCGACACTCCGTTCCCGGCGATGACGCTTCACGAAACCGCCAAGGGCGTGCGGGAGACCGCATTGGCAGCCTTTCGGGGAGACGAGACACGGGCCGGAATGGGGGGCCGCGCCCAGTTGGATAAGGAAAAACTGGATTCATGGCTTCCCGAGCTGGCGACTGTCGGTCAAAACCTCCACGACATGTTCTTCCCCAAGGGCGCAGCCGCAGAGGAGAACGCCCGTCGAGTTCGAGAAGCTCTCGCCCGCCACGCCTCGTCCATCATTCAGGTCAACCAGGACTGTGCGGGGCTGGGGGTAGCGACGCTCCCGTGGACCTTCGTTTATGACTACCCGCTCGTCGTCACCGCCCAAACCAGAGTGTGCCAGACGTATCACGATCACCTCGATGGCGGATGCCCCCACCGTGAGGACACCGACGTGGTGTGCCCATCAGGCTTCTGGGGGTATCGCTATCAGATCGAACAGCCGCCGGCGTGGGTGGGCCAATCTCTCCCACGACCGCTACCAGCGCAAATCTCTAACGAAGATGCCCGTCTCGTCATCCACTTCATTCACAACCCGGGCGCCGACAAAGTGAGCGAACACCAGGCAGCGCTGGCGGCCGACGGGGCTCGCGAGATCGTCCCTTCAACCACCCTCAGCGAAGTTCGAGCCGAATGGGAACGGCAGGGAGATTCCCTCGACGTCATCTACCTGTACGGCCATCACGGCCGACAGGAGTACACCAACGCCGGTGCAATCTTCCTGGGAGAGGAACGCTTCACCGACGATGCCCTCGACAAATGGGACTTCAGTTGGGGGAGAGGGCCATTGGTCATCATCAATGGATGCAACTCGGGTGCCTACGCCGGGTCGACCCACGCCAGTCTCCTCAACGCGTTTCGGCGAGCCGGTGCCAGCGGCGTGATCGGAACTGAGTGTGACGTAAACACGGCCGCCGCCGCGCCATTCATGGAGCGAGTCGTCGACCTGATCGACAACGGTCGACCCGTCGGCGAGGCGCTCGAACAAGTCGGTGTTGAATTCCTAGTCGAGAACAACTCTCCACTCGGCCTGGTGTACGCACTGTTCGCACACACCGACCTGGGAGTGGCCGTTGCAGCTCCGGTCGCTGCCGTGCCGGTCGCATGAACGCCCGGCGATCGCTATTCATGCTCGGCGCTCTCGCAGCAGTGGCGGCTGCCTGCCAGCTCGGCACCGGCCCTCTCGCCCTTGACGACAGCGCCACGATTGCCGAGCCGGGACCGGTCATCATCAACGTGCTCAAGAACGACTTCGATGCGGGCAAGTTGCTGGAGGTGGACAGAATCTTCGACGAAATGGGAGGCACCACCGAGATCTCTCCCGACGGGCGGATTGTCTTCACTCCAACGCCGGGATACACCGGGCCGATGTCATTTCGGTACGTCGCGACCAACGGGGCATTTGAGACCGAACCCGCCACGGTGACCGTTCACCCCGACTTCGTTGAGCCTGTCGACAGCCCCGAGCTCACCATCAGCCCCTCCCCGGCCGAGCTCGGATTAGTCGTGGTGAATGAGGAACGCCGGCTCGATGTGACCTTGGCGAACACCGGAACCGGCACCCTACGCCTGACTACCCCCCGATTCACCAGCGACGCCGACGGCTTCTCGGTCGAATTCGACTGTCCGGCGACCTTGGCCGAAGGCGAGGCGTGCGGCATTGCCATTGTCTTCTCGCCACGATCAGCCGGGGCCTATCTGACCGGGCTTGATTTTGGATCGAATATTCTTGATCTGCGCGGTGAGGCCGTCGACCCGGCGGACCCTGAGTTCTCCCGCGACGAAATCGACTTCGGTGAGGTCCTGATCAACGCCGAAGCAACCGACCAGTTCACCGTTGTGAATCCCGGCCCCGGATCCGTGGAGTTGGGACCCGCCTTCATAGAGCCCGACTCTGTCTTCAGCATTGTCGAAAACGCCTGCCCGCCGGTGTTAGTGGCGGGAAGCGACTGCCGGGTTGTGGTGGCGTTTACACCGACAAGTACCACCGAGTCCGAAGGCCGGGTGGGGTTCGGAGACTGGCCGGCGGTCCGCCTGGTGGGAGCAGGTTCGCGGACCAACCCGGGGTGGCGTCCCGATCCCACCATCGTCGAGTTCGGCGCAGTGGTTATCGACGATATCGGCCGAGAGGTCGTGACGGTGCGCAACGACGGACCCGGATCCCTGAGCATCCGCCGCCCCACCATTAGCGGCGGTTCCGGCGCATTCCGCGTCGACAATTCGGACTGCAACGCAACGATCCGGGAAGGGGTCTCGTGTGCCACGACCGTGATCTTCGAACCCGACCAGCAGGGAGATCAGACGGCCACCCTCAGCTTCGGGCCTGGGCCAACCGTCGAATTACGAGGGAACGGGCAACATCCCGGACCAACGGCCGACCCAGCCAGGATCGACTTCATCTCGCTGGACATAGGTGATTCCACAACTGGCTCCGTGACGGTCACCAACCCGGGACCCGGCCTGATCGAACTCGAAGCGCCCATCATCAGTGTTGGGGCGAGTGCCTTTGGCGTTGTCTCGACCACCTGTGATCGAGAGTTGGCTGAGGGTTCCGCCTGCGTGGTCGAGGTGGAATTCCGTCCCATCTCGGCCGGTGACAAGGCGGGAACGCTGAGCATTCCGTGCCCGGCTTGTCGGGCCGGTGCCGAAGTGATCCTTCGGGGTACCGCACATACAAGACCAGTGGTAGTCCCGGATCCGCTGGTGTTCGGAGATGTAGTGGTGAACACCCCGAGCTTACGGTCGGTGACCATCACCAACCCGGGACCGGACTCGCTCTTCGTGCAACCGGCCACCATCACGAGCGGCTCCTCCCGGTTCAGCATCGAGAGTGACACCTGCGGCAACACAACCCTGCCCGCCTTCGGCGATTGCACCATCGACGTGGGATTCGTTCCCAAAGAAGTGCAGGACTACCGCGGCGTCCTCCGCGTCGGAACCTTATCCGTCGACCTCAGAGGCAGCGGGATCGCGGTCGACACCCCCCTCCAGGCCCGCCCCAACCCGCTGGTGTTCGGAGACGTGACAGTGAACACGAATACAACTCGGTCGGTCACGATCACGAACCCGGGACCACGGCCGATCGACATCGAGCCAGCAGTGATCACCAGCAGTTCCGGATTGTTCCGGATCGCGTTTGACGGATGTGGTGACATGACGCTGCCGGCCGACCGAGAATGCGACATCCGGGTGGCATTCGCTCCCGGCGAGACCCTCGACTACCTCGGGGAGCTCCGAGTCAACTCCTTGCTGATCGGCCTCGAAGGTACCGGGATCCCAGTCAACACTGGTCTGGAAGCCAGTCCCAACCCGCTGGTATTCGGAAACGTGACGGTCAACACGACCGCTACGCTCTCGGTCGCCATCATCAACCCCGGACCCGGCTCGCTGCCGGTGGGCACAGCCTCGATTTTCGGCAGCTCGGGTCTGTACACCATCACGAGCAACGGATGCGGCTCCACTCTCGCGGCCGCAACCAGTTGTGAGATCGAGGTGCAATTCGCTCCCGACGAGACACTCGACTATTTCGAGGAACTCCGGATCGGAACAACGCTCACCGTCGACCTCCGAGGCACCGGCGTGAGCATCACCGCTCTCCCAGACCTCGTGGTAGTCATCACCGTCAGGACCAGCGTTTCCTGCTCCGGCACGCCTGTCATGTGCGAGGCCGAAGTTGGATACCGCGTCACCAATGTCGGGACAGCCGATGCCGATCCCTTCCTGGTACATATCGAGGGTGACCAGGTAGGTGAGGTATTCGTGCCTTTCCTGGGAGGCCTGGGTGCGGGAGACACGACCGGAACCGTCTTCTCGGTCCTCGGGCCGGGAGGGAACTGCTACGACCCGAACTGCACGGTGATTGTGACGGTCGACTGGTCAGACGCGGTCGCCGAATCGAACGAAACAAACAACGTCGACAGCCAAACGGACAACGGATAATTTGTCGCCAGCCAGGCCGGCGCGACAATCGCACGATGAGCTCGAGGAGGATTCGACATGGTCAGGCGGCGCACGAAAACGATGGAGCAGCTGGTTGGTAGCCCTCGACGGCGTCGATCCGGCGCAGGGCCCTTCGCCTCCGTCGCAGAGACGAATGACAAACTCGAGGCGGTTGTTGCCTACCGGAACGGGCTCAGAACACAAGAGGCCCGACCGTGGATTCCCGGCGACTATGCCCGGATGCCAAAAGACCAGCGCGATGTGGTGCTTGCCGAGTTCCAGCACTACGTCGTGGTCGACGATCTTGAGGAAGATGCGTCGCCGGGGACGGTCGTGCTGATCAGAACCAGGTGGCCGGGAATCGATAGACAGGGGCGCATTCGGTTTGCGCGGAACCCGGATGACGAACGGGACGACCGGGTGTTCGACCGAGAAGCCGAGTGGTTTCGGACGTTCGTGAGTCGATTTCGCTGCTGGTTGGACAATCAGGGTTCTCTGATTAGTGGGCGCGACGGCGACGAAAAGGTGTTGCAGGATCGCCCCATCAGGATTGGCGATGCGTTCGCCATGAACGATGCCGCCCTCGTGGCCTTACAGAAGGAGGAACTGGAGGGTGCGGTCATGCTGTTCGACATTACAGGCTCGGCCCGGGAGCTGGCCAAGATTTCCTACTACGCGGCAGCCTCCGGCGTTTTGGATGCCTCCGTGAACGAGGATCTGGCGCGTCTCGCCTGGGATGAACAAGGACTCGCCAAGCAGGGCCCAGCGTGAAGCCGACTGCCATACCGGCCAACCGTCTCGACCCAGCTGACCCCGACGCCTTCTTCGACCTGTGCGCAGCTCCCAACAATCTCATCCACTTTCTCCTCAACGTCGGCGACGGAGACACCCAGCTCGTTCTTCTGCCGAGAATCGGCGACGAGGCCCGCAGAGCGGTTGTGGTTGATGTATCTGGGGGCCAAAAGGCAAAACTGCCAGCACTTGTCGCGACCTTGCAACAAGCCGGACTACTGGCGCCACCCCAAGCTGACAACAGCACGCCGGCCCATAGGAAAGCTTTCCCGATTGTGGTGGGAACCCACCCTCATGATGACCACATTGGCGGTATGGCCGGATTCATCGATCTGTTTCGATTCGACATCGCCTCCTACTGGGACGCCGGCTACTACCTCCCCTCTGGAGCCTTCATCGAGACGATGGAAGCCCTCGAACAGAACCCGCACATCGCCTGGGCCCAGCCGGCCAGCGGCCTCTCTCAATTCCTGGACGACGTACGGATCCTGGTGCTCGGGCCCGGCATCACCCTCAAGCATCAGTACGACTCGTACGGCGTTGACCCCAACAATGCCTCGATCGCTCTCAAATTCGAGTATCCGTACAAGCGAGTTCAGGTTCGATCGGAGCGGGTAGCGAGCGCCGCCGTGAGTCAACAGGAGCAATTGTCGGGGCGTCTGTACGCCAAGGTCCGATCGGTCAAGTCACTCGTGCTCGGCGGAGATGCACAGGCTCGGGAGTGGGCGCAGATCCAGGCCGACCATCCCCGGCTCGAAAGCAAATTCTCGCCGGTCTTCAGCGAGTTGAAGATGGCACGAGGCATCGAACCGCTAACGGCCACCGTATTCAAGGTTTCGCATCACGCCTCCAAGCGGGGGATTTATCTCGAGCTGCTTGAAGCGCTGAATCCAAGGATCTCATTGGTGTCTTCGGTGGGGGGAAAGGGCAAACACGGATTCCCTCATGACGTCGCCCAAGATGCGATCCGTGAGGCCAAGGAGAAGATCGCCAAGACCGGCGCCGCGCGAAGCGACGATCACCAACTCAACATCTACTACACAAGCGACACCCGGGCCGGGGGAACATCGCTCGGGACAATCGCCACGGTTATCCCTGCCAGCGGGTCAGTGCAGCTATGGCGATTCGAGGATCAACGGGCTGAGTTAGTTGACCTCAACAAGGCTCGACGACTGAACCAACCCTGACCGAGCTGCTAGCCCGGAGTCAAACCCAGGTCAAACACACGGAGCGGCCTCCATCCGGGGCTGGCCTCGCAACCCGGCACGAACCGCGGTCTCCGCTCACCAGACCAACACGAACCAACATCACCCACCAATCCCCCGCGGGATTTCCCCTCGCGCTACGAAACGACCGGCCGAGGTCAGCCAGAAGATACGCCACCGCAACCCCCGGATAGGAGGGGATCGCCCACCACGACGGCGATTGAGGGCCGGATAGGCGATTGCCTACACTCCGGGGACAAGCGGGCAGTCTCAGTGTGGGTTGAGGAACGGCAGTGTTTTTTGATATCTATAGCGAGCCGAGGAGCATCGACGAGTGCATCGATGCCTTCGTCCGTCACGCGCCCGACGTAGCACTGTTGGCTGGAGGGACGGACCTGATCCCGCTATTCAAGGACCGCAAGCGTAGGACGAAAGCCCTCATCAACCTCATGTCTGTCGACGGCCTGGTGGGTACCGAACGCGAAGACGAAGGCAACGTCGTCATCGGAGCCATGACGACGTTACGGACCCTGATGGATTGGGATGGGCTCGGTGGCCCGCTCAACGGTGTCCGCCAGGGAATCGAAAGCGTGTCGAGCATCCAGGTGAGGAACGTTGCGACCCTCGGCGGAAACAGCTGCCATGCTTCGCCTGCCGCCGATACCGTCCCCGCTCTGATCGCCGCCGACGCACAGGTGACAATTGCCGGCCCCTCGGGCCGCCGGCAGACGGCGCTTGAAGACTTCTTCCTAGACCCAGGTAAGACCGTGCTCGAGACGGGAGAACTACTCCTCGATTTCCGTATCCCCGCCCAACCGTCGCGAACCGGCTCTTCGTACAAGAAGCACGCCATCCGGGGGAATTCCGACGTCGCAATGGTCGGTATCGGTGCGCGCCTCTCGCTCGACGACCAGGGCAAAGCCGAGCAAGCTCGTGTCGTGCTCGGAGCGGTGGCGCCGACGGTGATCAGGTCTGCAAACGCCGAGCGTGCCTTGGTGGGACGGGTAATCGACGATAACGCGATCGAGGAGGCAGCCGCCTGGGCGGCCGAGGATTGCAGCCCGATCACTGACGTGCGGGCGACCGAGCGGTATCGCAGAGAGATGGTGAAAGTGTTCACAAGGCGAGCGCTCCATGAGGCGCTTTCGATGGCTTCGAACAACGCCGAGGTTGCGTAAGCGTTCGATCGAAATCCCTCGAGTCGGCTTATCCGCTGTCGTTCGAAGCTGAAGTCGAAATTGGGCGTCCCCACACTGCGAAACCGATTGCAATCGTGGTCACTACCGCGCCGGTAATGAGGTAGGCCGGCGGGAAGCCACCGGCGTCGGCAACCGTGCCAAGGAGTGGCGGTCCGATAAGAAGTCCGACGTCGCCGGCGGAGCGGTAAATACCGAAGGCCCTGCCCCGCAACTCCTCAGGCGCGATGTCAGCTGTGAACGCAGCAGCAGCGGGACCCGAGATCGACAAGGCCAGCGCCAACACCGCCGAAGCTACCAAGAACGATTCGACGGAGTCTGCCGTGGCAAAGAGCACGAGTGCCGCACCCGTGCCGAAGAGACTCGGAAGGATCACCGCGCGGCGCCCGAATCGGTCTGCCGCCCAGGCCGCTGGGCCAAGGATGACCAGTCCGATGCCGGCGATACCCGACAAGATAAATCCGATCTGGCCCGGGCTGAGCCCGTAGTCGTTCGCTCCCTGGAGTGGAATCAGTGTGAACTGGATCGTGCCGCGGGTGAAGAAGACCGCTAGCGACACGAATGCCACGGCGACGAATGGCTTCGATCGAAACAGCGGCCGCCAGCTCTGGCCGCCTGCGGGGGCTGTTCGAGATGTGGCGGGTCGGGTCTCATGGAGGCGCGCCCATGCGTAGACGGCTGCCAACGTCGTGACCACCGCCACCAAGTAGAACGGGGCCCGAAG
>Ga0255057_10000547_pt1 | contig 21417 bp, 15 predicted proteins | sample Cases_109_6_MG_FD_189022 | JGI IMG/M metagenome (GOLD analysis project Ga0255057, IMG submission 189022) | Seawater microbial communities from Amundsen Gulf, Northwest Territories, Canada - Cases_109_6 | ecosystem: Environmental > Aquatic > Marine > Gulf | place: Canada: Northwest Territories... | reverse complement strand
CGTACCGGCACCACCGAGAAGCGACTGGGCTGCAAGGCGGTCCAGAAACCTGAGTAAACACGCAAGCTATTGAACTAAAAAAGGTTTTCTGCTCACCAAAGGATCACGCGCGGCTCAAGCCCCCCAGCCCATAGCGGTATATGGTGTGACGTCGTTTGGTTGTGTAGGAGAGCTTCCCATGAGCGGACGGCAGCCCTTCGGGCCGCATTCCAACGAGGCACCCACCTCAGTGAAGCGGTGTGGGCGGCGGCGGATTGCCTGGGTAGAGGACCGCGGCCCCGTCGCTTCGCGAGGAATCGGGGCCCGAGGGGCTGCCCGTCTCTGGGGCTCGCCTGCGTGCTTGCATCCCTGCGCGACACCGGAGAGGGTATGAGTCACTACGAAGAGCTGCGCCGCAAGCAGGTGCACCAGATGCTGGCTTCGATACCCGATTTCGTGGGGCGGTTGGCCTGGCCGCGTGCGCAGATCGAGGTCCAGCGACGGCGCGCGCTGCGGCTGCTGCTGCGCGTCGCCAAGGAATACTCGCCCTGGTACCGCGAGCGGCTGCGCGATATCGACCCCGGCAGCGTGACCGAGGCGGACCTCGCGCAGGTGCCCCCCACCACCCGCGACGAGTTGATGGACCACTGGGACGACATCGTCATCTACCCGAGCCTGAAGCTCGAGAGCGTGGAGGCGCACCTCCGCGACCGCGACCGGGACGGCTTCCTGTTGGACTCGTTCCATGCCGTCAGCTCCAGCGGCGCCTGCGGGCGACGCGGGGTGTTCGTCTACGACTGGGACGGCTGGGTCGCGAGCTTTGCGGGCAGCGCCCGTTGGCGCCTGCGCAACCGGGGCCGCGCGCTCGATGGGGTGCAGCCCGTAGTGGTGCTGATCGGCGCCGGCGGGCCCTCGCACATCCACTCCTCCATCCACGAGAGCTTCAGCCTCGGCCGCTACCACCGCGTACCCGACGGCTGCTCGACGCAGGAGGCACTCGAGCTCCTGGAGCGCCTCCGGCCCGACGTGCTCGTGGGCTACCCGTCGGTGCTTCGCGAGCTGGCTCACGAGGTCGAGCACGGGCAGGTCGAGATGCGTCCTCGCTATGTGACCTCCATTGGCGAGCCGCTCGCTGCCGAAACGCGGGCGCTCTTCGAGCAGGTATGGGACGCCCACGTGGTGGACGCCTGGGGGATTTCCGAAGCCCTGCCGCTGGGACAAAGCTGCGGCTCCGGCGGGGGCCTGCACGTCAGCGACGATCTGGTTCTGCTCGAACCCATCGACGCCTCTGGCGCTCGCGCGGAGCCCGGCCAGCCTTCAGCCAGCGCCCTGGTCACGAACCTCTACAACCTGGCGCTTCCGATCATCCGCTGTGAGATCGACGACCGGGTGACGGTCTCGCCGGACCCCTGTCGCTGTGGCTCGGCCTACACACTGGTGACCGAGGTGCAGCGGCGCCGCCGGGAGCGCTTCGTCTACGACGACGGCGTGAGCCTGGATCCGGCCGAGATCGGCTCGCTGCTCGCCCGGGAGAAGGCCGTGCAGGCCTACCAGGTGCGCCAGACCCACGACGGCGCCGAAATCCACCTGAAGAGCCAGCGGCCGCTTCACCTGCGGGCCGTGGCCCAGCGGGTGGCGTCCGCCCTGGGCAAGGGCGGCCTCGATTCACCCAGCGTGTCCGTGCACCGGGTGGACGAGATCGAGCGGGACCCCGCCGGCGGGCTGCGCCGCTACGTGCCGCGGCCGGCCAGCCTCCAGCCACTCTCTCCTCCGGTCACTAGCTGACTCCAGGTCCGGGCGAGGCGGTGTAGCCTGTCTCACGGCGCCGTGTTTGGCGCCGGAGGAGGCCCGCATGGACCTGCGCTTCACCGAGGAGCAGCTGAAGTTCCGGGACGAGCTGCGCGCCTGGCTCGACGCGAACCTCCCGCGCACCTACACGGAAGAGGTGCGCGACCCGGCCAACGATGCCGACGCCCTGGTCGAGCTGCGTCGCCGCTGGCAGAAGAAGCTCCACGAGGCGGGCTACCTGGGCATGGGCTGGCCGCCCGAGTGGGGCGGACGCGGCGCCACCGCCGTCGAGGACGGCATCCTCCAGGCCGAGCTCTACTACCGCGACGCGCCGCTGGTGCCGAACTTCCTGGGCATCTCGCTGCTCGGGCCCGCGCTGATCCACCACGGCAGCGAGGAGCAGCGGCGTCGCTTCATTCCCCCGATGCTCTCTTGCGACGAGATCTGGTGCCAGGGCTTCAGCGAGCCGGGCTCCGGCTCGGATCTCGCCTCGCTGCGCACACGCGCCGAGCCCGACGGCAGCGACTGGCGCATCACGGGCCAGAAGGTCTGGACCACCTTCGGGCCCTGGGCCGACTGGATCTTCGTGCTCGCGCGAACGGGTGACGACCGCTACGGCGGAATCAGCTTCTTCCTGGTGCCGCTCGACCAGCCGGGCGTCGACATGCGTGGCCTCAAGCAGATCACCGGCGAGTCGGAGTTCGGCGAGGTGTTCTTCGACGACGCGCTGGCGCAGGGCGAGCATCTGGTCGGCAAGCTCGGCGAGGGCTGGCGCATCGCAATGACGGTGTTGGGCTACGAGCGGGGTGGGGCGGCGCTGGCGAAGCCAGCCGAGTACGACGCACAGCTCGAGGGGCTGGTCGCGGCGCTGCGCGAGACGGGCCGCCTGGAGCGACCCGAGCTGCGCGAGAAGGTCGCCCGGCTGGTGGTGGAGAACGAGGTGATGCGCTCGAACGGCCTGCGCACCCTGGCCAACCTGGCCGCCGGCAAGGCGCCGGGGCCCGAGTCGTCGATTGAGAAGATCTTCTGGTCCGAGTACCACCAGCGCCTGACGGATGCGGCGGTCGAGCTGCTGGGCCCGCGCGGCCAGCTCACGGCGCGCTCGCCCGGAGCACGGCCGGAGGTGGACTGGGCCTACCAGTATCTCTGGTCCCGTGCCGGCAGCATCTATTCCGGCAGCTCCGAGATCCAGCGCAACATCATCGCCAAGCGCGTACTGCGCATGCCGACGGCGCGCTGAATGCAGTTCGACCTCGACGAGGATCGCGAGCTGCTGCGTCAGTCGACCCGCGAGCTGCTGCAGAAGGAGGCCCCGCTAGCCGAGACGCGGGCGGTCATGGAGGAGACGCCCGAGGGCTACGCCAAGGGGCTCTTCGCCCAGCTGGGCGAGCTCGGCTACCCCAGCCTGCTGCTGTCCGAGGCCGAGGGAGGCATGGGCGCCCTGGCTTTTGCGGCGACGCTTGCCGAGATGGGCCGCGTGGCGTTGCCCGGCCCCTTCCTGGACCTGTGCCTGGCGGTGCGCGTGCTGGCGGGCTGTCAGGGCGATGTCGCCGCGCGCTGGCGCGACCGCGCTGCCGCCGGCGAGGCGCTCGTCGTGCTGGCGCGCAGCGAAGATGCGAACGAGGCCGACCCCGGCGCGGTCGAGGCGCGCTGTTCCGACGGCTGCGTCAAGGGCACCAAGACCTTCGTGCCTTTCGGTGCGCAGGCCGACGCGCTGCTGGTGGAGACACGCGACGGGCTGGCCCTGGTGGTGCGCCCGGGCGAAGGCTGGCACGCCACGGCACTCCCCACGCTCGACCATGCCCAGCGCTTCGCGGAGATCGCTCTCGATACTCCCGCAGGGCTCGTGGCCCAGTCCAGCCGCGCGACCGAGCTGCTCGCCGACGCCGAGCGCCTGGGCTCGCTGGGTGCCGCGGCACTGCTGCTGGGCCTGATGGAGCGGTCCCTCGAGCTGGCCGTCGAATACACCGGCGAGCGCGAGGCCTTCGGTGTGCCCATCGGCTCCTTCCAGGCGCTCCAGCACCGCTGCGCAGACATGCTGCTCCAGGTGGAGAGCACGCGATCCGTGGTCTTTCGCGCGGCCTGGGCCGAGGAAGCGGATCCGGCGGAGGCGGCCTACCTGGTCTCGGTCGCCAAGGCCTGGGCCGGGCCGGCCGCGCGTGAGGTGTGCGGCCAGACCATCCAGCTCTTCGGCGGCGTGGGCTTTACCTGGGAGTACGACCCGCACATCTTCCTGAAGCGCGCCAAGACGCTGGAGACCTTCTACGGCTCTACCCGGAGTGCTGAGCTGGCTGCCTTCGATCGCCACGCCCGCTTCGGGGGCTGAGAGGGACGTCGGCACCAATGAGCTTTCTGGCGACCGTCGAGAAGGCTCGAGCCTTTCTCGAACGCAACGGGCGCGTCTCCCTCCGCGCCATCCGGCGCGAGTTCGATCTCGACGAGGGCGCCCTCGACGAGCTGATCGAGGAGCTGGTCGAGATCCAACGAGTCGCCGTCAGCGACGGGCGCGCACTTGCCTGGGCCGGCGCCGTGTCTGCGGCTCCGACCGAAAGCCCGGAACGCGAACGCGCCCCGCGCGACTACACCCCCAAGCACCTCGCCGACAAGATCCTCCAGTCGAAGTCCGCCCTGGAGGGAGAGCGCAAGCAGGTGACGGTGCTCTTCGCCGACGTGAAGGGCTCGGTCGATCTCTCCGAGCGCATCGACCCCGAAGAGTGGCACCGCGTCATGGATCGTTTCTTCCAGATCCTGGCCGATGGTGTGCATCGCTTCGAAGGCACGGTCAACCAGTACACAGGAGACGGGATCATGGCGCTCTTCGGGGCGCCGATCGCGCACGAGGATCACCCGCAGCGGGCCTGCTACGCGGCGCTGCATCTGATCGAGGGGCTTCGTCGCTATGGCGACGAGCTGCGGCTCGATCGCGGCATGAGCTTCGCGGTGAGAATCGGTCTCAACTCGGGCGACGTCGTGGTGGGGAAGATCGGCGACGACCTGCGCATGGACTACACCGCCCAGGGGCACACGGTGGGCCTGGCCGCACGCATGCAGCAGATCGCCGAGCCGGGCAGGGTGTACGTAACGGAGCACACGGCGCGGCAGGTCGAGGGCTTCTTCCGGCTGCGCGACCTGGGTCCCTCCAAGGTTCGGGGCTCCAGCGATCCGCTGGGCGTGTACGAGCTGGAGGGTACGGGGCAGATGCGCACGCGGCTCGACCGCTCCCGCGCCCGGGGCTTCTCGCGCTTCGTGGGTCGCAGCGACGAGATGCAGACACTCGAGACGGCCCTGGCGCGCGTGCGTGCGGGCCAGCCGCAGGTGGTGGGTGTCGTGGCCGAGGCGGGAAGCGGCAAGAGCCGCCTCTGCTACGAATTCCTCGAGCGGTGCCGCGCCCGCGGCGCCACCTGCCACGAGGCGTCTGGCGTCGCTCACGGCAAGGCAACGCCTCTGGTCCCCATCCTCGAGCTCTACCGCAGCTACTTCGAAATCGCGGAGGAAGACGGCGACCGGGCCGCGCGCGAGAAGATCGCCGGGCGTCTCGTGCTGCTCGACGAAGGACTGCGCGAATCTCTCCCGCTCCTCTTCGAGCTCCTCGGCGTCGCCGACCCCGAAGGGCCGTCCGCTCCGATGGACGCCGAGGCGCGCCAGCGCCAGAACCACGCATTGCTGAAGCGCGTGGTACAGCTCCTGGGCCGGGAGCAGCCGATGGTCACGCTGCTCGAAGATCTCCACTGGTTCGACGCAGCCAGCGATGCCTACCTGGCGCAGCTGGTCGACGGGCTCCCCACCCACGGGCTGCTGCTGCTGAATTTTCGCCCCGAGTACCGCGCCAACTGGATGCAGAGTTCGAGCTTCCAGCAAATCCAGCTCGTCCCGCTGGGGCCCGAGGCGATCCGGGAGCTGCTCGACGACCTGCTCGGGGGCGATGCGTCGCTCACCGGCCTGGCCGAGCGGATTCACGAGCGCACGGCCGGGAATCCCTTCTTCATCGAGGAGGTCGTGCAGTCGTTGGTCGAGTCCGGAGAGCTCGAAGGCAGCCGCGGTGCCTACCGGCTCACCACGCAGGTGAGCCGCATCGCCGTACCCGGCAGCGTTCAGACCCTTCTGGCCGCACGCATCGATCGCCTGTCCGAGCGAGAGAAGCACGTGCTCCAGATCGCGGCCGTCCTGGGCAAGAGCTTCCCCCAGGCCGCCCTCGTCCGAGTCGCCGAGCTCCCGGAGCCGGACTTGCGAGCGGCGCTCGCGATCCTCGAGGCCGGCGAGTTCCTCTACGAGGCCGCCATCTACCCGGAGCTCGAGTTCGCGTTCAAGCACCCGCTGACACAGGAGGTCGCCTACGCCTCCCAGCTTCGGGAGCGGCGGCAGCGGGTTCACGCCGCCGTGGCGCGAGCGCTGGCCGAGCTTGACGCCGAGAAGCTAGACGAACGCGCGGCACTGCTGGCGCACCACTGGGAGGCCGCGGGCGAGCCTCTCGAGGCGGCGCGCTGGCACGCCCGCGCCGCCGAGTGGGTGATGGCCAGCGATGTCCGCGAGTGCGCTCGCCACTATCGGCAGACCCTGTCCCTGCTCCCGGAAGCCGGCGACGCGCCCGGCGCTGCCGAGCTGGGAAGCGCCGCGTGCCGCGCGATCCTGATCAGCAGTGCTGCGTCCGGACTGTCCGAGTCGGAGGAGCGCGAGGTATTCCTCGAGGGCAGGCGCTGGGTCGAGCGGCTGGGGAGCCTCGAGGGGGAGGCGCGGCTCGAGAGTGCCTATTCCGTTTCGCGCATAATGGCGGGAGACCTCGAGACGGCCCTCGAGCACGGACTCGAGGCGCAGCGCCTCGGCGAGCAGGCAGCCGGTCCAGAGCAGGGTCTGTTGCTCGCCGGCCCGGCGGCCAACGCGCTGTTTCTCATGGGTCGGCTCGCGGAAGCGCGGGAGCGTCTCGAGCCCATCGTTGCATCGATCCTCGAGGGGCAACCCATAGCGGGATTCCCAGGCTATTCGGTGATCGCCGTTCGCTTGCGGAGCTCGATCGAATGCAGCGTTGGTTCACTCATAGCGGCGAGAGCCCAGCTCGAGCGCGCGCTCGAGCTGGCGCTGGCCAGCCCCGAGGTGAGTGCCTGCAACGCGCTCTCCGATTTCGCCAATCTCTCCGCGATCGACGGCGACCTGAAGCTGGGTGTTAGCCGATGTCGAAGAGGCCTGGAGCTGGCGGAGCGCACGGGGAGCTCCAGCGAAAGGCTCAATGCCCAGCTAGCGCTCGCGAGGATGCTTGCGTGTACTGGCCCCGCGCAGGAAGGACTGTTGTTGGCGGAGCGGGCCGTCGCGATCGTGCGCGAAGCCGGCGTCTCGCGAGTGAGCGAATCCCGGGTCCTCAAGACACTCTCGGAGGCCGAGCTGGCGGCCGGACAGCTCGAGGCTGCGCGCGCGACGGCCGAGGAGGCGATCTCGGTTGGGCGACGCCTGGGCGCGCGGATCCACCAGGCCGACGCGGAGCTCGCCCTGGCCCGGGCCCTGCTGCGGGACGGCGCTCTGGCCGCCGAGGTTCGCAGGGCTCTCGACCGAGGCGAGGCCCTGTATGCGGAGACCGGCGCGAAGAACCTACGAGCATTCATCCACCTCGAGCGCGCGGAGCTCGCGCGCCTCGAAAGCGACCCTCAGACCCGGGAGCGTGAGCTGCGCAGCGCGCTCGGCCTCTTCCACGAGATGGAGGCTCCGATCCGCGTGCGCGAGGTCGAAGCGCTGCTCGCCGATTCCCGCTGAAGGGGCGCCGCCCCGGAGGCCCGCGCGCAGGCGCCTCAGCGCCCAGCCCGCCTCCGCGGCACGGAGTGTTCCCAGTCCGCCAGCAGTGCGCGCAGCGCAGTGACGATGGCCAGGGGCTGGTCGAGCATCATGTGGTGGTAGCACTGCGGAATCTCGACCACGGGCGCATTGCGATCGAGCAGCTCGTACATGTACTCGCCGATGTCCGGGGTGACGAGGCCGAACTGGGCGTAGAAGAGTGCGATCCGGCAGCGAACCTTGGGCAGGATCTCGTGTGCAGCGCGTGGCGTGATGCGCCGGAACACCCTGGGGTCGAACTTCCAGGTGAAGCCCCCGTCTACCTGCTCGAGTGAGTGCCGCGCGATGTGATCGAGGATGTACTGGTTCTCGCAGGGCTGCCCCGGTACCAGGCGGTAGTGCTCGAGGGCGGTCTCGATGTCCTGGTAGAGCTTGGGGTTGCGGAAGGCCTTGCCTCGCGCACCTTCCTCGGACTCCGGGTCGGGGCGTCGCACGGGCGAGTCGAGCACGATGGCGCCGGCCAGGTGGTCGCCGTGAAAGGCCGCGGCCTGGATGGTGACGAAGCCGCCCATGCTGTGGCCCACGACGATGGGCTTGCCCTCGATCTCGGCGTCGTCGGCGATCGCCATCACCTCCTGTGCCCATAGCTCCCGGGGGTAGACGTCGCGCCGGCCCGAGTCGCCGTGGCCGGAGAGGTCCAGTGCGGCCACTCGGTACTCCGGCGTCAGCAGCGGCGCGATGAAGCTCCACCAGTGAGCATGGGCGGCGCCGCCGTGCACGAAGACGACACCGGGACGCCCAGCGTCTCCCCAGCGCAGGTAGTGGATCGGGCAGCCGTCGACCTCGACCCGGCGACTCTCGCAGGGCGCCTCGACGGCGTCGGTGAACCAGTGCGGCGGCCGCGTGATCACGCCGGCTGCAGCCGTTCGGCGAAGAAACCCAGCACGCGATCCAGGGCCTCGCGTGTCGGGTGGCCCGCTTCGTCCACCAGGTCTTTGGTGACCACGGAGTGGGCGCTGCGCGGAATACCGTGCGGGTTGTTCGGGCTGTTGTCGATCTCGATGCCCTCGAAGCCATCGCCCAGCTCCTGGCGCAGTCGCTCGAAACGCTCGCCCGGGCACATGGCGTCCGCACTGAAGCGCAGGCCCAGCACGCCCACTCCCGCCGCCGCGCGCTTCTTCACCACTTCGAGATCGTATTCGGAAAGATGCAGCGCGCGGCGGCGTTCGGCGCTCACCGGGAAGGGCAGTGAAGGCTGGGAGAGCACCGGTGCCATCACGGATTCGTCCACCATCATGGACAGCGCAAAGTTTCCGGTGAGGCACATGCCGATGAAGCCGACGCCGGGCCCCCCGCACTCCGCGTGGGCGTGCCGGCAGAGTGCGCGCAGCCAGCTCGTGATCGGGCTCGAGCCCCGGCTCGCGAGCACGTGGAACTCGCGGCTGATGCAGGCGCGCAGGATCTGCCCGCCGATGTAGCTCGAGGAGTAGTCCTTGCCCGGCGTGCCGAAGAGGTGCGGCAGCCAGGCGCTGAAGCCCGCGTCGGCCAGACGGCGTGCGAAGCCGGCTACCGCCGGCGTGATGCCCGGGACCTCGTGCACCACCACCACGGCGGGGCCCTCACCGCGGTGGTAGACCCTGCGCGTCGCGTACTCGACGGTGAACGGGAAGCGGTCGAAGCCCTCGAGGGCCGGGGGGGTACTCATGCTGCTAGGCCTCCCGCAGTGCGGCGGCGACGTCGGCCAGCCGCTCCGCGTCGCGCTCGAACTGAGCGGCGTCAGCATAGCGTGAGCCCGTTGCCAGCCGGGTGGCCCCGGCGTCGCGATAGGCGCGCGCCAGCTCGGCGGCGCGCGGCGGATCGTCGAGGGGAAGCCCCGTCATTACCACCATCTCCGGCGCCGACCGGCCGCGTTCGGCGAAGAGCTCAGCGAGACGTGTCGCGTGAGGTGCGAGATCTTCGGGGCTGCCTCCCATGGGCATCCAGCCGTCTCCCAGAGCGGCCGCGCGCGCAAGCGCGTGGGGCGGAGCGCCGCCCACGAAGATCGGAGGCCGCGCCGGCCGCGGCTTGAAGAGGAAATGCTGACCGTTGGCTTCTACCTCGTCGCTCTCGAAGCAGCGGTGCAGGAAGGCCAGGGTTTCGTCGGTAATGCGCCCGCGCCGCGAGCGCTCGATGCCCAAGGCTTGGAACTCCGGGCGCATCCAGCCCACGCCCACCCCGAGCCGCAGCCGGCCTGCCGACAGCTCCTGAATCGTGGCGACGCTCTTGGCGGTGGGGAGCGCCGGGCGGTACGGCAGGATCAGCACCGCAGTACCCAGGCCGATCCGCTGCGTGGCGCCCGCCAGCCAGGCGAGTGTGGCCAGCGGATCCAGATAGCGGCCGCCCGAGCCCTCGGCGTCGTCGGGCGGTATTGCCACGTGGTCCACCACCCAGATCTCGTCGAGGCCCGCAGCTTCAGCTGCCTGCGCGCAACCCAGGACGGTCTCGCGCGTGGACTGGGGCCCCATGTTGCGCACCACGGCGCCGAGCTTCACGGCCACCTCCGGTTGTTCAAGCGGTTGCGATCTCGCTGCGCCGGCCCTGGTGCTCGACGGCGATGTCCGAGAACCAGGCTCGGCCCTCGCCGTGCTGGAAGAGGCTTACGGCGATGAGCCAGACCGCGACCAGGCGGCCCGGATCGCCACCGAGTGCGGTTCGATAGTCAGCTGCCAGCAGGCGCCTCTCGCCGTGCCACTCGCCCAGGCCTTGCTCGCCGCTGCGCACCACGAAGTGGGTTTCGCGCGGCGCCCAGTCTGGAATCGGGCAGGTGAACCAGGTGTCCACCGGAAGCCTGGAGCTCCAGTACCAGGTGAGGTCCCTGCCGCAGTCGAACTCGGCGGCGATGGACAGGTAGTCGTGCTGGAAGAGCTGGTCCTCTGGGAGCTTCGAGGGCAGTGCGTCGACCCGCCAGCGCCAGTGGAGTGTCGTGCCGGCGTCCACAGGCGAGTCGAGCTCGTAGCGGATGATCGAAGCATCGTCGCGGGGGTGCGCGGCCATACACGGGCGCCCGTCGCAGCTCTCGCGGAAGAAGCTGTCGCTCTCGCCCAGCAGCCAGTGCGGCGACCAGCCGGGGGCCCGCACGCTCGGGTCAGCGAGCCGCGCACGCTCGGCTAGCACCAGCGCATCGCCTTCGCTGAGCTTCGCGAGCCGCTCGAGCCCGGCCGCGGAATCCGACTCCCCCCAGTGAATCACGGCCACGTCGATGGCTCCCCCGACCGCGGTCCACGCCTCGGCGGGCGCAGCCAGCTCGCCCTCCGGTGTCTTCCACTCTCCTAGGAGCAGGCCAAACTCGAGGGTCCCGTCTCGCGCGGCCGCGAAGCTGTGGGTGTCGCGCCCGGCCTTGTGGGCCTGTCCATCCGGGGTGATACGGTGCCAAAGATGCCAGGTGGCATGGCCGGGGCCGGGCAGGCCGGCAGGCAAGACGATGCGGCCTTCGGCCAGCCAGGTGACGCGATCGCCACGCCTGAGCTGCAAGCCGCTGTCGGTCCAGGGAGGGACGTTGCCAGGCAGGCGCAGGCAGCGGGCGGCGCGTGCTGCACCTTCGGCGACCAGCGCGTCGAGTGCGCCCTGTAGCCGCTCGAGGGTGCGGGCCGAGGACATTCCGCCGAGCTAGTTGCCAGCCGGAGGCGAGGAGATGGCGCGCTGGTCTGTGCCGAACTGCCCGGCCAGCTCGCGGCTCATGTCGTCGTAGACGCTGGGCTCACAGCTCCCGGTCCACCCGCGGGCCTTGATCTCGAGCGCCGGCCGCGCGTCGTCCGTCGGTCCCGGGATGTGGGGGGCGTCGGTGCTCCCCGTCCGGATCACGAGCAGCTCGTAGCGAACGTTCCGGAGGGCGCCGCAGCTGAAGCCGCTCTTCTCGCCGCCGGTCTCCACGATCAGCGCGTAGTCCGCCTCGGTGCCGTCGGCGACTTGCAGGCCCGCTCTCTCCAGCGACTGGGCAATCCGCACCTGGTCCGGCGACCGCGTACTGATGTGGATGGTGGGATTCCTCTTCAGCGGAACCAGGGCAGGCTGCGTGACGGTGGCGGCGACGGTGCCGCAGGCCGCGAGCGCGAGGCCCGCGAGAAGCGCAAGACCGAGGGGGATCCGACTTCGCATGGCTGAGTTCCTCCCTGGGAAGCTCGGGCCGTGGCGTCGATCCCAGCCTACCACCGCAGCTGGCCGCGTGGGAAGCCAGACTCTGGGGCGAGCCGGCTCGGCGAGCCGCTGCGTCGCCCAGCCACGCAGGGTATGTCAGCGGCGCTCGATTGGTGTATCGCGACTCGCGCAATTCGTGATACGAAGCAGCATGGCCGAGCGCTTGAGGATCGGAACCCTCGGAGCTGCCCGCATCACTCCGCCCGCGCTGCTGAGGCCGGCGCGGAAGCTGGCCGAGGTCGAGGTCGTGGCGGTCGCGGCCCGCGACGAGGCGCGTGCGCGGCGCTTTGCCTCGAAGCACGACATCCCCCGCGTGCTCCCGAGCTACGAGGCCCTGATCGCCGACCCCGAGATCGACGCCATCTACAACCCGCTGCCCAACGGGCTCCACTGCGAGTGGACGATCAAGGCCCTGGAGGCCGGCAAGCACGTGCTGTGCGAGAAGCCGCTCGCGTCGAATGCACAGGAGGCCCGGCGCATGGCCGAGGCTGCCGAGCGCAGCGGACGCATCCTCGCCGAGGCCTTTCACTGGCGCTACCACCCGCTGGCGGCACGCATGCGCGAGCTGGTCGAGGCCGGCGAGCTGGGACGCGTGCGCCGCGTGGAGGTGAGCACCTGTGTGCCGCTGCCCCTCCCCGGAGACATCCGCTATCGCCTCGACCTGGCCGGCGGCGCCACCATGGACATCGGTTGCTACGCCGTCAACATCGCCCGCTTCCTGGCCGGGGCGGAGCCGGAAGTCGTCACAGCCGAGGCGCGCTTGTCCTCGCCCCGCGTCGATCGCTGGATGCGTGCCGAGCTAGCCTTTCCCGACGGCGTCTCGGGCCGCGTCACCTGTGCACTCTTCTCCGCCCAGCTGCTCAAGATCCAGGCCGTGGTGGAAGGCGAATCGGGCCGCATGCAGGTCTTCAACCCGCTCGCGCCGGGCATCTACCACCGCCTGCGCGTCAGCAACTCCAGCGGTGTGCGCCGCGAGCGCGTACCGGGCGGCATGACCTACGAGTACCAGCTCGAGGCCTTCGCGAAATGGGTGCTGGAAGGCATTCCCATGCCCAGCGATGCCGAAGACGGCATCCGCAACATGCAAGTCATCGACGCCATCTACGAGAAGTCAGGTCTTGGCATGCGTGGACTCGGCTCCTGACGCGATCCTGACCACCTCTCGCCGCCGCCTCCGTCCGAGGCGCTCGTCATTGGGCGCTGGCCGCCACCTCTCAACTCACCCGAGCAACAGGTCGATACGTCTCGCGTATGACTGCGCAGATCCAGTCCGGGCGGAAGTGGCTAGCGCTCGTGGCATGTGTGCTGGCTGCGGCCTGGGTGCGCCTGCTGCTCATGAACGATTGGCTCGGCTACGACGAGTCCGTCAACTACATGATCGGGATGAGCCCCAGCTGGGACGAATTCCTCTACGTCTACAAGTCGCGCGCGCATCCGCCACTCTCGTACTTGCTCAGCATGCCCTTCCTGGCCCTCGGGCAGACGGCCGCGTTGGCTCGGGGGGCGGCATTGCTGTGTGGCCTGGTGAACGTGGCCCTCGTCTTCGCCGTGCTCCAGGAGGGCCTGCGCCGCGACGAGGAGGGAGCCGAAGCCAGCCTGCCGGCCGTGGCAATGGGCACGCTCCTGCTGGCCGCCGTCCCGATCTTCGCGCTGCTCTCGGTCCGGGTGCGCGGCTACAGCCTGTGCATGGTCTTCGTCTGGGCCAGCTTCTGGCTCTACTTCCGCATGCGTGCCTCGAACTACGGGCGCACGCGCGACCACGTCGCGCTGGCCGCGCTCTTCCTGCTCGCGGCCTTCACCGAGTTCGCGGTGGCGCTTCACCTGCTGGCGCTTTCGGCTCTGCTCTACACGCCGCTTGTGCTGGGACTGGCGCGGCGAGGGGAGTGGCGCCGGGTGGTCCTGACGGTCACGCCGGTTGCTGCTGCCGGCCTCGTCAGCCTGGCCAACTACGCCTGGCAGATGGGTGGCGCCGACCTCGACTACGGACACACGCAGACCGCCGTCTACGCCGGCGGCCTGCTGGAGCTGCCGGCCATCGCGGTCTTTCTCTTCGAACGTCTCCCCGTTCAGATGGGCTCGGTGTTGCCGAACCCGTGGGGCCTCGCGACGCTGGCCCTGCTGCCCCTGGCCTTCACGCGGCTGGTGGGGCACTCGGCGCTTGCGGTCCGAGCCCGAGCGCTGGCGGGCTACGCACTGATCGCTTTGGCCTGTGCCTTCGTTGCCAGCCTGCTCGGCAAGTTCCCTTTCGGTGGCGTGCCTCGGCACGGCGTCGTGATATTCCCCGGCATCCTGCTGGCGGCTCTGCTCACGCTCGCGGCACTGCTGAGGCAGCAGCTTCCCAGCGGCGCGGCGCGCGTCTGGGGAGCGGCGCTGCTCGGCGCTGCGGCCGCCCCCGCACTCGCCGTGGGCCTCACGGCCGCCCTGCCGGGGGATCACGATCGCGAGACGCTGCGCGGGGCCCTGGACGTGGCGGCCTTCGAGGCCGAGCCCGGGCCGGTCGTCACGAACTTCGGAGGGCGTGCCTACCTGAGCTGGTGGTTTCTCAATGGCCGCGAACCGCGCCGCATGTACCAGGACGTAACCAACCTGCCAGTCTTCGACTACGAAGGCATCTCGGTGGTGCGCGCGCTGAGCGATCCCCAGACGCTTCGCACCGCGCTCTTCTACACGCAGCACTTCGAGACGACCTGGATCTTCCTCGCCTTCAGGACGCCGCAGGAAGCTGTGGCGACCCAGGCCTTCCTGGAGCGCTCCTTGGCTAGAGTGCCGGGCGTGGCCACGTCTTTCAGCCGCAAGCCCGAGTGGCTCACCGACGTGCTCTACCTGAAGCTCGAGCGCAGCCCAGCGGCTCCGCTGGCCTCGCGCTGAGCCTTCTCCGGCTCAGCCCGCCCCGGCGAGAGGCCGATAGGGGACAGCCGGGAGAGCCGCTGCATGATCCTGCCGATTGGCCACCAGGAGTCCTCCACCCGCCAGCTTCCGTGGGTGACCTTCGCGCTGATGGCCACGTGTCTGGTGAGCTTTCTGCTGACCGACACCTCGGCCCTGGACGCGGCGCCCAGCCAGGCCGATCAGGCGGAAGAGGCCGCCGACTACTGGCGCCGCCACGCCTACCTCGAGGTGGACCGGCGCATCAAGGAGCACGTCGCCTACGACGTGATGCCGAACCAGCGCCGCCAGTATCTCGCGACACTGCCCGACCTCTCCGAGCACCTGCGCCCCCACGACGCCGAGGGCCTGGCCATCCAGCAGGCGGAGCTCGACAGCCTGACGGATCTGGCGCTCGGGCTGGTGAAGTCGGAGGGGGAGGTCCACAACCCGTACCAGCGCTGGGGCTACGTTCCGGCCGAGCCACGGGCAGAGGGGCTGCTGACCCACGTGTTCATGCACGCCGGCTGGTTCCACCTGGCGGGCAACCTCTTCATGCTGCTCCTGGCGGGCCCCCCCGTCGAGGACCGAATCGGCCGTGCTGCCTTCGCGGGGTTCTTTGTGCTGGCTGGCGCCTGCTCGGCGCTCTTCCACGCCATGCTCGGGCAGGGTGCGGACCTGCCGTTGGTGGGGGCCTCAGGCGCGATTTCCGGTGTGCTCGGGGCTTTCATGGTGCGGCTGTGGGCCACCAAGATCCGCTTCGCCTATTTCTTCATGTTCGGTCTGCGCATCTTCACGGGCACCTTCGAGGCTGCGGCCTGGGTCATGCTGCCGCTGTGGTTCGGCAACGAGCTGTTCCAGGCGGTGCTGTGGGATTCGATCGGGCTCAAAGGCGGTGTTGCCTACTGGGCCCACGTCGGCGGCTTCCTCTTCGGCGTGGCGGCAGCCTTCGGACTGCGCGCGCTGCGCTTCGAGGAGCGCTTCGTGGATCCCGCCATCGAGGCGAAGGTCACCCGCTTCGAGGCCAAGCCCGTTCTCGAAGAGGCAATGGCCGCGCGGGAGCGCGGCGAGATCGGCGAGGCGCTCGAGCTGCTGCAGGCAGACTACGCCCGCGAGCCCGACGAGGACGTGGGTCTCGCGCTCTGGGACGCCGCGTTGGCTTGCGCGCAGCCGGAGCTGGGCGCCACTGCGCTGGCGGTGGTGACGAGCGCCGCGGTCAAGCGCGGCGACACCGAGGTGGCGCTGCGGCACTGGTCGGAGCTCTCGGACCACGTGCCGGACGTGCTGCTGGACCCGGCGACGCTGCTGCGCTTCGTGCCGATGCTGCGCGAGGAGGGCCAGGGAGAGCGCGCGGTGCTGGCCTTGCGTCAGGCCGTCGCAGCCGAGAACACGCCGCTCACACCCGGCCAGGCCATGCGTGCGTTGGAGGTGGCGCGCCAGCTCGATCCGCCCTCGGCCCTGCGCGCGGCGCGGCTCGCGCTGGCCTCGGCTGAGCTGCATGAGGCCAAGCGCGCCAAGCTCGAGGCGCTGGTTGCGGAGCTCGCGGCAGCGGGTGTTGCCGTGGCGGAGCCCGAGGCAGCGGCAGCGGGCGCTTCCAAGCTGGAGCTCGCGGCGTCGACTCGCGAGGCCGCGGAACCCGAGGCGGAGTGGGAAGACGACCGCGCCATCCGCATCGCGCGCTTTGGCGGCACCAAGCTCAAGGAGGTCCGCCCGACCGGACTCGCCGGTGGGATCCTGCGCGTCGAGCTCGAGGGCGACAAGCAGGCGGCGCTGCGCCTCGACAAGGTGCAGGCGGTGTCGGTGGCGATGGTTGCCGACCAGGGCCCCCGGCCAGTTCTGCTGGTGGACCTGCTCGCAAACTGGGACGAGCCCGAGGCCGAGGCCCTGCGCGGTGTGCGCCTGCGCAGCGACCGCTTCGATCCGCGCAAGGTGCTGGGCGTCCCGGGCGGCGAGGCCCGGGCCGCCTTCGACGCACTGGTGGAAGCGCTGCTCGAAGCCACTGGCGCCGCGGCGCTGCCCAGTCCGGATGCTGCGCGGGGTCGGCCCTTCGCCCGCTTCGACAGCGTGGCGGAGTACGAGTGCGAGGTGCTCGAGGTCGAGTCCTGATCCGGCGGACGGTCGAGTCCTGATCCGGAGGGCGGTCGGCCTCAGTCGAAGTCCGTGCTCACAGCCGGAGGCCTGGTTCCGAGACGCGGATCCAGGCGGTAGAGCCAGGTGCTCTCCGAGGGCTCGCCTGCGTCGGCCGCGAGCACACGACGACGCTCCTCGGCGTCGGTGATCCGGATCGCGCGCAGCTCGTAGACCTGCCCGGCGAGCAGCACCCGTACGTCGGGGTCCGCTTCGGCCATGGCGGTCCAGCGCTTGCGGGCGCCGTGATAGGAGTGAACGTAGAGCCGCCCGCCCACCACCTGGCAGTTGACGTTGACGGAGTGCGGGTCCGCAAAGCGCAGCTCGAGCTGGCAGGGGCTCGTGCCCTCGAAGATCTGCCAGTCCGCCGGGGCCGATGCCACGGGACCCTCGAGCGCGCCGCCCGGGATCAGGCCGCAGGGCTTCGCTGCGAGCAGCAGTGGTGCCAGCAGCACGGCGAGCCATCGCCTTCTCATGCGCTTCTCCCCCCCCTCCTGCATGGTAGGCTGGCGCACATGGCAACGAACGTCGAGATCGCACAGGGCAGGCTCACGGGCTTCGAGGATGAAGGCCTCGAAGTCTTCCTGGGGATTCCCTTTGCGAAGTCGCCGACCGGTGCAGGCCGCTTCCGTCCGCCGTTGCCGCCCGAGCCCTGGGCCGGCCTGCGCGACGCCACCCGGTATGGCTGCTCCGCGCCCCAGGCGGCACTGCAGCTCGAGCAGGTGATGCCCGGCTTCGACGTCGGCGAGCAGAGCGAGGACTGCCTCTATCTCAATGTCTTCACACCGGCGGCCGACGCCGGCCGGCGGCCTGTGCTGGTGTGGATCCACGGGGGCGCCTTCACGTTGGGCTCGGGCAGCCAGAAGATGTACGACGTGCGCGGCCTGGCGCGCCAGGGCGAACTGGTCTGTGTAACGATCAATTACCGGCTGGGTGCACTGGCCTTCACGCACCTGGCGGGGCTCGATGCCTCACTCGATACCAGCGCCTGCGCCGGCATCCAGGATCAAGCGGCCGCCCTGCGCTGGGTGCGCGAGAACATCGGCGCCTTCGGTGGGGATCCGCAGCAGGTGACGATCTTCGGGGAGTCGGCCGGGGGCTTCAGCGTTGGCACGCTGCTCGGCCTGCCCGAGGCGCGCGGGCTCTTCGAGCGCGCGATTCCCCAGAGCGGAGCCGCCCACCTGACGCAGGATGCCGAAGCCGGTGCACGCATCGCTCGGCTGCTGGTCAGTGAGCTCGGCATTGCGCCGGCTGATGTCGGGAAGCTCTGGGAGCTGCCGGCCGAGGCCATCGTGCAGGCGCAGCAGCGCGTCGAGGCGCGGGAGCGGCTGGGTACCCACTCGCGTCCCTTCAAGCCCGTGGTGGATGGCCGCGTGCTTCCCGAGCCTCCGATCGACGCCATCGCGAGAGGTCTCTCGGCCGGCGTGCCGGTGGTGGTGGGCGTCTGCCGCGACGAGGAGAAGCTCTTCACGCTGTGGGACAAGGCAGCCCGCGAGCTCGACGAGCCCGGTCTCGTCAAGCGCATCGACGATCTGGTGCCGGGCCACGGGCACACGCTTGTCGAGGCCTACCGGGAGGCGCGGGCCGAGCGCGGCGACGACGTCACGCCCTACGAGCTCTACGCCGCCATCGAGACCGACCGCGTGTTCCGGATGCCCGCCGTCCGTCTGGCCGAGGCGCAGTCACGCCATCAGCCCGCCACCTTCGCCTACCTCGTCACCTGGGAGGCCGCCGCCATGGGTGGCCAGCTCGGCGCCTGCCACGGTATCGATCTGCCCTTCGTGTTCGGGAACGTCGGAGCCAAGGCCTCGGGTCTGTTTGCTGGCAGCGGGCCCGACGCCGAGCGCCTGTCGCGGGAGATGATGGGAGCCTGGATCGCCTTCGCGCGCGGCGGCGATCCGAATCACGGCGAGCTGGTTTCCTGGCCGGCCCATGACGAGGAGCGCCGCGCGACGATCTTGTTCGGTCGTGAGACGCAGGTGGTGGACGCGCCACTCGAGGGCGAGCGCTGCGCTTGGGAGGGGATCCTCTAGCCCGTTCTCGGGCTAGGGAGCCTCGCTCGCAGCCTCCTCCACCTCTTCTTTCGCACGCTCGCCGAGCTGGATCGCGTCGGTCATCACCCACCAGCCGGTGATGCCGAAGGCGGCCAGCAGGGCCAGCAGTGCCAGGCCGGCGAGCAGCCGGTGGTGCAGGGGGCGCTCCGGCTGGCGCTTTTCCACCGGGTATCAGCTCCAGTCGACCGGAAAGACGCGGTGCGGGTCGGGGAAGCCCTTGAGCACCACTTCTCGCGCACTGCCGAAGCGCAGGTCACCCACGCTCTGGGTCAATTCCTTCAGCAACGAGGAAGCGAGGATCTCGCCACCCGCAGCCTGGGAGGCGATGCGCGCTGCCAGGATCACGGTGGCGCCGAAGAACTTGTCGGCGTCGCGCAGCACCTCGCCAGTGTGCAGGCCGATGCGCACGCGGATCGGCTCCTCGGGCTGTCGCCTGGCGTCCTCGGCCAGGGTGCGCTGGATCGCCATGGCGCACTGCAGCCCGGCGCGGGCACTGCCGAAGGCCAGCAGGAAGCCGTCGCCCTGGAGCTCCACCTCGTAGCCGCCGTGAGCCGAGCAGGCCTGACGCACGAGGGTGTTGTGTCGGCGGATTACCTCGCGGGCGGCCAGGTCTCCCAGCCGCTGGGTCATCTCGGTGAAGCCCTCCATGTCGCTGAACATGAGGGTGACAGTGCCGTCGGGCGCGGCGTGGGGCGTGAAGTCCGGCCGCTGCACGTCGATGGACGCGGCCACCATGTCGATGGTGCGCTTCACCTCGTGGGAGGTGGAGCTGCCCTGGGCGCGCAGCTTGTCGGCCAGCACGCTCTCGAGCCAGGGCGTGCCGGCGTCCATTTCACGGTAGATGCCCAGGGCCGAGTCGAGCTTCTCGACGGCGGAGCGGCGTTCGCCGGCGGCGAGCAGAGCCTGGCCCCAGAGCTGGAAGGCGTCGGCCTCGATCCAGCGGTCCTCGTAGCGTCGGGCCAGCTCCAGCGCGGCTTCGAAGTGGCCGGCCGCGGCCGCGGCGGATCCCTTCGCAGATTCCAGGGCTCCCGAGGCCAGCTCGGCCCGGGCCGGAGCTCCGCCCCAGTCCTCCCCGTTTTCGAGCAGGCCCCGAGCGCTCGCCAGGTGCGCCTCCGCTTCCGGAACGCGACCCAGCCGCGCCAGCACGAGCGCGAGTGACGCGTCCGACCCGTAGCGATTGACGTCCGCCTCGGCCGCGATGCACAGGCGGTTGCGCTCGCTGAAGGCCTCGTGAGCACCTTCCAGGTCGCCGCGGCGGTAGCGCGCTTGGGCGATCTCCCAGAGACAGATGATCTCGCTCTGCTCGACACCGTTGGCCCGGAACATCTCGAGGTCCTGCTGGGCGAGGCGTTCCCAGCGCTCCCAGTCACCCTCGAGGTTGGCCAGGCCGATCTTTGACTGGGGGTCCTCGATCTCCTGGAGGATCGGGCGCGCCTCCCGCAGACGCCCCGTCCGCGCGAGGCTCAAGGCATGGAAGCGCAGCACCAGATTGCGCTGCGCCGGAGCCTGGGAGAGGCGCGGGGTGGCGAGTTCGGTTTCGCTCCACCGCAGTGCTTGCTGCCAGTCGGCCCGCATGAAGCCGAGGAAGGACCCGAAGCTCGCGACGAAGAAGGCCAGAGGCGCCTGGTCGAGCGTTTCGTTCAGATCGCGCGCGCGTTCCAGCATCTCTCGGGCCTCGCGGAAGCGAGCCAGGTCGATCAGGTGTGCCGCCGCGAGCGCCGCGCCGTTGGCCCAGACCGCCTCGCTCTCGACCCGCTCCGAGATCGCGAGGGCCGCCTCGGCGGCGGCGAGGCCAGGCACCGGCCGCAGCGCCTGGAACTCCACCGTCGAGACCACGACCTGGAGCGCGGCGACCCCGGCGCTCTCTCCGGCCTCGCCGACCAGATCGATGGCAGCGTGCACGTGCTCGCGCGCTCTGGGGATGTCGGAGCGCTCCGGGTAGGTGCTCAGGTCGCGGGCCAGCCGGGAATGGATCTGCGCCGCGCGGCCCTTCTCGCCCATCTCCTTGCGAATGGCGAGAGCCTGTTCCAGGCAGGCGATGCCGCGTTCCCAGTCTTCGCCGGTGTTGTAGTCGAGGTCGCCCAGCCGCTCGAGCAGCGACACGCGCCGCGGCCGCGGCACGTTCTCGTCCTCCATCAGCTCGATGGCGGAGCTCCAGTGCTCGCCGGCCTCCTCCCAGGCGAAGACCCGCGCCGCCAGGCCGCCGGCGCGGTCCGAGTAGTCGAGGGTCTTTTCCAAGTCTCCCGCGGCGCCGGCCATGCGGAAGTGCTTGGCCAGCTCAGGCAGGTGCGAATCGAGGTTGCGCGCCTTGGCCGCCTCGATGGCCTCGCCTGCCTTCAGGTGGAAGCGCTGCTTGCGGGGTAGCGAGAGCTCGTCGTAGAGGGTCTGGCGCACCAGCGCGTGGGAGAAGCGGTAGGCGATGCCCTCGCGGCCCTTGGTTTCGCCGATGAGCTGGGATTCGAGGGCTTCCTCCACGGCCGAGAGCAGCTCCTCGCTGCCCAGGCCCGTCATGCGTTCCAGCACGTCGAAGTCGAACTCTCGCCCCAGTACCGAGGCGTGGGAGAGCGCCGTGTTGCAGCCGTCCGAGAGTATCGAGAGCCGGCGGCCGATCACTTCGCGCACGCCTTCGGGGATGCCGATTTCGTCGACGGTGTTTGCGTCGGAAACCCAGCGG
>Ga0255057_10000545_pt1 | contig 21452 bp, 17 predicted proteins | sample Cases_109_6_MG_FD_189022 | JGI IMG/M metagenome (GOLD analysis project Ga0255057, IMG submission 189022) | Seawater microbial communities from Amundsen Gulf, Northwest Territories, Canada - Cases_109_6 | ecosystem: Environmental > Aquatic > Marine > Gulf | place: Canada: Northwest Territories... | reverse complement strand
GACGGGTTCGAAGGGGCTGCCGGTTGCCACCAGCGCACGTCCGTCGGTCCAGGCCAAGGCGTCCGTCGGGAGCACCTCGGTTTTAGATGTCGGGTTTGAAAGCGCGAAGATTGCCGGGCGCTCGACATGCTTGACCATCTCGCGGATGATCGCCTCGGTGAAGCAACCGGGTTGTCCCGACGTGCCGATGAGCACGGTCGGTTGGAAGTTGGCCACCACGTCGTTCAAGGTGATGTTGTTCGGATCATCGAGACGCCAGTCCGAGACCAGGGCGGGATCGGCGGCCAATCCGTGCTTGAATGCCTCGAGTCCCGGGCGATTCGCGAGGATGAGACCGCGGCTGTCGAGGCCGACGACTCTGGCCCTCGCTTCGGCAGCGCTCAGCCCGGCTTCCGACAAGGCCGCGAGCAGCACTTGGATGATTCCACCTCCGCCTGCACCGGCCCCATGCACCACGAAACGGTGCTCGGCGAGCCCACGACCGGTGACGGTGCACACGCTCAGCACGCCGGCCAGAGTGATGGCGCCGGTACCCTGAATGTCGTCGTTGAACGAGCAGATTCGGTCGCGGTAGCGCTCGAGTACGGTCCACGCTTTCTGCTTCGAGAAGTCCTCCCATTGAAGAAGTGTCGAAGGGAAGACCTCGGCAACGGCCTCGACGAACTCATCGAGCACCCGGTAGTACTCATCCCCTTCCAGGCGTGGGCGTTGAGTGCCGAGGTAGAGTGGGTCGGAACGAAGCTGGGCGTTGTTCGTGCCGACGTCGAGGCAAACCGGCAGGCACCGCGCCGGATGAATCCCCGCCCCCAGGGTGTAGAGGGCCAGCTTGCCGATGGGGATCCCCATGCCGCCCGCACCTTGATCGCCAAGACCAAGGATCCCCTCGCCGTCGGTGGCGACGATCACGGACACCTCCGAGTACGGCAGCTCCGAGAGCAGTTTGCGCATCCGCCCGGTGTCGTCCGGGGTGATGTATAGACCGCGCGGTCGGCGGTAAATGTGCGAGAAGCGCTCGCACGCGAGCCCGACGGTCGGGGTATAGACGATAGGGGTCATCTCCTCGACGTGCTCGCTCAACAGTCGATAGAAAAGGGTCTCGTTGCGATCCTGGAGCGCGACCAGGTAGAGGTAGCGGTCGAGATCGCCGGGCTGCAGACGGTAGTTCTCGTACACCCGCTCGAGTTGCTTCTCGATTGTGCAGATGGACGGCGGTATCAGTCCTTGAATGCCCAATGCGGCGCGCTCCTCGCGCGTGAACGCCGTCCCCTTGTTGAGCACGGGATCGGTCATCAGCGCCTGACCTCTCAGACGTACCGGCAGGTACTTCTCCCCGGTCGCGGGATCCGTTTTCGTCAGGTAGTGGTGCATAGACACTCCTCCCGAGCAGGTGGGTGGCAGCAGTGTTCGAGTTGCGTCGACCTCGCTGGGCATGAACAGCTTGGGGCAACTCGTCCGACGGGCAATCTTGCTCCCTGGTGACGGAGTCGATTGCGCTCGAGCAGTAACGTGAAAAGCGTAGCGCCGGTGGTTCTCGACGCAAATGACCCACATCAATAGGAATAGGCCAACGCAGGGATTGTCGAGAAATGTCCGAATGTCAGACCGGAGCCCTTCTTCCCTTTTTCGGTCGACCCGGGCGACGCCGATAGGTCCGGAGATCGGCGTCGCCGCAGGAAACGCGATCCTCCAGATCTTCGCAGCGTGCTAGCCGGTGTCTCCATCGGAGAACCCCGAGCCTGCCCGCTGGTATTCCTCACGCGGCGGACTGAAGATGTCGAGGACGACGGCTCCCTCGGAATCGGCGCGGAAGCCATGCGGCACGTTGCCCGGCGTCTGCCAGAAATTACCGGCCTGGACTTCGTGCTCGACACCGTCTTGAGTGCGTACACCGCTGCCTTCGAGTAAAACGCCCCACTGTTCCTGAGGGTGGCTGTGAACCTCGCCGGACTTGTTCGGAGCGATGCGCACGACGGAGAGCATCACGTTCTCGCCGGGAAAGATCCGTGTCTCGAGTCCATCGGCCAACGTGCGCGATATGCCTTGGCTCATGTCGTGAAGATGGAAGAAGTGCTCCCCGTTCATGGATCTCCAGTCTCCTTGCTATTCAAATGAGTCTATTATGGCGTCGAATCCGTGCGCTTGGGCCATCCATGTGTCGAATGTGGGCAGAGTCAATCATCGCCGGTCGCTTGCCGAATCATTCGTCTTTTGACAGGGTGCGCCCTTTCCCGGGGGAGAACAAATGACGGATCTGCCGCGGCTCAGGCCGGAGCCCATCCCGGCCATTCATCCGTTGCCCGAGTACCTGGCCGAGGGCCTGCGCAAGGCTAGGTACGAGGACATGAAGCAGATCTTCCAGGTGCCCTGGATGGGGGTCGTGACCATGGCCTACGCCCACTATCCCACCTTCTACGAGACTCTTTGGCAGGGCGTGCGCGATCTTTGCACGAGCCGGCCTTTCGTCCAGGCGTTTCTCGGCAACCGCGCCTTCGCCGAGACGCAGGTGGCGAAGCTTGATCCGCCACCCATCGACGAGCGGCTCCGCGAGGCCGGATACGCGCCCCGTGAGGTTGAAGCGATCCGCCAGGTCGTCGAGGTGTTCAGCCACGGCAACCAGCCCTACGTGCTGTTGGCAACCCTCACCCGATACCTGCTGGAGATCGGTGACATGGCAGGTACGACGGACGGGGAAGCGGCCCCGATCTACGCTGACCGTCACGCCCCTGTATTCGATGTGCCCTTCCTGCTGATGGAAGCCCATCACGCCGATCAGCCGACCCGGGACGTCTACGAGGACGTCAAGCGGGTGCTGAACTTGCCATTCGTCAACACCGACTATCGCGCTCTCGCGCGCTGGCCCAGCTACTGGGCCATGGCCTGGGGCGATCTGCGCCGGGTGGCGGGCACGCCGGCCCATGAGGCAATCTGTCGGGCGCTGCACGATCGCTGCGTCGAGCAGGCCGCGAAAACCTTGCCCAACGCCGGCGGCATTACGGCCGAGTCGCTGCGGCGGGCGGCCGAAAAGGACGCGCCCTTCGAGGAGATCCGCGACATGTGCCGGTTGTTCCAGTGGCTGCTGCCTGGCCTGGTCACTAACGTCGCCTACCTGCGCGCCCAGCTCGCGGCGCCGACTTCTTGAGGGCGTACGCGGACAAGGCCCGCTTCGGAAATTTCCATCTGACGCCTCAAGCGAACGGCAGCAGCACGCTCGAGCCGGTGGTGCGGCGTTCGTGGATGGCGCGGTGCGCTTCGGCGGCTTCGCTGAGCGGATAGGTGTGGTTGACGGTGCTGCGGATGATGCCCGCCGCGAGCGCATGGAACAGCGCCGCCGCCGCTTCCTCCAGCGCCGCACGGGTGGCGAGATAATGCATGACGGCGGGGCGTGTAACGAACAGCGAGCCGCGCGCCCCCAGGTCCTGGATGATGTCGACCGGGTCCGGCGGGCCGGAGGCGTGCCCGTAGGCGGCGCACATGCCGAGCGGGCGCAGGCTGTCCAGGGACTTCGTGAGCGTCGCCTTGCCGATGGACTCGTAGACCACGTGCACGCCCGCGCCATCGGTCAGTGCGCGGCAACGGGCGGCGAAGTCCTCGGTGGAATAGTCGATGACGTGATGGCATCCCAGCTCCCTGGCGATCTCGGCCTTCGCCCCGGAGCCGACGGTGCCGATGACGTTGGCGCCCAAGTGCTTGGCCCAGGGCACCAGCACGTTGCCCATGCCGCCGGCGGCGGCGTGGATCAGCACCCAGTCGCCGGGCTTCACCGCGTAGGTCTTGTGCAGAAGGTAGTAGGCAGTGAGCCCCTTCATGAAGATGCCGGCGAGGGCGAACGCATCGATGCCCTCCGGGATCTGGAGTAGCGTCGAAACGGGATAAATGCGTTCCTGGCTGTAGGCGCCGAGCGGCGGAAGCCCATAGACCACCTGGTCGCCGACGACGAAGCCCTCGACGCCGGGGCCGAGCGCCATTATCTCAGCCGTCGCCTCGAAGCCGACGATCACCGGCGGCTCGCCGACGGGCCAGGGGTGTGACACCCCGCCCCGATGGTAGGTATCGGCGTAGTTGACTCCTATGGCGGTGTGTTTGAGGCGCACCTCGCCAGGCCCCGGGTCGCCGATCTCGACGTCCTCGTAGCGGAACACGTCTGGCCCGCCTTTCTCATGGATGACAGCGGCTTTGGGCATGATGGCGGTGGGCCTTCAGTCAGCGGTTCAGATACTGCAGCGCAAGTCCCGGGCGCGGCCACTCGGTGGCCACCAGTCGGCCACTCATGGAAAGGGTGATAAAGGCGGTGCGCAACTCCGGGCCGCCGAAGCAGATGTTCGTCGTGTACCGATCGGGCATCGGAATTTGCTCCACGCGAGCGCCGTCCGGGGAGACCACCGTGATGCCACCATTGATGAGTGTCGCGACGCACACGTTGCCGTCTGCGTCGAGGGCAAGGCTGTCGAAACGCTGATAGCCGCCCAGTCCGACGATCAGCCGTCCGCCGTGAGGGGAGGGCCATGGTTCCTTGTGGACCTCGCCCGGGGCCGTGATCTCGAACTCCCAGAGTCGGCACGGCTCGGTTTCGGCGACGTAAAGGCGCGTCTCGTCCGCTGAAAGACCGATGCCGTTCGGCGTCACAAACGGGTGAATGATCTCGCGGCATTCGCTGCCGTCGGCCTTTGCGTAGAAGACCCGACCGCGGTCCTGATCGTGCACGCGCACCTTGCCGAGATCGGTAAACCACAATCCTCCATGAGAGTCGAAGACGATGTCGTTCGGCCCCTTTAGAGCGATTCCGCCGGCGTGGGTGTAGAGCACCTCGACGTCACCGGTCTGCAGATCGACCCGCTCGATGCGCCCGCCGCTGTAGTCCTTCGCTTGCAGTACCGGCCGCAAGCCCTCGTCGTCCTCATGCCACTCGAAGCCGCCGTTATTGCACAGGTAGCACTTGCCATCCGGACCGATGGCAGCGCCGTTGGGCCCGCCGCCAGGGGTGGCGACGACTTCCTTGCGACCGTCCCCTTCGACGCGCGTGAGCGTGCCGCGCTCTATCTCGACGACGAGAAAGCTACCGTCCGGCAGCGCGATGGGGCCTTCGGGAAAGCGCAGGTCGGTGGTGATTTCTCGTAGTTCCATAGTCCGGCCTCAGGGTCGGTGGATTTGTTCAAGAGCAATTCGAATGGTAAGTGCAGCCGTGACCGGGGGGAACCGCTGCAAACATCTCTGGGTCATGGACGGCTCACGAATCCGGTTGCCGCCGTAAGAGCATAAACTGCGGGGCTGACATCTTTCAGGATGACATTCCTGCCGCTAAGCGGTCCGCCTGATCCGAAACACCGGAACCACCAATCTCGATACCGACTTCCTTGTCGCCGATCTCGCCAGTCAGCGCGTTGCTTTGGTCGGGGGCTTCCGGTCCCGAACGCTGCATTTTCTCAGGGTTTATATGAATACCCAATTAACAAGGAAAAGCTGTTAAATTAAGCCCAGAATAAACTTTCTCCTTGAGGCCGGTTTGTTCCTACGCTAGATTAACAAACATGGCTAGTGAACCCCGCAGCAAATTAAACCGTCTGCTCAGAGCGTGGCCACAGGGCACCGTTGCCGTGTCGTGCTGGCTGGAGGCCCAGGGCGCCTACCAGCAGCTGGTGCATGAGTACCAGAAAAGCGGCTGGATACAGCGTATCGGCCAGGGCGCCTATGTGCGTGCCGGCGACACGGTCGAGTGGTCCGGCGGCCTGCATGCTCTTCAGGATCAAGTGAAGCTGCCTGTTCATGCGGGGGCCAAAACGGCACTGCAGATGCAGGGGTATGCGCATTTCCTGCCGATGGGAAAGGGCGGAACCGTATCTTTGTTCGCCACCCCCGGCACCCGGCTGGCCACCTGGTTCCGGCAGTATGACTGGGGACCTGAGATTCGTTATACCACCACAAACCTGTTTGCCGATGATCCGGACTCAGGCCTCACCAAGAAGGCACTGGCCACCTATGTCGTAACGCTTTCGGCGCCAGAGCGCGCCATCATGGAAGTGCTGTATCTCGTGCCCGCGGAGGAAACCTTTGAAGAGGCCGCCTTGCTCATGGAGGGTTTGACCACCTTGCGGCCGCGGCTGGTCCAGTCGCTGTTGGAGCAGTGTCGTTCTGTGAAGGTGAAGCGGCTATTCATGTTTCTCGCGGAAGCTTGCAACCATGCCTGGATCAAGAAACTGGATCTGTCGAAAGTGAACTTCGGAAAAGGCAAACGCATGATAGTCAAAGGCGGACGGCTGGACGCTAAATACAATATCACCGTCCCCGATACGAGATTCCAGTGGGAGGAATCGGTGAATTCGACATGAAAGACAGTCCCCACTTCAAGCAAGCACAACTCATGCTGCGTGTCATGCCCCATGTGGCGGCAGAAGAATGTTTCGCGTTGAAGGGTGGCACGGCCATCAATCTCTACGTGCGCGACATGCCAAGACTGTCGGTCGACATCGACTTGGCCTATCTGCTCCTGGAACCGCGCGACACGGCATTGGCAAAAAATCGGTGAAGCATTGCACCGTATCGCCGCGGCCATTCGAAAGACCCTGCCTGGAGTGACCGTGCAGGAAAGCCGGGCAAGGGGGGGCAGAGCATGTTTCCAAGTTATCCGTCAGCACCGCAGAGGCCACGATCAAGATCGAGCCCAATCTGGTACTCCGGGGGACAGTATTTCCGCCTGTGAAGCGGGAGCTGAGCAAGCAGGCCGAGGAACTGTTTGAGGTGTCGGCGACGATCAACATACTGGCTGTTTCGGATCTGTATGGCGGCAAACTGTGCGCCGCGTTAGACCGCCAGCATCCGCGCGATATTTTCGACGTCAAAATTCTAATGGAGAACGAGGGAATTACGGACGAGATCCGCACCGCATTCGTTGTTTATCTCGCGAGCCACAATCGGCCGATGAGCGAACTTCTCGATCCTAACAAGATAGATTTCCATATGATGTATGAGCAAGAGTTCGCAGGGATGACGGCTGAAGAAGTCGACCACGATGAATTAGTAGCAGTCCGTGAGACGCTCATCGAGACAATCAGGAAAACAATGACGGAGAATGAGAAGAAATTCCTACTTTCAATAAAGCAAGGAAATCCGGCGTGGGATCTTATGCCAGTGGCAGGCATCGACCAACTGCCCGCGATTCAATGGAAGCTGGTCAATATTCAAAAGATGAAGCAGGAGAAACAGGCGGAATCGCTTCAGAAACTTCAGGCGGCGTTGGGGTTGTAAATGAGCGGGCATAGCAGAAAAAAGCAAGCCTTCTTCCGCGCCATGATTGACGCGCAGCTCTAGGATTTCGGCTGGAATCTCAGCGACGGATGGAGCGTTTGCGACCGATATCCGTGATAGCGCAGCGCTGCAAGCGACAACGCATGGGCTGCGTTGTACGCCAGGTCGAAACGTGTCCTTCGCCAAAATCCGTCCGCCTGAAAAATCAGGGGATCACACCCCTGTCCTTCCAGTAACCGGCATTGGGCACCTCGTGTAGATTCCCCGGTCGATTCGCCTCCATGCGAGCTTGGTCACGTTTCCGAGAGTGCCGGCGGATCTCGGCTTGACTTATATGTATCGTGCATATATCGTAATAACATATATGCAATATGCATTTAAGTGAGCGCCATGAGTGACGAGAAGCAGGGTAGCCGCGATCGCGCCGAGCAGGCCTTTCTGGAGAGCTACGATCCGACCGAGTTCGAGCACCCCTCCCTGGCGGTGGACCTGGTCATCCTGACGGTTCGCGATGGCGAGCTGCTGGTGGCCCTGGTCCGCCGGGATGACTATCCGGACAAGGGAACATGGGCACTTCCGGGCGGCTTCGTTGCCATGCACGAGGGCCTGGATGCCGCCGCTGCTCGCGTGCTCGAGACCAAGGCAGGCCAGCGTGGGGTCTTCCTGGAACAGCTGTACACCTTCGGTGATCCCGGGCGCGATCCGCGCACCCGCGTGGTGAGCGTTTCCTACTACGCCCTGGTGAATACCGCCAGGCTCGAGGGGCTAGCCACGCGCGGTGTGCTGTTGGGCCGGCTGCGGGTGCCATGGAAGGGTGAGTCGGGTGGTCGAGTGGACGTGCTCGACGACGCGGGTGGAAAGCTCGCAACGGCATTCGATCACGCCGATATCATCGCGATGTCGGTCAAGCGGATCCGTGGCAAGCTCGACTATGCCCCCATCGGCTTTCAGCTGCTGCCGCCTACCTTCACCCTGCGCGCGCTTCAAGACATTCACGAAGCGATTCTCGGCACTGTCATCAACAAAGATTCGTTCCGGAGAAGAATGCTCGCCTCGGGTCAGCTGAAAGCCACCGGCAAGCACGAGTCGGCGGTCGGGCATCGACCCGCCGAGCTCTACCGGTTCACCCGGCGCTCGGCAGTCTGAGCGCTTGAACGAACAAAGCCGAAGGAGAAAATCACAATGGCAGAGATTCGAAAATTCCCCATCTGGCGACACCTGCGGGGCGACCCGAGCTTCCATATCCTGCGCTTTCGCCGTGGCGTGCTGCGAGAAAGCGGCCGTGGCTTGTCATTCTGGTTTCACCCGATGAATACCAGCATCGTCGAGGTGCCCATGGACGACCGCGAGCTTCCCTTTCTCTACCACGCCCGTTCCCGGGACTTTCAGGATGTCACGGTGCAGGGTGTGATCAGCTTCCGGGTAACGGATCCGGAGAAGCTCGCCCATCGCGTGGACTTCCATATCGATCTCCGCACCGGTCTGCTGATGGAGCAACCCATGGACAAGCTGGCTGCGTTGGTAACGGAGCTCGCCCAGCAATCCACCTGGGATTATCTCGTGCACACCGATCTCGTGGAGATCCTGGAGCAGGGTTTCGAAGAGATACGCATGCGCATCGGCGCCGCGCTTCACGAGGACGAGAGTCTCGAAGGCATGGGTCTGGAGACAGTGGCGGTGCGAATCGCCGCGGTAAGACCGGAGGCAGAGGTCGAGAAAGCTCTGCGCACGCCGACCAGAGAGAGCATTCAGCAGCAGGCCGACGAGGCAACGTTTCAGCGTCGTGCCCTCGCCGTGGAGAAGGAGCGCGCCATTCAGGAGAATGAGCTCCAGAACAAAATCGAGCTGGCGCGCCGTGAGGCGGCTCTCATCGAGCAGGACGGTCAAAACGATCGCAGCCGTGCCCGCGAGCAGGGACGAGCGGCTCGCATCGCGTCCGAGTCCAAGGCCGAGCGAACCGACATCGAGGCGCGTGCCAAGGCCGGCAGCATCGAGAGCGTCGAGCAGGCCCGTGTGAATGCGGAACGCGAGCGCATGAACATCTACCGTGACTTTCCCTCGCAGATGCTGCTCGGGCTCGCGGCCGACAAGCTCGCCGGCAAATTGCAGCGTATCGAGCACTTGAGTCTGACGCCGGATCTCCTCGGCGGCATGTTGACGCGACTCGTGCAGGCAGGCACCCACAAGCTCGAAGAGCAACCGGACGCCTGAGATGACCGCCTCTTTGTCACGCGTGGCCCGCGTGGCCCGCGTGGTGATAGTGACGAGACGCTCCGAGTACGAGGAGCTCATTGCCCGTCACGCCACCCGCGGCCAGGCGGCCTTCTTCCTCGAGCAGCGCGATCAATGCATCGACGAGATCGAGATGTGGCATCGGAGTCTCTACACCGCGTTGGACCATGTGACGAAGGTGATCCCGTCGGCCTGGCGCCGTGCTCGGGTAGAGCGCGCCGACTTGGATCGTTTCGTATTCGAGCCCGACGATATCGTGATAGCGCTGGGACAGGATGGGCTGGTGGCCAACCTCGCCAAGTATCTCCATGGACAACCGGTCATCGGCCTGAATCCCATGCCGGACCGCTACGACGGCGTGCTGGTGCGTTTTACACCCGACGTGGCGGGCGAGCTCTTGTCCATGGCGGCTGGCGACTCGCCTTCAGTGGACAGTCTCACCATGGTTCAGGCGTCGCTGGATGACGGTCAGAAACTGCTGGCGCTGAACGAGATGTTCATCGGCCACCAGAGCCACCAGTCCGCGCGCTACGTCGTTGGAATCGGCAATCACCGGGAGCATCAATCCTCTTCCGGGCTGATCGTCGCTACCGGAACCGGTGGCACCGGGTGGGCGCGCTCCATTCATCTCGGATGCGCGAGCTCCCTCGAGCTGCCGCGACCCACCGATGATGCGCTGGCGTTCTTCGTGCGCGAGCCGTTCCCGAGTCGCAGCACTGATACCGGGATCCGGGAGGGACGCATTGCCGCGGGCGATACCCTGGAGATCGTCTCCGAGATGAACTCCGGGGGCGTCGTCTTCGGTGACGGCATCGAGGGAGATCGCCTGGAGTTCGCCTGGGGAAGAGTCGCACGCATAGCGCTGGCGGACTTCCGACTGAATTTGTTGGCAGCGTAAAGATGCAGCCCTCGAGCGTATCGAAGACGGCGCTGCTGGGCAGCCTGCTCGGCACCGCCGTGGGTGACGCCATCGGGCTGCCCTATGAAGGTCTCTCCCGGCGCCGGGCGGTGCGCCTGTTGGGCACACCGGATCGCCACCGATTGCTTTTCGGACGAGGCATGGTATCCGACGACACCGAGCACACCTGCCTGGTAGCCCAGGCGCTGATCGCCGCCGGTGGCAACCATGACGTCTTCCTCGAGCATCTTGCCCGGGGCTTACGCTTGTGGATGCTGGGTCTGCCCGCAGGCGTGGGCTTCGCTACCCTGCGCGCCTGCTTGAAGCTGTGGCTGGGCGTTTCACCGAAGCGCAGCGGCGTGTTCTCGGCTGGCAACGGTCCCGCGATGCGCAGCGCGATCCTCGGCGCAGCCGTCCCCGACCGCGACGAGTGTCTGACGCTCGTGGGACTGTCCACACGAATCACCCACACCGATCCGAAGGCAGAGTACGGCGCCATTGCCGTAGCGCTCGCAGCCCGCCTGGCGCGAGACGGGACAGCCACGAATCCGGAAACCTATCTTTCCGAGCTGCGCGCCGTCCTCCCCCACGAGGCCGATGAGCTGCTCGATCTTCTTGTCCAGGCGGCCGAAAGCGCCAGCGCCGGGGACTCCACCGCCGCCTTCGCCGGGAGTATGGGGCAAGCCACAGGCGTTTCCGGATACACCTATCACTGCGTTCCCGTAGCCATCCACGCGTGGTTGCGCAATCCCCGGGACTTCAGGACAGCGATCATTGAAACCGTCGCATGTGGTGGTGATACCGACACCACCGCCGCCATCGTTGGGGGCATCGTCGGCAGCAGCGTGGGAAAGGCGGGCATACCCTCGGAATGGATCTCCGGGATCCGTGAGTGGCCGCGGACCGTCGCCTGGATGGAGGGGCTGGAGAAGTGTCTTTATCGGGCCATGGTCAGCGGCGATGCCATGGGCGCGCCGCGTCTGCCCGTCGTGCCGGTTGTGTTGCGCAACGCTCTGTTTCTGGTCGTCGTCCTGCTCCACGGCATACGCCGATTGGGACCACCTTATTGAGGAGGGGAACTTCCAGGGGTATTGGCGCGAATACGAACATCCTGCCAAAGATGATCAGCGTTCTATTTCGAACAAGCGATCCGCCTGATCCGACCAATACTTCATACCCATGACGCGGAACGCGTCCCGTGCCTCGTTGAAAGACTGATTCCCCTCGCTTGTCCCCTCGATTTCGACACCGGCCGAAGCGAGGCCAAGGCGACACAGCGCGGCAAGCGGGCGCATCGCGCTGCGCTCTGCCAGATCGCGTGCGATTTCATAAGCTGAGGTCACGCTCGCGATAGGTGATCGATTCGCCCGTTCGATCTCCGCCTGGGTGAACCGCGCCCACGCTTCGTGACCGCGTTCATTCTGTTTTCGGGCAGTATCAACGGCTCGCGCCGCCGCCTCGCGGGCCTCCGATAAGCGCGTGGCACGCAGATAAGCATTGGCCAGCCAGACGAAGGGATAGCCTGAGCCTTCTGGATGGTGCCGCAAGATCTCTGGTTTCACCGCGAGCTCCAGTAACGGTATCGCGTCCGAATGCCGGCCGGCGGCGCTGAACGCGAGACCCAGAATGCCACTGGTGATGGTCCTGAGGAGTAGAACCTCCGCGCGCTCGCAGAGCTCGAAATTGGGCTCGGCGAGAGCGATGGCCTGTTCGAACTCACCGCGGCGAACATGGGTCAGTGCCAGGTAATCGGTCACCCAGACTGTGCTCATGGCGCTGTTGACTTCGCTCGCAATCTCGACACCTTCTCGCGCCCAGGCTAGCGCCTCGTCAAATTCACCCAATTCAGCGAGCCCCCAGGCCAAAAACCCGCGGGTGATGGCCGCAGGATAACCAGCCATCCCGTGTAGCTGGTAGGCAGGCGGCCCGGTGAGCTCCTTCACCGCCCGTCGATGTATCTCAATCTGGCGCTCGAACTCGCCGCGGGCATTGAAGGCGAGGCCCAGGTGCTCGATGCTCGTAACGAGTACCGAGAAGTCTCCGGCACGTTCGGCGAGCGCAATGGCCTTCTCGCCGTGTTCGATAGCGCGCGCGTGCTCACCCGCCTGCCAGTAGTGGGCGGTCAGGTAGTTGTGCACCCACGCAAGGCGCGCAATGTCGCCGACTCGCTCGGCAAGATCGCCCGCCTCGCTCACGCGCTTTTCCAGCTCATCGTGCCGTCCAAGTGGCCACAACGCCGTGCGCATTTCGAGCCGAATGTCCATCTTGTCGATCAAGTGCGCCTCGTCGTCAGGGAGATGGTCGAGGGCGGTCAGCGCATTCTCGAAACACGCGATCGCGGCGGCATATACCGAACGCCCGTGGGCCCTTTTCGCGGCTTCGCGATTGTAGGTGAAGGCCTTTTCCCATCGTTTCGCGCGCAACGCGTGGCGGGCCAGTTCCTCCACGTGCTCTTCCAAGCGCCCGGCATGTGCCGTCTCGATGGCATCGACGAGACGGCCATGCAGCTGGCGGCGTGTGTCCTGCGTCAACGACGCATAGGCGATCTCTTCGGTAAGCGCGTGCTTGAACAGATATGCCGCGTCCTCGCCGGTGGTAACCTCGTAGAGGAACTCCGATGATTGCAGGGCCGAGAGCTGCGCATGCAGGACGTCATCAGACAACGCTTCGATGGTTTGCAGGAGGCGAACCGGGATGCGGCGCCCGATGACCGCCGCGACCTGTAAAAGGTTTTTGAGCTCAGGCGCAAGGCGATCGATGCGCGCGGCCAGGACGTCTTGCACCGACGCCGGGATGTCGATGGCCGCGGGGTCGCTTTCGAGTCGTACTACACCTTCTTGCTCGGACAGCACGCCCGTTTCCTTGAGCGAGCGGACGGTCTCCTCGATGAATAGCGGACGCCCTTCCGTTCGCTCGATCACAAGGCGTTTGAGTGACTCGAGCTCCGGGCCCACACCGATCAACGTGTCGAGCATTTCGTGGGCCGAGGTGGCAGCAAGGGGATCGACCCGCGTGCGCGTGTAGAAGCTTTTGCTCATCCAGTCGTGCTGGTACTCCGGGCGGTGGGTAACGACCAGAAGCAGCCTATGCGCAGCCATTCCATCGACCAATGCGTCGAGCACCCGTTGCGATCCGGGATCGATCCAATGCAGGTCCTCGAAGACCAGCACCATGGGCCGCGTCTCTGTGGCCTGCAGCAGGAGGTTCCTGGCGCCATCGACGATGCGGTGGGCGCGTTGCCGCGGTTCCAGAGCCGCCCAGCTCGGATCTGAAACCGGCAGATCCATGAGCACCTGCATGACCGGGAGCAGCGCATCGACGTCCGCAACGAACCCCGCGAGACCTGCGCGCATCTTTGTGTCGATCTCCGCCTGGTCGTCCCGCTCGCTGACATTGAACAGTGCGCGCAGAAGGATCCCCAATGGCAGATAGGCGGTGTTCGTGCCGTGGGGCAGCGCACCCGTCTGGTAAAGGGTCCAGTCGTCGAACTGCGGGAGCTGGGTGAATTCGTGCAGCAGTCGTGACTTGCCGATTCCAGCGTCGCCTACCAGGGCAACCAGCTGACCCTGGCCGGAGCCGACGCTTTCGGCGACAGCCAGCAGGCTTTCCAGCTCACGACGGCGCCCCACGAAAGTCGTCAATGCGTGCGAGGCGCGGGCCTCCCAGCGCATGCGCAGCCGGGTCCGGCCGACCAGTTCGTGCACCTCGATCTTTTGCTGTAGCCCCTTGACCGAGACTGCGCCCAACGGCCGTGTTTCGATATATCCCTCCGCCAGGGAGCGTACCGACTCGGTGATGCGAATGGTCCCGGATGCAGCGCTCTGCTCCATTCGACTCGCCAGATGCGCGCTCGAGCCCACGACGTCGTAGTCCATCGACAGGTCGTTGCGGACTGCGCGCACAAGAACCTCACCGCAGTGAAGGCCTACGCGGACATCGAGACCACCCTCGAACGCATCCCGGATCGCGATCGCGGCGAGGCACGCCCGAACAGCATGATCCTCATGGGCAAGCGGCGCACCGAACAGCGCCATGATGCCGTCACCCTGAACCCTGTTGACCGTCCCTTCGTAGCGGTGGACGGCGTCCATCATCGCCGAAAGCGCAGGGCTCAGGTGCGCGGCTGCCTCTTCAGGATCCAGGTTCTCGATAAGCGCCGTCGAGCCTTTGATATCGGCAAACAACATGGTGACGTGCTTGCGTTCGCCTTCCAGCGCATGGCGGGAGCTCAGGATGCGCTCCGCGAGATGGCTTGGCGTGTAGGCCAGGGGAGTCCGGGCCTCGTCGGAGGTAGTCGGCGCTGGTTCGCCGGGTGCCGCCGCAACACCTTCGTCGAGCGCGATGATGGCAGCAAGCAATCTCTTCCGGTCGCCCAGCGCGCTGACACCCAACGCCTTGAGATCATCGTTCGTCAGCTGCCGCAGCAGCGCGGAATCGATCTTGTTTTCGGCGAATGAGGCGGCATACTCCTCGAGCCCGAGCTCCAGAAGCCAGGCGCTAACGTCCACGGTCCACTCCCGAGATCGGAAAGCCGGCGACAAAAAATCAGCTTATCATAGCCACGACCGTGGAAAAGCCCGAAGCCCCGTCTGACGCTGCGCCCCCGAGCTAGCGGCGCAAGCGGCGCAAGCGGCTAGTCGAATGAGTCCCTAGAGGCACCGCCTTCAGCCAGGCGCGGCCGCTGAATGCTTCACCATCGTTCGATACTCCTTTCAACACACCGTCCTCGTCCGTCCATTTGAGCTTTGCTCGCTGCGTGTAGAAGTGGCAAACGAGATCCACGTAGCCGTCACCGTTGACATCTTTGCCATGCCAGTTACACCTGTGCAAGCTGGGTTCGTCCCCCGTGCTGCCGAACGTGAGGCTCGACTTGTTGACATTCAGGGCATTGAACTTCTGAGAGCCCAGAATCGCTACCGGGATTTTGCCTCTGCTTCTTGGGTTAACGGCTTTAATTCGATCGTTACCCGGTTTTACCTCGACGGCGACTTGTCGAACCGCTGGTGAGACTCCCGTTATCCTCAGCATGTATGTGCCACTATCGAAGAACGGTGAATCCGTCGTCGTCCCTCCGTCCAAGAAGAACCGCGGATGGCTGGTCACGCCGACCACGTACGTCCCTGTTCTCGGCGCCACGAAGTTTTCGATACGCGCGTCAAACAGAGACACACTCCCTGGATCGACAATCGAATTAGTGTTCATACGCAGTATCTTGTAGTCCGGAGCCGATCCGAATATGGCCAGCACCGTATCCACGCTCTCGGGTAGGCCGAATCCGGTGTATCCGTCGTCGATGTCCACCGTTATCACATCGCCGGATTTTGCGTATACAAGGTAAAAGTCCACGTCGCCCTCCGAGCCGGAATCGACCAAGGCGGCTCTGATCTCCACCTCCGTGTCCGACGTTCTGAGATGTTGTGGTGAAGCGACAGGATCGTTCGGTTCCACTTCAGACATCGAAGCAGCGAATGTCGCCCCGGAATAGATGCTCAAGACGAACGCAGCCAATGCGCCGCCCAATCGGCTTTTCAGTTTCATATCGGCCCCCTTATCAGATAAGCATTGCGTCACTGCAATGCCCACCCGCGTTGCAAATTGCCGCAGTCGACGCTGCCATGGATGGCGGCGACGATTGCAGGTCTATCCGATCTATCGGCCGATTAGTGAGTAATCGAATAGCTACAGTCGAAACACAAATTCTTGCCGTCGATACACTAAAGTTTTGGAAAGTAATGGCTTGAGAATTAGCTGACTATTCGGTCCGCAGAATTTGTCGATCCCATGACATCATCTTTGAAAGCCTCGCGCTCCAGCGCCTTGAGCCGTTCTCGCTCGCCGCTGCTCACCTTGGGGCGGATCATTGGCGAAAAGCGCCCTCATAATGCTGAGGCCGGTGGCTGAAATCCGCTGTCTGACTCACCCAAAGGCCAGGGGTTGACATTATCGTGTAGATACACTAGTGTAGCTACACATATTTTGACACCCGGAACCATGACAAAATCCTTGAACATCGTCGACTGTGCGTCCTTCAACCTGCGAAAGGCCTCTCGTTTGATGGCTCAGGCCTATGATCGCTATTTGCAGCCGAGCGGGCTCACCAATACGCAATTCACATTGCTTGCGGTCACTTCGAGCCGCGGCCCGATCTCCATAACGGAGCTGGCCGGTGTGCTCGGCATGGACCGTACGACGCTTACCCGTAACCTCAGACTCGTCGAGCGGGAAGGGCTCTTGCAAGTGACCGCCGGCAAGGATGCGCGCACGCGCGATGTGCGGCTGACTGCCAAAGGGTCCAAGACCTTGAAGAAAGCGATGCCACTTTGGCAGGAAGCTCAAACCCGCGTCGTCGAGGCCCTGGGGCGAGCACACTGGCGTGACCTGGCAAAGGAGCTTCGAACGATCTCCCAGGTCGCACGATCCCTGGATTGAGGAGTGACGATCGCAACGCGGTTTGGTTCGGATTAATAGGTGTAGATACACGTTTTGTAAGCGACTAGTGCACGACCGCTGCGCTTGAAATCGCGGCTCAAAGGAGAACGCAGTCAATGAGAAACTCACTAAGGGCAAAGGTTGTGAACGGCACCGCCACCGTCGTCGTGGCCGGGCTCGTCGCCGCCGGACTTGCTGGTGTTGGCGCGCTGACGGCGCCGATGAGCGATGCCAGTGCGGTTCGCGCAACGCGGGTGCTCCCGGTGGCGACCATTGGCGTTCTTCTCGAGCCGGGATACGCCGTCCGGCGCCAGTTCGTGGGTCGAATCGAGGCGAAGCGACAGAGCCTCGTCGGCTTCGAGCTTGGCGGTCTCGTTACCGAACTGCTTGTCGACGAAGGTGAGCCGGTCGAGCCCGGTCAGGTTATCGGGCACCTCGACACCGCTCGGCTCGCGGTCCAACTCGAACAGCTCGAGGGCCGGCGGGTGGAGTTACAGGCCAACATCGGGCTGGCCCGGGCGACACGGGTCCGACTGGAGCGGCTCACGAATCAGGGGCACGTCTCGCGACAGCGCTACGACGAAGCGCGCTTCGATGAACAAGGGCAGCTCGGGCGGCTGCAGCAGGTCGATGCGCAAATCGCCTCGATTCGACTCGACATCGAGAAATCCGAACTCAAGGCTCCCTTCGGCGCCATCGTCGCCAGGCGTTTCGCCGACGAGGGCATCGTCATTGCTGCCGGCGATCCCGTCTTCGACCTGCTCGAGCGGGCGAACCCGGAGGTTCGAATCGGGCTTGCTGGTGGTGCTGTCGACGCGATCGCGGTTGGTCAGGAGCATGCGTTGATGGTACGCGGTCGCCGCGTTCCAGCGACGGTTCGCGCCGTTTTGCCCGTGCGCGATCGGAATACCCGCAGCGTCGATGTGGCGCTGACGTTGCACGTGCCTCTCAACGGGATCCGCCCGGGCGATCTCGCACGTCTGGAAATCACGCGGCGGGTCGACGAGCCGGGTTTCTGGCTGCCGCTGTCCGCGCTCACCGAAAGTTCCCGCGGGCTTTGGGCGGTGTACGTGGCGAATGGCTCAGACGGTGAGATCGGTGTTGTCGAGCGGCGCGAGCTCGAGATACTCCACCAGGAAACCGATCGGGTCTTCGTGCGCGGCACGCTCGCCGGCGACGATCGCGTTGTCGTCGCCGGAAACCATCGATTGGTGCCGGGACAGTCCGTCCATATCACTTCATCCAATCCCGACTCGGTTTCTGCCGCACCGGAGCAAGAGCGATGAACACGACCGCTCCACAGAGCGTTACGACGCTGTTTTTCCGCAACCGTTACCTGCTCGTCTTGTCCATCGTGGTGATCCTGGTTGGTGGCCTGTCAGCGGTATTTTCGCTACCTCGGCTCGAAGATCCCCGTATCGCCAACCGCTACCCAATCATCATTACCTCGGTTCCCGGGGCGTCGGCGGAGCGCGTCGAGACGCTGGTGACCGAAGTGCTGGAAGAGGCGTTGCAGGAAGTTGCGGCCATCGAGGATATCGAGTCCACCTCCCGTGCCGGCGTCTCGATCATCGCCATCGAGCTGAAGCCTGAGGTAACGGCGGATGAGAACAAGGCGATATTCTCGGAGATCAGGGACCAAATCAGTGACACCCTGCCGTCATTGCCGCCGGAAGCGGGCGTCCCCGTCATCGATGACAAGCGCGATCCCGCGGCCTTCACCCTCATCGTCGCCGTCCAATGGACAAAGAGCACCTCGGCACAGGTTGGGATCCTGAACCGGCTTGCCGAGGACTTATCGGATCGCCTTCGCAACGTCAACGGCACGGAGCTCGTCCGTCTGTACGGTGATCCCGATGAGGAGATCACGGTCACGGTGGACCCGGCCGAAATTGCCGAGCTGGGCTTGAGCGCAGCGGACGTCTCTCGATTGATCGCGGCCGCGGACGCAAAAACACCGGCGGGCGTGCTGAGGGGTGTGCGATCCAATGTGCTGCTCGAGGTACAGGGCGAGCTCGATTCGTTGCAGCGTATCGCCGAGATCCCGTTGGTGAGCGGTGAAGCTCAAGCCGTCGTTCGGCTTGCCGACGTCGCAGACGTGGAACGCGCGTGGCGCACGCCGCCTGATGAAATTGCTCTTGTCGACGGACAACGCGCGGTCCTGATCGCCGTGCGGATGGAAGACGGACAACGGGTCGACCGCTGGGCCGAGAACGTGAATGGCGTCATCGACGCGTTCGCATCCACGCTGGGGCGGGGGATCGTCATCGATCGTATCTTCGAGCAGGAGCGCTATACGACGACCCAGCTCAGCGCGCTGGTGCAGAATCTGCTCGCTGGCGCGGCCGTCGTGATCGCAGTCGTGTTCGTGATGATGGGATGGCGTCTCGGGCTCATCGTCGGCCTTGCTCTGCCGCTGGTGGCGTCGGTGGTGCTGTTCGGCCTCCAGGTGAGCGGTAACGCGATTCACCAGATTTCAATCTACGGCATGATCGTGGCGCTCGGCCTGCTGATCGACAACGCCATCGTCATGGCCGACGAGGTGACCAGGAACAAGGCCGAGGGCAAGACCGCGCTCGAGGCCGTGGATGCGGCCGTGCGGCACCTGTTCCGGCCTTTGCTCGCCTCGACCCTGACCACGGTTCTCGCCTTTGCACCGATCTTGCTCTTGCCGGGCGGCGTAGGAGACTTCGTGAGCTCCATCGGAGGTAGCGTGATCATGGCGTTGATCGCCTCATTCGGCGTGGCGCTGACGATCACGGCGGCATTGGCCGGTATTTTCGCCGAGCCTTCGCCCACCGGTCGGCCGATACGGTTCTGGCGCGACGGGATCCGGGCGGTTTGGCTGACGGGCATGTACCGTCGCTGGTTGCGCCTCGGGCTGCGCCTGCCGGTTTCGGCAATTCTGCTCGCGTGCTTTCTGCCGGCAAGCGGGTTCCTCGCCGCCCGACACCTGGGCAATGAGTTCTTTCCGCCCATCGATCGCGATATGTTCGAGGTCCAGGTCTGGTTGCCGACAGACGCCACGATCGGCAGCACCCGCGGCCAGGCGCAAGCGATTGAAGCCGTCATTCGTGAATTCGAGGCAACGGAACGGGTGTACTGGTTGGTCGGCGGGAGCTTCCCGACCGTGTACTACAACCTGGTGATGAACAAGGACGGCTTCCCCCACTACGCGCATGCCATCGTGACCGCGCAGTCGAGTCGCGCCGCCAAGGCGATGATCGATCCGCTGCAGGCGGCGTTGGACCGCCGATTTCCCGGGGCGCAGATCCTGGTCGGCCAGTTCAGTCAGGGGCCCCCGGTGGTGGCCGATGTGGAGTATCGCATCTTCGGTCCGAGTATCCGGGAACTCCAGGATCTCGGCGACCGGGTTCGCCTGGCGCTGCAGTCACACCCGGACGTGCTGCACACGCAGACAACCATGCCGCGCGGCGAGCCGAAGTACTGGCTCGACGTGGATGAGGACGAGGCGCGACTGGCTGGCCTCACGCTCGGCGATGTTTCCCGGCAGCTGCAGGCCAACCTGGAAGGCAGCCTGGGGGGATCGGTGATCGAGAACCTGGAACAGATGCCCGTGCGGGTGCGCTACGAGGATCGGCAGCGCGCGAGCTTGAGTAACGTCGCCACCATGCAGGTGGTGCAGTCGGGCGACCGCTGGGTGCCGCTCATCGCGCTGGGCGAAATCGCGCTTGCGCCGGAGCTCGGCGGCATCACACGCTTCGACGGCGAGCGCACCAACATCGTCAAGGGCTACACCCGCAACGGCGCTCTGCCCATCGATGTTACCCGCGAGGTACTCGCCGGGCTCGAGGCCGAAGGTTTCGCGCTGCCGGCGGGTTACCGCATCGAGCTCGGCGGCGCCATCGAGCAGGATTCCCAGGCCAAGGGCGACCTGATCACCTTCGTGCCCATTCTCTTCACCCTGGTTATCGCCACGCTGATCCTGACTTTTCGCAGCGTCAAGCTCGCACTGCTGCTGGGTGCGGTTGCCGGGCTTTCCGTGGGCCTCGGATTGCTGGCGACCCGGTTAATCGATTTCCCCGTCAGCTTCAACACGATCCTGGGAACGCTTGGACTCATCGGTCTCGCGTTCAATAACAGCATCGTGGTGCTGGCCGCGATCCGGGCTAACCCGCGAGCAGAGGCCGGGGATGCAAATGCCATCGCAGAAGAGATCATCGGTACGACCCGGCACATCTTGTCGACCACATTGACGACCATCGGCGGTTTTCTTCCGCTCCTGCTCATCGTGGGAGGCGACTTCTGGCCGTCCCTGGCGATCGTGCTGGCCGGCGGTGTCGGTGGATCGATGATCCTCGCGCTTATTTTCGTGCCGGCCGTCTATGTGCTCATGCACGGCGGAAACAAGAAGTCGGTGACTGAGCCGGCGGTCATGAGCGATCTTGTCGTTGCAGGACATCCGGCATAGCAAGGTAAATCGGTCAAAGAGTCTTGAACATCTGGTAAACCCCACGACGCGAGGTTGTAAATATTATGGATACGCAAGCAATTTTCGGACTGCAGTTTGTTATGAGCTTGATTGTGTGGAGTCTGATCGCAATGTGGATATTGGCTCCGTGGCTAGCGAAAATGCCGAAAAACCAGGCTCTTTTGTGGCTGACCCTGCCCCATGCGTTTCGCTATATTGGCA
>Ga0255057_10000544_pt1 | contig 21521 bp, 25 predicted proteins | sample Cases_109_6_MG_FD_189022 | JGI IMG/M metagenome (GOLD analysis project Ga0255057, IMG submission 189022) | Seawater microbial communities from Amundsen Gulf, Northwest Territories, Canada - Cases_109_6 | ecosystem: Environmental > Aquatic > Marine > Gulf | place: Canada: Northwest Territories... | reverse complement strand
CGAACGGCCCTGTGCCGATCATTCGCTCCGCCGGTGAGGCGCCCCTGCCGCCGAAGGCGTCCAGAGAGTCCCAGGCCTGAGAGTCCGCGTCTGGAGCTGGCTCGTTGTCGATCAGCTCTGGAGGAACGATATGCGCGTTGGTGTCTGCCATGAAGTGATAGAACGGCGCCACAGGACCCTTTGTCGTGAACCGGATCGTGTAGTCGTCGATCTTCTCCATCTTCTCGATCGTGTTGTACTGGCTTGAGCGAAAGTAGTAGGAGGATTGCTGGCTGTCAGCGTTCCTCTGGCGCTCATAGCTAAAGATGACGTCGTCCGCAGTCAGCTCTCGGCCGGCGAGATCCGGGAAGTGCTTGCGTGACGAATCGGTGTCGTGAAACTTGACGCCTCGCCGCAGCTTGACCACGTACGTATCAGGCGCCTCGGGGTCGCCGATCATCTCAGGCGCGCCGTCCGCCAGGTCAGGCACGATGTTGTCCCAACTAGGGTCGATGTGGCTCGAGTACTGGTAGAGTTTGCTGAAGACCGCCGAGAGGTTCGAATACATCGGTCCGAACTGCGTCTGGTGTGGGTCGTAGCGGTCCAGCACCACCGCGTCGAAGCCGATGTAGGTGAGCGTCCCACCCTCAGACCCCGCCGGTGGGATCGCCGTGGGCCTTGAGGTGTACTGGCCCGAGGCATCCTTCTCAAGGAACCGACGAGCGTCGACCGGGTCTACCGAAGGTATTTCGGATATATCACTGTAGCTGCCGTCCCCGTTAGTGGATCCGCTGGTCGCCCCACCGCCGTTTCCGCCGGGGCCCGGCTCGGCTCCACCGCAACCGACGAATGCGGCAGCGGCCAGTCCCGAGCCAGTGAGAGCCGTGCCGGCGATGAGGCGGCGCCGGTTGACCCTCTTTGTCCAAAAGCGGTTCCAGTACTTTGATTCTTCCATTTGGCTTTCCTTTCGGGCCGCGGGCTGGCGGCGAGGGGGCCTGTTTCGACGTTATCAGATACGCAGCCTCGGGTCGAGAACGTCCCTAAGAGCGTCACCGGCAAGGTTGAACCCGAGAACGGCCAGGGCGATGGCGCCGGCCGAGGCAATGCCCATCCACGGCTTCTCAACCAGGAACGACTGCGCCTCGGAGAGCATTAAACCCCACGACGCACCTTGCGGCACCTTGTCCGGCACGATGAAGCTCAACGCCGCCTCCGCGAGAATTGCAACACCCAGTCCAGTCGAAAATACGATAATTGTGGAGGCGAAGATGTTGGGCAAGATGTAATACCGCATCGTACGCGCGTCCGTAGCCCCGATAACTCGTGCCGCGTCAACGTATGGCTGCTCACGTGTAGAGAGCACGACGCTCCTGGTAATGCGTTGAACGGTAGGAACGCCAACTATACCCAATGCCACGGCTATCACAATCAGATTCGGTTGGTCGCCGGATAACGGATTAATCGTTACTATCAGGATGATCGCGATCAACGGAGGGAAAGCCTGCAGCGCGTCCATGAACCGTTGTGAGCCCGTGTCCAGTGATCCCCTGAAATACCCGGAGATGACGCCTATCGTCGTCCCAACCACCGTGGCGAAGACTAGCGCCCAGAGAGCGACGAACAGCGACCGTCGCGCCCCGAAAACGATCCGCGACCAGGTGTCGCGACCGTTCTTGTCGGTGCCAAGCCAGTGATCGGCGCTCGGAGATTCCTGTTGAGCAAGGCGGTCTTCGACAGTGTAGAACTTGTCCTCTAAGCCGTAGCGGGACATCCAGGGGTCGCCAAGTTGGAATCCCAGCGGCCGGTCCGGAAGGTTCGGCACATCCCAATCAGTGAGCTGAGGCGTGCCGAGAGTCATCGCCACCATGAACAGGACAAGGAAAACACCGAAGGCCCCGAGGGGCTTCCCTCGGATGAACTTCCATATGCTCTGGCGCATCGTCCTCTGCTTCGGTAGCGCGAACTCGGTGGCCGCCTCTCCCTCGGTCGGTGTCGCCTGTCCCTCAACCGCCATTCAAATGCCCCTATCCGTACCTGATCCTGGGGTCCAACCAGCCATACAGGATGTCAACAGCGAGATTAATGAACACAAGCGTGAAGGCAATGATGATGACTACACCCTGGACAACGGGGAAGTCAGGCGCCTGTGCCACGGCGCTGGTCACAAAAAACCCGATTCCGGGGATGCGAAAAATGTTCTCAAGAATAATGTTCCCGGCGATAACCGCGCCAAGAAGGATGCCTACCAGAGTCAAAATCGGGATCAAGGCGTTCTTGAGAGCGTGTCTAGTCACCACCACCCGTTCCTTCAGCCCCTTGGACCAGGCGGTACGTACATAGTCTTGTCTCAGCACCTCAAGCATCTGCGACCGCAAGAATCTCATGACGATAGCGCCTGTCGCCAGGCCACCCAGAATCGCTGGCGCGGCCATCGCCTGCAGATTCGCAATCGGATCCTCCCAGAAGTCCTTATAGTCCCCGACGGGGCTTCCCCAATCGGCAATTATTGTGCCTCCGAACCACCTTCCAACAATAATCACCCAGAACACGGCGATAACGAACACCGGAATGCCCAGCCAGGCGATAGAGAAAAATCTGAGGAAGTAATCCACCCAACTGTCCTGACGGACCGCCGAAATGATTCCGATCGGCACGGCAACGATGAGAGCAACCAAAATCTGCAGCATGCCGAGTTCAATTGACGCCGGAAGACGGGCTGCGATCTCATCGATCACTGGCTCCTTCTCCCTGAACGAGAGGCCCAGGTCAGGCCAATCCAGCGATGGGGACCCGCCCCTGAGATCCAGCGGCGATAGATCCCACATGAAGTCCCAGTACTGCTCGAAAATGCTCGCATCCAGACCCAATTCCTGTCTTGCGATCTCCTTGCATCGCTCTACCCCCTCTGAGTCACCCTGGGTAAAGCACCCCGCCGCTCGCTGCGTTACGACTGAGTCAGAGTCGATTCTGAGAGCGCCAAACACCATCGTCGCTGCCAGTATCAGCACGAAGATATTGAGGATGGAGCGCCGAATGATGTAGTTCTGCATCGCTAACGGGGGCGACCAACGGGGCTGACGCTGGTTCGAATAAAGTCTTTCATTGGCGAGAAATGACCACGTTTAAAGGGGCGAGTGGTGGCTAGAAAAGTAGCACCGCCTATATACAATGTCAAGGGAACATCAATCGAAGGCGAAATAGATAGGAATAGCAGTTCGTCTTCGGGGCCTCTCTGGCGACGATTGAGTTGAGCAATAAATGAGTGGTCAAATGGGTTGACAGCCTCACTACCTGGACATACGATAGTTACAGTTGTCACAAAGTGACACGCCGAATCCTTCTTCGGAAGGACCGGGGGGAAACATTTGGGGTGAATCTTCGGTGAACAAGCCGAAGTAGGGTCAGCCCTTTCGATCCGAACCCGTCAGCTAACCTCGGAGGCGATAGGAAGGGCCGCGCCAGCTTAGTGCTGGTAGAGGCCTTTTTTTAATGTGTCGTAGAGGGAGGTGGAGCAATGCAAACAGCTCCTCCGCGCGCTTGCCCGCGCTGTCAAGGTTCAATGCTATTTGAAGAGGACTGGTACGGTTCGTACAGCACGTGCCTGTCCTGCGGCTTCGTTTACGAGTTCGGTGCCACCGCTGCGCTTGAACTTGAGAACGAGGGAACCGGCGAGCACCGCCAGAGGCGGCGCCAGCCGTCGCACGGCAAACTGCGTCTCTAGACGCAGGACAAGAACCGCAGAAGATCTAGAAGGGCGTCGTGTCTATGACGCCCTTCCTTCTTGCCTACCAACGCTGCAGGTTCCCGGTCTTTACGGAATATTAACCGCCGGTACAAGTTCATCACCTTGTAGCGCGTGAACCCCTCACTTACGCTTGTATCCCATCGCACTCAGTCCTCTGCCGGAGGTCGAGACAGGTGCCGCAGACTAAGGGAGGGTGAAAGAAAAATGTTCTCTTCTCAAAAGCAGACCACCGCTAGCTTCTCACCACTGCAACAGCACTTCCTGACGCGGCTTCGACGGCTACTCAGACTTCGGAAGGAGCAGTCGAAGAAGCTGAACCAAGGTGGCCTCCGCCTGATTGATCGCGCGATCTACGCCACGTACTGTGATGCTGCCGATTGTGGCGTGACAGAAGCGGCGCAGCGATTGTTGCAGCGCTACTCGGTGCTGGCAAAAGAGCGCTAGCCGGCCGCGCGCTCGACGAAGTTCCGCAGAACGCCGATACCGGCAATTTCGACCTCTACGACGTCCCCATCGCTGAGCCTCGGCGGTACACCCGGCGTGCCCGTGAATACTAGATCACCAGGCTCGAGCGTCATCGCCTGAGACGCGAAGCTGATCAGCTTCGCCGTGCTGTGAACCATCTCCGAAGTACTCGACGACTGGACCTCTGCATCATTGACCCTCGTGATCAGCTCGACGTCGTCCGGATCGACGCCCGTCGCCACAACCGGTCCGATCGGAGAGAACGTATCGCACCCCTTCGCCCGCCACCACTGCAAGTCATCTCGTTGCCAGTGACGGCCGCTGACGTCGTTTCCGCAGGTGTAGCCGAAAACGTAGTCTAACGCCTCCTCAGCAGAGACCGCGGAGCAGTTACGCCCAATCACCGCAACCAGCTCTCCCTCAGCATCGACCCGAGGAGCGCCGTCCGGAAGGAGAATCGTTTCTTCCGGGCCGATAATCGACGAGCTGGGCTTTAGGAATAGTTGCGGAATCGCCGGCGCTTCATCTTCCTTCAGCACTGATTTGCCGCTGGGCACATGAGACTGGTAGTTGACCGCCGCGGCGAGTATCTTCCACGGACACACAGGCGCCAAGATCGTCACATCCGACACGGCGATGTCTGGCCCGGTAGCGTCGTTGTCGCCGAAAAGGTCGCCGCTCAGAGCGCGAACCGACTCTCCATCCAGTACTCCGTACGATTCCGAACTGCCCTGACGAAAGCGGACAAATCTCGTCATTAGAAGGCGAGCTCTATCTTTCGGAACCGCTCGACGAACCGCCCTTCATCGTTTTGCCAGAATTTCTTAACGCGCTCAGCCGTCCCATCGAAATCCGCTATCTGACTTTTGTGCTTACTCAACGCTTCCAGCTTCTTCGGCATCGCGTCAGTGATGTCGATTTCGCAGTTCACATCGGACGCCGTCCACAGATACACCTCGCTCACGCTGAACGGCGCCAGCCCTTCATCGCGCAGCTCCGGAAAGCTCGGACCGTTGCGAGCGATCGGATAAACCGCGTCCAACGCCACCTCGCCTGCACACCTGTGGTCAGGGTGATTTATGAACGCGTTACGCACGATCTGGTTCGGGTCATGGCTGAAGACCGCAAACGGCTTTATCGTCCTGATCGCGCGGACGACTTCTCGCATAAAATCGGGCGTATAGCGCAGTTCGCCATCAACGAAGTCCAGGAACTGCACGTCTTTGCCTCCGACAACGGCCACCGCCTCCCGCTGCTCCTTCTGGCGCAGCGGCACAAGCTTGTCGGGGGTCATCTCAGGATCTTCCGTACCTTTGGACCCGTCGGTGCAGATCAAGTAGTGAAACTCCCAACCCTCCTGCGTCCACAGGTACGCAGTACCGGCGGCGCCAAACTCCGAGTCGTCCGGGTGGGCGGAGATAATGAGCGCCTTTTTCGGGCCCTCGTCCTCGTTGTTCGGCATCCTGATGTCCTCCAGTCCAGTACCCAAATCGTCCAACAACTCCCCGCTAGAGAGTAAATGTGGATGGGATTGTACAGATGCCGTCGCGCTATTGACAATCGAACGTATGATCGCTTAGACTTCTCCACTGGCGAACAATAGTTCGCCTTAGGCCAAGCTGAAGGGTCAGGCTGGAGGCAACGATGACGGAACTGTCAACGAAACAACAACGAATATTCGACTTCATCCGGGAGTTCATCGACGAGCACGATTACCCACCCAGCATTCGGCAGATACAGGACGCCTGCTCCATCAGTTCAACGTCGGTAGTCGACTACAACCTCCGCATACTCGAGAACAAGGCATACATCCGAAGGGACCGTGAGGTATCCCGCGCGATCGAGATCACGCATGGAGGATCGCGGCGGCAACGATCCGTTCCCGTTCCTATCATCGGCACGATCGCCGCCGGCCAGCCGATCCCGGTCCCGACCGCCGACAGCTGGAGCTACGACTCGGACGACTCAGTCGACGTTTCGCAGGAGATGATCGGTGATCGTGAGGGCGTTTACGCACTCCGCGTCAAGGGCAACTCGATGATCGACGCGCTCGTGAACGACGGCGACCTCGTCCTGATGCGAACCACCGAATCCGCGAACGATGGCGAGATGGTCGCTGCCTGGCTCAAACGGGAGCAGGAGGCAACGCTGAAGAGGATATTCTTCGAGGGCGAGCGCGTGCGCCTGCAACCAGCGAACGAGACCATGGCCCCAATCTATACCGAGGCTGACAACGTCGAGGTGCAAGGCACAGTCATCGGCGTGCGCAGAGAATACTAGACCCGCTTCCTTCATAGCCTCTGTTCTCGCCGCGACGCCCTCCCCCTCCCTCCGCCTGACCTGTTGATATAATCGCCATACCCGGCAGGCTGCCGCAGATTGCCGAAACAGGTTCGGAGACCCATGGACGCAATTCTCAGGATTGACGACCTTGTGGCGGAGTTCGTCACCCCAGACGGCTCCGTTAGAGCCGTCAATCACGTCACGCTCTCGCTGCCACGCGGCAGGACTCTCGCGATTACCGGGGAGAGCGGCTCGGGAAAGTCCTCCTTGGGCCTTTGCGTACTCAATCTGTTGCCACACCCCGGACGGATCCTCAGCGGCTCCATTTACTTCGACGGTCAAGACCTCCTCCAAATGGAGCGAAACAGCCTGCGAACCATCCGTGGACGGGAAATCGCGATGGTGTTTCAGGATCCGGCCTCCGGGCTCAATCCAGTGCTGTCCGTCGGCCAACAGGTTGAAGAGATCATTACCACCCACCTTGACGTCTCAAAGAAAGAGGCTAAAAGGCGCTGCTTAGAGGTGTTGGCGGAGACGGGGCTGCCAGACCCCACTGAGACACGCAAGCGCTATCCATTCGAGCTGTCCGGCGGCATGGCGCAACGTGTGATGATCGCCATCGCCACCGCACTCAACCCAAAGGTCCTCATCTTGGATGAGCCCACCTCCGCCCTCGATGTCACCGTTCAGGCCGCCATTCTGGAGGACCTTGTGCGCCTTCAAAAGCGGTATGGCACATCGATCATCCTCATCGCCCATGATCTCGGCGTCGTCGCGCAGATGGCGGACGAAGTCGCGGTGATGTACGCCGGCTCGATCGTTGAGTACGCCAAGGTTGATAGGTTGTACAGCCGTCCGCGTCATCCTTACACGTCGTCGCTGCTCGCCAGCCGTCCCCGCTGGGACCGCGAGAGTTCAGAGCCGTTGGTCGGAATCCGCGGCGCACCGCCTGACCTCATCGAGCTGCCCGACGAGTGCGCCTTCCTGCCACGTTGCCACAAGGCTGTCAGCGCCTGCAGAACCAGCCCAAGACCAGGTCTGGAAGAACTCGAGTCTCAGCACTTCGCCGCCTGCTACAACCCGATGTATCTACCCGACAAGAGCTAGCGCTCAGGCCGCACGGGACCGCGACGTCGCCAGATCGGTCACCATTAACTCTAGCGCCAGCTCTGCGTCGAACACGCCACGCTTCACATCCAGGTCCGCCTGCACCATTCGCAAGTACGCCGCACGGATCGCCGAAGGAGGGTGCGTCGACGCTCGATCGATCAGCTTCTCCAAAGGGAATGGACGGATCTTGAGTCGCCTTCCGACATCCGCTTCAGTCGCCCCTGCCTTGAGCATCGCCCTCGCTACGGCGATCTCCCGATAGGCGCGCTGGATCATTGACGCGATGGCGAGCGGGTGTCTCTGCTCGAACATCGCCCGCAGCGCCTTGAGGGATTGGGCCCCTTTTCCTTCCACGATCGGATCCAGGATGTCCCAGGGCGGAAGGTCCCGGACGGGCGCGACCATCTCACGAACGTTCGACACTGTGATTGGCGGACCCCCGGTGTAGGCGCTAAGCTTCTCCAGCTCGTTCGCCAGCTGCCACGTGTCACGGCCAACGCGGTCCGCCAGCTCTTTGGCTGCCCGAGCATCGAGCTTGACGCCGGTGGAACGGGCACGCTGCTGGATCCAGCCCACGACCGCCTTCTGGGCAGGAAGATCCGAGTTGTGAACCTCAGCCTTCGAGCGTAGCGCCTTCAGCAAAGCCCCGGATGCTTTCTCGCCGCCGATCAGCACGAGAACCGTCGTCTCCGGCATGCGGTCCACGTACTGGACAAGCGCATCCCAACCGCCGCTGACCACGGGCTCGTCGTCATCCTCGTCATCCAGATCCCGAGAGCGGCCGCCCTTGCGAAACAGTCCCTCAACAACGACCAATCGATGGTCGCCCAAGAAGGGCACCGTATCGCAGGCGGCGATCACCTCCTGCGGAGAAGTCTTCGACGCAGTGAAGGTCACCAGGTTGGCAGCAAGCGATCCGTCTTCGTCCAAACTCGCTTTAAGCTCGCCAAACTCCTGCCGAAGGGAAAAACTGTCGTCGCCGTAGAAGATGTGCAGCATCGCCGAGGCCACGGTAGCACGATGGCGAGCGAGTTAGAAGGCCTGCAAGGACGCCGCCGTCAGATCGAGGGTGCCGAAGCTGAACACGAAGGACCGTTCAGCGCACGCTGACCGCCAAACATTGGCGGGTTCCCTGTCTCACTCGACAAGAGAGCCACGAAATCCTCCAGGTTGATGTCCTGTTTAAAAATGATCGATCCGGACACAAGATCCCACCGCCCATCAGCAGTGTTCGTCCCAATGTCGGTTCCCAAGTACCGAACCGGAGTAAGAAAGCTGAGTAGGTCAAATATGTTCAGCCTGTCGGTGCTGTCCGGTAAGCCACCGCTGAATAGATCAGCAGGCCAGCCCAGGCTCGGAGCCGTCGGCAGACCATCGTCACGAAGGCCGCACACCCTCTGATCCCCATCGGTCTGACCCAAATACGCGAAGACGCGATCCTCCGCATCACCGGTGAATCCGTCACCGTCGCAGTCGAAGCTGCCACTGCCATGAGGCAAAGGCTCGTCAGCCACCGAGTCTCCGTCATCGTCGCGACCCGCGAATTCGCCATCCAGCCGCTCCGGCACGCTCAACGGATCGAAAGCATCCGATCCGCACGAAAGCTCGTCCAGATCGTTCACCCCGTCGCCGTCACCGTCGGGAACTGTCGGACAGGGGCCATCGATCGCCACAAACGCGTTGCCGATCGTCTCAGGTACCTGCGCCGCACCCTTGGCATCGATGTGAGCGACAAAGGACAGCGTTAGCGGAAACACACCGCTCACAGCGCCAATCGACGTCGCAAGCTTCAGTCGAGCGAGCGCGCCGGAACCAATCGTCCCCGGACTCGCGTTATCGACGACGCCGTGCGAAAAAGTGCCATCATTCTCCGCTCCAGCATCGCTAAGATCAAACGCTGTCCAGCCATGTTCATCGGCATAGGGAATATCTACCGCCGAAACCGAAACGTTCGGATCGTTCGGAAAGTTGAAGATGAACGCGGTGGCGATCGCACCGGGCGGTGGGATCTCTTCGATGATCACGTCGATCTCCAGCTCGTCGACAGAGTCCTCATCTGCATCCAGCGCGTCATTCTCGTTGATCCGCGCACACGTCTCGATGCTCCCGACCACCGAACCCGTATTCACCGGCGCCACAGAAGGATCCATGTCGATCGCCGTCAGATTGGCGCCGGCATCGTGGCCCGCGTCAACGGTATCCGTGGCGCCCTGCGCCAGGGACAACCCTGCGAGAGTAACGATGACGACTACAAGAGTTCGGCTTGCGGCGCGACTTAGGATTCGGTCCACGGGAAACCCTCCTGATGCGCCTCCGATTATCGCTCAACCAAAATGTCTGTCAAGTGCTAGCTCCCATGATTGGAGGCATTGTCAGCGAACGGCATGGACACGCGAACGCCTCCATGCCACGATGTTATCTCCGTGCATAGACTACTCATTCGTTCGCTACTCTTCCTGGAAGCCATCCTGATTGCCGCGCTCGTTGCTGTCGTAGCGATCAACCCCAGTGGGGAATCGGACGTTGGACCGTCCATCGGCGATCACTGGCATGCAACCTACGAGATACGAGTCTGCGGCCAGCGCCTCCCCCACCTCGCGTTCTGGGAGGGCGGCGTTCACACGCACGATGACGGCATCGTCCATAGCCATCCCGTCCAACCCTCTGAGGAGGGCGAGGGTGCTAGCCTCACCAACTGGTTCCAGTACGGCGGCGGACGGCTATCCCCTGACTCCATCCTGATTCCCGGCGCCGGCACAACGCTGGAAAACGGCGAGCTCTGCCCGGACGGTACGCCAGGCGTGCTGCAGATCGCCGTCAACGGCGAGCGTCTGCGCCGCTGGTCCAGCTACATCCCGCAGCACGAAGATCACATCGTCATCGTCTTCGGGCCAGAGGACTGACACTGGCAGATCGCGGCGCTCAGACTTTGAAGAGCGATTCCTGCTGGGGCTCTTGATCCGGTTCCAGACACGCCGGATCGTCGTTCTTCACCGAGTTCACCCGCGTCGATACGTAGGTGGCCGCGAGCATGTCGTCGCGCACCGGCCGAAGCAGCTCAGACAACGCCGCCGGCTCCTGCCCAACGTAGAGCCAATCGTCGATCGCCTCCTCCTCCAGAACCACCGGCATCCGGTCGTGAATCGGCGCGACTAGCCCGTTCGGCTCCGTCGTGATGATCGTGAACGTACGCTCTCTCTGATCCGGCGTCGGCTTCCACGACTCATAGAGACCCGCGAAATAGATCAGGCCGCCTTCGGGACGATGGAACCAGATCGGCTTCCGAGCGTCCTTCGCGCCCGTCCACTCGAAGAAACCGTCCGCCGGCACCACGCACCTTCGTTGCTTGAACGCCTCCCGGAAGGCCCGGCTCTTCTGCACCGTCTCCGCCCGTGCGTTGATGTTCTTGAACGACTGCTTCCGATCCGTCATCCAGAAGTTGACCAGCCCCCACTTCGCCGCCACCGCCTCCCGATCCTCGTACAGCGACCGCACGACCCAATGCGGGTCCGTGGGCGCGATGTTGTACCGCGCCTTGTAGCCGGTCAGCGACGCCAGCGGCACGCCAAGCTCCTCCGCCAGCCGCTCGACCTCGTAAGTTAGCGTGAATCTTCCACACATAGCGAAATTATTCCCTCACACCCGTCCGCCCACCGATCTCCAGATGGCCTTTGAAGGGTGCCAACACATTGTATAATCTCGGCGGCTGTTTGAGGTTCCTTTAGGAGGTTTGATATGGGTGATGGCAGTTCTACTTACGACGCGCTGGCGGCGTCTGACGGGCCCGCGCTGAGATGACAGACGGCTCCAAGCGTCCGCCTGCGTCCGGGCCTGATACGCGTTTCCTCGTCGATGTCCATGTTCACGCTGGCGCTCCCCCCGGTGCTGAAGCGATGGCGAAGGAGATCCACGCCCCCAAGGACTATGCGCTACTCCGTAGCAAGGATCCGGAGCATTTCGCCGCAGTGGTGTCTGAGAAGCAGATCGACAACTCTGACGTGCTCGTCAAGAAAATGGACGAGAACGGCGTGACCCATGCGATCATCCAAATGACGCCGGGCAACGACGCGTCGAACGAGCGGCTCGCAGACATGGCCCGGCGACACGAGGGACGCTTATTCCCTATCTATCGCCCCGAATTTCTGATGAGTGCCGTCGGCTCAGGTGATCTGACGAAAGAAGTCGACAAAGCGGTCTTTTCCAAGAATGCTCAACGCATTGCGGAGGATATCGAGTCTCTGTTTCCTGAGTTAGGCATGAAGGGTGTCGGTGAAATCATCCCTGGTGGTGCGGTGACAGCGGCAATCGATCCGGTTGAAATCGCCCGAGACATGAGTCCGATCATGGAGGCTTTGCGTCCCGGGACTTTCCCTATCCAATTCCCAACTGGTTGGTCGGGATGGCAAGGCGGGCTCCACTACATCTACAACCCGGTCTGGGTAGATGAGCTTGCCGGCATTTTCCCCGATGTGCCGATAGTGCTCACCAAGATGGGCAGAGGATTCCGTACGTCCTTCGATACCTGTACAGTCATTGCCATGCGAAACGCCAACGTCTACTTCGATATGACGGAATCACCTTCCGAGCACGTACGGGAGGCGCTGCAGCGTATAGGCCCCGAGCGAATCATGTTTGGCGTCGACCTGAGCGCTATATCGCTGAACTATGCCTACGAACATGGGTTTCGCGAACTCAGTGGAGCCAAGCTCAATGCCGAGGAGTTGGAGTGGATCGCCTGGCGTACCGCCAACAAGATCTACCAACTTGGTTTGGACGAATGAGCGGACGCAGACGGCTGTGCGTCGTCTGAATGAGTAACGAGGCGCGTTCGGCCCACCCGCATTACTCCAGCAGATTGGCGGGAGTGCATGGGAGTCGAACCCACCTGGGACGGGTACACCGCCCCACAACGGTTTTGAAGACCGAGAGGCCCACCAGGACCTTTCCACTCCCGCGGTATCGTATAGAGTCACGGGTCAGAGGGCAGCGGGTCAAGTGGTCCGCTGACTGCGGATTCGCTAGTCGGGGAAGGCGTCGCTGATGTAGTGGTCCGCGGCGATCGCCGCCGTCACGCCGTCACCCACGGACGAAGCGACCTGCCTCGCCGAGTTCTGCCGCACGTCGCCGGCCGCGAACAGCCCGGGCAGCTTCGTCTTCATCCAGTCGTCTACGATCACGTGGCCGCCCACATCAGTCTCGACGAGTTTCCCAAGGAAGTCCGTATTCGGATGCTGGCCGATGAAGACAAAAACAGCCGCCGTAGAGAGCGTTGATTCTTCGCCAGTCTCAACGTTCCTGAGCTTGGCCTCCTCGACTTGGCCCTCACCCACGATCTCTGTAACGACGGTATTCCAGAGGAACTCGATCTTATCGTTCGCGAAAGCGCGGTCCTGGAGCGTGCGGCCGGCTCGCAACTGATCGCGCCGGTGGATGATCGTCACCTTATCGGCGAACCGGGTCGTGAACAGACCCTCGTCAAGGGCCGCGTCGCCACCACCCACCACTACAACGTCCTGACCCTTGAAGAACGCCGCGTCGCACGTCGCGCAGTAGGACACGCCCTTCCCGGTCAGTCGCTCTTCGCCGGGCACGCCGAGCTTGTCGTACTCCGCACCAGCCGTTAAGATCAGCGCCTTCGTTCGGATCTCGCCAGCCCCGGTCGAGATACGCCACTTGCGGTCGCGTTGCTCGATCTCGGACACGTCTTCGTAGCGGGTCTCGAGCCCGTGGTCCTCTGCCTGCTTGTGCATCGTCTGGGCAAGATCGAAGCCGTTGACCGATGGAATGCCGGGATAGTTCTCAACCAGCTCGGTCAGCGCGATCTGACCACCGATCACGCCCTTCTCCAACAGCAACGAGCGATGCTTGGCACGCGCCGCATAAAGACCGGCGGCGAGACCAGCAGGCCCGCCGCCAATGATTACGACGTCAACTTCTGTGATGCCAGCGTCTGGCACCTACGCGAACGCCTTGTCCAATGACTTCTTGAGATCTCCCTTGGGCCGGAACCCGATCACCTGATCGACGGCCTCTCCCTTGTTAAAAACCATGATCGTCGGAATACTGCGAATTCCATAGCGGGACGCAGTCTCAATGTTGTCATCTGTGTTCAGCTTCAGGAACTTGGCCTTGCCGTCGTACTCTCCTGCCAATTCCTCGACGATCGGTGCCACCATCCGGCACGGACCACACCATGGCGCCCAGAAGTCAACGAGGACCGGCCTGTCGCTATTCAGTACCTCTGCCTCCCACTCTCCATCTGTCACATCACTAGGCTTGGCCATCGATTCCTCCTTCGAAATTTCGGGTTCTGGTGAATTATACTTGTATTCACCTGCCACCGGATTCATTCATATGGTAGTATACCCCCATGGGGTATGTCAAGAAGCAACCGAAGCGAGTTAACTATGGCACAGGAAACTAAAACCGAGTCCGACGCGATCCTCACCCGCCTACGCCGGATCGAGGGCCAGATTCGCGGTATTCACAAGATGCTTGAGGAAGACCGCGTCTGCGAAGACGTCGTCACGCAGCTAATGGCCGCTCGCAGCAGTTTGGACAAGGCTGGCCTGCTGATCATCGACCGGCACATCGAAAAGTGCCTCACTGTCGGCGTATCGAACGATGAGGCTCTGCGCAATCTGCAACATGCACTACGGCTTTGGTTCCGTTTCGGCGGAGCAGCCCAGTCCCCACAGGACTAGCCGCTTACACCGCCTCACAGATTCGGCCGTCGGCGCGCTCGGCTGGTAGTCGGGGCGATTCAAGAAGTATAATGCGCGACTATGGAAGTCGCGATAGAAGCGGTCCCCAAACTGCGGCGACGCGAGAAGACAAGGCAGCGTCTCCTGGCCTCCGCCCTCGGAATCTTCGCTCGCAACGGCTATGAACGCGCAACGGTCGATGAAATCGTCCGCGACGCCGGCTTCTCAAAGGGCGCCTTCTACGTTCACTTCAAGAGCAAGGACGACCTCTTCTGGACCATGCTCGAAGAGCGAATCTTGCACCGCCAGGACGCGTTCCGCCAGTCCGTAACCCCGGGGGCATCCTTCCGCCAGAACGTCAGGGGCCTGCTAACGGCAATCTTCGATCTCGAGAGCGAGGATCCATCGTGGCCGGCGATCGTCATGGAGTTCGCCGCGCACGCCGGGCGGAACGCTGAAGTCCGCGATCGCTTCGCGACGATATACGAGCGCTGGCGCGAGGTTATCGTCGCAATGCTACGAAGAGGTCAAGCAGCTGGCCAGGTCCGTGATGACATCGACCTGGCCTTCGCCGCTTCAGCGGCCATCGCTTTGATCGAGGGCACGATTACGCAGTCTCGCCTGGCGCCGAACGAAATCGTCTTGGATGAGATGATCGATCCCCTCTGTGCACTGCTGTCTCAGGCCCTCGAAGAGCCCGCCTAACGCACGCGATCGGCGGGAGCGATCTCGCGGATCGCGTCCAGCATCCCGGCCTGGACGGCCTCCCGCGCCACCCGCAGTGAACTCAAGATCGCCAGGGCGTCACTGCGGCCATGTCCAATGAAGACAAGTCCATTTGTCCCCAGTAAGGGTCCTGCTCCGTACTCTCGATAGTCCAGGGTCTTCCGCATGCCGTTAAGCGCCGGCGAGAGTACCAGTCCAGCTGCGGCATACCACGGGCGGCTCATGATCGCTTTTCGCATCTCGCCGGTGATGAACTCCGCCATCCCCTCCATCGTCTTCACGACGACGTTCCCAGTGAAACCATCGGTGACGATCACGTCGGCCTTACCCATAGGAACGTCGCGACCCTCAATGTTGCCGACGAAGTTGAGGCTGCTGCTCGAAAGAAGTTCGTAAGTACCCTGGGTGAGCGAGCTGCCTTTCGATTCCTCTTCGCCGATATTTAGCAGAGCCACTTTGGGACGTTCTATCTTCCACACCTTCTGCATGTAGGCGGACGCCATCTGAGCGAACTGAAGCAAGTACTCAGGCTTACAATCGGCGTTGGCGCCCACGTCCAGAAGCACCGACAAACGACCGGAAAGAGGGAGTAGCGCTGCTAGTGTCGGACGTAGGATCCCTCGGATACGCTTCAGATACATCGTAGCGCCGGCCATCACCGCCCCGGTGTTCCCGGCGGATACGAATGCGGACGCGCGGCCCTCCTTCACCAATTTCAGCCCGACGACAATCGAAGAGTCCTTCTTCTGCCGTGCCGCCAGCGCCGGCGACTCCTCCATCTCGATCACCTCGGACGCATGTACGACGTCAATCAGGTTGGTCGGATAAGAAAGCTTCGCCAGTTCGGCGCTCAGGACATCCCGCTGACCAACCAGCGCTACCCGAATGCCGAGATCACGTGCCGCGTCCGCTGCCCCTCTTACGATCTCCCCTGGCGCATCGTCACCGCCCATCGCGTCGAGGGCGATGACAGGCCCATTGTCGACGTCTTCGCTCAATCTGGCTCCGTCTCAAACTCTCGAGCCATTTCGCCTCGCAGATCACCATCCAGGAAGACATCGATCGCCGTCATGGCCAGAGCTTTCGCTGAGTCAAACAGCCCAAGGTGCCCCGAATCGCTCGCCGCGATCTCGCGGAACGCCTCCGTATGAATCGGCACGTCTGGAGGGGCGATAGCGATAGCCGGATGGATTGAAGGCGTAACATGGCTGACGTTGCCCATGTCGGTCGAGCCCATCGATCGCTGCGACTCGGGACTCATCACCGTACGACCCAGGTCTTCGATGTTTCTTCGATAGGCGTCAGCCAGAGCAAGATTGGTTCGCATAGTCCGATACCGCGAGTCCTCGCCCCATTTGTAAGTCAACGTACAGCCGGTTGATTCAGCCGCCCCCTGAAAACAAGCCAGCACCTTCGGTTTGAGTTCTTCGTCCATGTATTCATCGTCATCGGTGCGGATCAGAAGCTTCGCCGCCGTGTGATTCGGGATCACGTTGACCGCGTCGCCGCCCTTCGTGATGATGCCGTGCACCCGTGCCGAGTCCCGTAGCTGTTGACGCAGCAACCCGATGTTAGCGAACGAAGCGATCATTGCGTCCAGCGCGTTGATCCCAGCGTCAGGCCTGGCAGCGGCGTGAGCAGCTTTGCCCTCGAACTCAACCTCCAGCTCAAGACATGCCAACGCAAAGGCGACAGCCGTGTTCCGGTTTCCCGGATGCACCATCATCGCGCAGTCGAGCCCGTCGAACGCGCCACGATCGACCATGTAGACCTTTCCGCCCGCCGCTTCCTCGGCTGGCGTGCCAATGACCTTGAGCGTCCCGCCAAGTTCGTCTATCAACTCCCGGACGGCCACGCCCGCGGCGCTCGAAGCGGTGCCAATAACGTTATGCCCGCAACCGTGACCGATCCCAGGAAGAGCATCGTACTCACAAACTATGGCGACGCTCGGCTCCCCAGATCCGTATGAGGCGCTGAAGGCGGTCGGCAAGTCACAGACGCCGCGCTCGACGGCAAAACCATTGGCTTCCAGATAATCGGCGATGAACTGAGATGACTTCTCTTCCTCGAACGCGATCTCGGGGTTCGCATGAATCTTCAGAGACAGCTCGATCAGTTCGTCGCGACGAGAGTCGATCGATGACCTCGCGCGCTTCTTTAGCTCGGTGGTGTCCGCCATGCACAACTTCCTTTCGCCAATCGGGGGCTCAGTGCTGACCCTTGTTATACTCTACCCCGCGATGGAAATCGACCTGAAGCAGTACATTCGGGACATCCCTAACTTTCCCTCGCCCGGCATTCTGTTCAGGGACATCACTCCTCTACTCAAAGAACCCAAGGTCTTCCAACGTGTCGTAGATATCTTCACTGAAGAGGTCCGTAAGGACGATATCGACGCCATCGTAGCCATAGAATCCCGCGGATTCCTCTTCGGTGCACCACTCGCATACCAGCTCGGAGTGCCGCTGATTCCGGTGCGCAAGCCCGGAAAACTGCCAGCCGAGCACATGTCTGTCGAGTACTCGCTCGAGTACGGCACGAGCCAGCTCGACATCCACAACGACGCGCTGCGGAACGGAGAGCGAGTGGTTATCATGGACGACCTTCTGGCGACTGGTGGAACCGCTGTTGCGACGGCGAAGCTGGTCGAGCTTCTAGGAGCGACCGTCGAACGTATCGTGTTCTTAATCGAGCTTGCTGGACTAGATGGGCGAGAGAAGCTTCGTGACTACCGCGTCACATCGCTCGTCAGCTACGACTAGGCGCCACACCTAGCTTGACACGCTTTATCTGGCGCAGCTACCATCCCACACAGACAACTGAATAGAGAGTTCTTATCTAGAGCGGTGGAGGGAACGGCCCAACGAAGCCCGGCAACCGGTCCTCATATAGGTGGACCACGGTGCCAACTCCGACCCCTGATGGGGTAGAGATAAGAGCGAGCAGACTACGACTTCTCCACCGCGAGGAGTTTTTTTGTGCCCCTGGCAGACGAATGACGAAAGAACACGACGACTTCAGACCAATTGAGTGGCTGGCGAACGGGAAGGTCCGCTTCCTCGACCAGACCCTCCTTCCCGCTGACGAAGCGTGGATTGAGACCGACGAATACCGCGTTGTCGCGGATGCTATCCGGCGTTTGCAGCTGCGCGGCGCACCGCTTATCGGCATATCGGCGGCGTACGCCTTGGCGCTCGCCGCGCGATCGATCGACGAAGCTGACGTGCCAGCCTTCCACAGTCGGCTGCGCGACGCCGCAGACGAACTGACCGCCACCCGACCCACCGCGATCAACCTGCAGTGGGCGATCGACCGACTCCTGGGACTCGTAGCGAACATGACCGACATCAACGAGATACGTGACGCGATCGTTGCGGACGCCAAACGCATACACGATGAGGATGTCCGGGCAAACCGGACGATGGCGGAACACGGCGCTGCGCTTCTGGAACCAGATGGCGCCGCCCTCACACATTGCAACGCTGGGGCCTTGGCTACGGGCGGCTACGGCACGGCACTGGGCGTCCTCCGGACGGGCCGCGAACAAGGCGCCGTCACGCAGGTCTACGCGACAGAGACGCGGCCCCTGCTGCAGGGAGCGCGGCTCACTGTTTGGGAGCTGCAACGAGCCGGCATTCCGGTGACGCTGATCGCCGACACCGCGGCTGGCTCGGTGATGAAACGTGGCCTCGTCAATGAAGTCGTCGTGGGAGCCGACCGAATCGTGGCCAACGGCGACGTCGCCAACAAGATCGGCACGTATCAGCTTGCCGTCCTCGCGCATGAGAATGACATCCCGTTCTACGTCGCAGCCCCGACGACCACCATCGACCTGTCGATCGCTAGCGGCGACGATATACCAATCGAGGAGCGCTCACCAGAGGAAGTCACGGGCATCAAAGGTGCAGCCACGGCGCCATCCGGAACAGATGCCGCTAACCCAGCGTTCGATGTGACACCGGCAAGATACGTTGCTGCGATCATCACTGAAAAGGGCGTGGCGCGCGCTCCGTACGAAGCATCAATCTCTGCTCTCTTCCGAGACAAGGTCGAGACCCGTGGCTGACGCTCCCGTCCGAGCAGCCGTCATCGGCGGCAGCGGCTTCTACGACATGCCGGGCCTCACCGACATCGAAGAGCTCAGCATCGACACGCCGTTCGGCCAGCCCAGCGACACGATCGTCACCGGCGCCTTGGACGGCACGCGCGTCGCATTCCTGCCCAGGCACGGCGCGGGACATCGCATACTACCGTCAGACTTGCCGGTGCGAGCGAACATCTACGCGCTGAAAACACTTGGCGTAGAGTTCATTCTCGGCATCAGCGCGGTTGGTAGCCTACGCGAAGACATCGAACCACTGCATATGGTTGTACCCGACCAACTCATCGACCGCACCCGCGGCCGGAAATCCACGTTTTTCGGGGACGGCCTCGTCGTTCACGTATCGCTCGCGGACCCCTTTTGTCCGGCACTGCGCAGTCTGCTTGTCGGCTCCGCACGAGAGGCCGGTGCCGAAGTCCACGACAGCGGCACCTACATCGTGATGGAAGGCCCAGCCTTCTCGACCCGAGCGGAGTCCAACCTCTACCGCTCGTGGGGTGGCGACATCATCGGCATGACCGCACTGCCCGAAGCGAAACTGGCACGTGAGGCGGAGATCTGCTATTCCATCCTCGCCAGCTCGACTGACTATGACTGCTGGCGAGAGAGCGAAGAGGCTGTGACGGCGGATATGGTCGTCGCGACACTCCTCAAGAACGTCGAAGTCTCGCGAACGGCCGCACGACACGCGCTCACAAATCTTCCTCGGGAGCGCAACTGCCAGTGCGCCAATGCGCTCGAAAGCGCCATCGTAACCTCGATGGACCTCGTGCCCGAATCGACAAAGCGAAAATTGGCGCCGATCATAGCCAAATACATCGGTGAGACCGTTGCCGAAGGCGGCGCATGACCGCGACCGTATCGCGTGGCGAGGAGGCCGCTGACACGTCATACACCATCGAGCCTTTGCGCGACCCCGCCAAAATTCGCACGATCCTGCAAACGGACAGGCCGTACGCCGCATACGCCCTCGCGCAACTTGACCCGAGGATCTTCAAGCTCAACGAGTGGTACCGCGCCTCCGGACCATCAGGAACCGCGCTCGTCCTCCACTCCCGAAGCGGCATCGGTCGAGCTCTGTTCGCCGTGGGCGATCCGAAGGCTCTTGATGCGGCAATCAAGCTGCATCCCGGACCCAGGTTCGCCTTCGGCAGTCTCTATCCAGAGCATAGACCCATAGTCGAGCGGTACTTCGTGGTAACTCGCCCGCAGACGATGCTACGCATGTCGATCACGAGTGAGCGATTCCAGCCTGTGGACGGCCGAGCTATCCGGCTTTACGGTCGTGATGCATCGGCTGTGAATCGTCTCTATTCAGTGGAAGGCGGCCCCACTGCCTATCGCTCCAACCATCTAGAGAATGGCGTATATTACGGCGTCGAGGAGGACGGTCGCTTGGTCTCGATAGCTGGTACCCACGTCGCCTCCGCAACTGAAGGCGTCGCCGTCGTCGGCAACGTCTTCACCCACCCTCGATATCGCGGCGGCGGACTGGCGACGGCAACGACGAGCGCCGTCACCCAGGAAGTTCTTCAGTCCTGCGATCTGGTCGTACTAACGGTCGAGGAAGAGAACGAGCAGGCGCTCAGCGTCTACGACCGCCTAGGCTATACAACGGAGTGTACACTCCACGAGACACCGTTGATCAGGAAAGACCCGTTCGGCATGTCCAGCCTGGTGAGAAGGACGATCGCAGGCTGGCGGGGACGCCGGCAGGGAAAGGAGGTACTCCCCGGATGAGCGCAAAGCACGGCGGGTACCGGACCATCGATGAGGAGACCGCGGCCGAGATCATTAAGCTACACGAGCGGCACCCGAAGCTGGGAAGCAAGGGCCTGCTGAAAGTACTGAAGCAGAGCGGCAAGAAAGTCGACGCACGTGAACTGGAACACTTCATCCGCGAAGGAGGGATGAAGCCGAAAGCGAAGAAGAGCTCTTGGAAGCCGATGGGGTTCCAGGCGCCGTGGGACAGGTAGGCGGGCGTATGACAAAGACAATCGGAATCGTTCTCTATCCGGACTTCGAAGAGCTGGACGCCATCGGCCCGTATGAAGTATTTGGCATGTTCAGCGGCATGAGCGCCGGCGAGTGGCAAGTCGTGAACATCGCGGAGTCGGCCGGACCCGTCCGTTCACACTCAGGACTCCAAGTAGTAGCAGACCACAGCTTCGACGACGCTCCGCCGCTCGACGTCGTCCTCGTTCCGGGCGGCCTTGGTTCACAGACCGCCGTCGCCAACAAGCAACTGATCGACTTTGTAACAAGAGCAAGCGCCGACGCGGAGTGGCAAACGTCAGTCTGCACCGGCGCCATGATTCTTCACGAATGCGGAATCCTCACCGGAAAGAAAGCAACCACCCACTGGGGCGCCATCGACGCGCTGCGCCAATTGCCTGACGTTCAGGTC
>Ga0255057_10000543_pt1 | contig 21529 bp, 18 predicted proteins | sample Cases_109_6_MG_FD_189022 | JGI IMG/M metagenome (GOLD analysis project Ga0255057, IMG submission 189022) | Seawater microbial communities from Amundsen Gulf, Northwest Territories, Canada - Cases_109_6 | ecosystem: Environmental > Aquatic > Marine > Gulf | place: Canada: Northwest Territories... | reverse complement strand
GGGGTCGTACTTCTACCCGCGGCGCTGGCCAGTCTCGTGGCGGCGTCACTGCCCGGTCTGCCGGCGGCCGGCGTTGCGCTCGCCCTCGCCCAACGCCTGGCCTCGGCGACGTTGCTGGCTGCCGCCTGGGCGGCGGAGCGGGTACCCGGTGCCGAGGCCTCCCCGGCGCCAGACACGAGCTGGGTGTTGGGCGCGGCTGTGCTGGGTGCGGCCAGCTTGTGTGCGCGGGGGACGCCCGCCCGCATCGCCGGGGCACTGGCGGTCGCGCTGGTCCTGCACCTGGCGCCGGCAAGCGAGCTCGAGCCCGCGGCGCCGCGCGCGGTCTTCTTCGACGTGGGGCAGGGCGACGCCATTCTCGTCGAGGGGCACCAGGGTGCACTGCTGGTGGACGCCGGCATCGCGCTGGAGCAGGGACCCGACCTGGGTCAAGTCGCCGTGCTGCCGGCACTGCAGGCGCTGGGCGTGCGTGCGCTCGATCTGTTGGTCGCGAGTCATGCGGACCTGGACCACCGCGGCGGACTTCCAGCCGTGCTGGCGGCGCTGCCGGTGGGGGAGCTGTGGCTGCCCCGAGGTGGCCTGGCCGAAGAGGCTTTCGCGGGCTTGCGCGCGGCAGCGCGCGCGCGGGGAGTTCCCGTGCTCGAACGGGGCCAGGGCGATGCGCCGGTTCGCTTCGGCGATCTCTTGGTGGCTCCGCTCTGGCCGCCGCGAGGGACGGGTCTCTCGCGCAACGACCGCTCCCTGGTGCTGGCCGTGGAGGTGGCGGGACGCCGCGTGCTGTTGCCAGGGGATCTCGAAGCCCCCGGCGAGCGCGCCCTGGTCGCGAGTGGTGCCGAGCTGGCGGCGGATCTGCTCAAGCTTCCACACCACGGCAGCCGTTCTTCTTCGACGCGCCCGTTTCTGGCAGCGGTTGGAGCCGCGGTCTCGGTGGCGTCGGCTCCCTGCGAGAGCCGCTTCGGCATGCCCCACGCCGAGGTCGTGGCCCGCGCCCGCGCGCTGGGCCACGCGCTCTGGTGGACGGGGCGCGACGGGGCCGTGCTGGTAGGGCTGGGGGAGCCACTGCACGCGTCGGGCACTGGCGCGGCCCGGAGCTGTCGCTAGGCGCCCGGGCCGCCACGAGGGGGCGCTCTCTACTGGTTGGGTTTTTCCTGGGTGCCGTACGCCTTGTTGGTGCGGTCGTAGATTGCCTGGATGATCTCTCCAACATCCAGGTTCTGCTCCACGATCCACTTCGACACGTACTTGGTGATCGACCGGTCCACGGGCGGCGGCGGCTTGGCTCCCGGAGGCGGCCAGGCGTCTGCGTTGTAGGCGATCATGCGTGTCCGGATGTCTTTCTTGGTGATGTTCCAGACCATGTAGTCCTCAGCCAGCGTGAGCGGGCCGTCGTAGGTCGAGCGGATGCCCGCGAGGATCGGGGGAGCCGTATCGGGGTCGTTGAAGAAGTGATAGGCCACGGCCATGCGGGGCTTCACCATGCTCATGACCTTGCCGAAGGCCTCCGGGGCCGTGTGGATCTGGGTTCCCACCTCGAGTGCATTCGACACCGAGAAGCCGAACTTCTCGATCATGTCGGGTACGGCAATGAAGCACTCGTGAATGGCCAGGTCTGCACCCTTGGCGTATTTCACGTACCACTGGTTCGGGTAGGTATCGCCACCGAACACGAACTTGAGACCGTTCCACTCCAGGCCGAAGCTGACAGGCCCATCGATGACGTGGTTGGCCGGCCACGAGCGAATCGTGACGCCGTTTTCCTGGTAGATGACCGCGTTGTCGCCTTTGAAGTCGAACTCGTGGACGATGACCTTGCCGCCCGACGCCGGCAGCCGACCGGCACGGCCCTCGACATCCCAGGTCAGCGCCTTTTCCCAGTGCTCGATCGCGTACTTCGTTCCCGTTTCGGGTCGGTCGCCGCTGGGCCCGTAGATGTGGAGCGGCCCCTGGCGCCCGGCGAGCCAGCCACCCACGAAGTACGCCGAGAAGTCACCGAAGTGGTCGGTGTGCAGATGGCTGATGAAGATCTTGTTCAGGTACTCGTACGGGATGTTGAGGCTCGCGATGCGCGCCGCGGAGCCCGTGCCCCCATCGAAGAGGAACTTGTCGCCGTTGCCGAGCTCGAGCAGCCAGCAGGAGGCCGCCTGGGACTCCCGAGCGGTGGGCATCCCGGTACCGCAGGCTATGAGCCGCATCTCGTCGGGAGCCAGGGCCTCGGTCCCGGGAAAGTAGACGTTGGGGTCGGGAAGCCGGCCCGTGGGTGTGACTTTCTGCCCCTCCGCGGCCAGCGCCGCAGCGACGAAGCCGATCGGCGTGCCCTGCTCGCCGTCGCCGTACCCCTGCAGGTAGACGAGCCCGGCAATCAGGAGTGTGACAGCCAGGATCGTCGTTCGACTCATTGCTCGTCGAAACATCGCGGGTCTCCCTTCTTTCGTACCGGCAAGCCGGTCCGGCATCGTATAAGAGCAAGACACTAGTGTCTAGTCAGACTCCGGCCGGATCAGCAGCTCGAAGCGCAGCCGCATGAGCCTGCGGCGCCTGGCGGCGGGCTCCGTCAGCAGGAGGACGTGGTCTCCCACGAAGTAGGCGAGAGTCAGGCGGGAGCGCGCCTCGGCCGGCTGCTCCCCGAATCCCATGCCCCGGAAGAGGCTCTTGAGATAGGCCATCCGCTTGCGGTCGACTCGCTTAACCACCGCCGCCGCACGCCGGTTGTGGAGCGCCCAGGCGCGGATGGCCGCGTCGTAGCGCCCTCTGCGCTGCCCGATAACCTCGTCGGCGAGGCTCCTGAGTCGTTCCCGGGCCTCTTCAACTCCCGACAGGGAGCGCTCGATCACGGCGTCCGTGATCTCGGTGTCCCAGTAGTCGAGCACGCTGTCCAGGAGCTCAGCACGGTCCCGGAAGTGCCAGTAGAAGCTGCCCCGACTCGTCTTGAGCTTCCGGGCGAGGGGAAGCACCCGCACTGCATCCAGGCCGCCCTCCTCGAGGGCCTTGAGCGCCGCCGCGAGCCAGTCCCCGCGGCCAAGCCGTCTTCGCGCATTCGCCGCCATACAGGAGTGTCTTGACATGATTCTCAGGTCTGTGTCAATGTCTTCGCCGCATCTTTCGCGTCAACGATTCCGAACTCTCGAGGAGGAACCGATGAGAGACGCATTCTTGGCGTTGTCGATCAGTGCGCTTGCGTTCGGCACGGCGTGCTCGCCGATCTCGAAGACCGCCCAGCAGGAGCTGGCGCAGCCCGTCAACTGCCGGACGGCCGAGGGGGACATCCGGGTCCTCGAGAGCGAGAAGGCCCATGTGGAGAAGCAGGTCGCGTCCGGCGTGATGGCGGTCACTCCCGCGGGCGCCGTCACGGGCATTCTGACCGGCACCGAAGACGACAAGATCAAGGTCGCCACCGGCGAGTACGACAGGCAGATCGACCGGAAGATCGCCGAGATCAAGCGCGTCTGCGGGGTCTAGGGCCGCGGTCCCGCTTGCTGGCGCAGGCCAGCGTGTCCGTGCGTGGCGGGCGTTTCGCCTGGCTCTGCGGCCTCTTGCTGATCGGCCTGTTCGCAACGAGCTGTGCGGGCCTGCGCGCCACGAATCCCCCGCTCGAGCGGATCGATCCGAGCCAGGGCTACCGCCCGCAGCGGGTCCTGGGGGGTCGGCAGATCGGAGACGTCGGGCTCCTACTCGCCTTCTCCGGCGGAGGGACGCGCGCCTCCGCCCTGGCCTACGGCGTGCTGGAGGAGCTCCGCGATACCGCTGTCACCCTGGCGGGCGAGCGGAAGCGGCTGCTCGACGAGGTGGACGTCATCACCTCCGTATCCGGCGGTAGCTTCACCGCCGCCTACTACGGGCTCTACGGCGACCGCATCTTCGAGGACTTCGATGAGCGCTTCCTCAAGCGGCCGGTCATGCGTGACCTGATCCTCCGGCTGCTCCTGCCGCACAACTGGCTGCGCTTGATCTTCCCCTTCTTCGATCGAAGCCAGCTGGCGACGAGCTACTACGATCGGAAGGTCTTCGACGGCGCGCGCTTCGCCGATCTGGCCGAGGCCGACGGTCCCTGGATCCAGATCAATGCCACGGACCTCTCGGTGGGAGCACCGTTCACTTTCGTCCAGCCCCGCTTCGATCTGATCTGCTCGGACCTCTCGGAGCTGAAGGTCGCGCAGGCCGTCACCGCCTCCTCGGCGGTGCCCGGGGTGTTCACCCCGATCGTGCTCAAGAACCGCGCCGGGAGCTGCGGCTTCCAGGCCCCGGAGTGGCTCGAGGAGGCGCTGGCGGACCGCCAGCAGTCGCCGCGTCGCTACCACCTCGCCTCCGAGATGGCGGCCTACCTCGACCGCGATGCGCTTCCCTACCTCCACCTGGTGGACGGGGGTATTACGGACAACCTGGGCGTGCGCGGGCCGCTGAACAACTCCGTGGTGGAAGGCGGACTCTGGCAGCGACTGCAGGACATCGGCGCGAAGGCACGGCCGCGCCACGTGGTTTTCGTCGTGGTGGACGCCTCGAACAACCCGGACCGCGGCTTCGTCTTGCGCCCCTCCGTGCCCTCGTTGCCGGCCCTGATCAGCTCCGTCACCAGCACCCAGCTCCACAGCTACAACTTCGAGACCCTCGACCTGCTGCGCGAGAGCCTGGAGAACTGGAGTGCCCGCTTCGCGGAGGAGGGTTACCCGCTCACGACCCATCTGATCGACGTGGCCGAGTACCGGATCGAAGACCCGGAGGAGCGCGAGTTCTTCGAGGCAGTGCCCACCTCGCTCGGCCTGGATGAAGAGACGGTCGACCGACTGGTCGAGATCGGCCGCCGGCTGCTGCGGGAGTCGGAGGAGTTTCAGGAGCTGCTGGCTGAGCTATAGGGAACGCCTGCCGCTGACGCGCTTCGCGCGGGTACGCCAAGCGCCTTGGGAGACCATGCATGCCGAGTGCAGTCCGCTTCTTCACGGCCGCGCTGATCGCTTGGCTCCCTGCCTGCGCATCCGTGGGGCCGCCCGAGCCTGTGCGCTTCGCGGAAGCCACACGCCCGGCGGGGGCTGAGGGCTTTCCAAACTGGTACGCGCCCCCGGCAGAGGCCGTGGCGATGCTGGCGGAGGCCGCGCCCGACGTACAAGAGGTCGAACGTACGGCTGCGGGCACCAGCGGCGCGGAGGAGGTCGAGCTGCGCCTCGCCGGGAGCGAGATGCGCATCAAGACGAAGCAGGTGCCTCCGGATCTCGACGGCATCAACAACGCACCCCGCAAGGAGCTGGCCGCGTACGCGATCCAGTCGCTGTTCCTGGAGCCAGAGGACTATTTGGTTCCTGCCACGACCCTGCGCTGCATCCCCGTCGCCCGCAGGCAGAACTGGCACGATGGGCACGTCGAGCCCACGCTTTCAGGAACCGGCTGCGTGCTCCTCGTGCTCGCGATGTGGCTGCGCGACGTCACCGTGCCCGAGGTCGTCTTCGAGCGCGAGCGCTTCCTCAGCGAGCCGAGCTACGCCTACTACCTGGCGAACCTCAACGTCTTCACGTACCTGATCGAGCACCGCGATGGTCGCTCGGGGAACTTCCTCGTTTCGAAGGACGACCGGCGGCAGGTCTTCGCCATCGACAACGGCGTGGCGTTCGGTCAGCGCTGGCCGAACTACAACTGGTTCGTCCCGAACTGGGATGTGTTGCGCGTGCCTGCCGTGCGCAAGGATACGATCGATCGGCTGCGCGTTCTCAAGCGAGAGGATCTCGACTTCCTGCTCGTCGTCGCGCAGCTGGAGCCCGATGACCAGGGCGTACTCAAGCTCGTCCCGCCCGGTCCCCCGATCGACGAGGACGAGGGAGCCAGCCGGCGCGGAAGCACCGTGCAGTTCGGGCTCACCGAGGACGAGATCGACGACGTGTGGGAGCGGATCGAGGAGCTGATCGAGGACGTGGACGAAGGGAAGCTACCGGTCTTCTGAAGCGGCGGCCCGGTGCTTCGGGTGGGTCAGGCGCTCAGGTCTTCGGGAAGACGACGCGGGTCTCGAGCACTTCGTGCGAAGCGAAGACGCCGTCGACCACATAGGGGTCGCGAGCCGCGACTCCCTGCGCCTCCTCGAGACTGTCGGCCTCGAAGACGATCAGGCTGCCGATGGGCTGGGCCGCCGCATCCAGCAGCGGGCCGGCGTGTCGGATGCGTCCCGCGGCGGCCAGCCCTTCGAGGCCCGCGAGGTGGGCCGTGCGGTGGACCTTGCGCAGCTCGGCGCCGCGCGGGCAGTCGCGTCCGATCAACACGTAGAGCGGCACAGTCGTCCTCCGGGTTGGGGCAAGGGATTCTACACGGGTCTCTAGAAGAGGCCGAGCATGCGCGCGGCCAGGGCCACGACGGCCACGGCCAGCACCGGGCGCACTACCCGCTCACCTCCCCGTACCGCGAAGCGGGCCCCCAGACTGCCGCCAAGCGTGAATCCAACCGCGAGCAGGCATGCGGGCAGCCAGGCGATCTGGCCCTGCACGATGAAGATCGGCACGGCCGCCAGCGTCGCCGCCGCGATCACTGACACCTTGATGGCGTTGGCCCGGACCACGTCGTGCCCGGCGTGCACCAGCGCAAGCAGCAGCGGGATCCCCACACCGGCCTGGAACGCGCCTGCGTAGAGGCCTACGGCGAAGAAGGCGAGCGTGGCCAGCGCCGGGTGCCAGGAGCGCCCGGCCTCGGAGCCAGGCTTGGCACGGCCCGAGACCTGGCGCAGCGTCGGCACCAGCAGCAGCAGCATCAGCACGCCGAAGATGCGCTCGAACGTGGAGTCGGCCACACGAGTGACCCAGAGGGCGCCGATCAGAGACCCGGCGACGACGGGCGCGGTGGCCTGGAGCACGCTGCGCAGCTCGAGGACGCCTTCTCTGTGAAAGCGCCAGGCGGCGGCGAGGCACTGCAGCACGATGCCCACCCGGTTGGTGCCGTTGGCGACACCCCCGGGCAGACCCAGCAGAACCAGTAGCGGCACGGTCAACAAAGAGCCGCCGCCGGCGAGTGTATTGACGACGCCTGCGACGAGTCCGCCTGCCACCAGGAGCGCCGCTGCGGGGAGCGAGATGTCCAAGGCGCGCGAGTCTAACCCGAAGGGCTCGGGAGTCGATCCCGCCGGGTTTGCGATTTGATTCCGCAGGGCTCCCGAGTCGATCCCACGGCGAGCCGAGCCGCAGAGCCCGCGTGGGCCTGTGATACGATGCGCCGGCGATGGCACGCCGCGACGTGGAGCTGATCGATGTGCGCCCCGACGAGCGCTTCGACGAGGCCCGCGTAGCGGAATATCTGCACGGCAAGCTGGAAGGCAGCGACCGGCCGCTTTCGGTGCGCCAGTTCGGCGGTGGTCACGCGAACCTGACTTATCTACTGCGCTACGGCGGAGGCGAGGACGCGCTGGAGTACGTGCTGCGGCGGCCGCCGCTCGGACCCGTGGCCAAGAGCTCCCACGACATGAACCGGGAGTGGCGGGCGCTCTCGAAGCTGTGGCGGGGTTTTCCCTGCGCGCCCCGCGCCTATCTCTACTGCGGAGACCCCGAGATCGTGGGCGCCGAATTCCTGGTGATGGAGCGCCGCCACGGCGTGGTGGTGCGCAATGCGGTGCCGGAGCAGTTGGGAGCGGGCAAGGATCCGGTGGCCAACCGCAAGCTCTCGGAAGTGGTGATCGACACGCTGGTGCAGTTCCACCAGGTGAATCCCGAGAGTGTAGACCTCCAGGACCTGGGCAAGCCGGAGGGCTTCCTCGAGCGGCAGGTGATGGGATGGGCTGGCCGCTACGAACGCGCCAAGACCGATGCTGCGCCCGTTGCCGAAGAGGTGGCCAAGTGGCTCATCGACAACCTGCCCGCATCACCCGCGCCCACGCTGGTCCACAACGACTGGAAGCTCGACAACATGGCCGTGGCCGAGGATGACCCGGGGCGCTGCGTGGCCGTCTACGACTGGGACATGTGCACCGTCGGCGACCCGCTCTGCGACCTGGGAACCCTGCTCGGCCTGTGGAGCAACCGAGGCGAGGGCATGGCCGGCAGCAACCCGATGCCCACGCAGACCGAGGGCTTCATGACGCGCGAGCAGGCGACCCAGCGCTATGCCGACCGCAGCGGCATTCCGGTAGCCGCGATCCCCTACTACCTGGTGTTCGGCACCTTCAAGATGGGGGTGGTCCTACAGCAGATCTATTTTCGCTATTTCAAGGGACAGACCCAGGACGAGCGCTTCGCCGGCATGGGACCGCTGGCCACGGGCCTCTATCAGCTCGCGGCAGAGCGCCGTCCCTGAGCTTCGGAACCCGGCCCGGCCGGCCTGCGGCCGCGGCGCTCGCACTCCTGCTCTGGGCAGCGGCGACTGCGCCGGGCGCGGAAGACCTCGAGGCCCGAGCGGCGCGCATCCACCGCGAAGCGATCGTCGTGGACGGCCACAACGACGTTCCCATGTGGGTGCTCGACTACGACTTCGACCTGGGCATGGACGGCGCCGATCCACAGAAGCGGAGCATCGCCACCCAGTGGCTCTTCGGCGACTACCTTCCCGACGTTCGTGGCGACGCGATCCACAACCACACCGACCTGCGCCGGCTGCGCGAGGGGGGCGTCGACGCTCAATGGCTCTCGATCTTCGCGCATAGTCGCTACGTGCCCGAGGATCCTTCCCAGAAGGGCCGCGCGAAGCAACGCGCTCTCGACATGATCGCGGCCGTGGAGGGCCAGCTGGCCCGTCACGCCGACGCCATCGAGCTGGCCGTCAGCGTCGAGGAGGTGGAGCGAATCGCTTCGGAGGGGCGGGTCGCCGCCCTGCTCGGGCTGGAGGGCGGCCACGCCATCGAGGCCGAGCTCGACAATCTGCGCGAGTTCTACGCGCTGGGCATCCGCTACATGACGCTGACCTGGAGCAACACGAACGCCTGGGCCGACTCCAGCGGAGACGAAGTCCGCCACGGCGGCCTCACGGATTTCGGTCGCAGCGTGGTGGAGGAGATGAACCGGCTGGGGATGCTGGTGGACGTGTCCCATGTCTCCGACGAGACCTTCTTCGACGTGATCGAGGTGAGCCGGGCCCCGGTCATGGCCTCGCACTCCTCCGTGCGGGCACTGGCCGACAACCCTCGCAACATGAGCGACGCCATGCTGCGGGCCGTCGCCGACAACGGCGGTGTGGTGATGATCAATTTCGGGGGTGCCTTCCTCGATGCGAGCTTCAACCCGCGTTGGCGAGCCGGACTGCGCTGGTTGCTCAGTTGGGGGACTGCGCGTCCCCCCCTCTCCCTCGTGGCCGACCACATCGAGCACGTGGTCGAAGTGGCCGGCGTGAGCCACGTGGGGCTGGGCTCGGACTTCGACGGAACCCTCTTCATGCCCGAGGGGCTGGAGGACGTGGCAGGCTTCCCGAACCTCACCCTCGAGCTGCTGCGGCGCGGCCACTCCGAGCCGGACCTGCAGCGGATCCTGGGCGGGAACGCCTTGCGCGTGATGGCGGAGGTCGAGGCTGTGGCCGCGGCCTCGCGGCCCTGAGCTGGAGTCGTGACGGGTCCGAAGCTCTTCGGCCGGAGCTTCGTCTTGTGCGGCCTGGCGAACCTGGCGCAGTCGATCGCCTTCAACCTGTTCCTGCACTTCCCCGGCTTTCTCAACGAGCTGGGCGCCGACGATCTCCAGGTGGGTCTCGTCTTCGGCGTCGCTTCGGTCGCCGCCATCGCTGTGCGCCCGCCCATGGGACCGATCATGGACCGCCGCGGGCGACGCTCTGTGATCCTGGCAGGCGGCCTGCTGAATTGCCTGGTGTGCGGCCTCTACCTCACGGTGCACGAGCTGGGTGTTTGGGTCTACACGCTGCGTGTGGTGCACGGGCTCGCCGTAGCCATGCTCTTCACGGCTCTGTTCACCTACGCCGCGGATCTGGTCCCGGCCGAGCGTCGCACCGAAGGGCTCGCTCTGTTCGGCGTCTCGGGCATGGCGCCGCTGGCGCTGGGCGGCCTGCTGGGCGACTGGATCCTCGGGGCGGGGGGCTACCCGGAGCTCTTCCTGGCGGCCCTGGCCTTTGCGCTGGCCTCGCTGGCGCTCTCCCTGCCACTGCACGACCTGCCGCGAAAGCACGCAGGTGACGCCGCCAGCCATGGTTTCTGGGCCGTCCTGCGGCAGCCCGACCTGCGGCCGCTGTGGTGGATCGGCGCTGTCTTCGCGCTGGTGCTGGCGACGCTGTTCATATTTCTCAAGCGCTTCGTCGACGAGACGGGCATCGGCAGCGTGGGCTCCTTCTTTTCCGCCTACGCAGCCGCGGCGCTGGCGCTGCGCGTGGCCTTCGGTTGGCTACCCGATCGCGTTGGCCCGAAGCGCGTGCTCTATCCCGCCCTGGCTGCACTGGCGGTCGGCATCTTCACGCTGGCGGGTGCTGCCAGCGACCGCGATGTGGCCGCCGCAGGCCTGCTTTGCGGGATCGGGCATGGCTACATCTTCCCGATCCTCTTCGCGCTGGTGGTCGGTCGAGCGCGGGATGCGGACCGCGGCTCGGCCATGGCCATCTTCACGGCGCTCTTCGATCTCGGTGTGGTGCTGGGCGGCCCGCTCTTCGGCGCGCTCTCGCGGGCCGAGGGCTACGACGCGATGTACCTGGCCGCAGCCGGCGTGCTGGTGGCGGGAAGCGGGGTCTTCGCCCTGTGGGATCGCCGCCGCTAGCGATGCTGGAACGCGGCCGGAGGGCCTTGCTGCTGCTCGCAATCCTGGCGGGCTGCGGCTCGGACGGCGGCGGGATCGAGGCCCTGGAAGCGCGCTATCCCAGCCTGGCTGGACTCGGCGCGCACCCGCTTGCCGATACGCGTCCCTACTATCTACCCGCCGGCGGCGAGCTGACTCTATTCCTGTGCCGTTGGCCGGATGCGGCGGTGATTCCGGTCGCGCTGCCGGTCGAAGCCAGCCCCGACGAGCTGCGCAAGCTCCGGGCAGCGCTGGCGGCTTGGCAGGGTGCCGGCCTGGGGCTGGTCTTCGAGGAGCGCGACGAGCTCCGGGGCGCGGGGATCGAGCTGCTTCTGCGCGACGGCATGATCGCCTACGCGGCCAATACCATCGTCGACTGCGCGGTGGAGCCGGCAGGCGTCGCCGGCCGCGCGGACCCGTTGCCCGCTCGGGTCGTGTTCGCCTCGATTCACCTGGCGCACGGCGATCCGCGCTTGACCGGGGCGGCACTGCACGAGCTGGGGCACGCCCTGGGCTTCCAGGGCCACCCCCGGCCGAGCCGGCGCGTGCGCTCGGCTCCGCGCAGGCCGAGCACCGTGATGGGCCGGGACACGGAAGAGGTGCGCCTGGCCGGAGAGCGGGTGCTCGCGGGCAGGCCCTTCGCGGACGCCGCGCTCTCGGCCCTGTACGCCGTGCCCTCCGGCGCGGTGCTCACGCGGCTCACGCCGGCGGACACGGAGCCGGTAGACCGCATGCTGAGGCTTGGCCAGCAGCGGCGGCTGATCGGTCCGCTGGTTCGCGTGGGTGACGATGAGGGCCGCGTCGCCTGGCTCGACCCTGGCAGCGGCGCTGCGGCGAGTGTGCGGCTGCTCGACCTGGCCCAGGCGCGCACGCGCCCCGAGCGCCTGCGCATCGAGCTCTCGCCGGGTGCGCAGCATTGGTTGCGCGAGGCGGAGGCGGAGCGCTAGTCACGCAGATCGGGCAACCCAAGCTGCCAGACGCCAGACCAAGGCAAGCCGCAGGCTTGCCGTGCCGGCAGGGCGGCGATAGCCGGCCGGTAACCGGCTGAGCTAGTCCGACAGGGCGGAGCCGACCTGGTGAGCGCGGTCGAAGGCGGCCTGGGCCGCTTCGTTTTCGCCCAGCGCGCGCAACACCTGACTCAGGCGCAGCAGTGTCTCGCCGTCGTCCGGGTCGAGCCGGGCGGCCTCCTCCAGGTGCTTGCGGGCCGGCTCGGGCTCGGGGGGCTGCTTCTTGAACAACGCCCAGCCGAGCGCGCTCTGGTAGGCGCATTCGTCGGGCCAGAGCTCCACGGCGGGCCGCAGGAAGTCGATCGCGCCGCGGTGGTTGCCCTGACGCATCAGGATCTCGCCCTTGCGGAAGTTCATCTCCGCGCGGGCCAGGCGCTCGGCATCCAGGTCCGTTGCGTCCATGGCCAGGGCGGCGTCGTAATCCTTGCGACGCCCGGGATCGGCGAGGATGGCGTGCGCCTTGCTGATCTCTGCGAAAATTTTGTTGGCCTTCTCGTGCACGTCCTCTTCGAGCCCCATGCGCGCCAAGGTGTCGGGGTGGTAGCTCTTGGCCGCCTGGAGGTAGGCGCGCTTGATGCTGCCGGCATCGACATTGCGGGCCACGCCCAGCAGCTCGTAGGCGTTGAGGCCGCGCAGCTCTTCGTAGCGGTCGAGGATCTGCTGGTGCAGGGCAGCGGAGCGGCCGTCGCGCTTGATTCGCCGGGGTCGTTTCGACGAGCTACGGGGCCGAGTCTGCTCGACGGTGAACGTCGTGTCGTCCACGATGATCTCTACCGCTTGCTGCAGCGGAAGCTCGACGCCTTCGTCCTCGGCTGCCTCGCCGTCGGGCGCGCTCGTGTAGTCGAACACGCCGGCTGCATCGAGCACCCAGGCGGCGGCCTGGGCTCGCGGTGAATTGGCAAGCTGCACCAGCTGCCAGAGACTGCGGCTCCCATCGAGGGCCTCGAGCAGCGCATCCACGGCGCTGTCTCGCACCAGGCGTTCGGCCACGGACTCGAAGCGCTTCGTGGGCTGTGGAAATTCTTGCATCCGCGGTGCCAGGTCCATCAGCACGCGGTCGCTGGGCCAATGCGTTTCGATTCCGGCCTGGAGCACGGCGTAGAGGTCGGCGCGGAAGGGGGCGGCGTCGTCCGGCGGCGGCGAGTCCGGGTCTACCTCGAAGCCCCCCAACGGCCAGCCGAAACATTCCACCAGCCGGATGCGGACCTGGTGCTTGAGGGCCTCGAAGAGGTCCCGGGGCTGGAGCAGGCCCAGCTCGAGCAGGGCCGCTCCCTCCTGGCAGCCGCGGCGTTCGATGTGCCCGATCACGCGGTTGTAGTTGGCGCGGTCCAGCTGGCCCGCGTCCATCAGCTGGACGCCCAGACTCTCGCTGGCGAGGTTCGATTCGGCGAATACGGGGCTGCCGCTTTGGAAGAGGAAGCGCTTCTGGACGCGCTCGCGGGTCAGGCTGAGCGCGCCGTGGAAGCGCGCATCGTGCAGGTTCATCAGCAGCCGCGGGAGAGGCACCTCCTCCAGGCGCCCCTGCTCGGGAATCGCAACCATCACCGCCTATCATCGGGCTCTCGGCGGCCCTGCTTGAAGCTGGCTGCGGCTCAGACCACGGTGCGCTGGGCCCGGGCGATCTGGAAGGCTGCGGCGATGGCCGAGTGGAGGTCCTTCTCCACCAGCAGCGGGGCGCGCTGGAGGTCCTGCACGACGGGCTCCGACAGCGAGGAGACGCCCGCGAACAGAGCCTCGATGCCCCAGGCGTCGACTCGCTCCAGGATCTGCTCGAGCGCCGCCGCGCCGAAGGCCTCATCGAGCACTACGCCCGTGAGATCGATCACCACCACGGAGACCTCGGCCGCGCCGGGATCCCGCCCGATCAGCTCGAGCGCCAGGAGCGCTTCGTCGGCCCCCGAGAACGGGATCACCATGACCGGTCCCCAGATGTTGATGGCGGCATCGCCGGGATCCATCTCGTCCGGGGTGGGGTGGGCCATGGGCTGCCTGCGGGCCACCAGCTCGCGGAAGGCGTCGTAGGGCAGCAGGTCGAGCAGCTCGCTGGCCTCGGGCGCCCGGCTGGCCCGCCAGGCGTCGAGCTCGCGTGCGACGAAGCGGCACGACTCGGAGCCTGCCGCGCTGCAGCTGGCCTCGAGGGCCAGGATATCGGCCTCGAACACACCCGATAGCCAGCCCGAGGTGTAGCCAGCGCTGAGCCAGCAGCAGCTGGCTGCGTCACCAGAACTTCCCCGAGCCTCGGCGTCCTGGGAAGACAGGCAGGCCGAGGCCTCGGCCCGCTCGGGCCAGGAGCCGTGCAGCTCGAGGGCACCGCGCGGCGAGGCGTCCGGGTTCGAGCGGAAGCGAATCGCCAGCGGCGGTGCGGAGGCCGGCAGGCCGGGCTCGCGGGGATCGAAGTGCCCCGGGCCCACGACGCGCGCGGCGTCGCGCAGGCCGTGCAGCAGTCCGATCTGGAGCAGGGCCACAGGCGCCGCCTCCGCACCGAGCTCTTCGCGCAGCTCGGTGTGCAGAGCGGCCAGGAAACGGGCGTTCAGCAGCACTCCCGGATCGTTGACGAGCACGGCCTCGGGATCGAAGCCCAGCGCCTCCGCCAGGCCCTTCACAGCCAGCGATTGCTTCACCCGCTAGCCCTCGATGAACTCGTAGATGTCGAACTGCTGGTCCTTGCGGATGAAGCTCTCGCCCTCGCGCTCCAGGATGCGCAAGCAGGCTTCGACGCACTCGGGGTCGTACTGGCTGCCCGAGTATTTGGTGAGCTCCGTGAAGACCACATCGAGCGGCAGCGCCTTGCGGTAGGGCCGGTCGCTGGTCATGGCCTCTACCGTGTCGGCCACCAGGATGATGCGCGAGGGCAGCGGGATGCGATCGCCACGCAGCCGCGACGGGTAGCCCCGATCGCTGCCGTCGTACCACTCGTGGTGATGGCGCACGCAGGGGGCCACATCGCGCAGGAAGGTGACGGGCTCGAGGATCTTCGCGCCGATCTCCGGGTGTTGCTTGATCTCCTCGTACTCTTCGGGGGTGAGGCGGTCGGGCTTGGTGATCACGGCGTCGCGGACGCCGATCTTGCCCACGTCGTGGAGCAGGCCGGCGATGTAGACGCGCTCGATGAAGTCCTTGGGGTGGCCCAGCTGCCGGGCGATCTTCGAGGCGTAGACGCCCACGCGTTCGGAGTGGCCCCGGGTGTAGGTGTCCTTGGCGTCTACGGCGTTGGCCAGTGCCGCGATGGTCTGCACATAGGCGTCGCGCAGCTCCTGGTGCTTGGCCGCCAGCTGCTTGGTGCGCTCCCGGACCTTTGCCTCGAGGTTGCGGTTCATGTCCTGGAGCTTGAAGTTCTGCTCCCGGGTGACCTGGTTGAGGCGCTTGATCTCGGACTTGAGGTCGGCGTGATCGAAGGCCTGGCGGATCGTGGCCCGCAGCTCGTCGTCGTTCCAGGGCTTGGTGATCAGCCGGTAGATCTCGCCGCGGTTGATGGCCTCGACCGCGACGTCCATCTCGGTGTAGCCCGTGAGCATCATGCGCACGACGTTGGGCGAGCGCTCGCGCACCTGGGCCAGCAGGTCCACGCCCGACATCTCGGGCATGCGCTGGTCCGAGACCACGACCTGGGCCGGCGTCTTCTCGAGCAGCTCGAGCGCCTCGCGCCCGCGCGACGCGCAGAGGACGTTCATCTCATCGTTGCGCAGCAGGCGCTGCAACGCCTTCAAGATGTTGACCTCGTCATCCACGAACAGGACTGTGTGCCGATGCTGCATGGAGCCTCCCGCTGGAGTCTCCTATTCCAAGCCTCGTGCCAACTCGGTGAGACCTGGAAGATCCAAGTGTTTTCAGCCAGTTGAGAGGGGTTTTGGAGAATGCGCTCGAGCCGAGTGCAGTCCCGTCCGCGGGATCGGAACCGGAAGCGGGGCGGAAGCGCATGAGCAGCTTGCATGCGGCCTGCCGGCGCCGCGCTGCTCCACGCGGCGGCAGCTCGCCGCGCGAGTACGCGGGCTGTCGACGCGATTCAGCTTGGTGCAGGCGGTATGCAGAGAACTCGCAGTCGCGGGGAGGAGCCCGCGTCCCGAGCGCGGGACGTCCCGGCCCTGGGACGGTCGAGCTAGCTGCTGCCGAGCCCCAGGCGTTCGCGCCCGTAGGCCTCGCCCTGGACGGACTCGCACCAGCCGCGGTTGCCCAGGTACCAGCCCACCGTGGCCTCGAGCCCGCTGCCCAGGTCGTGGGCCGGCCGCCAGCCGAGCTCCGTGCGGATCTTGCTGGCGTCGATGGCGTAGCGCCGGTCGTGGCCGGGGCGGTCGGCCACCAGCTGCTGGAGCCCGCGGTAGTCGTCCAGGCCGGCCGTCGCGAGTGCCGGGTTCGAGCCCGCCGGAAGCTGGGCCTCCAACGCGTCGCAGATGGCGTCGACCATCTGCAGGTTGCTGCGCTCGTTGCCGCCGCCGAGGTTGTACTTCTCGCCCGGGCGCCCACGCTCCGCGGCCAGGCGGATGCCCTCGCAGTGGTCTTCGACGTAGAGCCAGTCGCGGACGTGGCCGCCGTCGCCGTAGATGGGCAGCGGCTTGCCCTCGATGGCGTTCAGGATCATCAACGGCACCAGCTTCTCCGGGAACTGGTAGGGCCCGTAGTTGTTGGAGCAGTTGGTGATCAGGGCGGGCAGGCCGTAGGTGCACCAGTAGGCCCGCACCAGGTGGTCTGCTCCCGCCTTGGAGGCGGAGTAGGGCGAGTTCGGCTCGTAGGGCGTGGTCTCGCGGAAGGCCCCGCTCTCGCCGAGGGAGCCGTACACCTCGTCGGTCGAGACGTGCACGAAGCGGAAGGCCTCCCGGCCCTCGGAGTCGATACGCGCCACGTGCTGGCGCGCTGCCTCGAGCAGCGTGAAGGTGCCCACGAGATTGGTCTGCACGAAGGCCGCGGGACCGTCGATCGAGCGGTCCACGTGGGTTTCGGCCGCGAAGTTGGCCACGACGCTCGGCCGGTGCTCCCGAAACAGCTGATCGACGGCTCCGCTGTCGGCCACGTCGCCGCGCACGAAGTCGAAGCGGGGGTTGGCAGAGACGTCCTCCAGGCTTTCCAGGTGCCCGGCGTAGGTGAGCTTGTCGAGGACCACCACCCGCGCGTCCGTGGTCGCCAGGGCGTGGCGCACGAAATTCGAGCCGATGAAGCCGGCCCCTCCCGTCACGATCCAGGTCGGCATGCCTAGACGTAGTTGCCCGTGGGCAGCGCCAGTCGGCCGGCGGCCTGGCGGAAGCGCGCCGCCTCCTCCACCAGGTCCTCGGTTTGCACCAGGCCGGGCGTTTCGCTCGCGGCCTCGCGGCGGGCCTTGCGGCGCAGCGCGGCGTGCAGGATGTGGATCCACTCGCCGGTGGAGGGCTCGCGGTGGTGGTCGATCACGCGCGCCCACTCGATGGCTTCGAACAGGGGGTGGCCTGCGCGCTTCTCCGCTGCGCTGGCATGGATCTCCAGCGCCGAGACGATGTCCTCGGGAAAGAGCGGATTCACCTCCACCACGCGCTCGAAGCGACTCGGTGCCACGAAGGCCCGGCGCAGCGTGTCGGGATGGCTGGTGGTGCCCACCACCAGGTGATTGCTGGCGGCAATGCTTCGGTCCACCAGGTCGAGCAGCAGGTCCATCACCGGCCCCACGGGCAGGTCCGTGCGGTGGCCACCGATTTCGCGGGCCTGGGAGAACTCCAGCTCCTCGAAGAGCACGGTGACCGGCGGCATCTCGTCCATCACCTGGCTCCAGCCCTGGAGCAGCTCACCCACCTTGCCGCCGCGGTGGATCACCTCGATCACCAGGCGCGGAATCGCCACGGTCAGAAAGGAGGTCTGCGTGAGGCTCGCCAGCGCCCGAGCCAGCAGTGTCTTGCCCACGCCCTGACGCCCGATCAGCAGCAGCGCTGACGGGGGGTAGGTCCCCCAACGGGCGTAGACCTCGGGGTCGGTGGCGGCGCAGGCGTAGGTCTGGATCTCTTCCTTGGCCGCTTCGAGGCCGCCGATGTGGCCGAGGTCGAACTCGGGCACCGCCTCGAGGCTGGTGGCCTGGGCGATCGACTCGGCCTTGCGCGCGAAGCTGCCCCACAGGTTGAGGGCGCGCTCCTGCTGGATCGCGCTGTCCTCCATGCGGGCGAGTCTACCGTTCGGCGAACAGGTCGACCATCTTCGCGTCGACGGAGGCCATGCGGGCGCGCGTGCGCGCCCAGTCGCGCAGCTCCTTGATGCGCTCCTCGTAGGTGTCGTAGATCGGCACCGTCTCGGTGAGCGCATTGGCGATGTCGTCGTCCTCGAGCTCGCGGTTCTCGGCGAATGCGGTGTAGAGGGCGGCGGTCACGGCCTGCTCGAGTTCGGCGCCGGTGAGCCGCTCGGCTTCTTCGGCGTGCTCGACCACCCGGTAGTGGCTGGCGTCGCGCCCGCGCTTTGCGAGGTGGATGCCGAGGATCTCTCCCCGCTCTCCGGTCGTCGGCAGGTCCACGAAGAAGAGCTCGTCGAAGCGGCCCCGGCGCAGCAGCTCCGGGGGCAGCTGCGTCACGTCATTGGCCGTGGCCACCACGAAGACGGGCGTCTGCTTCTCGGAAAGCCAGGTCAGGAAGGAGCCGAAGACTCGGCTGGCACTCGGATCACTGGCCGTCGCGGCGAAGCCCTTCTCGATCTCGTCGATCCAGAGCACGGCGGGGGCAAGCGACTCCGCCACTTGCGTAGCCTCGCGCATGGCCAGCTCCGGGCTCTGATCGGCGGCGGCGAAGGCCGAGGCCAGGTCGAGGCGCAGCAGCGGGAAGTTCCATTCCCGGGCCACCGCCTTGGCGCAGAGCGACTTGCCGCAGCCCTGGACCCCTAGCAGCAGCAGGCCCTTCGGCACGGGCAGGCCAAACTGGCGTGCCTCGGCGGTGAAGGCGCGGCGCCTTTCGGCCAGCCAGCCCTTGAGCTCGCCCAGGCCGCCCACCTCGTCGAGGCTCGTGCCGTCGTCGTGGAAGGAGAGGGCGGGGGTGCGGCGCAGGGCGCGGCGCTTGTCGCGAACGATCTCGGCCACCGCGTCCGGATTCAGCCCGCCCGCCTGGCGGCAGGCGCGACGGAACACGCGCACCGCCTCCGAGGTAGTCAGGCCCAGGGCGCCCCGCGCGGCGTCCTCGATCAGGTGCGGCTCGTTCTCACCGCCGGCCTTTTCGAGCAGGCGGCGAAACAGGGCCGACAGGTCGTCGCCGTTGGGCAGCGGCAGCTGCACGCGCCCGATCTCGCGCACGAGCTCCACGGGCAGGTCCACCACCGGCGCGATCAGCACCAGGGCCTGCCGGCGCTCGGCCAGCGAGGGCAGCAGATCGCGCAGTCGCCGCACGGCCACCGGGTCGTCCAGCAGGCGGTGGGCGTCGAGCAGGGCGAAGAGAGCGGGGTCACCGTGCTCGGCTATCGCCGCCAGCCCCGCGTCGAGGGAGCCGCTGCCCAGGCCGCTGGTCCCCAGGCCCCGGGCCACGGACCAGGTCAGGCACTCGAGGCTGGTCTTCTGGGCCACTCGCTCCACGACCTGGAGGGCGCGTTCCTCCTCGAAGGTCTCGAGCGCGATCAGTCGCCAGCCCGCGCGCAGCAGGGAGTTGAGCTCGCCGGCGCAGCGCGCGCTCATTCGACGTCCGCCGTGATGCGCACGACTTCTTCGAAGGTGGTGACGCCATCGGCCAGCTTGCGCAGCGCCGCGTCGCGCAGCGGCTCCATGCCCTCCACGCGGCCGGCGTGGGCGATCTCGTTGGCGTCCTTGCCGTCGTTGATGAGCGTGCGGATGCGGCGCCCGATGTCGAGCATCTCGAAGACACCGGTGCGCCCGTAGAGCCCGGTGTGGCGGCAGTCGATGCAGCCGCCGCCCCAGCGAACGCGCAGGTTCTCCCGCTTCTCGACCGGGACCTTGAGGCCCAGCGACGCGATCTGGTCGGCGTTCAGGGTGCCCTCGACTGCGCAGCGCTCACAGATGCGGCGAATCAGTCGCTGGGCCATCACGCCGCGCAGCACGCTGGAGAGCAGGAAGGGCTCGACGCCCAGCTCGATCAGGCGGGTCACCGCCCCCGAAGCGTTCCGGGTATGCACGGTGGAGAAGACCAGGTGGCCCGTGAGCGCGGCCTGCACCGCCATCTGGGCCGTCTCGGTATCGCGGATCTCGCCCACCATGATGATGTCGGGGTCCTGGCGCAGGATCGTGCGCAGGGCTGAGGCGAAGGTGATGTCGATGACCGGATTCACCTGCACCTGGCAGTAGCGCGGGTCCACCAGCTCGATGGGATCCTCGACGGTGGTGACGTTGAGCTCCGGGCCCGACAGATACCGGAGCGTCGAGTAGAGAGTCGTGGTCTTGCCCGAGCCGGTGGGACCCGAGACCAGGATCAACCCATTGGGGCTGGTGACCCACTTCTCGAAGAGCTCGCGCTCGTCCGGGTTCAGGCCCAGCTCCTGCACGTCCTGCATCAGTACCGTGGGATCGAAGACGCGGATCACGATCTTCTCGCCGAAGGCCGTGGCCATGGAAGAGACGCGCAGCTCCACCTCGCGCTCGGCGCGCTGCGTCTTGATGCGTCCGTCCTGGGGGCGGCGGCGCTCGGCGATGTTCATGCCCGCCATCACCTTGATGCGCGAGGTGATGGCCCCGTGCACGCCGTAGGGCACGGTCTCGATGTCGTGCAGGATGCCGTCGATGCGGAAGCGGATCACGGCGTCTTCCTGGCGCGGCTCGATGTGGATGTCGGAAGACCGCTGCTCGTAGGCGTAGTTCAGCAGGTAGTCGACCGCCGCGATCACGTGCTCGTCGCTGTTGCTGAGCTCGTCGCCCGATTTCACCTCGACCATCTGCACCAGCTTGCCCGCGCGCTGGCCCGGTCCGATCTCCTTCTCCGCGCGGCTGACGCTGGAGCGGAAGCCGTAGACGCGGTCGATCACGGCCAGGATGTCGGACTTGGCCGACACCACGTAGTGCAGCGGCTCCTGCAGGAAGCTCTCGAGCTCGGCGCGCAGGCCGCCGTCGAAGGGGTCGGTGATGGCCAGGCAGAGGCCGTCGGTGTCGCGCCGTACCGGCACCACCACGTGATGGCGCGCGAAGGGCCGAGCCAGCGTCTTGGACACCAGATCGTTGTCCATCTTGAGCGGGTCGATCTTGTGGAAGGGCGTCTGGGTGGCCTCTGCCATCACGTGGGCGACGGTGTCCTCGTCCACCAGGCGCTTCTGGCCCTTGCGATGGGGCAGGCGCGCCGCCGCCACCAGCTCGGCGGGGCTCACGTCGTAACGCGAGGCGGCCTGGGAACGCACGGAGCCGACGCGGTCTTTCAACACGCGGCTCTTGAGCGTCGTCGCGCGCGACGCCACCTCGGAGCTGGCCTCGCGAGTGGAGACGCCCCGCTTCTCCATCAGCTCGAGCAGCTCTTCCAGGGTCAGGGCCGGGCGCAGGCCCTCGCGCTGTACCGCCATGAGGGGGTTCCTCCAGCCGGCCTATCGGTCGGAAGGCCTGGCGAGTGCAGCGGAATCCCGAGCCTTGGTGTGCGGCGTCACGCCCGGGGCGAGGGTCCGCCAGGCTATGCTGCGCGGCCGTGCCCGCCAGCTACGACGTGGAGCTGCTGGAGAAGGCCTGCCGCGTGCTGCGGCGGCGCGATCCAGAGCTCCGGCGAGTGATTCGACACGCGGGTCCCTGCGGGCTGGCCACGCGCCATGATCCCTACCGGGGCTTGCTGCGCTCCGTCCTCTTCCAGCAGCTGGCGGGCGCGGCAGCGCGGGCCATCGAGGCGCGCCTCAAGGCCATTTACGGCGGCCGCTATCCGCGCGCCGAGCGGCTGCTCGAGACCCCGGAGCGCGACCTGAAGGCCGCCGGGCTTTCCCGCCAGAAGATCGCGAGCTTGCGCTCGATCGCTGCCGCCTTCA
>Ga0255057_10000542_pt1 | contig 21542 bp, 23 predicted proteins | sample Cases_109_6_MG_FD_189022 | JGI IMG/M metagenome (GOLD analysis project Ga0255057, IMG submission 189022) | Seawater microbial communities from Amundsen Gulf, Northwest Territories, Canada - Cases_109_6 | ecosystem: Environmental > Aquatic > Marine > Gulf | place: Canada: Northwest Territories... | reverse complement strand
GCTGGGGGGCGAGTACATCGCGGGACAGGACATCGGCACCGGATCGCGCGACATGGCCGTGCTGAGTGGGGTCACGAGACACGTATCGTGCGTGCCTCGCCACGCCGGCGGTGCGGGAGATCCATCCAACGCGACAGCGTACGGCGTCACCTGCGGCATTCGGGCAGTCCTCGAGGCGGTGACGGGAAGCGACGACCTGGCGGGGCGGCACGTCGCGATCCAGGGTCTCGGTCACGTCGGGGCGTTCGTCGCCCGATACGTTCACGAGCAGGGCGCCCGCCTCACCGTCTGCGACATCGTCGAGGAGCCAGTGCGGCGGGCCGTGGAGGAACTGGGAGCGGCCGCGGTCGCCCCCGACGCCATCTACGACGTCGAGTGTGACATCTTCGCGCCATGCTCGGTCGGCGCGGTGGTGAACGACCGTACCCTGGAGCGATTCCGCTGCGCGGGCATCGCCGGAGCAGCCAACAACGTCCTGGCGGAGTCACAACACGGGACGGCGCTCATGAAGCGAGGGATAGCCTATGGACCCGACTATCTGGTCAACTCGGGCGGGCTGATCCGTTGTCAGCAAGAAGTGCTCGACGGCCCCACCGATGATGCACGCATCTTCGAGAAGGTGTCGCAGATCCAGGACCAGACTCGGAGCGTGATCCGGGTGGCCGAAGAGCTCGGGATCGGCACCGAAGAAGCGGCGAACCGGATGGCCGAGGAACGGCTGCACGAGGTACGCCAGGCCGGGAAAGCCTGGAACGCCCTGCGCAACACCCGACCGGCCTGACCTTTGGTCTTCTCCAGCTACGGCTTCGGCCCGGGCGCTCGCGGCGGTCGCCCCATTGCCCACCCCGCTACGGAAACAGTCGCTCGCCGCCCTCGATCTCCACCCGGATCGCCCCGGTGGGGCAGTTGAAAGCCGCCTCGAGAATCTTCTCCTCCGACTCTCCCTCGGGATCGATGACCTGCGACTGTCGTTGATCGTTGTGAGCGAACACGCCCGGCGCCGTCGCGAGGCACATGGCGTTGCCGACGCAGCAGGAGTGGTCCACCCGGACGTTCAGGCGACGGGTCATCGACTCCTCCGAGCCCAGCTCACGGGCAGTGACTTGAGCGAGCGGAACTGAATGCTGGGCTGATACTCCACTTCGTCCGTAGCCAACTCGATCCTGCCGAAGCGTTCGGCCAGCGCCCGGAATACCTCCTGTCCCTCCATTCGCGCCAACGCCACGCCCAGGCAGTAGTGGATCCCTGAGCCGAAGGAGATGTGTGGGTTCGGCTGACGGCCGATGTCGAACCGATCCGGGTCCGGGAAAACAGATGGGTCGCGGTTCGCTGCCGCCATGATCCACCGGATTCGATCCCCCTTGTGAATCGCCTGGCCGCTGAGCCGAACGTCCTCGGCGGCGATCCGCTGCGTGGACTTGACCGGGGGGTCGTAGCGGAGACACTCCTCGGTGGCCAGCCGGACCATGCCGCCCGGGTCGGCGGCCAGCAGGTCCCACTGGTCCGGATGTCTGATGAACGCGAGGAGGCCGTTGCAGATGAGGTTCATCGTCGTCTCGTGTCCGGCGAAGAGCAGTAATCCGGTGTTGACGAGGACCTGATGCCGGGAGAAGATCCCCGCCTTCTCACCCTGGGCGAGAATCGAGATGAAGTCGTCCCCGGGCCGATCCAACCGCTCCTCGACCAGCGGGGCCGCGTAGTCCACGATTCCGCGCATCCCCTCCGTGAGCGGCCTCAACCGATAGGGCTCTCCTCGGTTCATGTACAGGATGCTGTCGGCGAGCTCGCGCAGGTGGTCGCGGTCCTCCCAGGGCACATCCATCATCTGTGCGATCACGCGAACCGGAAGCGGAGCGGCGAGATCCGTGAGGACGTCCATCCGCCCGAGAGGCTCGAGCTCGTCCAGCAGCTCGGCCACCGCGTCGCGCACGAACGGCCGCCACGATTCCATCGCCGTCGGTGTGAAGTATTTGTGCACCACCGTACGCTGATGCAGGTGCTCCGGACGATCCTGCTCCACTAGTTGATCGGCGCGGAACTCCCGCACCTCGTCGAACAGCGGAAGGTCCTCCGGATCGACCGGCGGATAGGGTGGCGAGGTGCTGTTCCTCATGATCGCCGATGAGAACAACTCGTGATGACGGAGCAGCCATACGACCTCCTCATACCCCGTGATCACCCAGAGCTGAAAGCGCTCGTTCCAGTATACGGGATCGATCTCGCGGAGACGCGCGAAGTAGGTGTAGGGATCGGCGACGACCTCAGGGGCGAATAGCTCGTCGAGGTCGGCAACCGTCACGGCATCCCCACTTCCAGTGTCTTCTCGTCGCGTTCGCGTCCGCCCGAGGCACGCCTGAAATGGCGCGCCGCCGTCCAACGATTCTGAGCGTTCTTCGACGAGATGTCCAATCTCACCGCGATGGCCGGATGCGGCGCTCCCGGCGCCGGGTGAGGACACGCGGGAATGCGGAGCTGTGCGTGGCGTGAATCGTGCGCTTTCGGACCGATCGCGGCAACAGACGTCAACCGCGGCAAAGCCTTGACTGTCGAGCGCTGCCAGACGAGCGATCCCTCGCGGCAGCATCTTGCCGATCCAAGGCTGACGCGAAAGGACCCCGTACGAAGATGTCTCGAGACCAAGCAATCCCGGAACCGGGGCCTGCCACCCAAGGTCACCCGCAACTCACGTCGCTCGAGCGCGACGGCATGTGGCTCTTCCTGCTCAGCATCCTCGCGCTGTACCTCGAGCTGCTCCTCATCCGCTGGGTCGGGACCGAGATCAGGATCTTCGCCTACCTTCAAAACACCGTTCTCGTCGTGTGTTTCTTGGGCCTCGGGCTCGGCCTGTTCACCGCGCGTGAGCCCATTCGTATGGGCCGAGGGATCTGGGCGATCGTGATCCTGGCTGCGCTGCTCGCGATACCTCCCACCCGAGAGATCCTCGCCGGGATCAGCGTGCTGCTCAGCACGCTGGGGGAGATGAACATCTGGGGCGCGAGCTCCCAGGACAGCGCGGCCGCGACGGTGGCGAGCCTGACGCTCGGGCTCCTTCTGGCTCTGGTCGTCATGCTGCTCATCGTGGAGGGGTTTATCCCGCTCGGCCGCCTGCTCGGCCGCCTCATGGACCGGCACCCGCGGCCGATCGCTGCCTACTCGATCAACGTGGCCGGAAGTCTGGTGGGGATCTGGCTATTTGTGCTGCTGAGCATGCTGAACCAGCCACCCGTCGCCTGGTTCGTGTGCCTGGCGTTGCTGGCTCTCCCGCTGTTGGTCCGTCGTGGATCGGTCGCCAAGGGGGCGTTGATGGGTCTCGCGGTTCTCGTGCTGACGTCTTGGCTGGCGGATCGGGACCGTGACTCGCTCGCCATCGTATGGTCGCCGTACCAGAAGCTCGCCCTTTTCGATGCCCCGGAGCGATTCGCTCCGGCAGCGACTCACTTCGTCGCCGTTAACAACGTCAAGTACCAGTGGATGATGGACCTACGGCCTGAGACCGTCGGCCCGGCGCATCTGGGGCAGTACGACATCCCGTTCCTGGTTCATCCGCGGCCGACTCGAGCCCTCATCGTCGGAGCGGGGACCGGAAACGATGTGGCCGGCGCGCTTCGCAGCGGCAGGGTCGAGCGAGTCACCGCGGTCGAGATAGATCCCGCGATCGTGAGTTTCGGGCTCAAGCATCATCGGGAGAGGCCCTACCAGTCGGAGCGGGTGGACGTCGTCGTGGACGACGCGCGCTCATTCTTCGCTCGGACGTCGGAGCGGTACGACCTGATCCTCTTCGGGCTGCTCGACGCCCACACGAGCACCGCGATGACCAACGCACGCCTGGATCACTACGTCTACACTCGCGAGAGTTTCGAGCGCGCTCGACAGCTTCTTCGGCCCGGCGGCATGATCGTCCTGGTGTTCGAAGTTCGGCGACAATTCATCGCCGATCGGTTGGCCGTAGTGCTTCGAGAGGTCTTCGAAGAGGAGCCGATCGCCTTTCGGATACCGATGAGCGCATTGGGGGTCGGCGGGGTCATGTTGATTGCCGGGAACGTCGAGGCGGCACACTCGCGGATCGGGGGGGACGAAAGGCTGGCCGGTATGGTCGCCGATTGGAAGCGCGAGCACCCTCTGGATCTGTCGTACGCGACGCCGCCAACCACGGATGATTGGCCGTACCTCTACCTCGAGCGGCCGACCATCCCTCTACTCTTCGTCCTTCTCGCCGGTCTCCTCTGGCTTATCGTGATCTATGCTCGTCGCCGCCTCGCAGCGCCCGCGGGCACGAACCCGCTGAGGTGGCCCCGGTCCGCCTGGCACTTCTTCTTCCTGGGAGCGGCTTTCCTGCTGCTCGAGGTCCAGAACATCAGCAAGGCAGCCGTCGTGCTCGGCAACACCTGGGTTGTCAACGCGGTGATAATATCCGCCGTGCTGTGCATGATTCTGCTGGCCAACGCCATAGCCGCCAAGTGGCCGCGAATCCCCCTGGGCCCCGTGTACGGCGCCCTGATCGGATCGGCGCTCGCTCTCTACTTCGTCGACCTGGCGAGATTCGCCTTCCTGCCTTTCCCGACGAAGGCTCTCCTGGTGGGTGTGCTGACGACGCTGCCGATGCTGTTCAGCGGAATCGTCTTCGTGCGCTCGTTCAAGGTAGCCCCGCGCAAGGATCTGGCGCTCGGTGCCAACCTCTACGGCGCCCTGGTAGGCGGGCTGCTCCAGTCGATCAGCTTCCTGACCGGGATCAAGTTCCTGTTACTTATCGTCGCAGCGTTTTACGGGCTGGCCTTGCTCACACGAAACGGGGAACCCGAGGTCGTTACCCGGCGGGCGCCGGAACCCGCGGGTGAGCAGAGCGTCGCAGGAGTCACCCGGTAGAGGGCGTTTCCGGCGTGAAGGGTTTCGTGGCCGCGGCGCCCATGTGGAGCCGGCCCTGGATTTGGCCACCCTCATCGATCTTGATCCGAGGACTCAGGATGTCGCCCTTCACCCGGCAGGATGCCTGGAACTCCACACGGCCTTCGGCGGCGATGTTCCCCGTCACCTGACCGGCGACTATGAGATCTCGAGTCTGAATGTCGCCCTTCACGCTGCCATCCTTCTCGACGACAACCTCCGCGGCCTTGATTCCACCTTCGACGCGACCGTCGATCCGGATGATGCCATCGCTGATACACTCGCCGATCACCCGCAGCCCCGGCCCGATCGTCGACACGACGCTAATGGCTTCCCGGCGCAATTCCTTGCTCCCGTTCATCTCATTCAGTTCCGTCCCTACGAGGTTCTCGCGGGCGAGTTGGTGGCGTCAGATGACGACACCCGCCGCCAGGCCCCGCAACATAGCGCATGCCGGTTGCGGTTGCCGGAGCTCAAATATGTGTGGGATTCCGTGCAGTTGGTCAAGCGGAAAAGAGGCCGCCGGGTCGCTTGGGGGGAAGTGCACCACCGGGCGAGTGGCTAGGTTTTGCAGCAATGGCAGAGAACCGAACTTCTAGCTTTGAGCTCCCGCGTCCGGTTCTGCTCTACTCCGGCGGCTGAAGATTCTGCCGTTGGGCGGCGCGGGTCGTCGCCACGCTTGACCGGCGCGAGGACCTGGCGCTGCTTCCGCTCGCGGATGAGGAGGCCAGCCGCCTGCTCGCGTTGGTCCCCGAGGAAGGACGTGGCGAATGTTGGTGGCTCGTACTCTGCGATGGCGCACCGATCGCGGGCGACGGGGGCGCAGGCGTCATGCTCTTTGCCCGAATCCAACTCACCCGACCGCTCGGCGGCGTCCTACGCGCGCTCCGGCTGTCTCCGCTCGTGGACGCGGTAGACAAGGTGCTGGCCAAGTATCGGAAGCGCCTTGGTCGGTTCGTTCCGGAGGGTCCCGCGCCGCGGCGCTATCCCTAAAGTCTTGACGATCTCGACAACCTCTTGCGCCTCTTCCTCGGACATGTGAGCCTGGACGCGGCCGCTGGGGATACTCGGCGTGTCATCGAGCGTAGATCCAAGAAGGGGGTGTGAACCTTATTCCAAATCCAAACCAACGCGACGGACGATGGACACGAATCGCTCGTCCGCCCGGAGCGGATCGAAGAGCGGTTCGGTGCGGATGTTCATAAGCCAATTATCACGTTCCTCCAACGCTCGTTGCAGCCAGTCGAAGGCCCGATCCGCCTCCCCAAGCTGGGCGTACGCTGCCGCGATCCAGGCCGGCGACGCCCGCCTCCACGTGTCATCCGCCTCCAGCCCCTTGAGCAGCTCCCGTGCTCGGGTGCCTTCGCCGGCGCTCGCGTATCCGGCGGCGAGAATGGTCTGGCTACTCATCGATTTGGGCGCAAGCGATGCACCGCGCTCCAGCGCCGCTATACCCCCTTCGTAGTCGCCCGTGGCGACCAGCACGGCGCCAGACCACAGATTGGCCGCTGGGTGGTTCGGATTCTCGGCAAGCACGCTCCGCAACCGTTCCGCGGCTTCATCGAACCGGCGAATATTGTACAGCCGCCCGGCGATGCCAGCCTCCATTGACGGCGACATCGGATCGAGGGCCAAGGCCACCTCCGCTACCGCCAACGCCTCTTCGACTCGGCCCCTGCGAAACAGGAAATAGGCATACCAGTAGTGGCCGTTCGCATAGTTCGGACTGAGGCCGATTGCACGCCGGAACAAGAGGTCCGCCGCATCCCAGTCCCATTCGAACACGTACTTGACCTGCGCCAGAGTGGCGTACGGCTCGGCGAGGGTACTGTCGAGAGCCAGGGCCTGCCGTGCGGACCGGATGGCCTGCGGATACGAGTAGCTGGGCGAGTCGTACCCGTAGTTCGGCAGCAGGACGTAAGTCGCAGCCAGCCCCGAGTGCGCGAGCGCGTAGTTCGGGTCAAGATCTATTGCTCGCGCGAAATAGTCGCTCGCCCGGTCTAACGAGGCGCGGGAGTGCCAGAGTTGGCGCCCTCTCACGTACAGCTCGTACGCCTTCAAGCTCTCGGTCGGCAGCGCCTCGATCCGCCCCTCCACCTCGGGCGCCAGTATCGCCTGTAGCGCCGCGGCGATTTTCCGAGCGATGTCGCTCTGGATCGAGAAGATGTTGGCGGCGGTCAGCTCCTCGTCGTGTCTCCGCCCACAGATGCGCGTCGCTGCCGGCATCGATCAGCTGCACGTTCACCCGCACCCGATCCCCCGCCCGCTGCACGCCCCCCTCAAGCACCGCTGCCACGCCAAGTTCACCCGCGATCTCCCGCATTGGTTTCGTCGTGCCCGCGTACTGCATCACCGACGTTCGTGAGATCACCGTCAGGCTGTTGATCTTCGCGAGCTGGGTTAGGATGTCGTCGTGGATCCCCTGGACAAAGAACTCGTCTTCCTGGACGGCGCTCCGGTTGACCAGCGGCAGCACGGCGACCGAGCGGAGGTCGCTCGCCAGCGTCGATGGAGCGCCAGTCTCGGATTCCTCGGGCGCTGAGCCTCGAGTGACGTAGGCTACTGCCGCTCCCGCTACGAGCAGGAGACCGGCAATGATCAAAAGCTCGAGGCCGGTCACGCGCTGTTGCCCCTTCTCACCGTGATACCAGGCGAGGACGAGCGCAACGAAGAAACCGACGCCCAAGAACACGGCCGAGCCGCGAACGATACCGACAGGCCACCCGAAGTTCTCGGCAACAAAGCCGAGCACCTCGACGAGGAGCCATGCTCCGGCTACATACGCGATCGCCCACTGGGCGATCTTGCGCTCTGTCAGGCGTTGTACGAAGGATGCCAAAAGCACACTCCTGCCGGCTGGGAGACTCAGCTCAAGGTCTATGTTGAGTGGGAAGTTCGTTCGGTCGCCTGGGCCGGGCAAGGAAAATACCGGTTCTACGAGACGAGCCTCTTTTCAGCCGAGGCCTCCGCTTGACGCCGCGGTCTTCCGGCCGCAGCGTTAGCATGGTCCCTTAGCTCTCCCCCTACCTGTGAGGTGCACCGTGGGCAAGATCGATCTCAAGCGCGTCATCGTCGGCGGCCTTCTGGCTGGGCTGATCCTCAACGTGGCGGACTGGCTGCTGTACGGCGTGTATCTAGCGCCCGACTTTGAAGCGGCGATGCTGGCGCTCGGGAAGCAGCCGGTTGGCGGGTCCGCGATCGCCGGGTTCGTCGTCCTCGACTTTCTGTGGGGGATCCTCCTCGTCTACCTGTACGCGGCGATCCGACCCCGCTTCGGTCCCGGCCTGCGGACGGCGGTCCACGCGGGGCTGCTCCTGTGGATGGCGGCCGTCCTCTTCCATGCGATCGGCGAGGGAGCGTATGGACTTTTCCCGCAGCGGCTGTACGTGATCGGGACGGTGGCGTCGTTCATCTACATCCCGCTCGCCACTGTCGTAGGGGCCTGGGCATACAAGGAGGCCGAAGCGTAGCGCCATACGGAGCAGGGCCGGCAGCCGCCCCTCTTGGGCACGGCTAAGCCTCTAACCTGCGGCCTCGGGATTAGGAAGCAAGTCCTCTGCCTCGCCAGATGTGGCCTTAGCACCGAAGCCATAGGGGATCACACCGGATCCTCCTACACCCACTCGCGGACGCGTACGGGATCCTACCACACGCGAAGTGACCCAGGAAGTGACCCAACGAAACATAGGTTCCGCGTGGAGACCTTCAGCCTGCGAGGCCGAAGCCCACTCGGTTCATCCCCTCAACGAGGATCAAGCGAGATGCACGCAAGGACGGCCTGAAGGAACCGCCAGCGGCCTTGACGAGAGGATGTCCTCGATCGACGTCATCGGCTTCGCGCTGTTACAGCAGGTAGTCGACTCGAGTCAGGTCGTGCACCTCGACGCCAGGATCCTGCACTGTGGAGCGCTGATAGTCGCGGAGGAACCCGGGGACTCTCTGTTCCCAGTGCCGCACACCGGCCTCGATGGTGTCTTTGTACTCGCGGCTGATAACGCCCCGCTTGATGTCCTGTGCTCGCGTGAACTTCGGCAGGGCGGCCGAGGTGAAGACTTGGAACGGTCCGCCGGTGCGGTCAACGAACTCTGGATAGAAGGCTATTGATGAGGTGATGTCGACGAGCCGGTAGCGAAGCTCACGCCCAGCAATCCGCTGAATCGTATCCTCCGCAACCGGGATCAGAATGCCGTTGGCGCCGACACACTCCTTCATCCCGACTTCACCCTGGCGCCTCTCCAGATTGACGAAAAGAACGAAGCTCGGGCGCTCGCCATCCTTGTCGAAGTAGCTCTTGTCCGCCTGCGACCCGTTGTTCGGAAACGCCACGGACCACCTACGTAGATGGCCCTTGGCAACCGAGGGTATGCAGGCTCCTTCGGATAGGTCGGGTATGGTCCTAGCGAGCGACGTCAAATCTAACAGCGAGGCATAGCCGAACACGAAAAGTCTCACGAGCCTTCCCCGCTCTCGAAGATGTGGAGACGAGCGAGCTGCGGATCCTGGTCGACGCTCGGCGGATCCCAGTTGAAGTAGTAGGCATGATCGACCAGAGGTTCGGGGATCTCCAGATTCAGCCGATCTTGGAAGATCTTAATACGGATTCCGTAGAATGGGGGGGAGCGGCGGCCGGCTTCCAAAGCTGAAGGTCTCCGGTCGCACTGGATCACTTGTCCTGAGGCTTGATCAGTTCCCGAACTTCCGGAAGCAAACACCAGGCAACGAGATAGAGTGCCGGTAGCCCTCTGCCTATCTCCCTTGTGGGTCAGATGGTGGGTCAGTCTCGCGCCGTTTACGCCCGCTCGCCGGCTCTGGCGAGCAATCATTCCACTCAGCGCCTCGCAGACGGGCGATCTATGTTCGGTGTTTCTTCGGGTTCGCGCAGTCAGAAACGGCCGCTACGGGGTGCGCAGCGGCCTCGTCCGGAAAGTCCCCGAGCAAGGCACCCTGCACGAAATCGATCACGGCGCGCGTGGCGCTCATGTGCGTGCGCTCCTCCATTGGATGATGCGGCGCCGAAGCACGGGCACCGCGAAGCTAGCCGCCGCCAGGACCAAAAGCAGCAGGCTGATCGGGCTCTCGAGAAACGTCGCGTGCGAGCCTGAAGACAGCGTCAGCGCTCTCCGATAGTTGGTTTCGATCATCGGACCGAGGATGAGCCCCAACACGGCGGGGACCAGCGGGTACCCGCGACGGAGCATAACGAACCCGATCACGCCGAAGAAGAGCGCAACCCACGCATCGAACGGGTTGCCACGGAGCGCGAAGGTCCCGACGAGCGAGATGCCGACGACTATCGGCATTAGCACGCTCGACGGTAATCGGACGACGCGGGTCCACAGGGGGATACCGAGGATTCCGACGGCGAGCATGCAGAGCACGGCGACGAGGAATCCCGCGTACAGCGAGGATACGAGTGAGGCGTGCTCGTCGAGAAAGAGAGGTCCGGGACTGATCCCCTGCACCCTCAGCCCGCCGAGGAGGACGGCGGTGCTCGCGGACCCCGGGATCCCCAGGGCCAGGAGCGGGATCATCGCCGCTCCGACGCAGGCGTTGTTGGCCGCTTCGGGGGCCGCGATTCCCTCGGGCGCCCCCCGTCCAAACGTCTCCGGACGACGCGAAGCGCGTTTCTCCTCGTTCCATGCGACGAGCGAGGCGATCGTCGCGCCGGCGCCCGGGATGGCGCCGATCGCTCCACCGATCGCGGAGCCGCGAGCGATCGATGGCCACAGCCGCACGAGCTCGCGGGCGCCGGGGCGCGTCGCTCCGATCTTTCCGACCAGATTCGGGCCGGTGCGGCTGACGATGGCCTTGAAGGCCTCCGCGATCGCGAAGAAACCGATCAGCATGGGCACCAATTCCAGCCCGTCCATGAGCACAGGGACCCCCAGGGTCAAACGTGGGGACCCGGTGAGAACATCGAGTCCGACCAGGAAGAACACGAGGCCGAGCACCGCGCTCACGATGCCCTTGACCGGACTCTCTCCGACGAGATTCGCGACGATCGAGAGCCCGAACACCCCGAGCGCGAACGACTCGGTGGGTCCGAACGCGAGCCCCATCCGGGACAGGGGGTCCAGCGCGATCATGAGCAGGATCGCTCCAATCACGCCGCCGATCACCGACGCGAAGAGCGAGATCCCCAACGCACGGCCCGCTTCGCCACGTCTGCACATGGGGTATCCATCGAACGTGGTGGCGAGCGCCGGCGAGCTGCCTGGCACCCCGATCGTGATCGCGGTGATCGAGCCGCCGTACTGGGCGGCCATGTACAGCGACACCATCATCAGAAGCGCGGGCACCGGAGTCAGCGAGAAGGTGATCGGCAGGACGAGGGCGAGGCCGACGGTCGAGTTCAATCCCGGCATGGCGCCCACGAACACGCCCAGCGCGGTCCCGGCGAGGATGAACCCCAGGTTTGCCGGTTGGAGCGCCGCCGCGAACCCCTCGAACAGGATGGCCACGGTCGACTATAGCCAGCGAGTGGGAAGCGGGACCCCCAGCGCCCAAGAGAAGACTACGTACACGAACAGCGTGAAGAGGATGGGGATTCCCAAAAGGACCCGGACTCTCCGCTCCCCCATGATTGCCATCAAGCCGCCCACCAACAGTGGAAGGGAACTGTACGTGTCCAGACGGGACGCGAGAAACAGGAATCCGGCGATCAGGATGATCGCGGCAACGAAGCGGAGCGAGCCACCCGCCGAATCCGGCTCCGGTCGTCGGGCCGTGACGGGGGTCTGCCCGCCGGGTGCACCCGGCGGGCGCCACGCCAGCAAGCCCGCGCACGCGATGAGGATCAAAGCCATTAGTCGCGGGAAGAACGTCGGACCCGGGGCTCCCGGCACCACCGCGGGAGGGTAGGAAAGCGAGTCGATGAAGATCCCGACCGCGATCGTGGCGAGCAGGAGCGGCTCGACCCAGCGGTCCCGGTGGCGGATCATTCCGGATCGCGTTCCAGCAATGTCAACCTCTCGAGGAGCTCGCGACTCGCCTCGACCTCGGAAGCCATCCAGCGTCCGAACGCCTCCGCGTCCTCCATCACGGCGTATTCCACCGCGGCCTCTCGCATGTATCGCGTGAACTCTGAATCCCGGATCGTCGATACGAGTCGCGCTCGAATGTCGGCCGCCAGCTTGGGGTCGAGATCCGGCGGCCCGACGACGCCTCGCCAATGGACAGGCGCGACGTCGAGTCCGTGGTCCGCGTACGTGGGCGTCCCCGCCAGGGCGGCCATCGGGAGCGACACGGCGAGAACCCGCATCGTCCCCGCTCGCAGATGCCCCCTCACGGTGTGGTAGTTGGTGTGCACGGCGTCTGTGTGCCCGCCGAGGGTCGCCACCACTGCATCCGCTGAGCCCCCGTACGCGATCCAGCGCACATTGGGGTCGCCGGCCGCCGCGCCGAGACGAGCGAAGGCGAGGAAGTGCGCGGACGCCGCGCCGAAGCCGGAGACGGACAGTTGGCCTGGACGAGCGCGCGCCGCTTCGAAGAACGCCGACAGGTTGCGATACGGGCTGTCTTCCCGCACGGCCACAAGGAACGGGTCCAACTGGATGCGGAGGAGCGGGGTGAAATCGCCGGTCTCGAACGGGATCCGCCCGGTGGCGATGTTCACGGCCCCACTGGCCGTAAATACGGCGAGCACGTGGCCATCCCCCGCCCGTCCAGTCAGGTACTGCATGGTCGCCGCGCCCCCGCCGCCCTGCCGGGTGACGACCGTCAGGCGTCGGCCGTCGAAATGCCTCGGCCCGGCGCGGGCCAGCGCCCGGGCGAGAAGATCGGTAGGTCCGCCGGGCGTCGCCCACGAGACAATCTTGATCGAGCGGCTCGGATAACGGGCGTCCTCGCCCCCGCGCGTCTGACCACCCGAGGGGCCGCACGCCGCCCCGAGCGCCGACCCCCCGAGCATCGCGAAGCAAGCCGCCGCGCGTGCCAGTGCGTTCATGCGGGTGCAGGCGCCCGACTCTCGTGCCTGCGGCGCCTTCGGCGTGTCAGGCAGTGCTTGATCAACTCGATCGTTCGACTCGCGGCAGGCCTGGGGTCGTCGGATGCAAAGTACGCGTAGCTCCTCGCGGCCAGTACCGATCCCATCCATTCGAGCCATCCCAGCTGCCTCATCTTGTACTGCGTGAGGAAAGACCCCACGTCCGGGCCGAAATCGATCCACTTCACGTCGTCTCTATATGTATCGACCGGGGTAACGGGTCTGCCTGCGATATCGGAATAGGCAAGGAAGGGAATGTCGACCCCCGAGTCCACGGCGAGAGCCACCTGTGATGCGCTCCTGGGGTTGAACTCTATCAGTTTCAGCTTCCCATCTTCAGGATCTTTCTTGAACTCGATATTCGCGAGCCCCTGGTAGCCGGCCTTGCTCAGGAACTCGAGGCCAAGGCCGAGCACGGACGGCTCACGAGCCCCGGTCGAATAGCACCCGTCGCCGTGAAAAACCGGCCACTGCCTCAGCTTCCGTCGCACGAAGAGCGCCAGCGGCTCGGACCTCGCACCGATATACGCGTACAACGCGTATAGCTGGTCGACGCTACCCTCGATCATCTCCTGGACGATCAGCTCGACGCCGCTCTCCGACATGAGGTGGTAATACTCGATCAGCTCGCGGGGAGAGTTCACCTGGGCGAGCTTCTTCAAGCCGCGCAGCCCCGCGCTGCTGCGATATTGCTGCCAGAGGTGAGAGTAGGCGGGTTTGATGAGACACGGGAACCTGACGGCGTCCGCCACCTCCTCGATATGGCTCGCCGCGTCCAGCGTGTGCGTCTCGGGAACCGGGATCCCCAAGCTGCGGGCGTACTCATATTGGAGCTTCTTATTCGCCAGTCTTTCGAGCGTCGGCGGATCGGCCACGACGAAGTCGAAGTAGCGGCTCAATGCCGACCGGTTTCGAGACACGAACAGCACGTAGGCGTCGCCGGTGGGGAGCAGCACTCCTCTGGTCGGCAGCCTCCTACCGAGATCGTCGAAAAGCTCGAGCAGCTCAGAATCGCCAGTTTGCTGGGGAGCGTGGACCGGAAAGCTGTACCGGGACCGCATTCCCGGGCTTCCCGCGGCACCCACGGCGACGACCGGAACTCCTTTCCGACCGAGGCTACGTACGAACGCGAGGCCGTGGGATCGCTCGCACCCTAGGATGAACGCCACAGGCGTCGCTGGATTGGTATTTCCGAGAAATCTTTCGTATCGGGCGCGAGTCGCGGTCATGGCCTCACTGATAAGGACCGCTGCACTGGACTGCAACGGACGGAGTTTCACGCTCTCCCACGCGCCTTCGGCAGGCCAGGCCGGCAGCCCATGCTCTCTACGAGGACGAGATCAGGAGCCGTGCCGAGCGGTTGATCGCTGGTTAATACGGGCCGCTGTTCTGAGCCATGGACGCCCACGACGAGCTGTTCTACCGGCTGAACGATCCCGACCCGCACACGCAGGCCATGGCCGAGCTGGACCTGCTAGACAGGATCTTCGGCGGCAACTTCGTGGAGCGGTGGCTCAAGTGGAACTTTGAGGACGCGCTGCTGGGGCGGAAGCTCGAGGTCCTCACCGCCCGCTAGGATCCACCACTTCCGCAGTCTTCGGATCGTTACGGAACGGGTAGACCAACTGCCTGAGGTACCCCTTCGGGAACCGCTCCTCGCCCAGCCCCATCGTCTCGGGCCACGCGTCGCCGGGTAGGTGGTAGGTGCCGAAGAGCCTGTCGATCAGCGGGAAGTGGATGGCGAAGTTCTTGTCGTACAGCTCGGGATCGTCGGAGTGGTGCCAGTGATGGTATTGCGGGGTGACGAGAAGATACTTGAGCGGTCCGAACGGGATGCGGATGTTGGCATGGGCGGCGACGGCCTGCAGGGCGACGATCGCCACGTAGGCGTAGAACACCGGCATTGAGAAGCCCAGCACGTAGAGCGGGATGTAGGAGAACGCCCGCGTGACGAGGATGTCGACGAGGTGCAGCCGCGAGCCGGCGAGCCAGTCGACCGCACGAATCGAGTGGTGCACGGCGTGGAAGCGCCACAGGAAGCGGTTGCCGTGGAAGGCTCGGTGGGCCGCGTACTGGAAGAGGTCGGCGACCAGCATGGCCAAGGGCAGCTGCACGAGGAATGGCCAACTCGATAACGTCGACTGCATCCCTTCCAGCCCCCAGCCGCCGAAGATTGACTCGGCCGGGGCTTTGACAGCCACCGCCGTGAACTGCACGAGGAGATGGCTGACGGCGAAGTACACGAGATCAGTCTTCCACTCGAGGTGGAACTTCGTCTGCTCGGTGCGCTTGGGGAGGAAGAGCTCGAGGGGGATGAAGATCGCCGCCAGCACCAGGATGTCGATCAACAACCAGTCGAGACTGATGGAGACGATGCTCTGGTTGAAGTCGTCGATCTCGACGGTGTTGCCGCCGAGGACAATGGCGAGCGCGCTGATGATAACGCCGGTGAGCCCGACCTTGGTCTTGCCGCTGAGCAGGAAACTCGTGAGCGCGAAGCCGAAGGCGAGCAGCAAGCAGGCGAGGAGCACCCAGCGCAGGACCTCCACGGGGTAGACGGCCCGAAACTCTGGCGTCGTGAAGTACTCCGGAAAGTGGAAGCAGATCACCGCTCCCAATGAGATCACCGCGAGGAAGATCGACAGATAACCGCTTATCTTGCCCTCGCCGATGCGCAGCCTCTGAGGCGGAGGTTGCTCGGTCATCGTTGGAAGAGACGCACTACGAGCTCAACTCGTGGGAAGAAGCGGAGGGCGTCGAGCAGTGGGTTCATCCACCCGGAGGTCACGCAGAACCCGCGGCTGTAGTCGCGGTGATGGCGCTGGTGGCGCTCGGGCTCGAGGATGAGGCCGCTCCGTTGGAGCCAGCGCACCACGACCGGTGGCTTCCGCGCGTGCGCCCACTTGTGGAAGAGATTGGTGCCGAACGATCCCGTCGCCAGGCCCAGCAGGCAGCAGCACCAGAAGAGCGCGCCGACGCTCCCCGGCCGCGGCGCGCCCAGCCAGAACGCCACCGCGAAAGGCGGCAGCATGAGAAAGAAGTTCGTCGTGTCCTGCTCGATGAATCGATAGCGGGTGATGCGCTGCGGGTGCACGTGGTGGTCGCGGAAAGGTTGGATGATGATCTTGCCGATGACGGGCGTGTCCTCTTCGAAGAAGGTGTCGCAAAACCAGTGCACGGTGCCGGAGACCAGGTCCGCAAAGAGGTAGCCGAGGAGGAAGGCCGGGAGGACGAGCCAGGCGGTGGTGCCGGCGGCGAGGGCGACGACGATGCGGACGAAGAGGGTCACGAAGAGCGAGCTCGATACGGCGACCCCGGTGACCTTGAACGCGGTGAGCGCCGCACCCTGATGGGGCGCCGTCCAGACTGTCTTCGCCGACTCGATCGGCTGCGCGGTCGTCAAGGCTCTCCTTCAAAGATACGATGCGGGACAGGCTCGGCCCTGAGCGACGCTCCGGAAGAGGCGACTCACATAGCCGTTCTCGAAGAACGGGCGTCAGCTACGGACCTCTCTCAGCCCTCTTCCGCCCCCGTGATCGTCAACAGGAGCGCGGTGTCCTCCAGAGCCCGGATGTCTTTGGCGTGGCCCGGTCCGAAGAACAGCAGCTCGCCCTCGCGGATCGTGAACTCGTCGTCTCCGACCCGGTAGCGCAGCCGCCCCTCCAGCACTTGAAGGGTCATGGGAGCTGCCGCGCGGTGGGTGCCGGCATCGGCCCCTTCGGCAAGCACCGTGAGAGTCAGCCGGAGGGCTCCCTCCTTGACCAGGGTCCGGCCGATCCGACCGGTCTGGACGTAGTGGTCGTCCCTGCGCAGCTCGGCGATATGCTCCGCGAAATCGAAGCTGAGGTGCTTTCCAGTCAGGGCACGGGAAACCGGGGACAAGGCAGACTCCTCGGCGAACGGACATCCGGTAGGGCTTGTCCACGATAGCGCTTGAAATCGGGGAGCACCAGGGAGAATCCGTCCGGCCTGACTTGCTTGAGCAGGGGAAGATTTCCGTACCTACCGGAACCATGCGGCTCATGCGCGCGTGTGGTGCCAGAAGTTCGCGCGCTCCGGCCCGGCCTGCTCGACGGCGTGAGCCGGTGCGGCTTGTGGAGGCCGTCAAGCGGGGCCTGACGGCGGCCGAGGCGGACGCCTGAAGAAGTCGTGAAAGCGGGGACAGCCCTGACCCTAGAAGTGACCCAAGCCCTTATGAAGCCGCAAAAAAGCCGCAACAGGAATGCCATAACTGGATCTCCCGTTGCGGCTTACGGCAATGACCCCGACAGGACTCGAACCTGTGGCCTCGGGATTAGGAATCCCGCGCTCTATCCACCTGAGCTACGGGGCCGGTAAACCTGGACCGAAAGCGCGTTGCCGTCGGATGAGGTGTGTACTGTATTGCTGGTCATGGAGTTCCGGCAAATACTTTGAGTCAACGCAATCGAGAATCGACAAGGATCGGTCAAAGAACAGTCACGGTCTGTTCGCAGCAAATTGTCCCACTTGCAGTTATAGCCCGTCGCAGGATCAGCAATCCCAGCTCTGATCAGAGCGCGGATATCGGATGCGAGCAGGAGAGCGCGAAGCTAAGAAGTTGAGAAAGCGGGGATGACTACGCCAATGACGACGAGCCAGAAAAACATGGCCAGGCCGAGGAGCACCGTGAGAGCAATCTTGGGTCCACCCGTAAGTGTGGCCTTGCGCTTACCGAGGACGATCCAGGGCGTATAGAAGGAAACTGCACCACTGGCGGCGACGAACAAAAGAGGGTTTTGAAGAGAAGCGAGAAGCGCTAGCGCGACGGCTACACCAAGCACAACAAGTCCTATCCGCAGCTTGCGCACCTCTTGACGGTCCGAAAAGCGAAATCCTCGAACGCTGGCTCGCGGGCCTGTCTGATCGGCGTCTTGCTCGATAGCCTTTGCGAACTCCGCTCGTGTGCTCTCCGGCCACGTCTCCCGGATTTTGCCGAACGCGACCTCGATTGACTGTAGCCTCATTTCAGCGTCACGTCGGTGCTCGGATCCTTTGCGGAGGTGCTCCGGGTCACCCTCTCTGTGCAACTCCCGGTAGGCATGGCTCACCTCGTCGGGAGAAGCGTCCGGTTCGAGCCCGAGAAGGTCGTAATACAGGGGCAAGCCCTCAAGCCGAGGACGACTGGCCCCAGGCGAGGTGGCATGCTGTTGTGGCTCAGCACCGTCAGGTCGCGGCGTGTCTTTCGCCAAGCCGAAGCCCAGGAGCCGCAGACCGTACTTCAGGCCCGAAGCGGCCACGGCAGGAAGGCTCCCAATGAAAAAGAACATGACTACTGCGAACAGGGCCAAGCCCGCAGCAATGAGCCAGGACACCCAACTCGGCGTGCGCTCGTAAAGCCAGAAGATCTTGTCGATAATCCCCTGTCCTCGGACGAGAGAGTAGGGAGTACGCCCTGTCGTGGACATTTCGATCACGTCCGCACACCACTCACCGATGGCCGGAGGCAGTCGGGGTCCCTCAGGTCCGCCGCTCAACCAGAAGTTGAAGAGACGGGCGTGGTCATAGGTTGACATGGTTTCACTGACTTCAAGCCGTTTGCGAATTTCCTGTACAAACTTCCGTCTGCGGAGTCTCTCATCGAACTTCTCGCGAATCGCGATCAGCGTGTCCGCCATCTGCGAACGGGAATACTGAGGACAATAGAGGACCGCTTCGTCGAGGAGTTTTCGGTATTCATTGAGGATCGAATCAGGCACATCTGCGCTGTCGTGATCGGCGACCACAATCCTCAAGGCTGGATCGGAGGATGTTGTGTCCTGCCCTGTGGCGGGAGCCACTGTGGCGTGAAGCGCGACAGCGAGTAAAGCGGTCACTGATCGAATCACGACAAACCGCCCACCAGCCCGCGTCGGTTCTTCAACTACGGCCCGAGCGCATAAACAGCTTCACGCCGACGTACCAAGCGCCAGCGATGGGCAGAGCGACCATGGAAATCGCGATGAGACCGAACCATCCCGGGTTGGTAAGGAATCCCATCACAAGGAAGGTGAGGGCAGCGGCGCAAAGGAACGACCATACGGAAACGGCCTTTCGGACCCACGGCTTTTTGTCGGTAAAGTCAAACAGCGTAGGGAGCCGGAGTCGCTTTCCCGTGGGCAGCAGCACGCCGGGCTCGGTGCTCGATTCGTCGTCCTGCTCATACGCCTTGACGATCTGCTGAACGCTCTCGGGCCATGTGGCCCGAATCCGTCGAAAGGCGACCTGAACCGACTGGAGCTTCTCCTCGGCCTCCTGCCGTAGCTCGGAGCTTTCCGGCAAGCTTTCCGGATTCCACTGTTTCAACCGCTCGCCGTAGGCGCGGCTCACCTCGCCAGGAGAAGCGCCGGGCTCCAGCCCGAGGATATGGTAATAGGGGACCGCTCGCTCCAGCGGAGTATCCGCGGGTTGCTCGTCAGTCACACGGGCCTCCTCCGGCCTCTGGGCCATTTCGTCAGCAGCCTAGTTCAGAACAGCGTCGTATCGACCGGGCAACTCCCCACCCAAAGCACTAGAAGTAGCAGTAGGAAAAGAACCAGCACATAGTGCTGTCGCCAGCTAAGGCTTCTCCGCGCAGTGCGCCAAATCCAGATGCCGACGTAAGCCGGGATTAGAAGCAGCACCAGCGCAAACGCTCTCCAGTTCTGCGCCTCGAACGCAGCGCCCTGGTCCTCGACCGGGAAGGGTCCCAGCGCCTCCTTCCGCTCTAAGGCAATGACAAGAGGCGCGAGCAGAAGCAGATTGGCCCAATGTCCGACAGGGCCAACCAGAGCGTAGGAGCACATGTACCCTAGTAAGGAAACCGCCAGAGCGTGGAGCAGTGTCTCGGCGAAAAAAGACCAATGCAGGGCAAAGAACGCCAGCCAGATCACGGCGAGCTTCGCCCCGACGCTTAGGGCGAGCCACGATTGGACCGGCGCGGGCCGGGCCCCCGGAGAAGCATCTGTGGATGAGGAAATCTGATCAAACGCCTCTGCCACCTCCCGCTCGCTCTCGGACCAAGTCCCACGAATCGTGTCGAACGCGACGTTTATCGACCGGGACCTTTGTTCAGCTTCCTCTCGCCTTCTTGACCCCTCGCGGAAGCGGTCCGGATTCCACTCTCTCGACAGACGCCGATACGCGCCGCTGGCTTCACCCGGTGAAGCGCCCGGTCCGAGGCCCAGGACGCCGTAGTGCTGTTCCGGACCCGCTGGCGGAGGATCGTCCAGGGTTTCTCGCTGAGTACCACGTGAGCCCGTCGGCTGTGGGGCCCAAGGCGGGCTGCCTGTGCGACTGGCGGCGCGTGGACGGCCTGCGGCGCGGCGTCGCCAAGAAAGGAACGCAAAGAACGCCAGCGCGACTGCCAGTGCAGCGAGCAGCACGGCAAGAACGAGGCGGGGATCGATGTCACCTTCCGGCACGGTCACCTCGTCGTAGTGTGTACGCGGATAGGCTCGGAACCGGCTCCTGTCGAGCAGGAAAAGGCCGTCCAGCTTTATCAAGATAACTCGACCACTCGCCTCACCCGCAGGTGGGCCACGAAACTCGCCCTCCTTGGCCTATCTACCTAGCTAGACTGGCAGTAAGCTTGTGCGGTCGCTCTGCCGAATCTTGGAGCACGCCCGTCCACATCTCCGCCGAAAGGGGCGCAGGATGTCTCCGTCCGATCTAGTCGCGGCTCTCATCGCCAAGGGTTCTATCGATGCCGACGATGTCCTCAAGCTCCGCCGGGAAGTGTACGCCGACGGGATCATAGACCCGGAGGAGACGAAGGCGGTGTTGGAGCTGGAGCGGGGGTGCGAAAGCCAGGAACCCGAGTGGATTGCTTTCTTCGTCGACGAACTCACCTACTACTTCGTATCCAAGGCCGAGCCTCGCGGCTATGTGAGCGACGAGAACGCCCGTTTCCTCACTGAGGAGGCTCTCCGCGACGGAAAAATCAACGGCCCCACAGAGCTCGAGCTGCTGATCAACATCGTGGAGTCGGCGCGAAGTTGCCCGGAGGAACTGGTCCTGTTCGTCCTGGAGGCGGTCAGGGAGAGCGTGCTCAATCCCGCTGCGGCGGCCTACGGACAAGGCCGCAAGGCCGGAGTGGTCGATCCGGTCGATGTCGAGATCATCCGCAGAACGATCTACGGCGGAGGTGGTGCGGGCACCTATACCGTCACCCGCCGTGAGGCCGACCTGCTGTGGGACCTGAATAAGGCCACGCTCCAAGCCGAGAACGCGGATGGCTGGCGTGATCTGTTCGTCAACGCAATCGCCAGCCATCTCATGTTTCCTCTTGGCCCCCCTGAGGTGCCCGACGTGGAGGAGGTCTTGGCGCGTCATGAGTGGCTAGAGCAGCGTCCCACCTACGGTCGTTTTCTGCTGGCTCTCGGTCGTTCGGCAGGCGACCTGGCATCTCGCGGAGTCGTAGAAGCCTATTCCGAAGCCTGGAGTGAGGTCGATCCCTTTGGAAGTGGGGGTCGGCGCGAAGAGGCAGAACGCGAAGAGGAAAGGCGTCGAGCGGAGTCGACACGGGAAGGCATAGACCAATCCGAAGCGGAATGGTTAATCGCTCGTGCGAGCGAGGATGATGTGCTCGACGACAATGAGCTTGCACTTCTCGCGTTTATCAAGAAGGAGTCACCGCAAATCGATCCCTCGCTAGATGACCTGATCACGAAGGCGGGTGTGTGAACCCGAGTCAGTTCTC